>Ga0194132_10007673_pt1 | contig 15917 bp, 18 predicted proteins | sample TA2KigOf80mmetaG_FD_148612 | JGI IMG/M metagenome (GOLD analysis project Ga0194132, IMG submission 148612) | Freshwater microbial communities from Lake Tanganyika, Tanzania - TA2015054 Kigoma Offshore 80m | ecosystem: Environmental > Aquatic > Freshwater > Lake | place: Tanzania: Lake...
CTGATGTCGATCGTGTTCAACAATGCCCAGCTGCCCAGCATCGTGCGGCCCGAGCGCATGGGGCGGCTGAGCGGCTTCGGCTGGGGCCTGGGCTATTGCGGCGGCCTGGTCTCGCTGTTCGCCGTGCTCGCCATCAGCATGCCGGCGACCTTCGGGCTGGCGGCCAGCAACGACCGGCCGTTGTTCGGCCTCGACGCCCAGAGCCACGAGCTCGAGCGTCTGGTCGGCCCGGCCTCGGCGCTGTGGCTGGTGCTGTTCGTGATCCCGATGTTCCTGTTCACGCCCGACCGGGCCAAGCGCGGGACCTCGCTGGGACGGGCGGCGATCGACGGCGGCCGCGCGCTCGTCCATACCGTGCGGCGGCTCGGCCACTTCCGCAACGCCCTGCGCTATCTCGTGGCCTTCATGCTCTACAACGACGGGCTGGCCGCCATCATCGCCTTCGGCGGCGTCTACGCCGCCGCGACGTTCGGCTGGAACACCGTGACGCTGGGCGCGTTCGGCATCATCCTGACCGTGTTCGCCATCCCCGGCGCCTTCCTGGGCGGCCGGCTCGACGACCGGTTCGGCAGCAAGCGTACCGTGCAGGCCGCCATCCTGGGCGTGATCGTCGCGGCGGCGGGCATCGTGAGCGTCGATGCCGACCGCGTGCTGTTCTTCGTTTCGGCGCCGCCTCCGGCGCCCGACCGCGGCCTGTTCGGCTCGCTGCAGGAGCAGGTCTTCATGGCCTTCGCCCTGCTGCTCGGCATCTGCATGGGCCCGATGCAGGCGGCCAGCCGCACCATGATCGGCCGGCTGGCGCCCGAGAGCATGACCGGCGAGTTCTTCGGCTTGTTCGCGCTCTCGGGCCGGGCGACCGCCTGGATGGCGCCGCTCGCCATCGGCATCGTGACCAGCGCGACCGGCTCCAACCGGCTGGGCATCGCGAGCGTGCTGGCCTTCCTGGTGATAGGCTTCGTGCTGCTGTGGGGCGTGCGCGAGGAGCGCGCCAAGGCCTGAGGAGGAGCGCATGATCACCGCCATCGTGAATTTCAAGCTGCCGGCCGGCATCGATGCCAAGCAGGCGGCCGAGCTATTCAAGGGCTCGGCGCCCAAGTACCGCGGCCTGAAGGGCCTGGTGCGGAAGTACTATTTGTTCGACGCCGAGAAGCGGATCGGCGGCGGCGTCTACCTCTGGAAGAGCCGGGCCGATGCCGAGGCGGTCTACACGGCGCAATGGCAGGCCTATATCGCCGAGCGCTACGGCGCGCCACCCGACATCCGTTACTTCGAGACGGCGGTCGTGGTCGACAACGAAAGCGACACGATCCTGGCCGACGCCGCCTAGCGCGAGGCTCTTGACTCTGTTTTAAGTACTGTTTACTACTTTTTAAGTATCAAACAGCGGAGGTCGAGAATGCGCGTTTCGGGACAATGCCTGTGCGGCGCCGTACGCTATCGCGGCGACGCCGAGCCGCAATTCCAGGTCAAGTGCTACTGCACCGACTGCCGCAAGAGCAGCGCGGCCGGCCATGCCGCGATGATGGGCTTCGCCCGCGAGGCCATCGAGGTGAAGGGCGAGGTGAAGGAGTTCCATTCCAAGGCCGACAGCGGCAACGGCGTGATGCGCGCCTTTTGCCCGACCTGCGGCGCCGGCGTCTACGCCAAGAACGCCGCGATGCCGACCATGATCTTCCTGCGTGCCTCGACCCTGGACGATCCCGATCTCTTCTCGCCGCAGCTCGTGGTCTACGCCTCGCGCGCGCCGGCATGGGATCCGGTGAACCAGGGGCTGCAGGCCTTTGCCGAAAGCCCGCCGCGCGGCTGAGCGGTGCGCCGCACCGGAAGAAAGGAGACGATCCATGCCGAATTTTCTGTTCGCGTACTATGGCGGCAAGCCGCTCGGCAGTGCCGAGGAAGGCGCCAAGCTTCGGGCGAAGTGGCAGGCCTGGGTAGCCGGGCTCGGCGCTGCCATGATCAACCCCGGCACGTTTCTGGGAAAATCCAAGACCGTCAGCGACCATGGGGTTGCCGACGGTGGCGGCGGGACGAGCCCTCTGATGGGGTTCTCTGTCATCGAAGCCAACGACATCGATGCTGTGCTCGAGATCGCCAAACGGTGTCCGCATCTCGCCATCGGCACGATCGAGGTCGCGGAGATGAAGCAGATGTAGGCGTCGTCGCCGAAGCTGCCCGGCCTGCCAGCAGTCAAATTGACGAGGCGGGGTCGGCTCTGACATTGCAGGAGACATGAGCGGTGCCCGCTATCCTCAGTTCTGCGCCCTCGCCCGGGCGGCCGAGATCGTCGGCGAGCGCTGGACGCTGCTCGCCGTCCGCGAGCTTCTGCTCGGGCCGCAGCGCTTCAGCGACCTTGCCGCCCGGTTGACCGACGTCAGCCCGACGGTGCTGACGGGCCGGCTCAATGCCCTGATCGACAGCGGCGTGGTGCGGCGGGTCGTGGCGCCGCCGTTCAAGGTCCCGGCCTACGAGCTGACCGAGAGCGGCCGCGCCTTGAAGCCGGCGATCTACGAACTGATCCGCTGGGGCGGACGCTTCCTCTTCCCCATGCGTCCGGACGATGTCTTCGAGCCCGATTGGGTCCTGCTCGGCCTCGACGCCGTGGCCCGCCGCACGCCGACGCCACCACACAAGATCGTGCTGCGCGTGACGCACAAAAAGCAGGCGGCGAGCTTCGTGGTCCAGGGTGGGCCTGAAGGCACCACCATCGTCAAGGGCGACGGGCCCGGCAAGGCGACGATCGAAGCGCCATTCGATGCGCTGCTGCTGCTCATCTCGACCGACCTGCCGATCGATCGGGCGGTTGCCGACAAGCGCGTCGCCGTCGAGGGCTCGCTGGCGGTGGCGCGCAGCCTGCCGCGCCTGTTCGATCTCAGTGAACGCCGCGGCCAGCCAGCCTCCGCCTGATCGGCGGCATCGTCAGATCGTCGTCTTGCCCTTGAAGCCGCAGAGATCGTGGACGACGCACGCCGGGCAGTCGGGCTTGCGCGCCTTGCAGGTGTAGCGGCCATGCAGGATCAGCCAGTGATGGGCGTGCAGGCGATACTCTTCCGGCACGCGCTTCAGCAGCTTCAGCTCGACCTGCAGCGGGTTCTTGCCCGGCGCCAGGCCGGTGCGGTTGCCGACGCGGAAGATGTGGGTGTCGACGGCGATGGTGGCCTCGCCGAACGCGACGTTCATCACCACGTTGGCGGTCTTGCGGCCGACGCCGGGCAGCGCCTGCAGCTCCTCGTGCGTGCGCGGCACCTCGCCGCCGTGGCGCTCGATCAGGAGCTTCGAGAGTGCGATCACGTTCTTGGCCTTGGTGCGGAACAGGCCGATGGTCTTGATGTGGCCGATCAGCTTGCGCTCGCCCAGCGCCACCATCTCGGCCGGCGTCTTGACGATCTTGAACAAGGGCGTGGTGGCGCGGTTGACGCCGGCGTCGGTCGCCTGGGCCGACAGCACGACGGCGACCAGGAGCTGGTAGACATTGTCGTATTCCAACTCGGTCTCGGGTGCGGGGATCGCTGTCTTCAGGCGGGCGAAGAATTCCGGGATGACGGCTTGCTTCATCAGGGCCATAAACGATTTCTAGCATGACTGAAGCCGCCGCTCCGGCCGTCCATTTCAGCGCCACGCTGGTGCCGCACCGTAGCCTGTCGCCGCAAGGCTTCCGCTGGCTGATCAAGGGCGCGATCGCGGCCAACCTGGCGATCGGCCTGCCCATGCTGGCGTTCGGCGCCTGGCCGGTGCTGGGCTTCATGGGGCTCGACATCTGGCTCTTGTGGTGGCTGTTCAAGCGCAGCTACCTCGATGCGCGGCGGCGCGAGAGCCTGACGCTGACCGACCGCGAGCTCGCGATCGAGCGCGTGGCACCGGGCGGCGAGCGCGAACGCTACAGCCTCGATGCCTACTGGCTGCGCGTCGACTGGGACGACAAGGAGGAACGGCTGATCGTGGCCTCGCGCGGCAATCGCGCGGTGATCGGCCGTTTCCTGGCGCCGGCCGAGCGGCGGGCGCTGGCCGAGCAGCTCGCGGCGGCGCTGGCGGCGATGCGCGCGCCGCGCTACCGCCACGACTGGGATCTATAGGCCGAGCACGTCCTTCATGCCGTAAAGGCCGGGCTTCTTGCCGGCGAGCCATTGCGCAGCGCGCACCGCGCCCGCGGCATAGGTCTCGCGGCTGAACGAGCGGTGGGCGAGTTCCAGCCGTTCGCCGGCGGCGGCGAACATCACGGTATGAACGCCGACCTCCTCGCCGCCGCGCAACGTCGCAAAGCCGATCTCGCCCGAGGGCCGCGCCCCGGTGTGGCCATCGCGGCTCTTGCGCCAGACCTCCTCCAGCTTGACCTGGCGGCCGGCGGCGGCGGCGCGGCCCAACGCCAGCGCCGTGCCCGACGGCGCGTCGATCTTGTGGCGATGGTGCATCTCCAGCACCTCGATGTCGTAGGTGGGATCGAGCATCGCCGCCGTCTTCTCGACCAGGGCGAACAGGATGTTGACGCCCAGCGCCATGTTGGCCGCCCACATGATCGGCACCTTCTTGGCGGCGTCGTGGATGGCGGCGGTCTGGGCGGGATCGAGGCCGGTGGTGCCGATCACCATGGCGACGCCCGTGTCGGCGGCGACCTTGGCATGCGCGACCGTGGCGGCGGGCACGGTGAAGTCGATCACCGTATCGGCGGCGGCGATCGCCGCGGCGCTGTCGGCCACGATCTTCACGCGATTGGCCTCGAGGCCCGCGACCTCGCCGGCATCGCGGCCGATCACATTGCTGTTGGGCGACTCGCTGGCGGCGGCCAAGGACACTCCCTCGGTGGCGGCGATGCGACGCACCAGCATCTGGCCCATGCGCCCGGCGGCGCCGACGACGGCGATCTTCATGTCATTCCCTCGAAGCTCGATCGCAGTAGATTAGCCGACCGACAAGGAGTGGGACATGCTCTTCATGGTGGTCGAGACGCTGAAGAACCAGGACGGCAAGGCGGTCTATCGCAAGCTGCGTGACGAGGGCCGCGGCCTGCCCGACGGGCTGACGTTCGTCGCGAGCTGGGTCACGGCCGATCTCGGCCGCTGCTTCCAGCTCATGGAGACCGACGACATCACGCTGTTCCAGCGCTGGATCGCCGACTGGCAGTCGGTCGTCGAGTTCGAGGTCGTGCCGGTGGTCGAAGGCAAGACCACGCGCGAGGCGCTGACGCCGATGCTGTGAGGGGCAATTCGAGCAGGTCCTTCGCTTGGCTCAGGATTGCGGACCCCAAGGGTCGATCACCTTCGGCCAGAACGGCGTCTTGCGCTTGGTGTAGGGCAGGCGCGTCACGTCGGGGTCGGCGGCGCCGGGCGAGGCGACGTAGAGGATCTCTTTCGCCAGCCCGACAAAGCCGTTGTAGAAATGCTGCGCCGATTTCACGACGACCACGCGATAGTCGGCCGGATCGGCGCCGACCGCCCGGAAGGCGTCGGCATGGAAGGTCTGGGTGCGCTGCGTGCAGATCGCCACGTCGACATGCTCGGACGACAGCAACGCCATGTCGCCCAACGGCACCATCACCGGCCCGTAGGGTTGGCGCACGCCGCGGGCGATCTTCTTGACCGTGACGTCGAGATCGACCGGCTCGCCGCTCACCGCGCCCGACTTGCCGCCGAGCCGCATGCGGATGCGCGCGCCCTCGCCCGCCTCCTCGGCGATGCGGAAGGCCATCGGATCCCACATCACGCCGAACAGCGCCGGCCCGATTTGCCGCTCGACCAGGGCCTTCAGCACGAAGGTCGAATCGCCGGGCGCGCCCGAGCCCGGGTTGTCGGCGCGGTCGGCCAGCACCAGGGGGCCCTGGTTGTGCGAGGCGGCGCGCGCCATCGCCTCGCCGATCGACAGATACTTGGTGGCGTAGCGCTCGCGGTTGTCCCACAGCTCGCGGCCGAGCTGGCGGGCCAGCGCCTCGGCCTTGGCCCGGTCGCGATCGGCCACCACCAAGGTGCGCGTGCCGACATCCTCGACATCGGCGAAGGCAAAGCCGTGGCTCAGCGACACCGACAGGATGCCGTCCTTGCCCTCGAACGACTTCATGCGGGCGACGAACTCGCTGATCGGCGGCACCGAGGTGCGGTACTGGGCGATCATGCGGCAGTCGTGGCGCGCCATCACCGGCCGGACCTTGCCGTCGACGGTGTCGGCGATGACGGCGAACAGCTCGGCCGCGCGCTCCATCGTGTCGGTGTGCGGGTATTCCTTGTAGCCCACCAGCACGTCGGCGCTTCGCAGCATCAGGTCGCTGAGATGGCAGTGCAGGTCGAACTCCGCGCCGATCGCCACCGCAGGCCCGACCACGGCGCGCACCCTGGCGAGCAGGTCGCCTTCGCAATCGTCGTAGCCGTCGGCCACCATGGCGCCGTGCACGTTGATCAGCACCGCATCGAGCGGCAGCGCCGCCGCGACGCCGGCCAGGATCTCGTCGCGAAAGCCCTCGTAGACCGACCGCACCGTGGTGCCCGACGGCGCGGCGAAGGTCGCGAGACCCTCGATCACCGTCCAGCCGCGCGTCTCCGCGTCGCGCCGCCAGACATGCAGCGGCGCGGTGAAATTGGTCGGCTCGTGGCGTGTGGCGTCGCCCCGCCACACGCCATGTTCCTCGTAGGCGCGACGGCCGGTCGGAAAGGGCACGAACTGGTTGGTCTCGGTGCCGAGGGCGGCAATGAACAGACGCTTGCTCATGATCGAGCCTTGTGACGGTGGCAGCCCACGACATGGTCGGCGACCATGCCCGAGGCCTGCATGAAGGCGTAGCAGATGGTCGAGCCGACGAACTTGAAGCCAGCTTTCTGCAGCGCCTTGGACAGCGCGTCGCTCTCGGCGGTGCGCGCCGGCACGTCCTTCAGCGTGCGCGGTCGATTGCGCCGCGGCTTACCGTCGACGAACGACCACAGGAACTTGGCGAACGAGCCCTCGCGCTCGACCAGGGCGAGATAGGCGCGCGCGTTGCTCACGCTGGCTTCGATCTTGCCGCGGTGGCGGATGATGCCGGGATCGGCCAGCAGCTTTCCAAGCTTGGCCGGCGTGTAGCGGGCGATCTTGGCGGGGTCGAAGCCGTCATAGACCTTGCGATAATGCTCGCGCTTGCGCAGCACGGTGATCCACGACAGGCCGGCCTGGCAGCCTTCCAGGGTCAGGAGCTCGAACAGGGCGCGATCGTCCTCGATCGGGCGGCCCCATTCCGTGTCGTGGTACGTCTCGTAGAGCGGGTCGGCGGTCGCCCATCCGCATCGCTGCTTGCCGTCGCTGCCGGCCACCGTATCGTGCTTCCAAGCCATCCGGAGAAACTAGCCAATGCCCATGGATCTCGCCAACCTCAAGGTCTGCATCTTCGACGTGTTCGGCACGGTGGTCGACTGGCGCGGCAGCCTGATCGCCGACCTGCCGGCACTCGGCCGCAAGCACGGGATCGACACCGACTGGACGAGCTTCGCCGACGACTGGCGCGGCCTCTACCAGCCGCAGATGCACCGCGTGCGCAAGCGCGAGCTGCCATGGACCAACATCGACGAGCTGCACAAGGAGGCCTTCGAGATGCTGCTGAAGAAGCGCGGGCTCCGGCATCCCGGCGAGGCGGCGGCCTGGGAGTTCACGCGCCTGTGGCACCGCCTGCGGCCGTGGCCCGATTCGGTCGAGGGCATCGGCATGATGAAAAAGAAGTACGTCGTGGCGACCATGAGCAACGGCAACGTGGCGCTCCTGATCAACATGGCCAAGAACGGCGGCATCCCGTGGGACCACTGCTTCTCCGGCGAGACCTTCCGCCACTACAAGCCCGATCCCGAGACCTATCTCGGCGTCGCCAGGACCATGTATCTCGAGCCCGCGCAGGTGATGCTGATCGCCGCCCACAACGGCGACCTCAAGGCCGCCCAGCAATGCGGCCTGGCGACCGGCTTCGTCCACCGCCCGACCGAGCACGGGCCCGGCCAGAAAACCGACCTCACGGTCGACGGCCAGTGGGACATCGTCGGCCATTCGATGGTCGAGCTGGCGAAGACGCTCGGATGTTGAGGGCGGCCGGTCGGAGCAAGGGGGTGGCCCAGGGCGAGTTTTGATCGGGGCATGTCATAGAATAACTATAGTGATTTAACTACTTCAGTTATTGACCGAAGTTTTCGTCCGTCGTACGGTGTGTATGCTTTCCGTCGTGGTCGGCGCTCGGGCACCGGCCTGGCCGAGTTGGAAAGCGTTTGCCGCACCTGTCCGGGGGACGAGCGCATGGTCAACCTTCCGCCCTATGCCTACTGGCCGTGGCCGCGCTCCGGATCGCCGGGCTACGGCCTCCTCGACGATGGCGCGTTGCCGGATGCCTGGCCTGATGGCGGCACGGAGCCGTCATCCGCTTGGCCGTTCGTGCCGCCGGCGATGGCGCCGTCGCAACCTCCGCGGCCCGACATCCAAAGCCGCACCGTAGGCTTCAATCTTCGCCCCGATCCCATCCCCGGCTTCACTGTCGGGTCGCCATCCCGTGAAACGCCGGGCTTTCGGGTTGGCGCCGACGGGCCGCCCGCCGACGCCCCGCCGGCTTGGCCCAACCTCGCCGCCTTCGGTCTTTCCGGCGATGATCCCGCCTCGGCCGCGCTCTACTCGGCTCTCGGCCCCTCCTATATCCCGCCACCGCGGGACCGTGCGCGTGAGGCCGTCGATCAGATCCTGAGAATCTATGCCGGGCACGGCCTCGATCGACTGGAACGCGAGGATTCGCGACGTTCCGGTTTCGGTGTGACCGAGCCGGCCAGATTCGAACCGGCTGACTATACGAGGCCAGCCGGTGGCGACGGGTTCAATCCGCAGCATGTCGTGCCGGTCAACCGTCCGCCCCCGCCGCCCGGCGACAACAGCCGAGCATTCCCCCGCCCCGCGCCAGCGACCCCATCCCGGCCTGCACCTGCCGCACCACCGCCTCCGAGGCCGCCGGCGGAGCAGCCGCCGCCGGATACCGTCGGTCCAGCCGCTGCAGTCGATGCGGCAGCCCAGCGTCGCCTGACCATCTACAACACCTACCGCGAGCAACTGCAGGCGCTCGATCCCGAAAATCCTCTTCTGAAGCTCGAGCAGGTGCCCGATGTGCCGATCGATCACGCCACGGTCGAGCGCTATGGAAACGAGATCAAACGGGTCGTTCGCGAGAAGGTCGACAAGACCGCAGAAGACCTCAGAGCACGAAGCGTCTACGAAAAGAGGTCCAGCATCAGGACGATCGGCGGCGATGCCGACTTGCGCGCTGAATTCGATCGATTGAAAGTCGGCGGGCGGCGCGTCTATGGCCAGCGGGGCCAATATGGCGTGACCGACCATGGCGAGCTCTACGAACTGCCCGGCGGACTACGCATCGGCTTTAGCATGGCCCGCGACACGCGAACTGGCGTCAGTCGGTCCTTACCAACCTTGGACATCATGTATCCTGATCGTAGAAACCTGCGCTTTCACTACAATAACGAGAGGTAGGCCATGAACGACAACACATTGCACGCCAGAGCAATGGCTCTGGTCGACATCCTGCTTTCCGTGCCGGATGAAATCGGCATCTACGAAGTTTACGCAGATGTCAAATTCGAACTCGGCGTTACCGACGATCGTGAAATAAGACACGTCGCACTCGAAATCGTTCGTGAGATGCTGCGCCGTGGCGCTCGAGCCGATTTCGACTGCGCAGCGTCGGTGAAGACCTATCAACCTGAGAAAACGGTGGACGAGGTCATGGCACGCATCGAGCGTGAGTGGGATGCGCTGGAGGAGCCACCAACGATCGGCGACATCTGCATCTTCGAATGGACCCCCGAAGCGATGGAGGCCGACCGAGGAAAAACAAGCGTCGTTTGAGTTCGAGGCGCTACGGGTCGATCCAAAACACCTCCTGAAGAATCTTGTTCGGCACCTCTAAAGCGTCGGGCGGCGTTGCCGCCAGGGCGTGGCGCGCTCGTAGGCGGCGCCGGCGGCCAGCACGCTCGCTTCGTCGAACGGCCGGCCGGCGAGCTGGAAGGCGAGCGGGAAGCCGTCGCTGCCGAAGCCGCAGCACACGGTGAGGGCGGGCTGGCCGGTGACGTTGAACGGCATGCTGAGCGAGGGCTTGCCTAGGAAGTGGAAGATGGGCTGCGGCTCCACGAACTTGTCGGGCGGGCCCCACTGGTTGGGCGCCAGCACCAGGTCGTAGCCACGCATGGCGCCGCGCGTGTCGAGCTGCAGCTTGCGGCGGAAGCGCAGGGCCGACAGGTACTGCTCGGCGGTGATGAAGGCGCCGAGCTGGAAGCGGCGGCGCGTGGTGTAGCCGAACTTGTCGGGCGTCTCGATCACCTCGCGGCGATGGATGGCATGCGCTTCGGCCGTGATGATGACGCGGCCGCAGATGTGATAGTCGCGGATGTCGGGGAAGACGACATCTTCGACGACCGCGCCGAGATCGCGCAGCACGCGCACTGCCTCGTCCATGCCCTTGGCCATGTCGGGCGTGAGCTGGCCGTCGTACCAGGTGCGGGGAAGTGCAATGCGCAGGCCGGCGATCGGCCGCCGGGTGGCGGCGCCGTAGTCGACCTTGGGCGCGCGCACCGAGGCCTGATCGTTGGCATCGTAGCCCGCCAGCACGTCGAGCATCAGGGCGTTGTCCTCGACCGTCCAGGCGAGCGGTCCCGCGGTGTCGAAGCTGAACGACAGCGGGAAGATGCCGCAGCGGCTGACCAGCCCGTAGGTCGGCTTGATGCCGGCGGTGCCGCAATAGCCCGCCGGATTGCGGATCGAGCCGCCGGTGTCGGAGCCCATGGCGCCCAGGCACAGCGCCGCCGCCACCGCGGCGCCCGAGCCGCTCGACGAGCCGCCGGGCTGATAGTCGGGGTTCCAGGGATTGCGTGCCGGCGGGAAGGGCTGGTCGGGCGTCATGGCGCCGTTGGCGAACTCGTGCGTGGCGAGCTTGCCCAGGATCACCGCGCCGCCCGCCTTCAGCCGCCGCACCGTCTCGGCATCGCTGGTCGGCACGTAGTCCAGCCGCAAAAGCGAATGGCCGGTCGTGCGCACGCCCTCGGTTTCGTAGATGTCTTTCAGGGCGATCGGAATGCCGTGCAACGGCCCGCGGACCAGGCCGCCACGCCGCTCGCGATCGGCTTGCTCGGCCGCCGCCCGGGCACGTTCGGCGGTCAGGGTGACGAAGCTCGCGATCTTGCCGTCGACCGCGGCGATACGGGCGAGGAACGCCTCGGTGAGCGCGCTGGCGGTGAGCTCGCCCCGCGCCATCAGATGGCCGGCCTGGGCGATGCCGAGCATCGTCAGCTCGGTGGCTTGCTTATTCATCGGCGCGGAACACGTGCGGCGGCTCGGCGGCCCAATCCCAGCGATCGGGTATCCGCGCCATCAACTGCAGCAGCCCGAGGTAGCCCTGATGCAGATGGCGGATGTCCTCGTCGGTGAGCGGCAGGCCGCTGTGCGCGGCGCGGGTGCGGAACTCCTCGAGGCTGGGTGGCTTGTCGGCCGGTGTCATGTCGCTCCCCCTCTTCTCATTCCGCTCTAACCGCCGAACATCTCCTTGACCTTGCTGAAGAAGCCTTCGGATTCAGGGCTGGTCTTGCCGGCCTTCTCGAATTCCTTCAGCAGCTCCTTCTGCTTGGCCGTGAGGTTGGTCGGCGTCTCGACGTTGATCTCGATGTACATGTCGCCGCGCTGCGAGGAGCGCACGATCGGCATGCCCTTGCCGCGCATGCGAAACTGGTGGCCGTTCTGCGCACCGGACGGGATGGCGATGCGCGCCATCTTGCCGTCGAGCGTCGGCACCTCGATGTTGCCGCCCAGCGTCGCCTGGACCATCGAGATCGGCACTCGGCAATGCACGTCGGCGCCCTCGCGCTCGAACAACTGATGGCGGCGCACCGACAGAAAGACATAGAGATCGCCGGCCGGTCCGCCGCGCGCGCCGGCCTCGCCTTCGCCGCTCAGCCGGATGCGCGTGCCGTCCTCGACGCCGGCCGGGATGTTGACCTTGAGCGTCTTCTCGCGCCGCGTGCGGCCCTGGCCGGCGCAGGCGCGGCAGGGCTTGTCGATCACCTGGCCGGTGCCGTGGCAGGTGTGGCATGCCCGCTCGACGGTGAAGAAACCCTGCTGGGCTCTCAGCCGGCCGCGACCCTGGCACGTCGGACATTGCTGCGGCTTGGACCCGGGCTCGGCGCCGCTGCCCTTGCAGGCCTCGCAGGCGACCGAGGTCGGCACACGCACCGTGGCCTCGGTGCCGGCATAGGCCTGCTCCAGCGTGATCTCGAGATTGAAGCGCAGGTCCTGGCCGCGCGCATCGCCGCGGCCGCGGCCGCGCCCACCGCCGGCACCGAACATCTCCTCGAAGATGTCGCCGAACACCGAGCCGAAATCGAAACCCTGGCCGCCCTGGAACGGGCCGCCCGGCCCGCCCGGGCCCATGCCGCCCTCGAACGCCGCCGGACCGTAGCGGTCATAGGCCGCGCGCTTGTCGGGATCCTTCAGGATGTCGTAGGCGTGGTTGACGTCCTTGAACGTCTTCTCGGCGTCCTTGTTCCCCGGATTGCGATCCGGGTGGTACTGCATCGCAAGCTTGCGGAACGCCTTCTTGATGTCGTCGGCGCTTGCCGTTCGGGCGACTCCGAGCAGCTCGTAATAGTCTTGCGCCATACGCCCTACGCAGCCCCCGCTCGCCGCCTAAGATTCGGCCTCCCGCTTGCGCAGGAGGCCGCTTTCCTCTCCCGGATCCGGCGTCAGCCGGAGCCCGTCTTCTTGTTCTTGTCGGTGACGTCCTCGAATTCGGCGTCGACCACCTTCTCGTTCTTGGCTTCGTTGGCCGCGCCGCCGCCGGGCGCTGCGCCGGTGCTCGCACCGGCCTGCGCATCGGCCTGCTGGGCCTTGTACATCGCCTCGCCGAGCTTCATCGCGGCTTGAGCCAGATCGTTGGTCTTGCCCTTGATGGCCTCGACGTCCTCGCCGGCCAGCGCCGTCTTCAGCTCGGCCAGCGCGCTCTCGATCGCCGACTTCTCGGCGGCGCCGACCTTGTCGCCGAACTCCTTGAGGTTCTTGTCGGTCGAGTGGACCAGCGCCTCGCCCTGGTTGCGGGCGTCGATCAGCTCGCGCTTCTTCTTGTCCTCCTCGGCGTGCAGCTCGGCATCCTTGATCATCTTCTGGATGTCGGCTTCGCTCAGGCCGCCCGAGGCCTGGATGCGGATCTGCTGCTCCTTGGCGGTCGCCTTGTCCTTGGCCGAGACTTGGACGATGCCGTTGGCATCGATGTCGAAGGTGACCTCGACTTGCGGCATGCCGCGCGGCGCCGGCGGAATGCCGACCAGGTCGAACTGGCCCAGCAGCTTGTTCTGGGCGGCGATCTCGCGCTCGCCCTGGAACACGCGGATGGTCACCGCGGTCTGGTTGTCGTCGGCCGTCGAGAAGATCTGGCTCTTCTTGGTCGGGATCGTGGTGTTGCGCTCGATCAGCCGGGTGAACACGCCGCCCAGGGTCTCGATGCCGAGCGACAGCGGTGTGACGTCGAGCAGCAGGACGTCCTTGACCTCGCCCTTCAGCACGGCGGCCTGCACCGCGGCGCCGACCGCCACGACCTCGTCGGGGTTGACGTTGCGCGCCGGCTCGCGGCCGAAGAACTGCTTCACGACCTCGATGACCTTCGGCATGCGGGTCATGCCGCCGACCAGGATGACTTCGTCGATCTGGCCAGCCTGCAGGCCGGCGTCCTTGAGCGCGGCGCGGCACGGCTCGAGCGTGCGCTGGATCAGGTCGTCGACCAAGGCTTCGAGCTTGGCACGCGACAGCTTGATGACGAGATGCTTGGGACCGGTGGCATCCGCCGTGATGAACGGCAGGTTGATCTCGGTCTCCTTGGAGTTGGAGAGCTCGATCTTGGCCTTCTCGGCCGCCTCCTTCAGGCGCTGCAGGGCGAGCTTGTCGTTGCGCAGGTCGATGCCCTGCTCCTTCTTGAACTCGTCGGCCAAGTAGGTGATGACCCGCAGGTCGAAGTCTTCGCCGCCCAGGAAGGTGTCGCCGTTGGTCGCCTTGACCTCGAACACGCCGTCACCGATCTCGAGCACCGACACGTCGAACGTGCCGCCGCCCAGATCGTAGACCGCGATGGTGCCGCTCTTGCGCTTGTCCATGCCGTAGGCGAGCGCGGCGGCGGTCGGCTCATTGATGATGCGCAAGACCTCGAGGCCGGCGATGCGGCCGGCGTCCTTGGTGGCCTGGCGCTGGGCGTCGTTGAAGTAGGCCGGGACGGTGATCACCGCTTGCTCGACCTTCTCGCCGAGATAGGCCTCGGCGGTCTCCTTCATCTTGCCCAGGATGAAGGCGGAGATCTGGCTCGGGCTGTATTGCTGGCCGTTGGCCGCGACCCAGGCGTCGCCGTTGGACGCCTTCTCGATCTTGAACGGCACCAGCGACATTTCCTTGGCGACCATCGGGTCGTCGAAGCGGCGGCCGATCAGGCGCTTGACCGAATAGAGGGTCTTGAGCGGGTTGGTGACGGCCTGACGCTTGGCGGACTGGCCGACCAGGCGCTCGCCGGAGTCGGTGAAGGCGACCATCGACGGGGTCGTCCGCGCGCCTTCGGAATTCTCGATGACCTTGGTGTCGCCGCCTTCCATGACCGCGACGCACGAATTGGTCGTGCCCAGGTCGATACCAATGACTTTAGCCATGACTGCTCTTTCTTCGCTCGGCAGGTCGTCGAGGCCCCGCAGGCGCCCAGCCAACCCCCAGATGCTTTAGCCTGCCGGAAAAACCGGGTCAGGACAGGGGCTATATAGGTCCTCGCGGGCGGCCTGCAATGGACTCGACGGCCGAAAATGACGAATCCGACGCGTTTTGCCGCCCTAGTTCTCGTTGCTGGCCGAACGGACCGCCGATCCGCCCTTCGATACCGCCACCATGGCCGCCCGCAGCAGCCGGCCTGCAAGCAGGTAGCCCGGAATCAGCTCCTGGATGATCGTGCCGGAGGGCACGGTCGCATCCTCGACCTCCATCATGGCTTGGTGGAACTCGGCGTTGAACGGCTTGCCCAGCGCCTCGACCCGGGTCACGCCGTGGCGCTCCAACGCCGACTGCAGCTCCCGTTCGGTCGCCTGCACTCCGGCAATGACGTTGCGCAGAGCGGGATCGAGGGTGTCGATGCCGCCGGGCAGGGCCGCCAAAGCGCGGCCGAGATTGTCGGCGACCGACAGCATGTCCTTGGCGAAGCGCTCGATGCCGAACTTGCGCTCGCGCTCGACATCCTGCTGAGCGCGGCGGCGCACGTTCTGCGCGTCGGCGAGCGCCCGCAGGAGCTTGTCCTGATGGTCGGCCTTGTCGGCCCGCAACTGCTCCACTTCGGCCCGCAGCTGTTCCAGCTCGGCCGCGGGATCCTGCGGCTTGGGCGGAATGTCGAGCGCGTCGCCGGACGGCTCGACTGGCATCTCCGCCGGGGCGCCGGCCGCAGTTGATTCGCTGACCATCGTTGTCCCTACTATCGGTGGTTCCTTTCGGCGGCCCTCACTTAGGGACGACTGCGCCCGTGGTCAACCGCCTGCGGCAGTACGCTGTCAGACTGCTTCCAACGGCGCCTGCAGCTTGGTGCCGCGGACGATGATGCCGCCGCGGTCGCCGACGGCCACCGACCCGTAACGCTGGGCGAAGATCTCCGGCAGCGGTCGAGCGTCCGACGCTGCCAGCCACAGCCTCAGCAGATGGCGCCGCCGTTCCGGCTCGGGCCAGTCGATGAAGCCGGTGCGGTCGTGCAGCAGGGTGTGGTTGTGCACGAGCTGCACGTCGCCCGGCTTGAACTCCATGAACAGATGCAGCTTGGCGTCGTTGGCCAGCGCGTCGAACAGATCGAGCGCTTCGATGTGGGCTGGCGTGAGCCGCGGCGCCTCGGGGAAGCGCTGCGCCGAGTCGATGTACTGGCGCTGATAGATCGCCGTCAG
>Ga0194132_10007676_pt1 | contig 15914 bp, 10 predicted proteins | sample TA2KigOf80mmetaG_FD_148612 | JGI IMG/M metagenome (GOLD analysis project Ga0194132, IMG submission 148612) | Freshwater microbial communities from Lake Tanganyika, Tanzania - TA2015054 Kigoma Offshore 80m | ecosystem: Environmental > Aquatic > Freshwater > Lake | place: Tanzania: Lake...
GGAACGGCGCGCGGCGTGCGCAGTGGGCGCGGCAGTGCCTGGGTCCGGCGCACGCGGCCTGGTTTGACCGCTACGGATGGGTCCACACCGGGTTCGTGCCGCTCGGCACCTGGGTATGGCTGTACTCGTTCTTCGCATCCGCCCGGACCACGACGATCCGCTGGCGGGGACGCGAGTACCGGCTCCGCCGCCCGGCGCGCTAAACTTGACCCTTTGAGGAGGTTTCATGACCCGAGCTGAATACACCCGCAAGCGCGCGCAGGATCCGGTCCGCACCCAGATCCACTATGCCCGGAAGGGCGTCGTCACCGAGGAGATGGAATACGTGGCGCGGCGCGAGAGCCTGCCAGTGGAAACGGTGCGATCGGAGGTGGCGCGCGGGCGTATGATCATTCCCGCCAACCTGAACCACCACGCGCTGGAGCCGATGGCGATCGGCGTGGCCTCCAAGTGCAAGATCAACGCCAACATTGGCAACTCGGCCACCACGTCGAACATCAGCGAGGAGATCGAAAAGCTCCACTACTGCGTCAAGTACGGCGCGGATACGGTGATGGACCTGTCAACCGGCGGCGACATCCCGCTGATCCGGCGCGCGATCATCGCCGAGTCGCCCGTACCGGTGGGCACGGTGCCGATCTATGAAGCGCTCGCCCGCGTGCGCCGCGTCCAGGACCTCACCATTGACGTGATGCTGGAAGTGATCGAGGAGCAGGCCGAACAGGGCGTCGACTACATGACGATCCATGCCGGCGTGCTGATCCAATACGTGCCGCTGACCACCAAGCGGGTCACCGGGATCGTGAGCCGCGGGGGAAGCGTCCTGGCGGAGTGGATGGTAAAGAACCACCGCCAGAATTTCCTATACGAGAATTTCGACCGGATCTGCAAAGTCTTCCAGAAGCACGACGTGAGCTTCTCGCTCGGGGACGGCTTGAGGCCGGGGTCGGTCGCCGACGCAAGCGACGAGGCGCAGTTCGCCGAGTTGAAGACGCTGGGCGAGCTGACGCGCGTGGCGTGGGATCACGATGTGCAGGTGATGATCGAGGGTCCGGGCCATATCCCGATGGACCAGATCCAGATGCAGGTGGAGAAGGAAAAGGAGATATGCTACGAAGCGCCCTTCTACACGCTGGGTCCGCTGGTGACGGACTTCGCGCCGGGCTACGATCACATCACTTCGGCGATCGGCGCGGCAATGATCGGCTGGTATGGCGCCTCGATGCTGTGCTACGTCACGCCCAAGGAACACCTTGGGCTTCCGAACAAGGAAGACGTGAAGCAGGGCATTATCGCCTACAAGATCGCCGCCCATGCGGCCGACATCGCGCGCCACCGGCCCGGCGCGCGCGACCGCGATGATGAGCTGTCCCGGGCCCGGTACCGGTTCGACTGGCGCAGGCAGTTCGAACTGGCCCTCGATCCGGAGACGGCGCAATCGATGCACGACGAGACGCTCCCCGAGGAAGGCTTCAAGGACGCCCACTTCTGTTCGATGTGCGGACCCAAGTTCTGCTCGATGAACATGTCGTCGAAGGTGGAGGAGTTCTCGCTCGAGGACGCCCAGGCCGTGGCGGCTTCGTCGGCCGAGCTGGTCCAATTGGCGTCGGCCCGGTAAGATGTCCGTCGTCATTACGCCGGATGAGTACGGCAGCACGGACGCCTACGATCTGCTTGTGGCCGCCAGCGATTTCCGGATCGCATTCGACCGCCGTCTGGTTCGCGCGTTGCTCAGCGATCCGGAGCGGACCATGCCCGGCATCCTGCGGTACGCCTTGGAAATCGAACCGGACGACTGCATGATTGATGAGGATCTGATCCGGATTTTCCGGGCGATGCCCGACCCACTGCCGGCTCTTCCCTTCCTGATCGCGGAGATGCGCGCTTACCCGGACGAGGTGACGGAGGACCTGAGCGCGGTGTTGGCGCGGATCGGCAAGCCGGCGGTCCAACCGCTGCTCGATCTCCATGACACCATCGAGGAGGGGGCCGACGATCTGTTGTTCGAGCTCGCCTGCTTGGGAATTCCGGATTCGCGGATTCTCGATCGCATCCGCGCGGCCCCGGAGGAAGACCAGCCACTGCTGCTTCAGATGTACGAAGAGCATTTCCAGGCCGAGCCCGAGACCGGCCCCGAAGCGGATCCGTATGACATCTATGCCGACTACGAGGAGACTGTTGAACCGGATTTGGAAGAGCTGCCCGATGGAGATCTGGCGAAGTTTCTTGACAGCTCCTACGAACCGCACCGGGTCTCGGCGCTCAGAGCCAAACAATACAGGGAACACGACGTTGAGGAGCGGCGGCGGATCCTGGCCATGGCCAAAAGAGACCCGTCGCTTGCGGTGCGGTGTGTTGCCTGGGAAGCGCTGCGCGATGATATCGCCGATCTCGCCGTGCAACAGGCGTTCCGAAAGGCGGTCACCGACCGGGAGCTGAGTGCGGTTGAGCTTGCCAGCGTAGCCTTGGGCGCGGCCTACATGTACTACGATGTGCCGGCTATTGGCCCGCTGATCCGCGCGGCGTACACCGACATGGCGCTGCGGCCCAAGGCGCTCGAGGCAATGTGGCGCTCGGCGGACTACAGTTTCGCGCCACAGGTGATGGAGAGCCTAGACGAGTTATTGCCGGACGAAGTGCGGCGACACGCGATCGAGGCTGCCGGGATGCTCATGATCGAGCGGGCGCTGCCTGAGATCGAGGCCGCGCTGCTCGACGAAAGGTTCCGCGAGCAAGCCCTGCATGCCTGGATCATGGCGGCTCCCGGCAAGACCATACCCGCCGGCCTGGACGATCTGCGCGACCGGGTCGAGGACCTTGCGAACGGGCTGAGCGAGGAGGAGGAGGCCATCGTCAACACGGCATGCGAGATGCGGCTGTCGATTCTCGGCAAACCCGAGCCCGTGGTTACCACAAGCAAGGTAGGCCGCAACGAGCCGTGTCCATGCGGGTCCGGCAAGAAGTACAAGAAATGTTGTGGTGGATGATCAGGTCCTGACCCGCACCCACCGCTTCGACTTCATTGACCGGTAGCCCGCGTCCAGAATGCAGTTGACGATGTAACCATCCTCGTACGTCTCGCGCGGCAGGCGTCCGTCGCGGACGCACTCGACAAAATGGCGCATCTCGGCCTGATAGCCATAGGCGAACGCCTCTTCGGGAAGCGGACGCGTCCAGCCGAAATCGAGGTCCGCCTTCTCGATCACGTATCCGGAGGGTTTGCCGGTGAACGATGTGATCGGAGTCCCACGGGTCACGTCGGTGAAAATCGAACCCTCTGAACCGTGGATCTCGTTGCGCAAGTCGAGTCCGCCTCTCGTGGTCCAGCTCAGCTCGCAGTGGGCGATTCCCCCGCTTTCGAACTTCAAGACGAGGAGCGCATTGTCCTCGCCTTTGGTCTTCGCCGCGTGGACCAGGTTGGCGCCCCAGGCCATCACCTCGGCCACCTTGTTCTCTTTGCCAAAGAAGTACCGCGCGGCTTCGACGCAATGGCAGGCCAGGTCGTTCATCGCACCGCCTCCGGTCTTCTCGACATCCCAGAAGTGCTGCGAATGCGGGCCCGAGTGTGACTCGCGTGACCGGACCCACAGCACCCGTCCGATCCCGCCCGCCTCGATTGTCTCGCGCGCCCTCACCACGCACGGCGAGAACACTTCCGTCTCAGCGTATCCATGCATGGCACCCGACTTCACCGCCGCCGCGAGCATCCGCTTGGCCTCAGCCCGGTTGCGCGCCAACGGCTTCGTGCACACCTGGTTCCGCTTCCTGGAGGCCAGCAACAACGCGGTGGACTCATGTTCCTCGTTTGGAAGCGCGATGATGAACAGGTCGATGCCGTCCCGCGCGATCACGCCAGCGAGGTCAGTGGTTGATTCCGGTATTCCCCACCGCGCCGCGAACGCCTTTGCCCGCTTGGACGAACGTGAGTAGTTCACGGCGACTTGATGGCCGTTGACGTTGGCCAGTCCCTGCATGTAGAACTCGGCGACGAACCCCGAGCCCAACATCGCGATATTGATGTTCCGCACTATTCACCTTCCACCAGGACCCACCCCGGCAGCGACACGGGCTTGTCGCCCATGAACACGACCCGTCTGGTCTTGGGAAACGGCAGGCCGGTGCGGATGGCACGTGCATAGACGGCATGCCGCGACAGAATCCGCCGGTAAGTCTCGTCGTCGAGTTTAGGCCATGCGGTCTTCCCGTAGATTCCCGTTCCCCAGCCAAGCGCAAGCAGGCAGCCTTTGCCGTTCTCCTTCACTTCAGCCAGGCGGCTTCGCAGAGCCGCAACCGTCCGCCCCAGGTCGGCGAGGCCAGCCGTCGCGGCATAGCTTTCGTGGCTCGCGAGCGCCAACCCGGCGTACTGATTCGCGGCTTCAAACAGAGCGCTTACTGACGGCTTCTCCTTCCAGCGAAGGCTCTCCATCGAGACCGCGTCCTGGAAGAAGGCGCGCTCGCTGATGGCGCCGCGGAACTCGGTTCCCGGCTCGGCCATCTCGGCGAATACTGGATTCGGCTTCCAGGTCTGCGTGTACTTGGGTCCAACGCCGGTGAGGGACGACACCCGGACCATGTAGACCTTGAACCGGTCGCGCGCGGCCACGCACGAATCGGAAACGGGCAGCGCACGCATCATGTCGGCGTGGCGCTCAGTCAGGTCGCCAGGACGGCGCGCCACGCGAGGGTCCTGTGCCTGATCGATCGTCGATAGCAATCCGGCATTGACCCGCGAGGCGATCAACGCGGTCCGCAGCGCACCGCGGAGCGCGCTTCCCGGCACGTACGGCCCGGCGGCCACCGAAGCGAACACGGGGATATGGCAGTATTCGGCTCTCGTAGATTCCCAATGTTTCGTGAGGCTGTGGTGCTCGAACCCGATGCGGCGTCCGGCGTAGTTCTGCGCGAATCCTCCCCAGGTGGCGAAATCCAGCTTCTCGGCCCGGCGCAACTGGTTCAGGTAGCCGTCGAGCCGCGGACCCCTGGACAGCAGCTTGAAGATCCTCTCCTGGTTGAGGACATTCACCTGGTCGCGCCAGACCATGTAGTCGATCGGCGAGAGCGAACGCCCGTCGCCCACCAGCAGCGGAGTCAAGACTTGCAGGCGGTAGTTCATGGATTCCCCCGCCATGGGAGCGCTACTGGCAATCCCAAACCCGCCCGGTAAACCGGATGCGGCGAGCCTTCCGGCGCAACGTCCGGGGCGGCTCCGTGCGGCGGATCCTGGGCGATGAGCACCGACCCTTCGCGGATCATGCGCACCGGCCGCAATCCACGCCCGCGCCGTTCCACCACGGAATAGGCGCCGCGTTCCCAATCAATTCGGTCCGCGGGGCCTGGGTTCAAGAGCGACAGCATCCAGTAGCCCTGCTCACCGCCGTCCGCCGCATCGTACCGGGGACCGAAAATCAGCTTCTCCAGCGAACCCCGCTTCGCCTCAAGGACTTCAAAATGGCCCCAGCCGAGCGAGCGCTCACCGCCGATACCCGAGTCCCCCAACAAGCGGATCGCGGACTCGAGCCGGTCCCCCCACATGTCATCCTCGCACTCGGCGGCGAACCACAGTCCCGCTCCGTCGGCGAATTCGAGACAAGCGGTCTGGTGCAACTGCATGGATCCATGTTCCATCCGGTCCACCGCGGCAAACCTGCGCAACGCCACACGGAACGGTCCCGCGTGCCTGCGGCCGCGGCGCAGAAGGCACTCACTCAGTCCGTCCACTTCCCATTGTTCTTCGTTGAATTGAGAGCCCGACGCGAGCCATCCCACCAGGTACGTTGGAACCGACCGCGCTCCCCACGCACGCAACTTCGACACACCGGGAGGCGGCCACAAGTGGCCCGGCACGGGAGCATACAACGCGTCCTCCTGCCACGGAAAGAGCGATCCCAATCGAACCGCCGCCGGACTTGCCTGAGCCGTGGCCGCGAACCACTCTTCACCCCATCCGAGCTGGACCATTGCCTGCGACACCGCCGAATACAGCGTGTCGCTATGGCACACGCGCTCCACACGGTCGCGCGCACCCGAGTCCGGACCCAGGCGCCATGGCCCCGTGGGCCGCAGCTTGAACAGGCAGGCGGGCATCCGTCCCTACTCGCCCAGCGACTCGGCCAGCGCTCCATTGGCAAGGGCCTGGAAGGCGCCGGCATCGCCACCCGAGAGAAGATCCTTCTCCGCGGCGCCCTGCGCGTAGAATCCGCGCCCGCGCCACCGCACCGACAGGTTCGCGAACCGGACCCGGCCGTTGCCGCGCGATCCGCCGCCACCAAGCGTATCGTCCTCGAGCAGGCGCAAACCTTCCGCCAGACGCGCCGGCAGGACCTTGTCCTCCTCGCACAGAATGTCCATCACCATGCGGACCCGGAACCATGCCCCGGCCGGAACCCGCTCGAGCGTGCGCGAATTTGCCTGGCTCGTGATCCGGTCGATCGAGTTCTCGCTCTTGACCTCGGTGAGCTCGTCGTCGAGGTTCTCGCGCATCTGCGCGGTGATGCTCGCCGGTTCCAGTGGCGCGTCGTACACCGTCAGCCGCGCGGGACTCGCCGCCGATGCCGGTACATCGCCGCCTGACACGCGCTCCATCCGCATCGGACTCCGGCCGAACAGCAGGCAGATCTCGTCGTCCGGACGGTCACTCTGATGGATCCGTACTTCCTGGCCGCGCCGCCGCGACAGGAACACCAGTTCCGAGGGGACCGCCATTCCGCTGGACTGTTCGAGAAGGGACCGGAGCCTTCCGCGCAGCGAGCTGCCGGGAACGTACGGGCGGCCGAAGGCATCCTTCACCACCGGGTTGTCAGCGCCGCCGATCTCGAGCGACCCCTTGCCCGCGCCCACGTGCAAGCCGGTCTCGCAGTGCAATTCCCCATCCAATAGAAGCTTGCCAATCAGCTTCAGCTCAGTTTTGGCCGTGTGCGAACTCATCCAGATATCCTCTATTCGTTGTAGGCGACGATGGCTTCAAACAGGTCGCGGAACCGCTCGTATCCGCGCAGCTCATTCTTGCGGACCACCTGGAGCAGCAGCCGCTCGAGGCTGTCGAGGCTCCGCAGCGAATGGCGTGCGATCGTGTATGCGAGGCGCGCGCGCAGCATCACAAACTCGTGCTGGCGCTCGCCGTCGGCCGCCCGGCAGGCCCGGCGGACCGCATTGTAGAAGCGGCGCAACTGGCTCTTGGTCCCCGAGTCCATGTCGCGCATGCGCGAGACGACTCCGTGCGCCTGGTTGTCGAGATAAATCGGATCCGAGAGAAGCTTCTCGAGATCAATCTCGGGCGCACCGTCGGGACGTCCGCCGCGGCCCTGGTCACGTGGTCCGCCACGGTCGCCTCCGCGGTCACCGGGCCCGCGGTCACCACGGTCCGGACCGCGTCCCTCCCGGTGGTGGGGTCCGCGATCTCCGCGGTCGTGTCTCGGTCTGTCCTTTTGCTCGTCTGCCATGCTCAACCTCGGGTCTCCATCAACATCCGCGCCCAGGAGACGGCCACCAGGCCGGTGGGGCGCAACTTCACTTGATTGGCGCTGCCGCCGATCACGTCGGTGATCAGCGAGTTCTGCAGCTTTTGCAGCTCGCGGTCTTTGTGCGACCCGAGCACGACTCCCAGCCGCCGGTGGTAGCGCCACGGACGGTCCGGCCTTGTTGCCGACGGCTTCACGCGGTAGAATCCACCGAGCTCCTCAAGGAACGCGGGCGGACAATCAAACTCGCGAACCATGCGCAGCAGCATCTCCTTGAGTCCGGCGGCGTGAGTCAACTGCCCCCACTCGACCGTCTTGCCAAAAATGTGGATGCAGTCCTTGTCAGCGCACTTTGCCGCGGCGAGATTCCGGCCGGCTTCCTCGTACACGAACGCGAACGGGGATCCGGTCTCCGGCGCGACTTCGAGCGCCATCGAAATCGTCTTGCCTTCCGGTCCGGGCAGGTCCTTCAACTGCGCCTCGGCGAACTTTTGGAACAGGCGCTGCAGCTCGCGCGCGAGCAACAGGAGCGCGTCCCAGGATCCGTACACGGCGAAGTCGTCGCCACCTGAATATAGGATCGTCGCCTTGCGCCAAAACTCCGGCATCGAGCAGGCGACTTCCAGCTCGCCCGCAAAGAACTGCTTGAACAGCACGGAGAGTTGAATGTGATCCTCGATGGTCTGCACGCGTCGCAGCCGGATTCCGAATCCATCAATGTCACCGCGGAGCACGCCCCAGGCGGGATGGCCGGAGGCGCGGCCCGCCAGGACCGCCAGGTCCGCTGGGCCGAAGCCGTCGTCGGAGAGAGCCGTATGCCGTGCGAGCGGAATCGCGTCGTATCCGGAGCCGATCTTCCAGGTGAACTTCCCCTCGCCTGACAGCACTCGGGCAGGCGTCTCGGGCGACCAGCCGAGCAGTTCAGCGGCGCGGATGCGGGCCGCGAATCCGGCGAAGTACTCGGCTTGATTCTCGATTTCGCCCGGATCGAGCGGCGCGAAGAAGTCCGCGGACGCCGCTTCCGGAAGAGTCCCCTGGCGCCTTGCCAGCTCTTCGCCCAAGCGCTTGCGGATGGCCGGCCAATCGCCGAGATTCGCGGTGTGCGCCCAGACCAGCCGCAGCCTGCCTCCCGACAAGCTGGCCGCTTCCGCCGCGGCCGCTCGCAGGAATTCCTCCGCCGGAGCCATGTTCTCTTGCGTGAGGACGGCCATGAACCCGCCGCCTCCGCTCGATCCGAGCAGCATCGGTGACAGTCCGAGATGAGCCAGCAGCGCCCGCGGCAAAACTTCCATCAGCAGCGTGACCCAATGCGAACGGCCTGCCAGCACCGCGTCCCCACGCTCACCGACAGGGGCGAGGACGAACGGCTCGATGCCGAGCAGTTTGCCTTGCAGGAAGATCTGTTCAGACATGGAAGTAGCGCCTGGATCTGGCGCCGAAACTGTTCAATGTAGCAGGAAATCCGAAGCAGGGTCCACCTGGAAGCAGACCCGTCAGCACAGTGCTGGACTCGGACTTCCCCGCGGCTCTGTTCCATGACCCGCAACGGTTTCGTACAATGGCACTACGATGTGGCGGATCAAATCGCATCGGGACCCGGTCCGATGACGCGCCGCGGCTTCCTCCAGTCCGCTAGCACGGCGGCCCTCCCGCCGCCGGAACGTAAACCGAACGTTCTCGTCCTCATGTCGGACCAGCACCGCCCCGATTGGCTCACATGCAACGGTGTCAACACGGTGCCGACGCCCAACATCGACCGCATCGCGGAGCGCGGCATCCGGTTCACCCGCGCCTATTGCCCGTATCCGGTCTGCACGCCTTCGCGCATGTCGTTCATGACTGGCGTCCATGCGCACCATCACGGCGTCATCGACAACCGGACCACGCTCGACTGGCGCCGCCGCACGGTCGCGCACGCCTTCGCCAGCGCGGGCTACGTGACCGGCCTCATCGGCAAGATGCACTTTCTCGACGGCCACACCCACGGCTTCGACTTCCGCCTCGGCTTCAACGACTGGCTGATGTACCTCGGTCCGAAGGCCCGCCATTTCGCCGACGAAATCGCGTCCTATCCCGGCTACGAGAAGACCATCCACGACACCGGCAGCGGACTTCCGGAAATCGACGGCCTGTGGCCCGGCAACCGCAGCCCCTGGCTCGGAACCGCAACGCCGAAACAGACCCTCGCCTCGGACCTTTCCGCCGAAGACCAGTTCGATTCCTTCGTCGCGCGCGAGACCTCGAAGCTCATCCGGCGCTACAAGGATCAGCCGTTTTTCGCCGTCGCGGGCTTCCTGAAGCCGCACGCGCCGTTTCATCCGCCCCGCGAGTACGCAGACAAGTTCCCGCCCGGGCGGATCGCGCTCCCGGAGCCGGGCGACCTCAGCCAATACCCCGGCCACGTCCGTGCCGCCGCCGCCCGCTACCGCGAGATGGGCGAACACCGCCTGCGGATGATTCGCGCCGGCTACTGCGGAAATCTTCAGTTCGTTGATGCCTGCATCGGCGAAGTCTACCGGACGCTCGAAACGGAAGGCCTGCTCGATGACACCATCGTCATCTACACCTCCGATCACGGCGAGATGGCCGGTGAGCACGGCCTCTTCCAGAAGTTCGTCTTCTTCGAACCCTCCGTCGGCGTGCCTCTCATCGTCAGCTATCCGCGGAAGCTCGCGCGCGGTAAGGTCAGCGACGCCCTCGTCGAATACATCGGGATCTATCCGACCCTGTGCGAACTTGCGGGACTTGAGCCGCCGCGGGGAATCGAGGCAACCAGCTTCGCCAACGTTTGCCGCAACCCGGCTCATCGCGGCCCGGACGCGGCCTTCGCCGAGTTTGCGCTCGCCTCCGCGCCGCGCTACATGGTCCGCACCGCGCGCTACAAGTACAACTTCAACGAAGGCGACCGCGCCGAGCTCTACGACCTTGAGTCCGACCCCGGCGAGCGCCAGAACCTCTCGGGCACGGCGGCCCACGCGCGGACCGAACGCCAGCTCCGCGACCGCCTCTTCGCCTGGTACAACCCCGAACGCAATCCCTTCAAGGAGAGACGCAAGTGAATTTCACAGGCTTCGTCCTGCTCTTCAGCCTCGCCGGCGCCCTGCTTGCGCAGGAAAACCGGGCGACCCTGCTCGGCCACGTGACAGACCCCAGCGGCGCCGTGGTCGGCAGCGCCAAGATCAGCGTTCGCAACCTGGATACGGGCGTTGAGACAGCGTCCGCCTCGAACGACCAGGGTAATTTCCTGATCCCCGCGCTGCCCGCGGGCCGCTACTCGGTCGCGGTGGAGCACGATGGCTTCAGGCGCGCCCAGAATCCGGAGGTGACGCTGCGCATTCAACAGGTCGCGCGCCTCGACTTCAGGCTCGAACTCGGCGCCGTGTCCGATGCCGTCTCCGTCTCCGAACAGGCTCCGCTCCTGGTGACCGATGATGTCACTCTCGGCCAGGGACTCGATTCGAAGAAGATCGTCGAGCTCCCCGTGCTCAGCCGCAACATGAGCTCGCTGACGCTGCTCGGCACCGGCACCGCGGCCAGCTCGAACGGCATCGCCCGCATTCTGGGCGGCATTCTGACTGGCGGCGTCACGATGACGGCCAACGGCATCCGCACGTCGGCGAACCAGTACTCGATTGACGGCGCCAACGTGAACGTCGGCTTCTACAATTTCCCGAGCTACGTTCCTGTGGTCGACGCCGTGGCCGAATTCAAGGTCCGCACCGGGAACTTTTCGGCCGAGTACGGCGGCTACGGCGGCGCACACGTCGACTATAGCCTGCGGTCCGGCACCAACGAGTTCCACCTGACGTTGTGGGAGTTCTTCCGCAACGATAAGCTCGACGCCCGCAACGCCTTCGCGCTCGCCAAGCCGGTATTGCGGCAGAACCAGTACGGCGCGCTCGGCGCCGGCCCGATCGTGAAAAACAAGACGTTCTACATGGTGTCGTGGCAGGCGCTCAAACGCCGCAACCAGGCGATCCCGCAGACCACGGTCCCGACTCAGGCCATGCGCGACGGCGACCTTTCCCGCCGCGTCGACGGTAACGCGGAGGCGGCGATCATGGATCCTGTCTCGCGTGTGCCCTTCCCCGGAAACATTATTCCCCGTTCGCGTTTTTCGGTGCCGGCGCTACGCTATCTCGAGTTCTACCCGCTGCCGAACCAGACCGGCCCCGTGAACTACCGTACCCTCAGCGGCATCCCGCGCGACGAGGACTCCCTGCTCGCCAAAGTCGACCACAACTTCAGCGACAAGAACCGCCTCTCCGGCCGCTACGTCTACCAGCAGACCGACAACCCGAACGCCGTGGCCGTGATCCGTGATTTCGGCACCCGCATCCCGACGCGTTCGCAGAACGTCGCCCTCAACGATACGCACACTTTTTCGCCCACGACGCTGCTCGACCTGCGGCTCTCGTGGAACCGGCAACTGCTCAAGGAACTCGCGCCGCGCCACTTCACGAACTTCGACGTCCAGCGCGAGCTCGGCGTCACCGTGCCCACCTCGGCGCGGCCCGGCACCATCGAAAACGGCATGCCGAACGTCTCGGTGACCGGTTTCGCGTCGCTCGGCGACTCGCTCGTCTCTCCACTCGTCCAGCCGGACGAGAACTACCAGATTGTGGCCGGGCTTTCGAAGCTCCGGGGCAAGCACGCGCTGAAGGCCGGACTCGATCTGCGCCGCACGCGTTCGGCCCGCTTCCAGGGCAACTTCATCAACGGCAGCATCGGGTTCGCACCCGGCAACACGGGAGGCAGCGGGCACGCCTTCGCCGACTTCCTCCTCGGCCTGCCTCAACAATCGCAGGTGGCGACCGTTCCCGTCGTAGTCGACTTCCGCCAGACACGGACGCAACTCTATCTCGCCGATACCTGGACCGCGACGCCCAAGCTCACCCTCACTCTCGGCCTCCGTTACGAGTTGAACAACTCGCCCTACGAAACCTACGGCCGCATTTCGTTTTTCAACTTTGATTCACCCGGCTCGTTCCGCCGGTTCCAGAACGGCGAGCCCCTGTTCATCACCGACAAGAACAATTTCGGACCGCGGCTTGGCATCGCCTACCGTCCCTTCGGCCGTACCGTGGTGCGCGCGGCCTACGGCGCATTCTTCTCCGAGCCCAAACTGCTTGGCATGAACCTGTTTTCGGTGAACCCGCCGCTGATCACGAATCAGATCTTCTTCTCCTCGCGCGAGAATCCGCTCACGTTCGCCAATCCATTCCCGCTGGGACTCGCGGCGGCGGGCGGCGTCCCATCCATCAACTCCTACCAAAGGGACCGGCGCACACCCTACGTGCAGACATGGTCGTTCAACTTACAGCACATGCTGCCGGGCGACTTCCTCGTCGATGCGGGCTACGTGGGCAACCTGGCCGTGAAGATGGGCCGGCGCGTCGATCTCAACGTTCCTCTGGTGCCCGCGGCTGGTGCCATTCAGCCCCGGCGTCCGCTGCCCAATTTCGGACCGGCGCGGCACTTCATGCATGATTCGAACAGCAATTACCATTCGCTCCAGGTCCGCATCGAACGGCAGTTCTCGCACGGCTTCTCAGTGCTCAGCTCCTACACATTCTCCAGGAACATTGATATCTCCGGCGACGAACAGGTGGGCAACACCATCGACCCGCTCAATCTCAACCGCGACCGCAGCTTGTCCGAATCCCACGCCAAGAACCGCTGGACCCTCTCCTATGTGTGGGAGCTCCCGTTCGGACCCGGCAAGCCCTGGCTCACCCGCGGCGGCGTGGCCGGCGGCATCGTGGGCGGATGGCAGTTGAGCGGCGTCACCAACATTCAGTCCGGCGGAGCGATCACGATCGCCGTTGCCGGAGACCGCGCCAACATTGGCCTCGGCACGCGCCCCAACCGTATCTGCGACGGCAACCTGTCCAGCGGACAGACCGCCACCCGGTGGTTCGATACGGCCTGCTTCGCCGCGCCGCCGTTGCTGAGCATCGGCAACGCCGGCCGCAACGTCATCATCGCCCCCGGCGACCACACCTGGAATCTTGGCATCGGCAAGAAGTTCGCCATCACGGAAAAACACTGGCTGCAATTCCGGGCGGAAATGTTTAATGCCTTCAATAATGTGAATCTCGGGCTTCCCGGAACCACGGTCGACACGCCCGCCTACGGCCGTATCGTCGGGGCGCTCGACGCGCGCAGTATCCAGTTTGGACTGAAGTACGGGTTCTGACCCGCTGGGGGCAGTAGAATAGGGGAAGCGTGCGCGTCCCACTCCTGTTCGCTGCCTTCTCCGCGCTGGCCCAAACCCCGCCCGCATTCGACTCAACAGTGTCGCCATTCCTCGCCCGCCACTGCACGATGTGCCACAACGCCAAGGCGAAAACCGCCGGGCTGGACCTCGAGCGGCTGCGCGATCCCCGCGCGGCCCAAGCTGAGCGCGACATCTGGGAGAATGTCGCCGCCCGCGTCAAGAACGGATCCATGCCTCCCAAGGGCGTTCCGCGCCCCGCGCCTGAATCCGCCGCCGCCGTGATCGAATGGGCAGACTCGCACGTACGCCGGCTTGACGCCGCGCGCAAACCCGATCCCGGCCGTGTCACCGCCCGCCGCCTCAACCGCGCCGAGTACGACAACACGATCCGGGACCTGTTCGGGATCACGTTCCGTCCCGCGGTGGACTTTCCGCTCGACGACTCGGGCCACGGATTCGACAACCTCGGCGACGTGCTGACGGTCTCGCCCACGCTCATGGAGAAGTACCTGCGTGCGGCGAACCAGGTGGTCCGCATCGCGCTGCGCGCCGGTCCACGGGCCAAGCCGCTCATGGAGCGCTATGACGCGGAAAAAACAGGAGAGGCGAAATATGTTCCGGCGGATCCTGAGGGGTCCCGCCTGGTCACCAAGGGAGGACTGATCGTCCGCCACCGGTTCCCCGAAACCGGTGACTACGAGTTGCGCGTGGCCATCCGGGGCCGTGGCGTTCCGGAAGCTCCGCCCTCTCCGCTCGCGATCCTGATGAACGGCAAGGTGGTGGAGACGGTTCCCGTCGAGGTGGGCCAGAACCAGAAGCGGTTCTGGGAGGTCCGCGCGCATATCTCCGCGGGAGAAGGCGAACTCAGCGCAGCCTTTGTGTATCCGGGTGCGGACGCGCACAAGAAGCCGGACAACGCGGGTGCTTTTGATCCTGAGCGCGATGCGTTCTACGTCGACAGCCTCGAGCTGAGGGGTCCGTTCGTTGATGCCGCCAAGCTTCCCGAATCGCACCAGCGAGTTTTCGTGTGCTCACCGGCTCAGCCCGGGCGGTTCGACTACGCCTGCGCGCGCAGGATCCTGAACAACTTTCTCGGCAGAGCGTGGCGCCGGCCGGCCACCACGGAAGAAGTCGAGAATATGCTCCGGTTCGTCCGGATGGCCCAAAAGGAAGGCGACACATTCGAGCAGGGGATCGCGCTTGCCGTCCGCGCCGCACTGGTGTCACCCAACTTTCTATTCCGCATCGAGCGGGATCCAAATCCGCGCGACGCAGCCACGCCGCACCGGGTCAATGGATATGAGCTGGCCTCGCGGCTGTCGTATTTCCTGTGGAGTTCGATGCCGGACGCTGAACTGATGAAGCTCGCCGGATCCGGGCAGTTGTTCAAGCCCGAAGTCCTCACCGCCCAGGCCGCACGCATGATCGCCGATCCCAAGGCGGAAGCGCTGTGCGAGAACTTCGCCGGACAATGGCTTGAGATCCGCAACTTGAACACGGTGACGCCCGACACGCGGCGGTTCCGGTCCTGGGACGCGGACCTGCGCGAAGCCATGCGCCGTGAGACGACGCTGTTCTTCACCGAGGTGCTGCGGGGAAATCGCGACATCCGCGATTTCGCGGACGCGCAGTTCAGCTACTTGAACGAACGTCTGGCAGGACATTATGGGATCGAGGGAGTCCAGGGCCGCCAGTTCCGGCGGGTGGAGCTTTCCGGCGGCCAGCGCGGCGGCGTATTGACCCACGCGAGCGTGCTCACGGTGACGTCCTATCCCACCCGGACTTCGCCGGTCCAGCGGGGGATCTGGGTGCTCGAGAATTTTCTCGGAACCAAGCTTCCGCCACCGCCCGACAACGTCCCGCCGCTCAAGGAGGACCAGATCGGCAAGACCGCCAGTCTGCGCAAACAGCTCGAACAGCACCGCGCCGATCCTGCCTGCGCGGTTTGCCACGACAAGATGGATGCGCTCGGGTTCGGCCTCGAAAACTACGACGCTGTCGGCGCATGGCGGACCCAGGACGGCAATTTCCCGGTGGACACTGCGGGTGTCCTGCCGAACGGGAAGAGCTTCGTGACTCCCGCTGAGATGCGCCGGATCCTGCGGGAGGATCCGGAAGCGCTGGCCCGCAATCTCACCGAGAAGCTCATGGTCTATGCCTTAGGGCGGGGATTGGAGCCCTACGACCGGCCGGTGGTCCGGTCGATCGTTGAACGGGCCTCCAAAGATGAGTACCGG
>Ga0194132_10007679_pt1 | contig 15913 bp, 15 predicted proteins | sample TA2KigOf80mmetaG_FD_148612 | JGI IMG/M metagenome (GOLD analysis project Ga0194132, IMG submission 148612) | Freshwater microbial communities from Lake Tanganyika, Tanzania - TA2015054 Kigoma Offshore 80m | ecosystem: Environmental > Aquatic > Freshwater > Lake | place: Tanzania: Lake...
ACGGGCGGTCACAACAGGACGAACCTAGTTGTAATTGCAGCTAACAGCGGTGGGGGTAAATCTCTTTTTTCGCTCAACCTCATGGTCCGCCAGTATCGTCTTGGCTACAAAGTTGTTCTTGCAAGTTATGAGATGGCCGAGGACGAAGTCATGATTCGTCTATTATCTTGTCTTTCTGAAGTGGAAATGTCCAAAATACTGAACAACCGATTAACAGCCCACGAAAAGCATCGGGTCGAGGTTGCCTATCGGGAGTTCATAGCCGAGGGGCTTAGTACGGGTTCGAGCTTCACCGTAATCTGTCCTAAATCAGAAACTTCGGTCGCAGAGATAGGCTTTCGCTGCAAGTCCCTAAAACCCGATTCTTTGATCCTTGACTATATCAACCTGTTGAGCAGTGGGCGGGGGTCAACAGCAGACGCGCAATGGCAGCAGCTCGGTGACATAGCCAAGGACTCCAAGCTTTTGGCTAATAAGCTTGGGTGTGTTGTCTACCTCTTGGCACAGCTCGATGATAACTACAATTTAAGGTACTCTAAAGGGATAAAAGACCACGCAAATTTTGTTATGGCTTGGGTTCGGGACGAGACCTCACGAATTGAGCGAAAAATTGCAGTCAGGCAAATAAAAGCAAGGAACGCTCCGCTCTATGACTTCGAGTTAGTCGAACGCTTTGATGTTGCCCAGTTTCGTGATCCTGGGCAAGAGGACCGCACGATCTGGCCAAGTGATGAAGAGTACCACAGCATCTTGAATTGCTTGGCAGAAGCAAAAGCCTTGCCCAGTGCCCGAGAAGACTCAGGAAAGTTGGTGCAAATTGAAGATGAGCCTATTATAACTAAAGGCGAGAATCTGACACAAAAAGAGAGTGAACAACCGACCCGATCTGACGGGACGGTGGACTTTTCTAAAGTTAGTGTACCTAGTCGCAAGGCTGTCTCACTGCTTAGAAACCACCGAGTTGATGATGACTCAGTTTAACGGAGAGAGTTGCATGCGCTTTACTGTGGCGACGGGGGAATGGCAGAGGGTTCTCAAGCTTGTGAAGGCTGTTTCTACGGCCAGCTCAAATGTGCGGTGCTCCGCTCACTCCGCCTGCCTTTTTAGAGTGTTACCTATAGAAAATGATGTGAGGCTTGAGTTTTCACTCAACGGAGCTTTTCTCGTCTACCGTTTTGAGTCCTTAAAGATCCTTAGTGGAGCGGAAACCGGAGAACAGGAGTTTAGGAAGGCCCTAGACCTTGAAACACTCCAGTCACTTCGCTTTTCTGGACGGGAAATTGAAATCGAGATCGTGGATAAAGACCGAAGTTCCACCATCTCTTTTTCCTCTGGAACACTTAAGGGAAAAGTCTACTCCTCTATCCCTGATATTGAGGCAGAAATTGAGGCAACAAGACCAGGGGAGAACAGCGTTCCCTTCAGCCATCAGTTTGTGATTAAAGACTTCAGAACAGCCTTGGCTGCTCATCTCTACGGTCAGCACCACGACAATAATGCGCTAAAGAGGCCCGTTCGTGTTTATTCTCGCGAAGGCTCTCTCTACTTTGAAAGCCGGGATCAAATTGCAGGTGGCGCTGTGGTTAAAAGTTTTTCGGACGAAAATCCGATCGACTTTTACTTGAACCCAAGTCATCTATTGGCTGTCCTCGACGCCCTGGATGAATCACGCTCTACCACCTTTTCATTCGGGTATACAGAAGGCATGTGGCGTGTTGGGCATGAGCGCCTTAACATTTGGATGCCCAACTTGTTGAAGCCCGTAAGGTTTGAGCTACAGGACCTTTTTCATGCCATCGACACATCCCCTGCTTACAAGGTTACAGTTCCGGCCACAACTCTAAAGACTGCAATCTCTGAACTAACGCCCTTTGTCAGTAGCTCTCAGCTAGCGACGAAAGAAGATCTACCTGTTGTCTGCTTGGTAGTAACCCAGAGCAAAGAGGTATACCTTCGCGTCGAGACGATGAGGGCCAAGCAAGTTACTCAGTATCTGGGGGCTGCTCAGTTTGAAAGCGATCTTCCTTTTGAACGAGATGAAGAGGTCTACGTCAATATCAAGTTTCTTGACGAGTTTAATAGCCATCTTAACAACAATAAGCAAGACGATGCAGATAAGGTGTGGATCAAGTGGTGGACACACCAGGATCCGACGATGCCAACTAAGGGCAAGGGAGTGTGTCTAGGTCTTGGGGCTAACCGTTTTTTGACCTCAAGAACCAACTTTAAGCGAGTCAGTCGCGACATCTAAGACGGGGGGTCTGTGCAAAGTCGTATCTTCAACATAAGAAACCCTTTGGTTACGGATCCTACCCTAGAGGAGATATACCCAAACGACTATGCTTGGGGGATTTCACGGGAGCCAGACTGTTATTACTACTGGTCTCAACCGATCGCTAAGACCGGGGACGTATCCTTTTATAGGCCCCACGACCCTAAGGTAGTGGCCCTTGGTCACGACGCATATCTGACGATATACCGAGGGACCCTCAAACAAGAGCTACTGTATCGCTTGAAATTTGCTAAAGGAGCACCAAAGCACTTGGCTTTGAAACCCGCCCCCTATTGTATATTTTGGTCGTATGGGGAAGAGGGTGGACCTTCGAGCAAGATCAAGTATCATTATAGAGATCGTAACATGACCTTGCTTGAATGGTCGGACAAAGGAAGCTTTCTGGCTATTTTGCGACAGCAGCACTATCTCCACGAGCCTACTTTTTGGCGACGTTGAATTGTGCAACAGCTTGCTGCACTTTTTCGGATACAAGGGATACTAATTATGAGCCTACACCTTACCGCATTCGTTCTTAATCGACCCGCAGAAAAAAGACTCCTACAAAGTGGCGTCCTCATAGTTAGTGACCTAACAAACCGTGTCGTTATTATGGGCAGTAGCGCCCTCAGCAGCATCTTAAAAAAAGACTACGAGCGGTACGGTGAATACTATGTTGAGTCGGCTGTTAGTGAAAAAAAAGCAGTGTATTGGTACGCAAATAAGATAGCTTCGTTTATGGAAGCTGCCCCCGGCTACTATGCTTTTGGGGACTATGTCTTGTACCAGCAAGCCCTCACCTTTGAGCCAAGACTGGATGCGCCTTTGTTTCTCACACAAGAATTTCAACTCATAGACGACCCTAAATATGGGGTTGAAAAAATCACGCTACAAAAGGTGGTCTGACACATGGCGATTGAAACTTTAAGAAACGTGAAAGACATCGGTGGGCATCAAGTTATCCACATGGATGATTTGAGGGTGAATCATCCTGAAAAATTCAACGCCTCCGGGGCCATGGACTACCAATGGTTCGAGTCAGAAATTAGGCCACATCATCATATCTACATTAGACACGACAAGAGTAGTTTGACTTTTACTTTGCAAAATGGCCCCGTAAAGGAAAATGGGGTCAACGGTTGTCAGGTAGATGAAATTATCATGGCTGCGATGTTGATAATTGAAGGACTCGACGAAAGGTTTCCCTGCAAGGAAAACAAGGCGGCTATCTCTGACCTTCAACAAGCGCTCTACTGGTTGAATAAGCGTCGAGAAGATCGTCAGACAAGGGGTGTAGAAGGAAAGAACGAGGCATGAACCTAATTGAGGAAATTACAACAGATCCCCAGATGGTAAAACGCTTTCTCCTGCCTTTACGGGAGGACACTGCTTTTGAAATACCTGGACACTTTGAAGAAGAGTACAAGAGCCTACGTTCTCTGTCGTCTTCCGATAAGGCTGTGCTTATTTCTAAGGTGACTTCACCCGAGAACTATCAGACACAGATCAAACTTTTGGCAGTCCTGCAACACACACTAGACAGGGTTCAGGAATTAAATTCAGACCTTTACTTTATCCAGATGCGTTGGCACAATCATCTCAAAGAAGCCACCACATGGGTGAATCGGCAGTATTTTGTACCTCTCAACGATTTGCGAGACGGGGTTCGGAAGTCTGTGCTTTCGAGTGCCCTCTCGCCAATCGAAGCGGGTTGCGAGCGGATTGATGCGCTCATAGCTATAGGGGAGAAGATCTACTCGCACCTGATTGCGACCAACTGGAACCTCAAGGAGGGTAGTTCGCTCATTAAAGAATATCTGACCACCCTCTCCTCTCCTATGATGAGGACTTCCCTATGACGCTGCCTATTGAAGATGTAAGACCTGGGGATGAAATTTACCCCAGAGTAAAAGAAAAAATAGAAAGCCTCAAAGGGGGCGTGCCGAATATTCAAAAAAAGGTCACGGCTCTTGTTTTGGAGGATATGGCGACAGATCTTGCTCTTGCTCAAAGCATCGACGAAGTTGGGGAAGTTATTGAGTACCTGATTCAAGATCTTGAGATTGAAAGGCCAAGCTTTGACGCAGACATGTTGCTGAGAAACCTGCGACGGATCACTCAGCTTTGTACCAGTTACAAAATGACGGAGCTTTTTGAACTGCCTGAAGAGCTGCGAAATAATATTATGAGAGCCGAGATGGATAGGCTGTGGTTTGATCCTAATAGACCACTACCTGTCACAAATGTAAAACTTTCAGGCCCTATTGAAACAAAGTTGCCCAGTGAGCTTCAGCAGATGCTCGCGGCCATTACACGAGCGGTGAGTAAAAAATGAGCGACGAAAATAATCCACAAGCTTTCTACAAAAAACAAATGATGGAACAAGCAAACGATCAGATCCAGGCAACCTTGGCCTCGATCCGAGAAGAGGTGGAACGGATTAAAATTGATCGGACTGCTGACCAAGCTGTCGGTGAAGAGGAGCAAAAACACGTCTCTGCAAACCCTGAGGGGGAACGGCACCGCGTTGAGCAGCAAACTGATTTTGTGCCAAAAAGAAATGCTCATCTAATTTATTTTTCTTATCCTGTTTTCGGATATAGCCAACCCCCAGCATGGGTCACTCCCCTAAGAGAAGCTCTTGTTTCCCTAGGGTATCTTGTTTACAGCCCTGGAGAACAGGTTGGGAGTCAATTTGGTAAGCCTGACATCCCTGTTTTGAATAGTCTGGAGAAGAAAGCCAACAAACAGACTTGCACAATGCTCTCTTTGCCCGAAGACGTACTCTCTGGCTATGGACAAAGCGTAGCTGAGATTATTCAGGCTGGTGATTTAGGGGATAAGTATGGGTCCTACTTTAAACATCTATGGTTTTTGGTGCGGTCGAGTTTAGTGGTGGCAGATATTACTAAGCCAACCTTAGGTGGGGAAATTGGGCAAGAGCTACTGTTAGCGAAACAGCTTGGAGTGCCAACACTGGGCATAATGCCTGAGTCCGGTCACATTGGTCCTTGGATGCAAAAATCTGTAACGGCCTTCTTGGCCGCAGAATTTAACTTAAACAATATTGTCCCTTTAGTGCGAGGATACGCGCCCTTGTGAGTCAAAGTTTCTTCATATTTGCTTTTGCTTTAGTTCTATTGTCTCTCATTTTCCTAAAAATTGGGGAGTCCTCCGATTCGGAAGTGTGGAATGTGGCGGGTGTTATCTTGTCGATTGCCTTAACTACTTTTATGCTTCTTTTGATGTCCTGGATGGTTTTACAGTAACGGTGATGCGTTTATGCCAATGTCAGATATTTACAAGTTTCAAGAGCGACGGTTTTGCGCGTATCGGCACCGCCTGAAAATATTTATTTTTGGTGTGGATGTTTCCCCTTGGTTACGCGGAACGGTAAACATAGTTTACGGAAACAGAGACTCCTTCAATACCGCAAACTTTGAGATCTCAAACCCTCACCGTATCTGGCAGATCACCAAGCAAAATATGGACGACCCAAATGTTAAGGGCTTTCGTCAGGGTGCCGGGGAGTATTCGGAAGCGGCAAAAAAGAGGGTTTTTAAGCTCAAAGATCAAATAAACCAAGAATACAGCCTTAAAACAACTCTTGCTCAACATGGCACACCTTTGCAGGCCCCTATTTCTGTAGACGCTGGGGGAAACATACAGTTCAAGCCACCAGCAGATGATGTTGAAAGGAAGTATCGTTTTGCAATCAACGATTGCATCTTTAATAAGCACGACCCAATCCGTATTTTTATCCAGAACCCTTTTCGATCTACAAGTGACGAGTGGTTAGAAGTATTTTGTGGTTTTGTACAAGATCACCCAGTAACCACAGACTATTTTAACGGAAATTCTTTCGTCCGCATTTCTGCATACTGCATTCGTCACATGCTGACCAAGATGCGAGTGCAGAAAAACCCTCTTCAAAACCAGAGCACGGGGGACCTCTTCCTCAACGCTGGTTTTTTTGCCGACTTTCAAAAGCCAAGCCAACTCAGCCAGCCTTTCGGTAAGTCCTCCCTTGAAACAACAATTAGAGAGCTAATTCTCGGCAGTTCTATTGGGGACGGCTTTGATGCAAAGGTTGCCGACAGCTCGGCAGCCACCAACAATAGATCGCTCCAAGAAAAGGGTGTGGGTCAGTTTTCACTGGGAAACATCATTTGTTACGATCCAAAAAACCCAGGGAATTTGTTAGAGCGATGGCATCTTATGACCACCTTTGGGTGCAATCGTGTACCCTTTCCAGATGCAAACATACAAAAAGATAACCTTTGGCTAACGACCAAGCAGGCAAATGTTTTAGGTGCCGACACCATCTGGCACCCCGCTCGTAAGTATCGTGGCCCGGACGCCCGCTATTTGCACATGCTTTTACCCATCGGAGGAACGGGAGCGTCGGCTCTAACAGAGTCAACTGTTGCCAACACCCCGTCTTCGGCTGAATTTACAACTCGGTGGGATATCATTAAAGAGTTTGCTGAAAAACTTGATTTTCAAGTGATGACTTCACCATCAGGTGACATCCTTGTCGAGTTTCCGATGTATGGTTTCTCCCCCTCTGCTTTTTCTCCAAAAGGAACCAACCATGAGCACGATTCACCTCAGTCTAAAGTTGGTCTGACCAACATCTTTAGTTTTCTCTATCATCAAAAAGAAGAAACATTGAATGATGAGGGTGAAGATTTTCCGACTGTTCTGATGGTGGGCGGTGGACAGGCCACGGAGCAAGAAAACACCAAGGATAAAACTTTTCCACCAAGGTCACATATTTACTCTCCCGTCCTTGCGTCTCGCTATGGCGTGATCGTCGAGTCTGTGGACTTTCCTTTCGCAGGGCAAACAGCAAGCGACATCGGTGGGGCTTTGATCTCTAGGCTGTCGCGTCTCGGTATGATCGAGTATACCAAACGCCTCGCTAATTCCTCGACTTGGGAAGGCTCACTTGCCTATAGACCATTTCTTTTTCCAAATCGACCTTTGCATCTAAAAAGGTCAAACAGGATCGGTAATTTGACGAGCGTTTCTTACTCGTGGGGTATTGGTAAAGACGCGCAGGTGACAGCTTCGCTCAATAATCTCATGGCTGAACGCTACGACCCCGAGACGAAAAAAAGCAGCTTCCGTTTGCTTACTGGTGCTCTTAACTGTCCAATCTCCTATGCTAACCTTTGGGGTAACACCGGAGATAAGGAAACGGGTGAGGCCGCAGCCGAACCTAAGTCAGGGGTCATGTCGAACGTGACGACTAACGTCGGTACGACGAGTGGGACAGAGCCTCCTGAACCAGAAAAACCTTTGTCTCCAGGTCAGGTAAGGGAGCGCATCACCAACCCCCCAGTCACGACGGGACTAGATCGCCTTTATCCAAAGTTCCGCAGTCTCGTAGTGCAGTTAATTGAGGGGTGTCAAGCAGAAGGCATCAAAGTCTCTGTGCGAGAAAGCTACCGCAGTCCCGAAAGACAGCAGGCTATCTACAACGCAGCAAAAGGAACGGGGACCAACGCAGAAGCTTTTCAATCGTGGCACCAATACGGTCTCGCGGTGGACCTAGCCCCAGTCGTGGACAAGCAGGCGGGTATCTCCAGTGACCGTGAGGCACTTGCGCGTATCAATGATGTGAACGTGCGTTTGGGCCTTAACCTTCGTTGGGGGGGAAACTTTAAGAGCTTCTATGATGGTTGGCACTTTGAAAAACCAATCTCTTGGATCAACTTGAAGACGGCCATGTCGTTTACCAAGTATGGTGCCACCTATATGGAGGAAGTCTGGAAACATTTAGACCAGACAATCAATGGTGGCGCTAGCTCGTTTGATCCGAAGGCCCTTCCTGTGCCCACGGGAACAGGGGCAATCCCAGGCAACCCAGGGGGAGCAGGCCCCGTTGCCGAGCCATGTTCTACGCGGATTCTTCCAGCATCTGGCTTTGACAACCTTCCTGAGGATAGTGAGTAATGGTCGATTGGCGACGAAAGGCAAATACTACGGTTTCTCGGCAGTCGGATAAGACTGGTGGCAACATCGCGGATGCGGGTATTTTCCAAGGCCAAGTGGATTCGGCCTCCGGTGAAACCCAAGCTGTTAAGGTTAGCTTTTCAAACGGAGAACGAAGCATCTCCTTGCCCATGCCGTTTGATTCGACCAACTCCTGGATACGGTCAATTCCAGAGGCGGGCCAACAGGCTTTGTTGGCCTATCGTTCCGACAATAAGGATCTTGTCTTCCTGCGTTATCTTGATGAACGCCCGGACAAAAAGGTTGAGCAGTATAAGATCGCAAAGAGTGTATATCGGCCCCTGCTACCAGGAGAGCATGAGATCCACAGCTCTGGCTTTGCTCAAAGTTACTACGGGAGAAGGCCAACTCTTGAAATGCGCGGTGGGGTCGTAAGGTCTTGGTTAGATCAAGACCGCGCAGAGGTAGGACAAAAAGCACCGCTGCATAACAGGCTTCTTTGGGAGCACAAGGCTTCAGGTGGTTCTGTCCCTCTTTTCTCGATGGGGGACGAGGAACGCTTCGGTGTTGTTAGGCGTGCAAACCAGTTAAACCCAGTAGCAATCGCTGGTATTACTGCGCGACTTGCCTTATCCAAAACCATCACCTTACCTCCTTTAAAAAGTCCGAATTTTAGTTTTTATCCCTACCCCGATTTTTCAATACCTGCGGGTCCTATCGGGCTGCCTGCTGGTTTTGGTCTAGCTACCCAGGCGGTAGCTGTAGCTACTCAGCCTCTGGCAGCTTTGGCAGGAAAGTTCAAGGTCAGAACTTTTGCTAAAGAATACTTACGAATCATTAGAAATCCGCTCTTCAACCCTGAAGCAGCACTAACTATTCCCCCTATAAACCTTGTGGATATTCGTGAAGGTCAAGTCTTTGACGACGAGGGGCTACAGACTCTAGGACCCAACGGTGCTTACCTGCGGAGCCAGAGGCGGTATTACACAACGCTCGGTGATAACACGTCTTGTAAAATTGACGAGCTAGGTAATGTCAACTGGGACCTCTCGCTTGCGGCTATTAAAGGCTGGTCTACTCTTGTTCCGTTTGGCAACTGGGAACTTAAAACTGGCCTCGATACGACAATTATGGCGACCAACTTTAAGGTCTCAACGCTATTACAAGCCTCTATTGATACTATTGGTAAGATCAACCTTAGCTCCCAGCTTGGGACTTCGATGTCTTCTAGTCTCCAGTTTGAAATATCAACTCTCGGTAAATTTGCACTCGATGCCACGCTCGATGCTGCTTTAGCCTCTAAGCTCAACATGAAGCTGGATGCTGCTGCTCTTATGGATGTCAATGCAGGTGCCCAGCTTAACCTTAAAGCCCCAATCGTTGCTGTGGGGTCGTCACCCGCAGAACCCATGGTGATGGGAACACAGCTTTCGACTTGGCTACAAAATCTGGTAAACTTATTTGTGACCAATGCGACTTTTATTGGCACAGGAAATATGGGAGCACCCGTCCCGTTAAACCCTGCGATCGTTAGTCAGTTAAATCAGCTTCTGGCACAGGTCCCAACACTGACTTCCAAGACTATCACTCTTTCGGCCTAGGGGAGCCAACGTGGACCTTGAGGCACTACAACAATCTATCGTCTCCGCAATAAACCAAGAGCTTGGTACAGCACGTCTTATTCCGGGAACAAAACCAGGGATTGAGTATCGGGAAGAAGATCTACCCACTACCATTTCCGAAATGGCTTCTTTCGAGCTGATACCGCACCTTTCTTACCGATTTAGTTACTTTACTTATAGATACATGCTGATCGCCTTTCTGGTCGAAAGAGGTAGCGACTACGAGAGTGGTCAAATCGAAATCATATCGACTGCCCCAGATAAAGATCCTGAGATTGAGGAATTTTCTCCTCCCACAATTTATGTCAAGAAGATCACCAATCAGGTGACTGGGGAGGGTGGTGTAGGTGTCGAGTTCGGGGTGGCCTACGACTCAGAGCTATCTGAAGGTGGCCAACACCAGTTTGGGATCACCTACAAAATCACAAAAACAAGCACATCGGTGCCGAAGATTAGAGCTTTTCTTCTCGGTGTTCTTTCGACTACGGAGGCTTAAGTCTTGAACCGTGAGATCATCAATACAGACTTAAATCAAGACGTAGTGATTAGTGTTAATGTCGGAGGAAGTCAGACCGAAGCCCTTCGGGTTTCTGGATCGTCTGGTCAGGTCTATATCCCGACATTAGAGGTCGAGGACATTCTTCTTGGAGACGCTACGGTCTCTACGGGCAGCTTTTCTACCCTGACTGCGACAAGTTCGACACTAGGATCATTTTTAGCAACAAGCGGTAGTGCTGCTAGTTTTTATGCGACAAACGCAAGCGCCTCTAGCCTTCTAGCGACCACGGGTAGCTTTAGTTCCGCGACTGTGGCTAACGCAACAATTACAACGGCCAATGTTACTACTTCCAACGTAGCTACGTCCAATATCACAACAGCAAATATCACAACCGCCAATATTTCTTTGATTAACCCGACAGTTACATCAAGTGGCGTTAGCCTAACTTTGACAGCGGCAAGTCCCGACCTTGTTGTCATGACAGGGGGAACGATTGTCAAGCTACCTGGGGATGTCCTCCTCGGCAGGACTTTCGAGATCATCAATACAACGGCTAGTGCTATCACGGTCCAAACCTCATCGAACGCGACGTTGGCTCTAGTTCTTGCGGGTAAAGTGCTATACGTTACCGCAGTGCAAAACAACCCTACCGCAATTACCCATTGGCTTGCCCAAGCAGCGAGTAAGCAAATTGAAAAGGGAACTGCGGTTGTAGCTGCGGTGACGAGGGCAAGCACGGCTTACGGTGCCTTTAGTACAAACGTAGGTTTGACCTTTACGGCTGCGATGCCAGGAAAATACAAGATCTATACTCAAGCATCGGTAGATTTAAGTGTCACCACGTCAACGTATGGTCTTAAAGTTGTTGCTACAGCAGGTAGCCCAACAGACTATTGGAGTCCGCAGAATGCCTCGGCTGGAACTCTTATTACGGGAACCTCACGCCAACAAACCCTTGTGCAGAAAATTGATACTCTGGTAGCTGGCACTTCCTACACCTACGCTCTCTATGGAGCATCTACCAGTGGGACCTTGACACTAAAAGGTGACTTGGCTGAAATTGTACTAATAGCCGAGTTTATTGAATAAGGGGGTATACGATGCCTTTGATGGGTACCGAGACAGTATTGGGCGCTCAGATTTTCAGTATGGTCCAGGCAGAACTAGCTTCAACGGGGCAACCGCCTGACCCTACGTCTTTGCCTAATTTACAAGCTTTCTGTAACGGGATTGCAAAGGCGATTATTCCACATATTGTTTCCTTTGCTCAGGTGGCACCGGGGCAGCTCACGGCAGGCTCGCCAGCCTCCCAGGTTACGACCACACCAGGGAACCTTCTTTAATCGTGATTGCGGTGTGTTGGCCCCTGCTTGGGGCCGATTTAGGAGTTTTGAGACGTGGTTACACCAAATAGTCTTAGGTATATTCAGTGCGAAATTCCCGATAATTTGGCTAACGCAGTCAACGCCTTTCAAGACGAGTTTGACGCTCGCATCAAACCTTACTTTGATCGTCTTGACTTTCTGTCTGAGTCAGAACTCCCTGGTATTAGGTTGGCACTTGCGACACAAATTGACTTAAGAAAACAACTTTTGCAGGGCAGCCCTGTTCCAGGTTTCGGATCTCTTGAGGCTATAGAAGCAAACCTTAAGCTAACCAACCCCGATCGTAACGACACAAAACGTGAAGATGAGCGAAAACTGGGTGCCTTTAACATTCTTATGTTGAACGGAAAGATCTTCAAACTCCTAAAAGGTCGTAGGCTTGAGGGGTTTAGATACCTATGGCAGGCAGCGGGTGGTAATTTTACTACTTTTGTGAACCTTGCTGAAACCATCTTTGGTTCACCACAAGGAAGCTTGCTCTTCTTACAATGGAACTCTGCAAAACCGACAAATGCGCCATATATCAACCGTAGCTTTAGTCAAGTATACGAAATAAGTAAGTTTAAGCCTTCTTTGTTTAAAAGCCGCATATTTTGGAATAGCAGCGTTTTGCCTAGTGCGGCCAACCGCGTGAAGCTAGACTCGTTCGGTTTTTCTTCGGTCCAAACTACGAATATTCTTGCAGGCGAAAGCCCTAACGCTGGCGTAAATCTGGACGACCAACTAAAGCAAGTCCTACGGCTACTTGGAAGCCTCTGCAAGTTACTCATACTGCCCGAGGACGACCCTCTGAGAAAACCGCGATGGCAAAGCGAGTCAGACCTCATAGAACTCATTTTGCGGGACTATCTTGACTACCGCCTATTGAAGGGGCTTTCGTCTACGGTGCTCGACCCGAGCTATTACAGTTTGCTGATGCAGAATTTGACCCCTGCCGATCTAAAAGAACTATTCGAGCACCGTCCAGAAATCTTAGATTTCTCTTTGCCCCAGTCCCTTTCTTCGGTCACGGATTTAGTTAATACGGCTATATCCCTGCCTGCTGGGTCTTCGCTTATCAATACCTATATGCTTAAACTCCCGGACGATAACCAGGAGCGCGATTTTGAGTGCCGACTTTTTGACATGGGGTTAGCCCTTTGGAAGATCTTTGTTAAAGAAAAACCGGAACGTGCTAATAGCCTTGAAGTCTTGCTACAAGAGCTTACTGGGAAGAATGAAAAACTTTCAGATTTGACACCCTTTTGTATTCCCGATGCAACTTTGACATCTGATGAAATAGCGACTGCTCTGGGTAAAAGTAATAGTAAAGGTAAAGACGCGACGGGCGCTTTGAACGACCTTGTTGCGCTTGTAACAACAGGGGATAAGCCTGCGAACTCTACCCTTGTTAAGAAGTCTTTGGCGGCATCGTCAGCAGGTCAGAAGGCAGCGGCTAAGGCAGAGAAAACAGCCCAATATGCGGACGCAAAAAAACCCGGTGAAGCCCCTGGTGGCTCGGGTGTTCTTCAGGGTAGACCGACCCAAGAAACCGCAGCCATGCTGCTTGCAAGGCTGACGGACTGGAAGAACAACTTTGCAGGGTGTAGCTCTGTTAGCAAATCCTTCCAACCAGCGGAAGCGTCTAAAACCGATGTCGTAGACGCTCAAACCGGGCAGGTTCTCGGGTCAACGACAAACAGCGCGGACGACATTATATCTAAAGATATTGGCACCCAAAATACTAAGAGAGAGCAAATAGCCTATACGTCTACCCTAGTAGAGGGCACTACGGATAAGTATAAAGTGACCATCTCAGATAGCCACGAATTAAACGAGGGAACATCTTTTACGATATCAGAAGCCCCCAGTGCGATTTTGAAAGGAAAATTTTATCCTAAAGTTCCAGACAAAGAGACCCTCGTTATAGAGGTGCAGGGATCACCCGCCCCAGGTACTGGTGTGCTTACTTATGAGTATCTCCCACGCATCAATCAAAATAATGCGTTAGCAGAGCAAAGGCAGCAGCTAGTCCAAAAGGAAGGGAAACCCACAAAAATTGACCAAAGTCTCGAACTAGACCTTGGAAAATGTTCGGGTGGTGCCCTTGATGCTCTTGGAAAATGGTTAGATGGTATGAGGAAAAAGCTAGAAAAATGGCTGGAACAACTCATAGACGTAATTCGTCAGGTCATCATCACTATTCAAGATAAGATAGATGCTTTCATTCTCAAGTTTCAGCTTGCAATCGACTCTATCCTCTCAAAGCTAGAAAAGCTTCTCTCGCTTGACTTGAACCTCAGCGCCAAGGGAGGTTTTGAGAACTCACTTATTAAGTGTGTGTTTGGAGTAGACCTTTCGCTCAAAATCAATTTGCTTGAATTACTTTTAAGCTATTTAGGCACCTTGTTTGGTGAAATAGGAACTCCAATTCTTAAGTTCATGGACTTGATTCGAGACTTTATGCTGAATGTTTTTTGTATTCCGATCAAGTTCTTAGAGAGCATTTTAGGGGGAGCAGATGAAGCCCTGGCGGAGCTTTCCGAGCTTACCTTCGGCTTGGTTCAATGTTCGATCAAGGACTTCAAATTGCCTACGCCTATATTTGAACTACTTCAATTATTGAACGGTTTATTCAGTTTAAGAAGTCTCGTTCTGAGGCAAGCTAGCGGAGACTGGAGAAACCTTACCATAGGGTTGGGGGGTTCAAGAGACGAGTTTGCCGGACTTTCGCAGTTTGCATCTATTTGTCAAAGCGCGTCTAAAGCAGCGCTTGTGAGGCAGATGTCTGCAATCGCAGAAGCGGCTGCATTTGAGCTTCCAACTAGGAATAATAGTATTACGGGAGCCGCTACTAAGAAAGCCGTAGCTGCGGCAGCAGGTATAGCCTAAAGGAAGGGGTGGTATGCCTATCGCATTAGATGAAAACCAAGCAAAGATCGTCGCTACTAAGAAACTGGCTGCATCGAAGAGGCCAAAATTCTACGATGCCAAAAAAGGCACAAAGGTTCAAATATCTGAAGATTTTGAAGCCTTCCTCATACTTCAAGGTAGGACAAGGAATAAGGAAGCCCTGGATTGGTTAAACCAAGCCAACGGTTATGCAATCGCAGATGCTGACCGAGACGCTCTCATTGACAAGGCTCTCGACAATGAGTTGACAGAAGCCCAAATCGCAAAAGCAGAACTTAGTCCGATTGCAGAGCAGTTTAATCGGTTCAGAGAACGCTTCCAAATAAAAGGATTTGAGGGTGTTGCTGAGGCAGGCCAGTTTTTTGCGGATGTTCAAAGGCCCATGGGTGAAATTGTCTCGCTCATGAGCCGTCATAATCACAGGGTGGTGTATGCTACCTTGCTAAAGTCCTACCTCCTAGACAATGGTGTGTCCATGGACCAACAGAAACAAATATCTAGCTGGAATGACCCCCTCACGAGTTATTAAAGCCAGGAGGCTTGCGGCTCATGCAGTTCCTGAAGGCGAAGAGAATTTTTGGGGCTTTTTCTTTGTCGCGCTCTCTGTGGGAAAAAATAGTCACGGCTTACGTTAAAAAGAAACCAGAGCTACTGAGGGAACTATGCCAAAGTTTAGAAAAAAACCCGTAGTCATCGAAGCTCACCGTTGGTTTCAAAATGGCGATCACCCGCATGACGGTATGGAAGTATTTGCGGATGGTTCATTCAAAGGCGAGAGGGTTGAGGGGAAACTGGTACGTTATTATCGTACCCCGGATATAGACGGGTATTATGTATGCCGCCATTGCGCGAACTCTATGAACTCCCATGGCTGGATCGACACCCTTGAGGGTGGCCATATTGTTTGTCCAGGGGACTGGATCATCCAAGGTGTTAAAGGTGAGTTCTACCCCTGTAAAAATGACATTTTTGTTGAGACCTATGAAGATGTCGATTAGTCAAGACTTCACATTATCTGTATTGATCTCGTCTAGCAGCTCGGGAGCTGGGTAGTACCACTCTCTCTTGCCTTCGACCCTGTACTCGCGCCACCTATCGTGAAGCCAACTTTCATCCAGCCGATCACCCTCCATAATCTTTAGTATTTGGACCTTTTGGGGAAGAGTAGCCGCAAGGGCCGCGATTCTGGCCGAAGGGTTCTCGCTGTAGCCTATTTTGATGCGGTAGGGAGCCTCAAGCTCTTGGAGAAAGTAGACCATCTCGTAGACCCTCTGTGTTTTTC
>Ga0194132_10007680_pt1 | contig 15909 bp, 25 predicted proteins | sample TA2KigOf80mmetaG_FD_148612 | JGI IMG/M metagenome (GOLD analysis project Ga0194132, IMG submission 148612) | Freshwater microbial communities from Lake Tanganyika, Tanzania - TA2015054 Kigoma Offshore 80m | ecosystem: Environmental > Aquatic > Freshwater > Lake | place: Tanzania: Lake...
AAGCAGAGAGGTGGCGAGATTTGTCGCAGTGACTAGGTTTTTTAAAGATAGTTAGTCTAAATACAGAGCCTTTTACGATAGATTGATTATTCATGATATGTTGCTAATAAATATAATTGAGAGGAATGGTGTAATATGTCTGTATTTAAAAAAGTTCGAGCCGCTGTTAAGGCTGCAAGACAAATGGTAGCTTCGGAGCAAAAGAAGGTTCTCACAGAACAAGAGATGAACGACCGACTTAACAGTGCCGATGAGCAATGGGAAAAATCGCAATCTTACGATAGACGGTATCATTTACTAACTCAAAAAGTACGAGACCCTCAAGGACAAGTGTGGGTTCAGCGGTGGGACCATCAGTGGGCTATTCAAGGATCTCCAGAATCAAAGCAGCCACAAGGTGCATTTGATTGGGATCAAAATGAAATTAATGCGCTTTTAACACCACAGGCAAAGCCAAGTGAGGGCTTAGCCTCTACTACTCCCAAGAAATAATCTTACCATATAGAAAGATCGAGTATGATAACCTGGCGCGATCAGAGTATTTATGCATTAATTCACAACTACATTGAGAATATGAATGCTCACCACTTAGATCTAGGTGAAGTACCAGTTGCTGGTGAGTCAGATGAGGTAGCGCTGAAAAAGGTATATGAAGTTCTTCTTAGACAAGGCATTTATATTACAGCGCTTCTTCAAGTTGTGGATTCTGCAGTCCTATTAACCTCTTCGGATCCTTATCTCCGGAAACTTGGGCAGCTTAAAGTTCGGCAACAGCAAATCACTTCAAAGCAACAATAAACTTATTCATACCAATAATTCTTAGCAGCTAGACTTATTCATATCAATAAGTATCTAGTGGTACATGCTTATCCTGAGAGAAAAACTATGTTATGGTTAATTAGATTTATAAGTACAGCAACTTTAAGTGTTGGAGGACTACTACTTCTTACTAAAGTAGCTAATGGAGCTACAGATCCTATAAGCTATGTATACTTTATACTTTATAGTCTACTTATATTAGAAGTTGTTGTCGTTCATAGCGATTGGGGTGCAAAGATAATTAATAAATGGGAAAGTAGAAATAAATGATATGGTTTTTAAAATTTTGGGCAACCTTCTCTCAACAGCGAATTATAGAAAGAAGGAAGGGGCCACTGTTTAAAAAAAATAAGAGAAAAGATAAAATTTATAATAAAAACAGAGGGATAAAAATTATTGCGGTCAGGCGGGGGATGCGACTAGAAAAACGGACTAGAAGAGAATACTATAGATATAAATGAGTACTAAGTTATGAAGCCTACTTACAATAACTTCTTAAGATGGCGGCTACCTATAGGAGTCCGCTGTGTTTGTAGTAAATGTGGTCAACCAAAAGAAGCGGTGATTGGAGAAGGTGTAGAGTTAGTTTGCTTTTCTTGCGAAGAGTAGTATTGATATTCTTAAAGTGACCAGGGAGATTCAACAACAATGTCTACTTTTAAAAAAGCTCACCAAGCCGTTCAACATGCAAAGCATTTGCTTGCTTCTAATTCTCACGTTTCTACTGCTCAAATGAAAAAAAATATCCAAGAACTTGGATGGAAAGTACTAGAAAAAGATCGACTCAATGTACCTTCTAAAGTTCAAGATCCTCAAGGAGGTATTTGGACTAGTGATTTTATAGAGGGCTACTCACTTCAACCATCAGAGTCTGAAGATACATCTGCAACACCTCCTCAGAACACCACTGGATCGTATTAACTGCAACCCACATTGCAGCTCACTTTATATTTACAAACTTAATCATTTCTCTAGTAGTTTGAAGTGAGCTGGTCAATAGAACAACTCTTTTAGAGATAAGTAACTTTTTAACTTGCGACCACTTTACGTGATGAGGCGTGTATCTATAAAGACTTGAATGAGAATGTTCAACTTCCTTGAAAGACTTTTCAATATCAAAAAATTCTAGACGACCATTATTGTAATGAAGGCCAATATTTATCTCTTCGAGCAGGTGGGAGTGTAGGTCTTGTTCTTTGCAGTACTTATAGAGATTGCGATATACTGGGCCTTTAAATAAAAGATCCAGTATTTGACGAACTCTATTGTAGAATGATTTTACAGTAGAGTGTACCCAAAAACCAAAATTTATTAGTAGGTAAAGTGGAAGATAGAAGGTGAACACTGTAACAAAGCCAAAAGCTTCTCGAGAGGGGAGAAACTCTGCCTGAACTAATGTCCAAACCCAAGCATATTCTACTGCTTCGTAGAGTCTATTTTTGATTCTTTTTGTGAAAACCAATGATACATCCTAGCTTACGAATGGTAGGGTCAGAGCTGAGTAGTAAGGTTAAGCTATTGTCTAGTAGAGTTGCTTTAGCTTGTTCCCATCCTACTAGATTGATGGGTTCCCAAAAATCAATGGGATCGTACATTTTAAGATCTACAAAATCAACACCTTCTAAGTATTTATAAATACCTAGTTCAAGCTCAACAATGAGTATTCTATTATTCTCTGTGGTTGAGGTTAGGTTATATATCTTTCTATATAAATCATTGGTAAGTCTTAGGTACCACTGATTAATAATAGAGTGTTGCTTAAAGTTAGGTCTTAATTGAGAGTAGAATGTAGCACTTAATCGAAACGCCCAGATTGCTTTGTTAATTGCTGTCTTTGCTGAAGAAATCAAGTTGATTCCTGAGCCTTAATGAACCCTAATTGAAATAGAACATAGTCAATAACGTAATCATCATCTAGGCCCCAGTTAGAGTAGGCAGCGTCTTTCATCTGAATATATTTAACATTAAGTTGCTCATTATCTATATTTTCATATAAAACCCGCCATGTGGCAGATTCACCCAAAGCTAATTCAACACAATCGATTAGTAGGTGATCGACATAAGGGTTGGTGGTATTTGTTTCAACAAAAACTTTCATAATAACCTCCTATTCGTAAAATATGGTTAAGCAAAGTCTTGCCCGTAAGCGGTAGTATAATAATTAGTACCATCATAGCGAATCTGAAAAACAGAGATTGCGTTAGCAGTGGTAGAGGCTGCTACTGGAGTACCGCTAGGCCATTTAGTACCGGATGGCCAGGTTATATTCCAACCTCCTGTATTGTCTTGAGTAACAACAAGAGTATAGCTAGCACCTGATCTAGCATTACTATAAGTGAAAGTACAATTTGCAGAAAGAGTTATAGTTTGAGTATTACTAGAATCCCAATTAATTGTTTTTGCGCTACCTGAAGTGCTGTTGGAGATCGTTGTGGTTGCAAGTTGCTTGGATAATACCACTGGAAGTGCTCCAGTAATAGTTGAGTTACCTATTGTTAAGGCGGCTGCTAGGGTGTTTGCTACTGCGCCACTAGATCCGACAGGAGCAGTTCTAAAAATAATATTACCAGAACCACCCGTACCAGTGCCGTTGGAGGCATCTATAGTAACATTGGCACCTGCTATATTGGTGCCGGTTGCAGAAGGACCTTTTATATTCACTGCGCTTGGTGTAGCTCCATCACCGCGACCTAGCATTAAGGTACCATCAGTTGCTAGTGACATTAGCAAACTAACTGCACCCTGCACTCCAGCATTGCGACACCAGATGGACACTAGTGGTTGACCAGCTCTACTATCAAGTCTAAAAAATCCACCTTGATCTTGATAGGTATAATTACCACCAAATCTGTTGGATGTATCATCATTTATACCTAGAGTTAGAACAGTTGCGCTAGCTTCGGATGTTAGTCCTGCATTGCGACTCTTTGTTGTATCATAAATAGCTAATTTACCGTTGATGTTTAAAGATACACCGGTAGTAGGAACTAGTGCTGTAGTAGTTATCACCCCTTGTGGGCTAATTGACATTTTAATAGTGCCAGCTGTAGAAAATCCAAGCGTATCGGCGCCGGCTCTATACATGCCAATATTGCTATCATTGGCAAAACTATAGGTTGGAGCAGCAGCGCTACCATCTCTACCAAGTTGAGGTAGAGTGGCGGTTTCAGAAGTTGTAGATACTGTTTTTCTTACTAATCCGTTTGTAGTAATACTTAAAGAATCGGCACTTGAGTTGTAAATACCAGTATTACTATCGTTAGTGAAACTATAGCTAGGGGTAGATGCATTTCCAGTAGCTCCTAGATATTGACCACTTTCTGTATAATAATTGGTGCCGTCCCATTGAAATGTAAATAGATCAACCCCTCCAGCTGTTGTGAGTAAGGTTGGTGCTACAGCTCCATGCCATGAAATTGAATTGGGCCACGTTACTAGACGACTGCCAACGTTATCCTGAACTACCAAGAGAGTATAGGTAAATCCAGGGATTGGGTTCGTAAAAGTTAGAATGCAGTTTGCGGTTAAAGTTATGGCTTGTAGGTTGCCATTATTCCAGTCTATAGTTGCAGTCGAGCCGGAATTTGCAATTGTATAGCTAGAGGCGCCCAGTTGACCATTGGTAACAGTTAAGGAGCCTGTTAGGGTGTCGCCGGAGCGATTTACTTTAGTTGCAAGTACTGATCCAAGATTTGATACGTACCCATCTAGTGCTAATATTAAATCTCTAACAGTACTAGCAGATTGAACTTGTGTAGTTGTAGCTACGCCAAATCCACTTTTAATATCTCCCAGATAGCCGTCAATTGCGCTTAGAGCTGTGGTGAGAGAAGAATAATTAGAAAAATTTGAGTGGTTTACATAATAGGGTGTTGCGCCTCCTGTCAATCCTGTGCCATTATCAAGATTTGAGAGCGTGTTAGTTGGACTATCAAACCAATTTGTGGCACCTTTTAATTGACGAATCAAAGAGCGCAGGACATTTAGATCATGCTCTAGTGAATAGCCCTCATTTATCGGAGGCTCTGCGGTAAGAACGTCGTTTGGATTGGCGTAACCATCGTTGTAATTCGTAGTATTTTCAACTTGAGTTGCTCGAGTTTGTGTAAGTATCATAAAGACACCACCTGTAAACAATTAGTTAGCTTTCTCATTGTAAAACAATCAAAAAATCAATGCTTTCTCTATATCTTAGAAGAGGATAGAGAATATTGATAATACTCTAAATAGTAGACTTTTAAAGTGAGGTGTGATTATGAATGCACAAGATTATAAAATAGCAGACATTAGTTTAGCCGAATATGGAAGAGAAGAGATTAAGTTGGCTGAGTATGAGATGCCAGCGTTAATGGCAATAAGAAAAAAATATAAATCTCTACAGCCACTAAGTGGTGCTAGGATCATTGGATGTATCCATATGACTATCCAGACAGCGGTGTTAATAGAAACGCTCATTGACTTAGGAGCTGAAGTAAGATGGTCTTCTTGTAATATTTTCTCCACTCAAGATCATGCGGCGGCGGCTTTAGTCGAGCGAGGTATTCCTATCTATGCATGGAAGGGACAAACTAATGAGGAAGGTATCTGGTGCATAGAGCAAACAATTTTAAAAAATGGACAACCCTGGAATGCTAATATGATTCTGGATGATGGTGGCGATCTTACAGAAATAATCCACGCAAAATATCCTCAAATGCTAAATAGTATTCATGGCATAACAGAAGAAACAACAACTGGAGTTCATAGATTAAACGAAATGCTCGCTAAAGGAGCATTAAAGGTACCTGCCATAAACGTTAATGATTCGGTCACTAAATCAAAAAATGATAATAAATATGGATGTAGACACAGCTTAAACGATGCGGTTAAGCGAGGTGTTGATATGTTAATGGCTGGCAAGAAAGCGTTGGTAATTGGTTACGGAGATGTTGGCAAAGGATCAGCTCAAAGTCTAAGACAAGAAGGTATGATTGTTAAAGTGACTGAAATTGATCCAATATGCGCTATGCAAGCTTGTATGGATGGATTTGAAGTAGTGTCTCCTTATATTAACGGAGTCAATACTGGCGAATATTCTGGTGTAAATAAAGATTTAATGCAGAGTACCGATCTAGTAGTCACAGCAACGGGTAATATTAATGTTTGCGATCAATTTATGCTACAAACTCTCAAGGCTGGCGCTGTTGTATGTAATATCGGACACTTTGATAATGAAATTGATACTCAATTTTTAAGAGATAACTACAAATGGTATCAGGTTAAACCTCAGGTGCATAAAATCTATAGAAGCGCTAATGAAGACGATTTTATCATTTTATTATCTGAAGGAAGATTGGTTAATTTAGGAAACGCCACTGGGCATCCTTCACGAATTATGGATGGTTCTTTTGCAAATCAAGTACTTGCACAAATTTATCTTTATCAGAAGCAGTGGACTCCTGATAAGGGCGCTCCCATCACAGTTGAGGTGTTGCCAAAGCAGTTAGACGAAGAAGTTGCGAAAAATATGGTAGAAGGCTTTGGAGGAACTATAACTAAACTCACCTCATCACAAGCAACTTATATCGGTGTAAATTTAGAAGGCCCATTTAAGTCGGATAGTTATAAGTATTAGGTTGCTATGACTTCTATTGCCTCTTATGTTATGTAGGCTAGATAATATTTAGCTTTTTTTTGGTTAGTATATTGGATAGTATATTAGATATTTTCTTCATATGTGCAAAAATTTTTGCGGCCTATGCAGTTGTTTGTATTGTCTTATTTGTTTTAGGATTCATTCTAGCGTTATGTAAGACTGCTATATCTAGTATGTTTTTCCAGCATCGTGTTTTAATTGCTCGAATTAAAAGTGCACCTCTCCCTTCTAGAAGAGTAGATGTCCTAGATGAAGTTGACAAAGCTATAGGAGTAGTTGTAAAATTATGCACACTTCCTGTGGCTATAGTTCCATTGATAGGTAGGTGGTGCTATTATGCGTACCTTAGACGAAGATATAAAACGTTAATTCTCACTAATCCTGATCCGGAAATTAGAAAGATTGCCAAAAAGCATAATCACTAAATCATATGCCTATATTGATGCTAGCTACTTAGCATTGGTTGAATATATTCACGACTTATCGAGTGGAGATAGTGTCAAGAGTGTCAACCAATCATCTATTGGTACGTATTTTACAATAACTGATCAAATTGGATTTCTCTACACACCCTTAGCTGGCCTTGCGTTAATTCATCATGGATTTTCAGTACATGTTCCTACAAAAGAACCTGCAATCTGGTGGCCAAAATTAAAAGAATATATTGCTAATCACCGTTGCGAGCTAGACATCCAAGGTAGCACACTACTAGCTCGATTGGTAGACATCGTGCAAATGGACACCCGCTTAGATCCTAGACTTGTAGCTATATATAACTTTATGGAAGAAATACTAAAGGACTACTTAGGCTACGAAGTCTTGACAACTAGTACAATTCCGATTAATTATATAACTGAGCGTATTCCTGAGCTTAGTTTATATATTATATTTCAACCTTCATTTGAAATGACTCTTGAATTTTATATTAAAGGCAAGAGGCTACCCTGGCATGAGGTGGCTAAACTACTTGATCAGAATAGCTCTAGACTACTTCTTCTTACCTCGCCGCACACTTTCTCAAGATATCTTGGGAGATCTTATGACTCCAATTGAATCTCAATTTGACAACTATCTGCATTCCTATTTAAGAGGAAGTAGTACTCTTCATCCTAACGAAAAAGCCTCTCTTTTTAATATGTTAAAAAACTTGTACTCTCAGCATAGAATTATTCTAATAACTTCATCTAATATTTGCATTAGAGAGTTTATTTGTAATTACAAAGATCTTTTGGAGTCATAGATTGATAAAAATACCTATATAGAGGTATTAAATGAATAAAATTGACGATGAGTACTTATTACGTGACGACTTCGACGAGTGGGCAGATTCATTAGATATTTTAGATTTTAGCTTAATAGAGAAATTAACTTACGATTCGAGGCTATCAGATTCACTTGTAGAGGAAGCAAGAAAGCTACATAAAGCAATGCTAGATCATGTGTTTAAAAATACTATACCATCACCTTTCAATGCAGACAAAATTATGCAGCAAGTGAAGCGGTTGGAGATTGATTGTTGTGAGTACCTTATTAATACTCGTCAGCTTTGTCTAGTTGATGCTTTAACTAGTACTGATGGTGTTCAGCGTAAGGCGGCTCAAAATTTCTATCAAAAGACAAAGCAGATAAAATGAATACTATTAAAGTAGCCAAACTACTAGTTCAGCGAGCTGCGCTTCTATTATTAAGAAATTATGACTATGGGCAAAGTCCTTTTAGTAGTCTTGAAGAGTATAGGTCTATAAAACAATTTCTGATTAAAAAAAGGAAATCAAAATTTACAAACCAGTAACATTTATTGTGAGCTTAATAGTAGCATTTGGGTTTGGATTTACTTTCTGGATTGTTGTTAGCTACATTTGTAGGTTAAAGCAGAAAATTACTAAATTGCAACACTCAAATCAAGAGTGGCAGCAGTCTAGTCATGAACTGGAAAGATTAGTTGTTCGCTCATGGAACGATCATCACCGTAGTAAGCAAGTGTTGCTAACTTTTATTTTTCGGAATTCTCAATCTATGCTCGATTTTCTTACCAGTTCTGATCCAGAAATAATTTCATTTAGAAATGAGAATCAGGAAAATATAAGGATTATTCATGATAAGTGCAAAAACAAGGAGTAAATGTGATTTTCCTTTTGGTGCTAGCTATCTGTGTAGTATGGATGACAATAAGATTTTCTAGACCTACAAATCAGAATTCTACTATATATTATCACCTATCAGAGGATCAATTTTGCGCTGGGCCGCATAAATGGAAAACTTTTAGGTCTCTTTTTGATGCGAATACGTGTCAGGAACTAGAGAGTAATCTTGGTAGCAAGCCTCATGGAAATGTTGTTATAGGCATGTTAAAGCATGGTTTATTTTGTATGCAGTGTAATTTTGTTTCTGGTAGCGATGGTCGAGCTGTTAATACTGATGAATTTGTGTCAACACTAACTAAGGCTCTTGAAGACTGTAAGCGCAATCCAGTTGAAGAGGTAACATGAAATCATTAGCAAATACTCTTCTGTTCACAACTCATATGACTGATAGTGGTCATGATTTTTACTATACTTACAAAGATCAACGTTACGATCCACATTTTGTATACGCAGTAGATAAAATGAATAAAAAGCAACTATTGGAGCTCTTACTAGACCCTAGTGCTAGTGTGCGAACTCTTGCTCAATTTAAACTTTCCTCCTTAAGAGATGTTATTAATGATGAATGAACTAGAGTTATATGTTTTATCCCTTTCGATGGAAATCCATTGTCTCATTATTTTTGCATTAGCTGTTCTTGCTGGAGCTGTCATTGGTGGAGAACGAGAAAAAAAGGGCAAAGAAGGTGGAATTAGAACTCACACCTTTGTTATCACTGGTGCTGCACTAATTACGTTAGTGGCGACTGCTGCAACACCGCATGATCCTGGCAAAATTGTAGGGACGATTATATCTGGCATTGGATTTTTAGGGGCAGGAATGATTATGAAAAACGACACCAAAGTTAGTAATTTAACTTCAGCAGCGGAAATTTGGTATAGTGCTGCTATTGGTATGACTTTGGGTTTTAAATATTATTTAATAGCGCTTTTGGCATTGTTGTTTGCAGCAATTATTGTGAGAATGCCTAATTTTCAAAAATCTAAAAGTAATATGTAGGAGATTTGTAGTGTATTATGAAATTGTTATTAATGGCAATTCTACAACCCCAGGAAGAGCTCTTCCTATTAGTCTAGTCGAAAATCTAACTTCTCTCTCAGAAAGAATGGAAGGTAAAATTGCAATCACTCCTAAGAGTGGAATGTTATATTCTTTGTACTTATATAATATCTCCTCCTACGAAACTCTATATTATTTCTTTTCTAAGGTAATAGATAATATGAAATCGTATAGTATGGATGTTGTATACTCCTCCCTACACTCCACAGGTAATCCTCCAATCTACTGATATGCTATTTGCATTAGCTATATGCTACATAATTGGCTGTTTTTTATTCCATAAATGGGATAATAATAAGAAAAAAAGCTCTAAGTATAGTGATTTTTCGAGGTGGTAATCGATAAAGTACTGATTATATTATATATAATAGGTTAACTTAAGGTAAGTAGGAAGTAATGTGTGTACTATGATTGGATACACTAATGACTACGAATTTAAGTCAGTATTCCTATAAATTAATGCCTATGCCATATCTTCAATATGAGGTACTTAATTTTAATTTTCAAAGAGGTAAGCATCAATTCAAATTTGATGGTGTAGAGTATGATTATGAAGTGTGGAGCTCTAAAAAAGACCGCAGCGAAACTATCGAAGCACTCTTGACCTTTACAATACACGATACGATCTCAGTTCGATACTCTAGCGTATTTCCTTATGAGGGTTATTATACAGTGTCTTGTAGTAAGGACCATCTTAAGTTTCCTCTTGGAGGATATTATATTCCTGATAGTATTAGACAACTTATTGAGGGGTTATATCCAGTATATGAGTATTTGATACGATATCAAGAGCAATATATTCAGTCACATAGACGATTAAACCTCTCCAAGGCTTATTCTATTTTTGAAAAAAATTCATTGAGTTACTTAAGAGATCTCAATACAAAAGAAGAGCTACTACCTTATCTTCTTTCTCCCTTAGAGGTAGAGCGAATTGTTGCAGAGAAAAAAATAAAAGCTCTGCGAGAAGATTAACCATGGAGTGGACATCTATAAGATATGTTAAGCAACAAAATAGCTATAGCTGTGGCCCTATCGCTGTATTAAATAGCTTAAAATGGGCTGGAGCGGCGGTTACCTATGCTTATCACTATTCTCAGCTCGTAAAAGATTGTAGGTCGCGAAGCGAAGAAGCTGATGACGATGGAACGTCGGTTGGTAATTTTGATAGAGTCCTTCGAAAATATAGTGCAGATTTTTTTACAGTAAGAAAACCTCGAATATGCACTTTTGAAGAATTTGAAGCCCATCTTCTTGAAGGAGGGGCGGCTGTTTTACGATTTTGGCACAATGAAGGAGGGCACTTTTCATTCTTTCCCGAGTACGATTCAACTAGTGGCGTGTTCCTAGGAATTAACGACGCTGTGAATCAAACCTTCGCTGAATGCTCTAAAAGTGAAATCCAAGCTCGATTCAAACAAGAAGGAGAAGGAAGGGAAGCGTATCCTCAGATGTGGCTCCTAACTAGGAAGACTAAATGACAAATTTAACTTTTGCACAGTTGAGACAGCTTGCTAAGCTTAAAAAAGATTTTGCACATGATATTGCCATAACTAAGCAAAATGGTGATCAGTTTCAGTTTAAGAGCGATCAAGAGCAATTAGAAATTCTTGCTCTTGTTCAGTTGAGTAGAGACATACAAAGTGCCATAGAGCAATATGCAGACATAATAGATCTAGAAGATATAAATCACTTTATCATGCTAGGTACTATATGTAATGAGGGTATTGCTCGGATTTCAAAAAATCTTGAGTCTTCTCTCTCTAAAGAGGATCTAGATAGAGCCTTTCGAGTTATAGACAACAATAGAGAGAAATTTAGACAATGACATATTCTAATGTAGTTATCCTACAAAATGTAACTCCCCTAAAATCTTGGCAAAGTCACGTTAAATGGAAAAAATTGGGTGATAATGCAGTCTACTTCACTCCTCCTAACATCTTTAAAAAGATAGATTCTTCTTCTAAGGAAGAATTATTAGTATGGCTTCTTAGTCCTAACAAAGATGAACGCATCTTAGCTAAAATCAAACTCGAAAAAAAATAACAAACCAATGTTGCCTTTTTAAAAAGCCTTCTTATTGTTTATTATGATCAGAAACGATCACAATAACTATCATTAGGAGGCTTTAATATGAAAAATACAATTATCGGTATCGATCTTGGTACCACGAACAGTGTTTGCGCTGTGATGGAAAATGGCACTCCAGTAGTGATTACTAACGCTGAAGGTAAACGTACCACTCCTTCAGTAGTTGGTTTTACAAAATCTGGAGAGACCCTAGTAGGAGATGCTGCTAAGAGACAAGCGGTAACAAATCCTAAAAACACTATTTATTCGGCAAAGAGATTTATTGGTTCTCGGTTTTCAGAAAGAAAAGATGAGGCTGGTAAGGTGCCCTATGCTGTTAAAGAGGCGAAGTCTGGCGCAGCGGTATTTGATATTAATGGTGAATCTTATTCGCCAGAACAAATTTCTGCTTTTGTTCTTCAAAGGCTTAAAAAAGCAGCAGAAGATTATCTAGGGCATGAAGTTACCAAAGCAGTCATCACTGTGCCGGCCTATTTTAACGACTCACAAAGACAAGCCACCAAAGATGCGGCTAAGATTGCGGGCTTAGAAGTGTTGAGATTAGTTAACGAGCCAACTGCGGCGAGCTTAGCTTACGGTTTAGAAAAGAAAAAATCTGGAAAGATCTTTGTAACCGACATTGGTGGTGGTACGACAGATTTTTCTTGTCTGGATATCGATAACGAAGTTGTTGAGGTTCTTTCAACAAGCGGAGACGCACATCTAGCTGGAGATAATTTGGATGAGGCAGTTGTGGAATATCTTCTTAAAACGTTTAAAGATAACGAGGGAATAGATATTTCTAAGGACCCAATGGCTATGCAGAGGCTTAAAGAAGCTGCGGAGAAAGCTAAAATAGAATTATCATCTGCAATGCAGACTGATGTAAATCTTCCCTTTTTAACTGCGAACAATGAGGGTCCCAAACATCTTAACCTTACATTAACACGCTCAAAGTTTGAGCAGTTAATCATGCCTCTTATTGAGCGCATGTTTAAGCCATGTCATCAAGCTCTCAAGGACGCTGGTCTCTCTCCACAAGAGATTGATGAAGTTGTTTTGGTGGGTGGATCAACCCGAGTACCACTTATTCAACAACGAGTGAAAGACATCTTTAATAAAGAACCTTCTAAGGGAGTTAATCCAGATGAGGTTGTTGCTCTAGGTGCTGCTGTTCAAGGTGCTATCCTTTCGGGTGACATAAAAGACGTTTTATTACTAGATGTTACACCACTCTCTCTTGGTATAGAGACTCTTGGTGGTGTTATGACAAAGCTAATTGATCGTAATACTACTATTCCAACTAAGAAAACTCAGGTCTTTTCTACGGCTGTAGATAATCAGCCAGGAGTAGATATCAACGTTCTTCAAGGTGAGCGAGAAATGGCCAGAGATAATAGGCAACTTGCTCATTTTGGACTAACTGACATTCCACCAGCTCCTAGAGGCGTCCCACAGATCGAAGTAACTTTTGATATCGATGCAAATGGCATCGTGAGTGTGTCAGCCAAGGATCTAGGGACAGGTAAGGAGCAGAAAGTTACTATCAGTTCGTCTACTAAGCTTTCAGAAGAGGAGATCCAAAAAGCGGTAGCTGAAGCGGAAGCCAACAAAGAAGCTGACATGAAAAATAGAGAAATTGCAGAAGTTCGTAATAGTCTAGATAGTCTTTGCTTCCAAGCCGAGAAGCTTGCAAAAGACAACGTAGATAAGCTTGCTTCGGCTGCGGAAGTAGAGGAAGCTGTTAAAAGCGCAAGAGAGAGTTTGTCCTCGGACGATTTGGATACGCTAAAATCGGCTAGGGATGCTGTCGAGAAAGTTCTTCACAAGGCCGCAGAAGAATTATATAAACCAAACGACACGGAACCAGCCCAAACTTCAGCTTAATACAGTAGTATATTGATATAAAGGTCTTCCTCAAATTGAGGAGGACTTTTATTTTTTATCAAAAAGGACAGATATTTGGGTTTTGGACTGTTGAGCAAGATTGTGAAGGTAGCACGAAAGATCCTGCATTTCTAATCAAATGTAAATGTGTTTGTGGTACTGTTCAATATAAAAAACCTCTAATTCTCAAGTATAGATCTCGGTCTTGTGGATGTCAAGCGCAGGCCTTAAAGCAACGAACATTTATGGAACGTTATGGTACAAGTCATCCCATGCAAAACGCAGATATCCAGGCAAAAGTCAATCAAACACTGGCTACCAAGTATGGAGCTGCCTCGCTTGGTGAACTTGCACATACTTCAGATATTGAGGCTAAGATTGCGAGAGCAAACGTAGAAAAATATGGATGTAGTAATCCTCAACAAAATGTAGCTATTCGAGCAAAAACAGCAAAGACTAATCTGCGGAAATATGGATTCGAAATTGCCTCGAAAAATCCCGAAATCCGATCAAAAATTAAAAACGCTAAAATTGCTTGCGCTAGCGATTTTGCGCAAAATGATGCTTCTAATGCAAAGAGAAGAAAGACTAATCTAGAGAAGTATGGTGTAGAGTATATTTCGCAAGTATCTGCGATTCAAAAAACTAAGAAAGCATCGCTAATTCAAAGCGGTGCGATTCATCAACTCTCCTCTGGGAGCACGGTTCGTGAATATTGCTTACTTGAGGGGGTTTGCTATACGAATGCTTTAAGGATTTATAGAGAGCAAGGAGAGCTAGCTTTTTTTGAGTATTGTGCCCACTATAAATCAAAGGTATCAAGTAATGAATCCTTGCTTATTAGCATCATGAAAGATGTAATACCTGGTATCAGTCTTTATAATAAACAACCTAAAGAGTTTATACTTAACCGGAGGCCAGATTTCCGATTGGAGGTGTCGAATTTTCTATTATATGTTAACGTTGATGGGTTATTTAGTCATAGCAAACTTGGTAGGCTAAAACTTGACAATAATTATCACCTTAACCTTCAACAGAATTTTCACAATAACAACTGTGTTATTTTCCAATTCAGGCAGGACGAGCTTGTAGAAAAAGCAAGTATTGTCAGGTCGATTATTTGTAATTATCTTGGATTGAATGTAAACAAGATTGGTGCTCGTAAATGTGTAATACGTGAAGTTTCTTGTCGAATTGCAAAAGAGTTTTATCGTTACAATCATCTAATGGGATTTACTGGCGCTAGTAAGCATTATGGACTATATAATGAAGAAAAACTTGTAAGTTGTCTTTCAGTTAAGCTTGGAAATGATAAGTTGGAAATTGCGAGGTTCTGCAGTTTACTACATACAACAATTCTTGGTGGATTCTCAAAGCTTCTTAAGTATATTGAGGAAATACATAAACCTTCTAAAATAATTAGTTATTGCGATATGAGGTACAGTACTGGTATTTCATATAAAAAATTAGGATTTACTTTAGAATCTACTACTCTTGGGTGGAAATGGACGGACTTTAATAAAACTTACAATAGACTTAAGTGTAGAGCTAATATGGATAGTAGGGGCCTCTCTCAAGCGCAGTATGCAGAAGAGTTGGGATGGTATAAGATATATGATGCAGGACAAGCAAAATACGTAAAAGTACTAAATAAGTAGTAGACTATTTTCTATAAGAGATATTTGCTAGAAACATAAAAAGAGAGAATCACTTCTCTCTTTTTTATTGCAAAAAAAAATTATGTATATTTTATTGTGGTACTTTAAGGCGATAGCGCTTATTAGGTTCACCAACTACGGTCCAATCACGGTAAGTTAAGGTCCCACCCTCTTCCACTTCAATATAGTGACCATTACTTGTAATAGCAGCGAGATCGCTTACATTAAGCGTTAGAACTGCTCCTGATCGGACATAGCCATTAGTATTTAATGTTAGTGTGGTACCTTCACCCCAAGTGGTAGAACCTGTTACGATGTTGTTGTTGCTTGTAATAACTACAGTCACTTGAGACTCTCCTTTAGTATAATTTGCAAATCAAATGGTATTGGCATAATATATAAACATTTACCTACGTCAGGAGGAGAGAAGATTATTTTTTATAAAAAGAAGAGGGAGAAAGTGTTCTTGACACTCTCTCCCTCTAATTTAATTAACTATTCTACGTAGTATTGTTTAAGCTTACTCAGGAATCTTAATACGATGTCTTGTGCGTGGAATAGGAGATACTGTCCATTGACCTAAAGTTAGCGATCCACCAGGTAGGGTCTCAATAAAGTGTCCATTAGCTGACACTGC
>Ga0194132_10007686_pt1 | contig 15899 bp, 17 predicted proteins | sample TA2KigOf80mmetaG_FD_148612 | JGI IMG/M metagenome (GOLD analysis project Ga0194132, IMG submission 148612) | Freshwater microbial communities from Lake Tanganyika, Tanzania - TA2015054 Kigoma Offshore 80m | ecosystem: Environmental > Aquatic > Freshwater > Lake | place: Tanzania: Lake...
GTGAGCGACCTCGGCGCCGTGGTCGCGTCGACCACCGGGAAGATCGAGCTCGAGGCCGTGGGCGAGGCCAGCGACGAGAAGATCCTCAACCGGCTCATGCAGCGCGCGGTGCTGAACGTGTTCAAGCGCACGTTCGCCGAGCCGGAGCTGGCCGACGTGGTGAAGGCCTTCGAGGGCGGGCTGGTCGTGCAGGCCTCCGACGGCATGGCCTCGACGGACTACGTGAAGCAGGTGGCCGAGCTGCGCGGGCTCCGCACGGCCGCGACCAAGCTCGGCGCCACGGAGCCGGCGGCCATCGCGGCCGCGATCGAGTTCATCCTCGAAGGGCTCCACCTGAGCAAGAAGCTCAACAAGGACGTCCAGGCCGGCGGCTTCCGGTATCGGGGCTGAGCGATGCCCTGGCTCTTCCGCTACTCGAAGTGGGACGGCCAGCAGAACCCCGGCGTCGACGCCGACGACGTGCTGGCGTCGATGGCGGACGACGTCCTCGCCGACGGCGATCCGTGGCGCGCGCTCCAGCGGCTCATGCACCACGGCATGCGTCCGCCGAACGGTACTCAACGCCGCGGGCTGCAGGACGTCCTGAAGGAGCTGCGCAAGCGCCGCCAGGAGCGGCTGGAGCGCTACGACCTGGGCTCGAGCCTCGACGACATCAAGAAGAAGCTCGAGGACGTGGTGAAGACGGAGCGCGAGGGCATCGACCGCCGCGTGAACGAGGCGCGCGAAGGCGCCGAGCAGGGGAAGGTCCCGCGCGAGATGGTGGACAAGCTCGAGCGCGCGGTGGCGAAGAACAAGGAGCAGCTCGACGGCCTCCCGCCCGATCCGGGCGGGCAGATGCGCGACCTCCAGCAGTACGACTTCGTCGATCCGGAGGCGAAGAAGAAGTTCGAGGAGCTCCTCCAGTCGCTGCGTGACCAGATGCTCAAGCCGTTCATGCAGGGCATGCAGAACGCCATGAAGGGCATGACGCCGGAAGACATGGCGCGCATGCGCGAGATGCTGCAGGACCTCAACCGGATGCTGCGCGAGCGCGCCGAAGGCAACGAGCCGGACTTCGAGCCGTTCAAGCAGAAGTGGGGCGAGCAGTTCCCCGGCGCGGAGAGCCTCGACGACCTGCTCGAGCAGCTCGGCAAGCGGATGGCGCAGATGCAGTCGCTGATGCAGAGCCTGACGCCCGGGCAGCGCCAGGAGCTCGACGACATGATGCGCGCGATGATGATGCAGGACGAGCGCCTCGAAGGGCAGCTTCGCCAGCTCGCGCAGAACCTCGGCGACCTCCTGCCCATGGACGAGATGTCCCGGCGCTATCCCTTCCAGGGCGACGAGGACGTCTCGCTCGAGCAGGCGATGAAGCTCATGGACGAGATGAGTCAGCTCGACCAGCTCGAGCGCGAGCTGCGCGGCGTGCGCGATCTCACGGACCTCGACCGCATCGAGGGCGAGAAGGTCGAGGAGCTCCTCGGCGAGGAGGCGGCCAACGACCTCGCGCGCCTGAAGGAGATGGCGCAGGCGCTCAAGGACGCCGGCTACCTCGAAGGCGAGGACGACGACCTCAAGCTCACCGCGCGCGCGATCCGGAAGATCGCCGACAAGGCCCTGCGCGACATCTTCGCGCGGCTCACGAAGGACCGCTTCGGCGGCCACCAGATCAACCGCCGGGGCGCGGGCGGCGAGCAGACCGACGAGACGAAAGCCTACGAGTTCGGCGACCCGTTCCTGCTCGACCTGCGCGAGACCGTGATGAACGCGGTGGAGCGCCAGGGCGCGGGCTCGCCGGTGAAGCTCGCGCCGTCGGACTTCGAGGTCCACCGCACGGAGCTCCGCACGCAGGCGGCCACCGTGGTGATGCTCGACATGAGCCGCTCGATGCTGAACAACGGCTACTTCCTGCCGGCCAAGAAAGTGGCCCTCGCGCTGGGCGCGCTGATCCGCAGCCAGTACCCGCGCGATGCGCTCTACATCGTGGGCTTCTCGCTCTACGCGCGCGAGTTCACCGCGGCCGAGCTGCCGACGCTCTCGTGGAGCGAGTGGAACATCGGCACGAACATGCACGCGGGCCTCTTCCTCGCGCGCCAGCTCCTCGCCCGGCACCGCGGCGGCAACCGGCAGGTCCTGATGGTCACCGACGGCGAGCCGACCGCGCACCTCGAGAACGGCGAGGCGGACTTCCAGTACCCGCCGTCGCGCCGGACGGTGGAGGAGACGCTTCGCGAGGTGGGGCGCTGCACGCGTGACGGCATCACGATCAACACCTTCATGCTGGAGCGCACGCCGTGGCTCGCCGCGTTCGTCGAGCAGATGACGAAGATCAACCGCGGCCGCGCGTTCTACGTGGCCCCCGAGAACCTCGGAGAGTACGTGGTCGTCGACTTCGTCGAGCAGCACCGCCGCCGCCGCGCCGGCTGACCCCGGGGCAAAAGCCGGAAAAACTTTTCCCGTCTTCACGCGCCGTGGCCCCGGTGCTAGCGTTCCGGCGTCGTGGGCCTCGACAGTCAGCCTCTCGCCGGCGTGTTCGTGCTCCTGGTCGAGGATGACGCGGGCATCTCCGCGAGCCTCTCACCGTTCCTCGAATACGCGGGCGCACTCGTGCACGCGTTCCCGCCCGCGACCGCGCCCGCGATGATCGGCCACATCCGCCCGGACGCCGTGGTCGTCGCCGTCGCCGACGAGCTCACGAGCGCGACGATTCGCACGCTGCGCGCCGCCGATCCCGGCGTTCCGCTGATCGCGGTGAGCACGCCGGACACCGTGAGCGCCGCGCGCGCGGCCGGCGCCGACGAGGTCGTCAGCCGGCCGCTCAACGCCAACGTGCTCGGCGAGACGATCTGGCGCGTGGCGTACGGCCGCCTGCCGGCGCGGCGGGCGCGGCCGTGCGTGCTGGTGGCGGAAGACCACGACGACAGCCGCGAGATGCTGACGATGGTGCTACGGGACTACGACGTCGTGCTCGCGGCCGACGGCGACGAAGCGATCACGCAGTTCCAGCGCCATCGGCCCGACGTGGTGATCCTCGACGTGCTGATGCCGGTGAAAGACGGGATCGAGGCGATCCTCGCGATCCGGCGGCTCGCGCCGGAGGCGCGCATCATCGCGATGTCGGGCGGGTGGTCGATTCCGAGCGGCCAGCGGACGGACGCTCCGGACCTGCTGACGGAGGCCCGTCAGCTCGGCGCGGACGTCACGCTGCGGAAGCCCCTGGAGCCGCGCCTGGTGCTCGAGGCGGTCCAGGGGCTTCTCGCGCGGTAGACGTCAGCTCGCCTTCTTCATCTCGCCGCGGGCCATCTTCGCCCGCGCCGCGCCGATGGCGGTCTTGACGTCCTTCTCTTCCTCGGGGGGCGGGAGCACGGCGGGCATGCCGAGCGCCTGGATCCACAGCTCGCGGGTCCAGCCCTTCGTGTGGTAGAGGTGCTCGTCCTCCTGCTCCTCCACCTTGTCGTGCGCCTCTTTCAGCGCCTGCCGCATCTCGCCCTTCGCGTTCTTCATCGCGAAGCCGAGCAGCTCCCAGTTGAGGTGGTCCTTCGTCTCCGCGTGCACGACGCACTCGGCGGCGACCAGCTCCGCCTCTTCCGGCTTGCCTTCCGCGAGCGCCATCTCCATGGCCTTCACGAGCGACTCGCCGATGTGGTGGACGACCTTGCGGCCCGGCGTCTGCTTCTCCGGGTCGAGGCCGAGCTTCTCGAACATCTCGCGCACGACCTGGACGTGCTCCTGCGTGTGCTCGAGGTACTCCTCCCACTCTTCCTTGAGCTCCTCGTTCTGCACGCAGCGCAGCGCGGTCTCGTAGATCTGCACGCCGCCCATCTCGGTCTCGAGCATCTGGTACAGCAGCTCCGTCACTTCCGCCTGCTTCACGGTGTCACCTCTCGCGTAGGAGTTGGCTCGGCCCGCGGGGGCCCCGCGGTCCCTGGGTGCATCGCCAATGCCAGCGAGCGGCGGTCAGGCCGCAACCGTGATGCCTTCTAACGGCCCGCGCGATCGTCCCGCGTCGCGACGATCCGGCGCGCCATCTCGCGCTGCGTCCCGCTTGCGGCGATCAGCACGCGGGCGTCCTCGCGGAGGCGGACGCACGACGCCCGCAGCGCATGACTCATCTGGACGAGGGCATCGATCGAGGCGGAGCGGGCAGGGACCGAACGAAGAAACTGGCGCATAGGGCACCCCCAGGGAACGATCCGGCATGGAGCACAAAGGCCAGATTCACTGATCGCCAGCGTCCACGGACGCTTCCCTGAGGGACCGGTGCAGGCAGGACCACGGTACCACGCGAGCGGCGGGGCCGCTCGCGTGGTCACGGGAACGCGTGGTCTACGCGCGCGGCTTCACCCACGTCTCCGACCACGCGAGGCAGGCGCTCGAGCCCTGGCGGTCGCCGCGCATCTCGGCCCACGGCTTGGCGGTCGACGCCATGCCGTTGATGTCGACCTGCGCGGAGCGCGCGGGGAAGAACGTGCTGAACACGCCGATCGGCCGGTTGTTGGTGCCGGGCGCCATCGACAGCACGAACGGCGCGATGCAGTCGTACCACGTCATGCGGATCTTCTCCGCCTGGCTGTTGACGGTCTCCCACGCCACGCCGCGCGGATCGCCGCCCCGCGCGAACTCCGCGTGGGTGACCGGAATGTTCTCGTCGGCGAACGCGGGAAACAGCAGCGTCTCGATCGAGCGCTGCAGCCACCGCACGACCGCGATGTTGTCGCCGTAGATCTGCACGCGCCCGCCGGTGAGCGTCTTGCTCTGCGCGAACAGCGCATGCCCGGCGCCCGCGGGGCACCACAGCACCCGCCAGTGGCTGAAGCGGTCGGTCATCGTGGTGCCGCCATCCGGGCTGAGCCGGATGAACGAGTTCTCGCCGGTCATGAGGGGCTCGTTCGGATCGACAGGGGAGGCCATCGGAATCAGCTCCTGGGTGAAGGGTTGAGACGGGCGCCGAGCCACGTGGAGATGTCGTCGATCTCCGCGCGGCAGACGGCATGAGCCATCGGATAGTCGTGCCACTCGACAGCCCAGCCAAGGGCCACGAGGGTCTCGTACGCGCGGCGGGCGCGCGCGAGCGGGATGACGTCGTCGTGCGTGCCATGGGCCATGAAGATCGGCACGTCGCGGTTGGCGGCCGACGCTTCCGCGTCGAGGCGGTCCGCGAGCGGCAGCGCGCAGGAGAGCGCGAGGATGCCGGCGAGCCGCTCGGGCTGCCGCAGGCCGGTGTGCAGCGCCATCGCGCCGCCCTGCGAGAACCCGGCGAGGACGATGCGCGCGCGCGGGATGCCGCGCGCCTGCTCGCGCGCGACGAGCGCCTCGATTTGTGCCTGGGACACCCGCACGCCATCCTCGTCCTCGCGGCGCTCGCCGCCGACCGCCCGAATGTCGTACCAGGCGCGCATGACCGCGCCGTAGTTGACCGTCACCGGCCGCATCGGCGCGTGCGGAAAGACGAAGCGGACGGGCTCGGGCAGCGTGAGCTCCGGCACGATGGGCGCGAAGTCGTGCCCGTCGGCGCCGAGACCGTGCATCCACACGATGGCGGCGCGCGGCGAGGGGCCAGTCTCGATCTCGACGGTCTCCAGGGGCTCGGCCATGGGGCGGTGCGGCGAAGGATAACACTTGCCCTCCGGGTTGTGTCACCATGGCCCTCCCATGCAACGCGACGGCCTTGCGCGCGCTGGTACAGTGAAGGCAATCGTCGCGACCTGCAGTTCCCGCCGGCGCACGTGCACGCGACGACGACCATGACGGCATGAAGAACCGCGCGCAGCCCTTCGATTGCTCGATCGCCGGCAAGACCGTCGCCGTGAGTCTGCGTCACGGCGGGGGCCTCCAGGAGCCGGAGGGCGTCTACGTCCGCTGCGACGAGCGCGACTGCCAGTACGTCGATCTCAACAAGGCGCCGTGCCCGCTCACGCTCGACCTGTTCGCCGACGGCAGCGATCGCCGCGTCACCGACCACGTGGCGCAGCGCGCGGGCGAGCGGTTCTGCTACGAGTGCCTGACCACCGCGCTGGACGTCACGCACGACCAGGTTCGGCGCGCCTCCTGGCGGCTCAAGGAGGTGCGCGGCTTCGGGATCAAGCCGGCCCGCTGCGCGCTTTGCCATCGGCGCCGCGTGACGATCGGGATGACCCGGGACGGCGGCTCCGCGCTGCTCGTGGAGGTCGCGGGCGAACGCGTCGCCCCGAACGGCGCCGCGACTCCGGCCACGCCACCGCGGGCGCCCGAGGAGGAGTCGCCGCTGGTGCGTCAGCTTCGGACGCACGCCGGCTTCGGGTTCTGCGCGCATTGCCTGGCGCGCGAGCTGGGCGCCTCGCCGGCGACGATGCGCGACGCGATGTGGTCGCTGGAGCCCCTGGCGGAGTACGACGTCCGCACCGCGCAGTGCGTGAGCTGCCTGCTGACGAAGCGCGTCATCCGCCACCAGGCGCCGACCTCGGAGGCCGAGGCGCCCCGGCGCGTGATCGAGCTGCTGCTGAAGCACCCGGGCGCGCCGTACTGCACGAGCTGCATCGCGTTCGCGACCGACATGGCCCTTCCGGAGGCCCGGCGGATCGTCGGGTACTTCGAACCGCTCGACGGCTTTCGGCGCGAGACGGCGGCGTGCAGCGACTGCGGCCGCTGGCAGCCGGTCATCGCCCTGGCCGATGGCGGAGCCGGCGATTCCGCACGCGTCGCCGCGCTCGGTGAGGTCGCCTCGGGCCAGGTGCGGCACCGCGGCTTCCGCATCGATCTCCTGTCCTTCCGCACCGGAGGCGGGTGGCGGCCGTTCGCGCTCGTGAAGACGACCGCGGGGGCGCTCGTCCCCGACGCGCCCGCGCTCTTCTTCGAGGCCGCGGCCTCGAAGGCCGAGGCCGACGAGCTCGCGGTGCGTCAGGCCCGCGACTGGTTGGACAAGAGCTTTCCATGAGCGGGCTGGCGCCCGCCGCCGCCGAAGCGATGGCGCCGCCCGCGGCTCCGCTGCCGCGCGTGGTGGCCATCGGCGCCTCGGCGGGCGGGGTCACGACGCTCCCGCTCGTGCTCGCGGCCCTGCCGCGCGCGCTTCGCGCGGCGGTGCTCATCGTGGTCCACCTCGACCCCGACGCGCGGAGTTATCTCGCGCCGCTGCTCGCGCGAAGCAGCCGTCTGCCGGTGCGCGAGGCGTGCGAAGGCGACGGCATCGAGCCGGGGGTCGTCTACGTCGCGTCGCCCGGCGCCCACCTCGCGCTGCTCGACGGCCGCCTCGCGCTGCGCGATACTCCGCGCGTGCATTTTTCACGGCCGTCCGTCGATGTCCTGTTCCAATCGGTCGCGGCCGCGTGTGGCGCCCGCGCGGTCGGCGTCATCCTCACCGGCGCGGGCGTGGACGGGGCGGAGGGGCTGCGCGCGATCAAGGCGGCCGGCGGCTACACGATCGTCCAGGACCCGGCCGGCGCCGACCACCGCGGCATGCCGGCGGCCGCCATCGCCACCGGCTGCGCGGACGTCATCCTCCCTGTCACGCTGATCGCCGACGCCGTCGCGGCCGTCGTCGACGGCTCGCCGGAGGCACCGGTTGGCTGACGGCGACGAGACACCCGCGAGCGACGAAGCCGACGACCCGGCGTTCGGGGCGCTCCTCGAGAAGCTTCGCGAGAGCTACAACTTCGACTTCCGTGAGTACAAGCGCGCGTCGCTGAGGCGCCGCATCCGCATGCGCATGGGCCAGGTGCAGGCGGACACGTTCGAGGCGTACGCCGCGTTCATCGACCGCCATCCCGAGGAGCACGTCCCGCTCTTCAACACGATCCTCATCAACGTCACGGGGTTCTTCCGGGATCCCGACGCGTGGGCCGTCCTCGACGCCGAGGTCCTCCCGCGCGTGATCGCCGACGCCGCGGAGACCCGAAGCCTGCGGATCTGGAGCGCGGGGTGCTCGTCCGGGGAGGAGCCGTTCACGCTCGCCATGCTCGTGGCCGAGCACCTCGGCGACCGCGCGGGCGAGTTCCAGGTCAAGATCTACGGCACCGACATCGACGAGGACGCGCTCGCGAGCGCGCGCCACGCGTTCTACCGTACCGACCAGCTCAAGGACGTGCCCGACCGCCTCGTCGAGCGGTACTTCACCCGCGACGGCCAGCTCTGGCGGGTGCGCCGGGACATCCGGCGCTGGTGCATCTTCGGCGCGCACAACCTCACGCAGTCGCCGCCGCTGCCGCACATCGACCTCCTCGTGTGCCGCAACGTGCTCATCTACTTCAGCAGCGCGCTGCAGGAGCGCATCCTGTCGCGCTTCCACTACGCGGTCCGCGACGGCGGCTTCCTGTTCCTCGGCCGCTCGGAGTCGCTCCTCACGCGGTCCCGCCAATTCGCGCCGCTGAACGTGAAGTGGCGCGTCTTTCAGCGGCTGCCGGCGTCCACGCGCAGCGCCGCGAACGTGCTCCCGGAGGCCGGGGCCTCGCCGCGCGCGGCCGGGCTGGTAGAGGCGACCTCCTCCGGCGTGCGCGTGCAGCGCGCGCTCGAGGCCCTGCCCTCCGCGGTGATGATCGTCGACGCCTCGGACACGATCCTCTCGTGGAACGCCGCCGCCGAGGCGATGTTCGAGACGCCCGTCGCCAACGCGATCGGCCGGAAGTTCCGCGATCTCGACGTGAGCTATCGCGTGGAAGGCCTGCGCGCGCGCATGGAGGACGTGAAGGCGCGCCAGGCGCCCGCGCGGCTCGAGGACGTGACCTTCACCCGCCGCGCCGGCGACATCGTCCACGCCCACATCACGGTCGCCCCGCTGCTCGAGGCCTACCGCTTCATCGGGGTGCTCGTCAGCGCGGAGGACGCCACCGGCTACGCCCGTCTGAAGGAGCAGATGTCCCGCATCGCGGAGCAGCACGCGACGGCCATCGAAGAGCTGCAGTCGACCAACGAAGAGCTCGAGACGACCAACGAGGAGCTGCAGTCGACCAACGAAGAGCTCGAGACGACCAACGAGGAGCTGCAGTCGACCAACGAGGAGCTGGAGACCACGGTCGAGGAGCTCCAGGCCGCCAACGCCGAGCTGGCCACCCTCAACGGAGAGCTGGAGGAGCGGGGCGCCGAGACAGGCCGGATCGAGGCCTATCACCGCGGCGTCGTCAACGGCGTCGACCAGCCGGTCGTCGTGCTCGATCGGATCGGCGTGATCCGTACGTGGAACCACGCGGCGGAGGCGCTGAGCGGCCTGCCCGCGGAGCAGGTCATGGGGCGCGAGCTCTTCGCGCTGCCGCTCGGCGAGCTCCTGACGAAGCTGCGACCCGCCTTCGACCGCGCGCTGACGACCCGGCAGCCGCAGCACGTCGACGGTGCGGCGCTCGGCGACGGTGGCCCTCGCGTCACGGTGCGCCTGGCGCCGGTGCGCGACGGCGTCGACGGACGCGAGGTGTCCGGGATGATCGCGATCTTCTCGGCGCCCTCCGGCAGCCCGCGCTAGGCGCTGAGCGCCGCCGCGATCTCCTCGGGCCCGGCGGGCTTCACGACGTGGGCGTCGAAGCCCGCATCCCGTACGCGGTGCGCGGTGTCGTCGCCTCCGTAGCCGGTGAGCGCGATCAGCCGCACGGCGCCGCCCAGACGGCGGCGGATGCGCCGCGCGACCTCGTAGCCGTCCATCTCCGGGAGGCCCAGGTCGACCAGCACGACGTCCGGGGCGGACGCACTCGCCATCCGGACGCCCTCGCCCCCGCCGCCCGTCGCTTCGACCGCGTGTCCCTCGAGCTCGAGCATGAGGCGCAGGATCTCCCGCGCGTCCACGTCGTCCTCGATCACGAGGACGCGCCGGCGTGCCGCGGGCGAGGGCGCGGGCGGCTCCGCGGTCCGCGGGGGCGCCGGCGCCATGTCGAGCGGCAGCCGGATCTCGAACTCGCTGCCGTGGCCGCGTCCGGCGCTGGTGGCGGCGACCGTGCCGCCGTGTTGCTCGACCAGCGAGCGGACCAGGCTCAGGCCGAGCCCGAGGCCGCCGCGTGAGCCCGCCGCCGACGTGGCGACCTGGGTAAAGGGCTCGAAGATGCGCGTGAGCGCGTCGACGTCGAGGCCTTCGCCGGAGTCGGAGACGCGGATGACGGCGGTCGCCTGCTCGGTCCCCGTCCACACCGCGATGCGACCGCCGGCGGGGGTGTACTTGCGCGCATTGTCGAGGAGGTTGCGCACGACCTGCTCGAGCCGGGCGCGGTCCCCGCGCACCGGGAGATGGGCCTCGGCCGACGCGCCGGTGAGGCGTTGCCCGCGCGCCTCGACGGCGAGCCGCACGCTCTCCACGGCATCGTGCACGACGTCGTTCAGGTCGACGCGCTCGGGGCGCAGCCCCGGCGTTCCGGCACGGACGCGGGTGAGGTCGAACAGGTCGTCGAGGATCCGCGCCTGGAGGCGGACCTGCCGCCCGGCGATCGTGCACGCGCGCCGCACGAGGCGATCGTCGCTGCGCCCGCCGATCAGGTGCAGGGCCTGCAGGATCGCGTGCAGCGGCCCGCGGAGCTCGTGCGCGATCGTGACGAGAAATCGCGATTCGGGCTCCTCGCGCAGGCCCGCGGGCTCGTGCTCCGCGCCGGTGTCCTCCGCGATCACGAGGACGGCCGCGACCGCTGACGATGTCCCCACGGGCCGCGCCGTGAGCTGCACGCGGCGCAGGCCCGCGGGCGTCGCGAGGGAACGCACGCTGAGCGCGGCGACGGCGAGCCCGCGCGCGGCGGCGACGACAGCCTCGCCGAGTCCCGGCACCCGGCGGGCCAGACGCAGGTGACGCAGGGGGGTGCCGATCTCCGCCGGGGTGACGGCCAGGAGCCGCCCGGCCGCGGCATTCGCGGCAACCAGCGTGCCGTCGACGAAGAGCAGGGCGGCGGTGGGAAGCGCCTCGACGATCGCGAGCGGATCAATCGTGACGCTCATGGCTCAGTGTCGGCCACCGACGCGCGCGTTGTCAAACGCCGCCGCGCCGAGCTGCGAGCACGATTCTTGCCTGTCTTTCGGCTCCATGTACGCGCTACCCCCCGACATCCTCGAGGCCCGCGATACCAGGGTGACCGGCGTCACGTGCCCGGAGTGCGCGGGCTCCCTCGAAGTGCGCCGCGAGGGTCGGGGCAGTCTGCGCTTTCTGTGCCGCGTCAAGCACACGTTTTCGATCGAGGCGCTGCTCACCGGCAAGGAAGAGAAGATCGAGAACGACCTGTGGGCGGTGGCGCGGGCCTTCGAGGAGCTGGCCGCGGTCCTGGAGGATCTCGAGCGGTATGCGGAGCGCTATGGGCGTGACGAGGTCGGCGGCCCGCACGGCGCGCGCATCGCGCGCGCGCGCGAGCACGTCGATGCCCTGCGCCGGATCCTCCAGGAAAACCACCCGGTGGATCTGACGATCCCGGCGGAGCGCGACGGCGCGCAGTCCGATTCGCCGGGCGCGGGTCGCTGACATGCCGCGCACGATCAACGCGGAGGCGCGGCCGCGGGACGTGGTCACCATCGGCGCCTCCGCCGGCGGCGTCCAGGCGCTCATGCAACTGCTCGCGAAGCTCCCGGCCGACCTCCCGGCCATCGTCGGGATCGTGCTGCATCGCAGCCCCTATCACGAGACACGGCTCCCCGCGGTGCTGGGCCGGCACGCGAGCATCAACGTCGTGGAGCCGGAAGACGGCCAGCCGCTCGTGCCGTCGACCGTGTACGTCGCGCCGCGCGATCGGCACCTCACGTTCAGCACCGGCCACGCGCACCTCGACCACGGCCCGAAGGAGCACCGGACGCGTCCCGCCGCGGACCCGTTGTTCCGCTCCGCCGCGGACACCTTCGGCGCGCGTGTCGTCGGCGTCCTGCTCTCGGGCTACGGCAGCGACGGCGTCCCGGGGCTCATCCGCATCAAGGCCGCGGGCGGCATCAGTCTCGTGCAGGATCCGCGCGAGGCGCTCCATCCGGTGATGCCCACCCGGGCGATCGTCGAGGACGACGTCGACGCGATCCTGCCGCTCGACGGGCTGGCGACCGCGATCGTCGCGTTGGCTCACGGCCGCTCGCTGCACCACGGCACGGAGGTGGTCGAGGCCCCCGAGGCGCGGTTCGGACGCTACTGAGTCGTCACCCCCCTGTCGCGCTCACCGTGCGCTCGCTGTGCTAGAGTCGCGACGCCATGGCCGAGGACTCCGAGGCGCGGGGCGTCGTCGTGCTGGTCGTCGACGATCATTCCGACACCCGCGACATGTACGTCGAGTACCTCAGCGCGATGGGGCTCATCACCCGCGAGGCGACGTCGTGCGCGACCGCGCTGTCCACCGTGCGGAGCGAGCGCGTCGATGCCGTGGTGCTCGACCGCCGGCTGCCGGATGGCGACGGCCTGGAGGTCTGCAGCGAGCTGCGCCGGGATCCGCGGCTGCGCACGCTGCCGGTCATCGTCATCAGCGGGAAGGCCGACGACGGCGCGACCGGCGCGGATGCCTACCTGATGAAGCCGGTGGTCCCCGACGCGCTGTTCGAGCAGATCACCCGGCTCGTCGCCCGTCGCCGCACGACGTAACTCCGCCTCACGCGAACCGCCAGCCGTCGAGCGCCCGCGGGTGCTCCGGCACCACGACCTGCGGCAGCTCCACCGGCGCGACGATCCCGTGCTCGAGCAGCGCGGGCAGCGCGGTGCCCGCGGCCGCGCGCGGGAAGCTCGCCATCATCGCGAGCGCGGGCGCGAGATGCCGGGCCGCGCGCGGCAGCGGCGCGCGCGCGCCATCCGGCAGCGTCAGCCACCTGCCGTCGCCCGCGGGCGCGGCGACGGCGGGAATTTGCGTCCAGAGGCGTGTGCGGCTCGCGCGCGGCACCGCGGGCACGCGGCCGCCGACGACGTCCCAGGCGGCCGCCGCCGCGCGGCCCCGGGCCTCGCGCCGCACGGACCACGTGAGCGACAGCGCGAGCGAGCGCCCGTAGCAGACCACCCGGTGCGGCGTGCGCGGCGGCAGGTAGAGCAGGGTGCCGGGCGCCAGCGCGCGCGTCGTGAATCCCGTCTCCCGCGCGCGCCCATCCGGCAGCTCCGGCGCGGTCCCGCGCGGCACCGGGGGGCCCAGCGTCACCGTGCGCCGGCCTTCGAGCTGCAGCCAGAACGACGCGACCTCGCCGTCGTGATGCAGGCCAAGGCCTTCCCGTCCCGTGCCGTCGACGAGGAACAGGAACGACGCCTCGTCGCGCCCGCCGCCGAGGAACGCGGCGCGGAGCGCGACGATGAGCCGCATCACCCGCGGGAGCACCTGGTGGACCTGGGGGAAGAAGACGGTCTTGCCGGCGCGGAGCGCGGGGCGCAGGCGTGCCGGGCGCGCCGAGCGGTCGTAGCGGCGCTCGGCCGCGATGTGGAAGGGCAGGCCGGACGACGCGAGCTCGACCATCCCGTCGAAGGACGGCGCGATCGTCCGCCAGGCACGGTCGCGCGCCGCGATCAGCACCGGCGCGTGACCGAAGCGCCGCCGCGCCCGGGCGAGCGCGGCGGCGTCGGGAAACCACGACGCGAGCGGCGAGCGGACACCCCACGCGCCTATGGGCACACCCCGGTCAGGGCGCGTTGGCGCTCGGGGTCGCCCCGGTGCTCGCCTGCGCGGCGACGCCCGTCTTGACCTCGAGCCGCGAGACGAGCCCTTCGTACGAGCTGGCGCGGATGATCTTGTTGAACTGCGCGCGGTAGTTGGACACGAGGCTCATGCCTTCGAAGGCCACGTCGTACACGCGCCAGCGCCCGTCGGCCCCGCGCGTGAGCGCGAACACGACCGGCGTCCCGCGGCCCTCGCGGCCGATCGCGCGCGCCTTCACCGTGGCCTCGCGCCCGCTGATGCTCTCGGCGTCGTACTCGATGCGGTGCCCGTCGAACGCGAGCCGGGAGAGGTACGCCTGGTCGATGAGATCGGTGAAGAGCTTGACGAACTGCGCGCGCTCCTCGGGCGAGCGCGCGTCCCAGTGGCTGCCGAGCGTCCGGCGCGCCGACTCGCCGTAGTCGAGCGCCTCGGCGGCGAGCGCGCGGAGCGCGCGATGCCGATCCGCGGCCCGCTCCGGCGCTTTGAGCTGCGCGTCGTCGAGCAGCGCGACCATGCGGTCGACGACGCTGCGCAGGCTGTCGGTCGGTGGGCCCGCCGAGACGGGCGGGACGGCGACGACGCCGAGGCACAGCAGGAGCACGGCGGCGGCGCAATGGATGCGAGCGATCATGGCGACCCTCCCGCGGCAGCCGGCACGAGGCCCGGCCCGCCACGGACTCGGCAGATTGCAAGGGTGGTGCCGCGGCTGAAGTGCGCGTCATCGCACGCGTGCGGGCGCGTCCTGCGAGCCGGAACCGGCGCGGCAGGGTAATCGCTACCCCTTTCACACCGGCCAGGATTCCATGCGGGCGCCCATCTCCCAGAACATCCACTCGTACCGGCTCGTGGTCACGAAGTGCCGGCGCATCGCCTCGCGGTCGGCCTCGGTGAGGCGGGGCGCGAGCGTGTCAGTCACCGCGAGCACCGCGCGCACGACCACCGCGAACTCTTCCGCGGCGTACGTGGCGATCCACCGCTGGAACAGCGGGTCGCGCGAGCCGGCGCGCTCGAGCGCCTTGCCGACCTCCCAGTAGATCCAGTAGCAGGGCAGCAGCGCGGCGAGCGCCTCGTGGAAGGGCCGGCCGTACGCCACCGCGAGCAGGTAGCTCGTGTACGCGGTGTTGGTCGGGGCGAGCGGGGTGGCGGCCACCTCGGCCTCCGAGAGCCCGAAGTCCTTGAAGAACGTCTCATGCAGCGAGCGCTCGACGCGGAGCGCGTTCGCCGCGTGCTCGCTCAGCATGATGATCCAGTCGTCCTTCGGCGCCTTCGCGGCGGCGAGCGCGAGCGCGCGCGCGAAGTCGCGCAGGTAGTGCGCGTCCTGCACGACGTAGAAGCGGAACGCGTCGCGCGGGAGGGAGCCGTCGGTCAGCCCGCGCACGAACGGGTGCCCGAGGATCGCGTCGTAGATCGGGACGATGGAGGTCCACAGCTCGCGGGTGAACGCCATGGCGCTAAGATAGCGCAGCCCTCGAAGGGCCGGAGGCTCCCATGGACCTGATCGAGAACGTGAAGGACGGCGTCGCGGTGCTCACGATGAACCGGCCCGACCGGCTGAACGCGCTGTCGGGGCCGATGCTGGACGCGCTCCTCGAGGCGCTGCCGCGCCTGGCCGCCGATCCGAACGTCGGCTGCGTCGTCCTCACCGGCGCGGGCCGCGGCTTCTGCGCGGGCGGCGACGTGAAGGCGATGGCCGAGGGCCGCGAGATGGACGGCGACTCGCTCGAGGAGCGGGCGCAGGGCCTGCGCGCGAAGATGGAGACCTCGCGGTGGCTGCACGAGATGCCGAAGCCGACCATCGCGATGGTGCGCGGCGCGGCGGCGGGCGCGGGCCTGTCGCTGGCGCTCGCGTGCGACCTGCGCGTGGCGAGCGAAAGCGCGAAGTTCGCGACGGCGTTCGCGCGGGTGGGGTACTCCGGCGACTTCGGCGGCAGCTGGTACCTCACGCAGCTCGTCGGCACCGCGAAGGCGCGCGAGCTCTACTACACCGCGGAGATCGTCGATGCGAAGCAGGCGCTGGCGCTCGGCATCGTGAACCGCGTGGTCGCGGACGACAAGCTCGAGGACGAGACGCTGGCGCTCGCGGCGCGGATCGCGCGCGGCCCGCGCGTGGCGCTCCGCTACATGAAGCGGAACATGAACGCCGCCGAGACGGGCACGCTCAAGGACTCACTGGATCTCGAGGCGTGGCATCACACGCGGACGGGGCAGACCGAAGACCACAAGGAAGCGGCGAAGGCCTTCGTGGAGAAGCGCGAGCCGGTGTTCCGGGGGCGGTAGGCCCGCGCGGCGCTCGCTACCTACCTGCCGAACTTGTAGTCGCCGTCGGTGCCCAGGCGGCCACGGCCGCCGCCGCCCTGGTTGTCGGTGCGCTTCTTGGGGCCGCCCGGCCGCCGCGGCCCGCGATCGCCGCCG
>Ga0194132_10007688_pt1 | contig 15894 bp, 14 predicted proteins | sample TA2KigOf80mmetaG_FD_148612 | JGI IMG/M metagenome (GOLD analysis project Ga0194132, IMG submission 148612) | Freshwater microbial communities from Lake Tanganyika, Tanzania - TA2015054 Kigoma Offshore 80m | ecosystem: Environmental > Aquatic > Freshwater > Lake | place: Tanzania: Lake...
TCGCCCACCCGCTGCACGGCCAGCCGGCGGCGGGCCTCCAGTTCGGCCGCTGTACCTTTGGTCCTCATGGCAAACAGGTTACGACGATCCGGTGGGTTGTACAGGGCTCGCTACCTGCCGGTCAGTAGTGTAACGTACCCCTTCGCTCGCCAGAGAGCGTGGCTGTTGTCGTCTACCCCGGGTAGGGACTCTTGGTCGAACGCTCGACGTAACACGCCAAGGAGTTGTTTCCCCGAAGGGCCGTGTAGCACATCCGGGTGAGAGTCTAACAATCGCCTCAATAGCTTGGCGATGGCGAGTTCGTCTACGGTTCGGCGATAGATTCCCGATTGGCTAGCGACCCGGTCGCGGTCGGCACGACCCGCTGCAAGCGCCTGCTCTTTCGCGATCGTCTCATTACGGGCAACTTCAGTCTGACGGTGGGCTTCGCGCAGAGCGAGAGTCGTACCAACCAACCCGCCCAATAGAGCCACCAGAACCGCGCAGACGGCTGCCACGAGCACGCGATTTCGAATCGCGAACAGCGTGAAGTGGTAGAGTGCGCTCGGTGGATGAGCCTTCACCGGCTGGCGCGCCAAGTATCGCTCCACGTCGGCGGCGAACTCGGCGGGTGACTGGTATCTCTGGTCGGGCGACTTGTTCAGTGCCTTCATGACGATGCAATCGAGATCGAAGGCGCGAGCAGCGCGACTCATCCGCTCGATCAGCGGTACCGGGGTCTCCCTCTGCACTTTACTTAGAATCTCAGCCCTTCGTGCTACGGGTTCCTGCATATCCGACTTGAACGGACACACCCCCGTCAGCAACTCGTATAGCAGTACGCCCAGAGCGAACACGTCCGAGCGCGTGTCGATGTTGCTGCCTAGAGTTTGTTCGGGCGACATGTACGCCGGCGTGCCGAGGAGCCTGTTAGCATCCGTGAGCGGTTGGCCCGCGGCCTTAGCCACGCCGAAGTCGATCACCTTCGGCTTTGGCTTGCCGTCGTACAGCGCCACCAGCACGTTGCTCGGCTTCACGTCGCGGTGAATCACGCCCTTCTGGTGTGCGTGCTGAATGGCCTGACACACCGGCACGAACAGTTCGAGCCGCTCGCGCGGCGACAGCTTGCGCGCGTCGCAGAACTCGGTGATCGGCACGCCCTTCACCAGTTCCATGACGAAGAACGGCTGGCCGCGGTCGGTGGTGCCGGCGTCGAGCACCTTCGGGATGTTCGGGTGGTCCATCAGCGCGAGCGCTTGGCGCTCGGCCTCGAAGCGGGCGAGCACTTGGCGCGTGTCCATGCCGTCGCGAATGACCTTCACCGCGACGAGGCGCTTCACGGATTCGGTCTGCTGGGCCATGTAGACCGCGCCCATGCCGCCCGCACCGATCAGTTCGACCAGCTTGTATTTGCCGGCGAGGACCGCGCCGACGGCCTCGTCGGGCGCGGCGGCGCGCTCGGGCGCGTACCCGCCGGTCAGGTCCGCGGGCGGGTTGTCGAGGGCGTTGCTGGCGGCGTGGGCCGCGAGGAGCGCGTCCACCTCGGCGCGCAGGGCCGCGTTCCCGGCGCACGCGCGGTTCAGGTACGCGGCACGCTCGGCCGGGCTGCCGATGGCGAGCGCCGCGGCGAAAACGGATTCGTCGGTCACAGGCGGTCCTCGTGCGAAAGAGGCTTCGCCCTACAATGCGAAATCGGCGCGCGAAACGCACCAACTTTTTTTTCGCGCTACGCAAGAAGCCCGGCCTTGCGGCCGGGCTTCGGTGTGCGACGCTTCCCCTTCGGGTCGCAGCCAACTCGCTACTTGTCGCGGGCGGTCGCGCCGAGCGCGGCCTGCGCCGCGGCCAGACGCGCGATCGGCACGCGGAACGGCGAGCAGCTCACGTAGTCCATCCCGATCTCGTGGCAGAACACCACGCTGTCCGGGTCGCCCCCGTGTTCGCCGCAGATACCGATCTTCAGGTGCTCCTTGTGCTTCGCCTTGCGGCTCGCGCGGCCCTTCGCGATGCCCAACTTCATCAGCTCACCCACGCCGTTGAAGTCGATGGTCTGGAACGGGTCGATGGGCAGCACCTTCTCCTTCAGGTACGTCGGCATGAAGCCCTTGATGTCGTCGCGGCTGAACCCGAACGTCATCTGGGTCAGGTCGTTCGTGCCGAAGCTGAAGAACTGCGCTTCTTCTGCGATCTTGTCCGCGGCCACGCACGCCCGCGGCAACTCGATCATCGTGCCGATCTGGTAGGCCACCTTCACCCCGGCCTTCTTCATGCACTCTTCGGCCACCGCGATGGCGCGCTTCTTGAGCATGGCCAGCTCCTCGACCACACCGACCAGCGGGATCATGATCTCCGGCAGCACCTTCTTGCCCTTCTTCTTCACCTCGATGGCGGCCTCGATGATGGCCCGCACCTGCATGTCGCCGATCTCGGGGAACACGACCGGCAGGCGGCACCCGCGGAACCCCATCATCGGGTTCATCTCGTGCAGTTCCTCGACGCGCTCGAACACCTTCTCGACGGTCGTGCCGCTCTGCTTGGCGACCTCTTCCGCGCCCGCGAGGTTGTCCTTCTGCGGCAGGAACTCGTGTAGCGGCGGGTCCAACAGGCGGATGGTGACGGGGAACCCGTCCATCGCCTCGAAGATGCCGACGAAGTCGGCCTTCTGGAACGGCTCGATCTTGGCGAGCGCCTTCTTGCGGCCCTCTTCGCTGGTGGCGAGGATCATCTCGCGCACCGCGGCGATGCGGTCCTTGCCGAAGAACATGTGCTCGGTGCGGCACAGGCCGATGCCCTCCGCGCCGAACTCGCGGGCCTTGAGCGCGTCCGCGGGCGAGTCCGCGTTGGTGCGGATCTTCAGCGTGCGGCTCTTGTCTGCCCACTTCATCAGGGTCGCGAAGTCGCCGGTCATGCTCGGCGGCACGGTCGGCACCTTGCCGATCATCACGTCGCCGGTCGTGCCGTTGATGGTGACGAACTCGCCGGCCTTCACGGTGGTCCCGGCGATGGTGATCGTCTGCGCCGCCTCGTTGATCTTGACGGCCTCACAGCCCACGACGCACGGCTTGCCCCAGCCGCGCGCGACCACGGCCGCGTGGCTCGCCTTGCCGCCGGTGCTGGTCAGAATGCCCTTCGCGAGGTGCATCCCGGCCACGTCTTCCGGGCTGGTCTCCTTGCGCACGAGCAGGATCGCGTCCGACGGGTGCTTGGCCGCATGCTCGACGACCGCCTCCGCGGAGAGCAGCACCATGCCGCTGGCCGCGCCGGGGCTGGCCGCGATGCCCTGCGCCACCGCCTTCTCCTTTGCCTTCGGATCGAGTTGCGGTTGCAGCAGGTGGTTCAGGCTGTCCGGGTTCACGCGCTTCACCGCGGTCTTCTCGTCGATCAGTTTCTCCTTGACCATCTCCACCGCGATGCGGACGGCCGCGGTGCCGGTGCGCTTCCCGGTGCGCGTCTGCAGCATGTACAGCACGCCCTCCTGCACCGTGAACTCGATGTCCTGCATCTCCTTGTAGTGCTTCTCCAGCGCCGCGCGAATCTTGACGAGCTGCGCGTACACCTTCGGCATGTCCTCGTCGAGCTTGGCGATGGGTTCCGGGGTGCGGATGCCCGCGACCACGTCCTCGCCCTGCGCGTTGATGAGGTAGTCGCCGTAGAACACGTTCTCGCCGGTGTTCGGGTCGCGGGTGAACGCCACGCCGGTGCCGGAGGTGCCGCCCATGTTGCCGAACACCATCGCCTGCACGTTGACCGCGGTGCCCTTGAGGGTGGTGATACGCTCGATGCGCCGGTACTCGATGGCCTTGTTGCCCATCCACGAGTTGAACACCGCGTTCACCGCGAGCATGAGCTGCTTCTTCGGGTCCTGCGGGAAGTCGTCTTTGACGTGCTTCTTGTAGACGGCCTTGTACTTCTTCACCAGTTCCTTGAGGTCGTCGGCGCTCAGGTCGGTGTCGAGCTTGACGCCCTTCGCCTCCTTCATCGAGTGCAGCTCGTGCTCGAACTCGGCGTGCTCGACGCCCATCGCGGTGGAGCCGAACATGTCGATGAGGCGGCGGTAGCTGTCGTACGCGAACCGCGCGTTGCCGGTCTTCTTGGCCACGCCCTCGACGCTCGCGTCGGTGAGGCCGAGGTTCAGAATGGTGTTCATCATGCCGGGCATGGAGAGCGCGGCCCCGGAGCGCACGCTCACCAGCAGCGGGTCGGACGGGTCGCCGAACTTCTTGCCGAAGGTCTTCTCGACCTTCTTGAGGGCCTCGTCGATCTGCGGGCCGACGGCCTTGGGGAGCCTCTTGCCCTGCTCGTAGTACGCGGCACACACTTCCGTGGTGATGGTGAAGCCGGGGGGCACGGGGATGCCGATCTTGCACATCTCGGCGAGGTTGGCCCCCTTGCCGCCGAGGAGCTCTTTCATCTTGCCGTTGCCGTCGGCCGTCTTGCCACCGAACGAGTACACGTACTTCGCGCTCATTGTCTTCCGTTGTAAAGGTGTGGGCCGCGTCGCGGCAGTGGGGTTCACGAGATGATTTACGGACGCGCCCCGCGTGCGGCAAAAGGAACCGCTCGCAGGTCGGTCGAGCGACACTCGCAACACTCCCGACTTACTCGCTCACCCCGCTCGGGCGCACGCCTTTTCCCTTCACCCCCGTCAGCGAATCCCCGAGCTCGGCGCGCGCGGCGTCGGCCAGCGATTGAAGGCGCTTCACCACGTCGGGGTGCTTGTCCGCGACGTTCTCCTTCTCACCGGGGTCGGCGGTCAGGTCGTACAGCGCGAGCGGTTGCTTCTCGACCTTGTACCCGTGGCGGCTGGCGATCCCGCGCAGGCCCGACGCGCTCATCGCTTCGGGCTTCTGGTTGCCGTGGTTCGCGGGCTTGCCGTCGGTGCGGGTCGGACCGTTCACCGTCAGGTACTCGTGCGGGACGTGCAGCTTCCACTTCCCGGAGCGGAGCGCGTGCAACTCGTCGCCCGCGAAGAAGTAGTACGCCTCGTGCGGGCACTTCGCGCCGGGTTCGTTGAACAGGACCGGGCCGATGTCCGCGCCGTCGATCTTCAGTTTCGGCAGGTCCGCGCCCGCGAGCTTGCACAGCGTCGGCAGCAGGTCGATGGTCATGAGCGGTTCGTCGCAGACCCGCTTCGCGGGCACCTTGCCCGGCCAGCGGGCGATGCACGGCACGCGCACCCCGCCCTCGTAGGTCGTCAGCTTCCCCTCGCGCAGCGGGCCGGCGCTGCCGGCGTGCGAACCGTAGGAGAGGAACGGGCCGTTGTCCGACAGGAACAGCACGAGCGTGTTCTTTTCCAGATCGTACTTTTTCAGCGCCGCGAGAACCTCGCCCACGCCCCAATCGAGTTCCTCGACCACGTCGCCGTACACCCCGCCCGCGGACTTCCCCTTGAAGTCGGCCGACGCGAAAATCGGCACGTGCGGCATGACGTGCGGCAGGTACAGGAAGAACGGTTCGTGTTGGTGTTGAGCGATGAACTCGACCGCGAGGTCGGTAAACCGCTTCGTGAACCTCCCCTGATCGGGATCGCGCTCGACGACCTTCGCCCCGCGATAGAACGGCAGCGGCGGCAGATCGGGCATCGTCGGGTGCAGCGGGCCGTTGTCGTTGGAGTACGGCAGCCCGGCGAAGTCGTCGAACCCGCGCTTGGTGGGCAGGAACGGGGCACGGTCGCCGAGGTGCCACTTGCCGTAGCACGCGGTCGCGTAACCCTTCGCCTTCAGCAGCTCGCTCAGCAGCTTCTCGTTCGGGTGGATGCCCGTCTTGCTCTGATGGTTGAGCGCACCGGCCATCGACACGCGGTTGGCGTAACAGCCCGACATGAGTGAGGCCCGGCTCGCGGTGCAGACCGGCTGCGACACGTAGAAGCTGGTGAACCGCGTGCCGTCCGCCGCGAGTTTGTCGATGTGCGGCGTCTTCAGTTTCTTGTTGCCGAAGCACGCGAGGTCGCCGTAGCCGAGGTCGTCGGCCAAGATGACGACGACGTTCGGCGCGCGGTCGGCGGCGAACGCAGGCGCGGCGAGCGCCAGCGCGCACACGGAGAGGAAGGATCGCATTGGTGGGTCTCGCGGTCAGCCGAGTTCCGGGATCGGGTCGCCGTCCGGCAGCACGGGCACGGGCTTGTTGGTCGCGTCGTACAGCGGCTTGTGCCGGTCGATGCCGAGGTGCTTGTACACGGTCGCGAGCAGGTCGTAGGGCGTGTACGGCTTCTGCGCCGGGAACTCGCCGCGGGCGTTGGTCGCGCCGATGGCTTGGCCCATCTTGAACCCGCCGCCGCTGACCAGCGCCGTGTACGCCTGCGGCCAGTGGTCGCGCCCGGTGCCGTTGGCGTTCATGCTCAGCCGCGGCGTGCGCCCGAACTCGCCCATCACCACAACGAGGATGTCGTTGTCGAGGCCGCGGGCGTAGATGTCTTCGATGAGCGCGGAGAGCGCCTCGTCCATGTACGGCAGGCGGGTCTTCATGAACCCGGCGAAGTGGCCCGGCCGCCCGGCGTTCTGGATGTGGTCGTCCCAGTTCGTGAACTCGTCGCCGTTCTTGGGCGTGTTGATGTACAGGTTCACCACGGCGGTGCCGGCGGCGGCGAGCCGGCGCGCGAGCAGGCACGACTGCCCCCACAGGTGCCGGCCGTAGCGGTCGCGGGTCTTGTCGCTCTCGCGCGACAGGTCGAACGCCTCCGCCACCTTCTTGCTGGAAAGCAACTCGAACGCCTGTCGCGTGTGCGTGTCCGAGGTCGCGAGTTTGCCGCTCGCGTCGAGGTCGCGGCGCATCGTGTCGAGGTCGCCGAGGAGCTTCTTGCGGTCGTCGAGGCGGCGCGTGTCGCCCCCGAGGGCGAGCAGCGGCGGGCGGAAGTACGGCGTGGAGGGGTCGCCCACCGCGAACGGGCCGTGCTGGTGCCCGAGGTACGTGGGCCGCGTCATGTACGGCGCTTGCGGGAGCGCGACGTAGGGCGGGAGCGCGGCCGGGTGCGGGCCGCGCACGAAGCTCGTCACGGAGCCGACGTCCGGGTGCTCGCTCTTGGACTGCGAGAGCGGGTCGAGCACGGTCGGCCGCTTGCCGGTCAGCACGACGATGCCGCCGTCGCTGTGGATGTTCACGTCGTGGTTCAGCGAGCGCACGAGCGCGAACTTGTCCGCGATCTTCGCCTGCCGCGGGAAGTGCTCGCAGACGTCGATGCCGGGCACGTTGGTGCGGATCGGGTTGAACACGCTGCGGTACGCGAGCGGCGCGTCCGGCTTCAGGTCGTAGGTTTCGAGGTGGCTCGGCCCGCCGTGGAGGTAGAGCAGGATGACGGAGGTGTCGCGCGCCGCTGGCTTGGCGGCGCGCGCGGCGAGTACGTCGGCGAGGGTGACGCCGCCGAGCGCGAGCGCGCCGGCCCGGAGGAACTCGCGGCGGGAGAGCGAAGAACTCATGTGCCGAGTGTACCCGCCCGCCCGCCGCGACACAAGAACGCGCCCGCGTGCCACGCGGTTGTCCTACAACCACAGTGCGCGACCGTTCGCGCCGTTCCCCTACACCCCGGTGCGCGGTGACTGACCCCGACCCGACCCCGATTCCGCCCCCGCCGCCGCTTCAGGTGCTGTTCGAGGACCATCACCTGCTGATCGTAAACAAGCCCGCGCCGCTGCTGACCCAAGCGCCGCCCGCGGTGCCGAGTTTGGAGGCCGCGGCGAAGGCGTACATTAAGGCGAAATTCGCCAAGCCCGCGGGCGTGTACCTCGGCATCCCGCACCGGCTCGACCGGCCGGTGAGCGGCGTCGTGTGCTTCGCGCGCAACACGAAGGCCGCGCAGCGCGTCCACGCGCAGTTCGCCGAACACAACGTCCGCAAGGTGTACTGGGCGCTGGCCGAAGGGACAGTGACGCCGGCCGCGGGCGTGTGGGACGACTGGATGCGGAAGCTGCCGGAAGAGTCGCGCGTCGAGCGCGCCGCCGAGGGCGAGCCGGGCGCGAAGCTGGCGACCCTCGAATACACCGTCCTGCGCGCACTCGCCGATTGCACGCTGATCGAGTTGGCCCCGCTCACGGGGCGCATGCACCAACTCCGCGTGCAGGCCGCGTGGCGCGGGCACCCGGTACTGGGCGACGCGCAGTACGGCGGCACGCGGCCGTTCGGCCCGCCCGCGGAGCAGCCGCGCGATCGCGTGATCGCGCTGCACGCGCGCCGGCTCACGCTCGAACACCCGTTCACGAAGGAACCGCTCACGGTCGAGGCCCCGCTCCCGGACTACTGGCCCGCGGAGTCAAAGTAGTAGGCACACTCCGTGTGCCGTCGCTCAATCACGCGAACGCAATTCCGAGGTACGCGATCAGTATTCGCCATGTGGAACAACGGCACACGGGGTGTGCCTACTACTTTGGGCGGAGTAGCCTCCGGCCCGGCGCGCCCTTAGCATGTCTGTGCGTCTCGCTCCGCCCCCACCCTCTTCGAGTGCCTTCCCATGCTCACCCGCCGCGACCTGTTCCGCTCCGCCGCGGTTAGCGCGTCCGCGCTGGCCGTGCCCGCGTTCCTCCGCGCCGCCGACCCGAAGGGCTTCACCCTGCCGAAGTTGCCCTACGCTCACGACGCGCTCGAGGCCGCCATCGACGCCAAGACGATGGAACTCCACCACGGCAAGCACCATCAGGCGATGGTGGACAACCTGAACAAGGCGCTCGCCAAGCACCCGGACTGGCTCGGCAAGTCCGTCGTCGAGGTCGTGCGCGACTACAAGAAACTCCCGGCGGATCTGCAAACGGCCGTGCGCAACAACGGCGGCGGCCACCTGAACCACTCGTGGTTCTGGGAGATGATGAAGAAGGACGGCGGCGCGCCGAAGGGCGACCTGCTCAAGGCCATCGACGCCAGTTTCACCAGTCTGGACGGGATGAAGAAGGAGTTCGTTGCGGCGGCCACCTCGCAGTTCGGCAGCGGGTGGGCGTGGCTGGTGAAGGGCAAGGACAAGCCGCTCGCCATCGTGAAGACCGCGAACCAAGACAACCCCGTCACCGACGGCCACACGGTTCTGCTCGGCTGCGACGTGTGGGAACACGCCTACTACCTGCGGTACCAGAACAAGCGCGCCGACTACGTGAACGCGTGGTTCAGCGTGGTGAACTGGGACTTCGTCGCCAGCCTGTTCGCCGCGAAGTAGGCGCGGGCGCGATCTTGTAGGTCGCGGTCGAGCGAGGCTTTGCTCGCGGGTCGTCGGGCCTCGCTCGCAAAGCCTCGCTCGACCGCGACCTACACCTCCGCCATCACAGCCCGCCGGGGTTCGCGGCGGCGAACGCGCTGCTCGCGATGCGGAAGATGAAGAAGATCACCATGAGCGCCACCAGCCCGTACACCGCGTAGCCGGTGAACTGCGCGGCCAGTTTCAGCTTGCGCTCGGCGTCCTCGCGCATGCGCACGGCCAACCGCTCCATCACCTCGGACGTGTTCCCGGTTTCTTCGCCCGTCAGCAACATCTCGCGGAACTCCGGCGGGAACGGCGCGCGGCTCGCTTGGAGCGCCTCGACCAGTTCGCCGCCGCGCTTCGCCACAGCCACGGCCCGCGCTTCGCCCGCCCAGAACGCGCTGTTCGCGGTGGCGCGGAAGCTGTAGTGCAGCGTCTCCTCGGCGCGCAGCCCGGCCTCGGCGCACATGCGCAGCGCGACCGCGAACCGCATCACCGCGAACGCCAGCAGCGCCGGGCCCCAAGCCGGCACCCAGAGGAGCGCGCCTTCCATCCGCGCGCGCAGGCGCACGTTGTTCGCGCTCAGCTTCAGTACCAGAACGACGCCGCCCACGAACACCGCGGCGATGCCCAAGAACGTGAGCGCGCCCGCGGTGCCGGTCAGCCCGAAGCCCAGCACGTCCATCTTGCTGCCGAGCATCCCCAGAATCCAAATCAGGAACGCGACGACGAAGATCGCGGCGAAGAACTGGATGATGGGGTACGTCATCTGGGCGCGGAAGTTGCGCTGCACGCTGTGGAGCGACTGGTAGTACTCTTCCAGTTCCTGAAAGGCGTCTTCGAGGCGACCGGTCTGCTCGCCCACCGCGATCAGTTCGAGGAACAGCGGCGGGAAGCGGTCGCGGTGCGGTTCGAGGGCGTCGGCCAGCGAGTCGCCCTTGCCGAGTTTCTGCGCCAGTTCGCCGGCGAGCGCGCGCAGCGGGCGCGGCCCGGATTTCGCCTGATGCTTGAAGCTCTTGACCGGGTCGAGGCCGGCCGACAGGCTGTACCGCAGCGCCCGGCACCACGTCACGAGCGCCGGCAGTGGGCACTTGGAAGAAGAAAAGAGCATCGGGTTCCGCCGCGCGTGAGAATCGGGTAACGTACCAGAGAGACGTCGCGCCCCGCCGCCGCTCTCGCACGGCCGCGGGAATCGCGCGCCGCGCAGAAGAGGACGAGTTCGACCGGATCACAGGATAAGACAGGATGAAGAGAGTTGCCCACAATTCTTCATCCTGTCTTACCCTGTGATCCGGTCGCAACCTCTTCTCCGACCGTTCCCGCGGGCCGGGCCTCTCCCATGAGCACCAGCGTCGTGCGGTTGTTCCCGCTGCCGAACCTCGTGCTGTTCCCGCACGTCGTGCAGGGGTTGCACATCTTCGAGCCGCGGTACCGACAGATGACCGCGGACGCGCTCGCCGGCGACCGCCTCCTCGCGCTGGTGAAGTTGGCCGACGTGTTCCACCCGGACGATGAGGTGCCCGCAATCGAGGAGGTAGCCTGCGTGGGCGAGATCGTCGGGCACGAACAGCTCCCGGACGGGCGCTACAACCTGCGGCTCCGCGGTACGGGCCGCGTGCGGGTCGTTGAGGAAGTAACCACGGACCGACTGTACCGCACGGCCCGCGTCGAGTTGCTGCCCGACGTCGCGCCGTCCGACCTCGCGCAACTGGCGGGGCTGCGCCGCGACCTCGCCGCGGCCGTGTACCCGCACTTCCCGGACGGGTCGCCGGCGCGCCAGCAGCTTCAGGAACTGTTCGACGGCGACCGGCCCCTCGGCCACGTGTGCGACGTGCTGGCGTACGCGCTCCCGCTGCCCACGGACCTGAAGCAATCGCTACTGGCGGAGCCGCGCGTGGCCCGGCGCGCGACGGTGATCGAGTACGCGCTCCGCACGTCGGCGGCGCGGGCCGCGCGCCCGTTCCCGCCCCCGTTCAGCGCCAATTAGTGGGCAGTGGGTAGTGGGCAGTGGGCGGTGAAGAGTGTAAACCAAATGCGCTCTGTTCTTACTGCTCACTGCCCACTACCCACTACCCACCGAGGACACCATGGCGCGCACCGTTACGTTCAAGGGCAAGCCGGTCGAGTTGGCCGGGCCGGAACTCAAGCCCGGCGACGCGGCCCCGGACTTCGCCGGCCTGAAGGTTTTCGACAAGGTGACGCTCGCGGATACGCCCGCGAAGGCCCGCCTGTTCAGCGTCGTGCCGTCGCTCGATACCGGCGTGTGCAGCCTGCAAACCAAGAAGTTCGAAGAGGGCGTGAAGGGGCTGGGCGACGCGGTCGCGTGCTACATCGTGAGCCTCGACCTCCCGTTCGGACAGAACCGCTTCTGCACGCACGAGGGCATCGCCAGCATGAAAACCATTTCGGACGTTCACGACCACTCGTTCGGCAAGAAATGGGGCGTGCTGATCGAGAGCGGCCTGCCGCTGAAGCTGCTGGCGCGCTCGGTGTTCGTCGTCGGCAAGGACGGCAAGATCACTTACGCCGAGTACGTCTCCGAAGTGACCAACCACCCCAACTACGACGCCGCCCTCGACGCGCTCAAGGCCGCGGCGAAGTAAGTTCCTGACCTTCCTCAGCGAGCCGCAGGCGAGCGCGTAAGGCCGCGCTGGCCTGCGGCTCGCGGCGAACAGGTTCGTCCGCCCAGTAGTTTTTACAATTCCACCCCCTGCCCCCGCATCTCCCCCAATTTCGTCGGAAGCTGGCGAAGCGTGGCCGTGTACGCCGACTTTACCGTTTATGACGGCAACGCCATTCTCTTAGGGGTGTGACGGGGCGCGAAACGAGTTGTGCGACACGCGGGGCGACTTACTGTTAAGGGGTGAAGTTCGGCCCGCGCCGACCCGCACACCCACAGAGGTCGCACCATGAGTTACACCCGCTGCGCCGCCGCGGCGCTGGTCTTGGCCCTCGCGGGGCTGATGACCGCGCAAACCCGCGCCACCGCCGCTTGGGACAACGTGTTCCAAGTGTGCTGCAACGACTGCAAGCCGCGAGTGGCGTACTCGGCCCCGTGCCCGGACCAGTGCGCCAAGCCCGAAGTGCGCATCAGCTACGTGCAGCGCACCTACTACCAGCCGGTCACGGAGTACGTCCGCAAGAGCTACTACGAGCCGGTGACGAAGAAGGTGACGAGCTACTACTACGAGCCGGTCACCGAGTACAAGTACACGACCTACTACGACCCCTGCACCGGGTGCCCGCAGAAGGTGTGTCAGCCGGTCACGTCGTACCGGCTCCGCAGCCAGTGCAACTCGGTCACCAGCTACGTCGAGCGGTGCGCGATGGTGCCCGTGACCACGCTCAAGCCGGTGTGCTACCAGCAGCCCGTGGTGAGCTACTACTACCCGCCGTCGAGCAGCGGCTACTTCCCGCCGGCCCCCGGCCCGACCGTGAACGAGCTGCGCGAGAACCCGCCGATGGTGATGCCCCCGAAGGGCAGCAGCGACGGGATGATCCCCCCCCAAGAACTGCCGGCCCAGCCGGGCGCGTTCCCGAAGCCGGGCGGCACCAAGATTCGCCCCGAGAAGACCGTGAGCCGCAGCAGCGTGGTATCGGTCCGCGGCGAGGTGGTGCTGAACGACCAGATCACCCCGCGCGCCGGCGCGAAGATCGTGTTCATGAACGCCGACAAGCCGGAGCAGAAGGAGTACGCAACCGCCAACGCCTACGGCGAGTTCGACCTGCGCCTCGCGGCCGGGAACTGGTACATGTACGTGGGCGGCGAGAACGGCAAGGCCACGTACCACAAGCAGATCAGCCTCGGCGACCGCGACACCGTCGATTACAAGGTGGTCAGCCGGTAAGGTGGGTGACAATAAGGAGTAGGCACACGCCGTGTGCCGTCGCTTTCCGAGAGGGGCAGCGACGGCACACGGCGTGTGCCTACTACTATAATCGTCACTCCCTTGTAACCGGGCGCAGCAGGCGCGAGGCGTAGCGCCCGAGGCGGATCAGCAGGACGCGGTTCAGGTACCCGGTCGTCACTTTCGCGCCCACCTTGCCCACGATCTTCCCCACCACGTTCGCGCTCATCCCCACGCCCACCGCGTTCATCGCCTCGTGGAACAGTTGGTCGTACTGGTCCTCGGCCAGTTTCTCCCACTCGGTGCCCTGCCCCGCGAGGTAGGCGTTGAAGAACGTGCGCCCCATCAGCACCGCGGTGCCGGTGCGCCCGGCGCGTAGGTTGTAGAGCTGGCACAGGTCGGTGAGCATCGAGAACGTGTAGAACAGCGTCGCGCCGGAGTCGATGACCGCGTTCGGGGCCACCGCGGTCACGACCCAGATGCGGCTCGCCCAGTACCGCACGCGCTTGTCCGCGGCCTCGTCGATAATGCTCTGGAACCCGTCGCGGAACCGCGCGAACCATTGTTCCGTGGACGCGAACTTGTCGGCGTCGAGCAGTTCGAGCCGCACCACCTTCAGTTGCGCGACGGCCTCGTCGGTGAGGCCGAGTTTCGCCAGCCCGCGGCGGTCCTTCTCCGTTTCGATGGGGTACGTCCGCAGGTACGTCTCGATCTGGCCACGGGCCTCCGCGAGCTTCCGCGCCGCGAGCCACCGCAACCGCGAGCGGTTGGACAGTTCCTTAATGCCCTTCACCCGGAGTTGGTTGTTCTCACGCATACGGAAGTAGACGACGAGGAACCGGACGACCGAGTACAGCACGCAGAACGCGAACAGGATGAGGCCGCCGTAGCCGGTCCAGCGGATCCACGTTTCCTGAACCGCGGCGAGTGTTTGGAGCAGCGACGCGGTTTGGTTGAACAGGAACACGCCGAACACGCCGACGATGCCGAGCAGGAACGCGAACGCCAGCGGCGAGCCGAACCAGCCGAGCCAGCCGAGGCCGGTGGGGTCGGAGGCGAGCATCCCGTCCACTTCGTCCTCGACGCGCCGCCTCTGCTCCTCGTCAAGTAGCTCGATCACGGCGAGGTCGTCGGCCGAAGGCGGCGCGAGGTCGGTGGGAACCTGCGGCGGGCGGCCGAGTTCGGTCTCGCCGGGGCGCAGTTCGGGTTCCGGCGCGCCGGGGCGCGGCGGCGCGGGCGGTTCCGGTGCGGCGACCGCGCCGGGCGCGGTCCCGGTGGTGCGCGGCACCCCGATGCGGAAGTCGTCGTCGTCCGGCGTCATGGCTGTGCCCCTTCGGGAGTTCCACGTTCCAAGTTCCATGTGCCAAGTTAAAGACAGCACCATCTTCCAACTTGGAACCTGAAACTGGGAACTTGGAACCTGCCCCAATTGTACGGACTTGCGGGCGGCGCGCCCCGCACCTAACATCTCCACTACTCATTCGGAGACCGCACACGATGGACGCGCCACCGCTCCCGCCCGCCCCGCCGACCTCGACGCGCGCGGCCCTCGCGCTCGCCGGGGCCGGGTTGCTCTTGGTCGTCGCACTGACGCTGCTGTTCGCGAAGCTGCCGCCAGAGTACCGGGTGTGGAACCTGTCCGCGGTCGGCGCGGTGGCGCTGTTCGCCTCGGCGCGCCTCGGGTTCTTGGGCGGGCTGGTGTTCGCCGCGGTCGCCCTCGCCCTCAAAGACCTCTGCCTGTACCTGACCACGCCGTGGTGGGAGCCGTACCCGCTGTCGTGGGCGTACTTCGCCGGGTACGTCCTCGCGGGCTGGGTGCTGTTGCGCCGCACGGCCTCCGTGGGCCGCGCCGCGGGCGTCGGCTTCGGGTGCGGGCTGGCCTTCTACGTCGCCAGCAACTTCGTGAGCTGGCTCGAAATGGCCCTCCCCTATGACCGTTCGCTCGCCGGGCTGCTGGATTCGTACGTCGCGGCGATTCCGTTCTACCGCGGCACGTTCCTCGGCGACACGTTCCTCACCGCCGCGCTGTTCGCCGCGTACCCTCTGCTGGCCCGCGCGCCCGTCCCGCAGGAGACCCGCTGATGAAATACGCCGCCGTCATCGAGTACAGCCAAGACAAGGTGCTGGTGGACGCGCACCGCCCGGCGCACCGCGCGTACCTCACGGGCCTCGTCGAACAGAACAAGCTGTTCGCGAGCGGCCCGACCGAGGACGGGTACGGCGCGCTCATCATCTACGAGGCCGACTCGCCGGACGCGGTCGAGGCGCTGATGAAGGCCGACCCGTTCTTCGCGGCCGGCGTGTTCCTCAGGTGGACCGTGCGCCCATGGAAGATGGTGTTCTTCAACCCGAACCTCGCGCCGAAGGCGTGAGGCCATGAGCGACATCGAACTGGCGATCACGCGCGTGAAGGCGCTCGAATCACTTCTGGAAGGCGCTCTCGGCGCGACCGGGAAGGGGTTGCACGAGAAGGTGAGTAGCGTGCAGGACCGTTTGCCGCAACCGCTGGTGCGCAAGCTGCGGTTCGTGGCGACCGTACGCAACAAGATCGTCCACGAGTCCGACTACACACAGATCGACGACCGGGCCGGGTTCGTGCGCGCCTGCGACGAGGCCGAAACCGCGCTGCGCGCGCTGCTCGCCCCGCCGAAGGTCATCAACAAGGGCTGCTTCGGCTTGGTGCTTGTGGTGATGGGGGCAATTGGAATTGCGAGGTGGGTGAGTTAGAGCCAGTTATGCACTTATCGTCATGATAGGGGATAAGTTAGGTGCATGAGCGAGGCACGGAAGTCGTACCCGAGTGACGTAACCGACCGGGAGTGGGAGTTCCTGCTCCCGTACCTGACCCTCATGCGCGAGGACGCGCCGCAACGGGACCACCTGTTGCGAGACGTGTTCGACGCCCTGCGGTACGTG
>Ga0194132_10007691_pt1 | contig 15887 bp, 13 predicted proteins | sample TA2KigOf80mmetaG_FD_148612 | JGI IMG/M metagenome (GOLD analysis project Ga0194132, IMG submission 148612) | Freshwater microbial communities from Lake Tanganyika, Tanzania - TA2015054 Kigoma Offshore 80m | ecosystem: Environmental > Aquatic > Freshwater > Lake | place: Tanzania: Lake...
GCATCGTCGCCAAGAACCTGAAGGCCGACGTCAAGGGCCAGACCCAGGAGATCCTGGCCGAGATCGACCGGCTGCTCGCCAAGTGCGGCAGTTCCAAGTCCAAGATCCTGCAGGCGCAGATCTGGGTCACCGACATCCGCAACCGCGAGCCGATGAACACGGTGTGGAACGCATGGGTGGATCCGAACCACAAGCCGCCGCGCGCCTGCGTCGAGGCGGCCCTGGCCTCGCCCGACGCGCTGGTCGAGGTGATGGTGGTGGCGGCGAAGTAGCGCCCGGATCGGTCGGGCGCGCCTCGGCCTTGTTCAGGATCGACAGCAGCCGCCCGGTGTTGAAGCACGCATCCCTGATGTAGAGGATGTTGGGCACCTTGGAGAGCTGGTCGATCGCGGGCAGGCGCGGGGATGCCCTCGGCGCCCATGCGCTCGCACTCTTTCCCCTGCGCCACGGCGTCGTCAGCCCGCTCGACCGGATTCAGGCGTAGAGGTTGAGCACCGCATCCAGCCCGCAATGGTCCAGCGCATGCGTCGCCGAGTCCTTCACCGCCGGCTTCGCCCGGTAGGCCACGGAAATGCCCGCGATTCCCATCATCGGGATGTCGTTGGCGCCGTCGCCCACCGCCACGGCCTGGGAAGCCGTGATCCCCATCGAGGCAATTTCCTGCACCAGCCGCGCGGCCTTGGCTTGGCCATCGACGATGTCGCCGAGCACGCGGCCGGTCAGCTTTCCATCGGCGATCTCCAGCTGGTTGGAGTAGGCGGCATCCAGCCCGAGGCGTTCCTTGAGCCAGCCGGTGAAGAAGGAGAAGCCGCCGGAGACGAGCAGGGTGCGGATGCCCAGCTCGTGGCAGCGCGAAATCAGCGCTTCGGCGCCGGGCGAGAGCCGCATGCGTTGCTCGCAGATGCGCGCCAGCGCCGATTCCTCGAGCCCGGCGAGCAGCGCGACCCGCCGTTGCAGCGATTCCCTGTAGTCGATCTCGCCCCGCATCGCCTGTTCGGTGACCCGGGCGATGCGATCCTTGATGCCCAGCAGCCGGCCCATCTCGTCGATGCTCTCGATGGTGACCAGGGTGGAGTCCATGTCCATGGCGATGAGCCGCAGGTCGGCGAGGCGCCGCGAATCGGGCACCCAGGCGAAATCCAGTTCGTTCTCCTCGCAGTAGGTGGCGACCAGGGGCGATTCCTCGGCGCCGGAGATGCGCACTGCGGCCGGCCCCAGCGCGGTGACGCCGCCGCCGGAGACCATGTGCACCAAGCGCTTCAGTTCGGCATGGGGCAGGGCGCGGCCCTGCAGCACCAGGTTCACCGGCCGCTCATTTCTGCAGCGCGGCGAGTCCTCTCATGCCGCGAGCTCCAGCAGCAGCCCGCGCGCCGCCCTGGCGCGCTCCTGCCAGGTGGGGGCCTTCACCGCCTGGCGCAGCTTCTCAGGCCCGGCCAGGCGCAGGTCGCGCCGGCGGCTGACGAAGTCCACGATTTTCTGCGCGCCGATGGGCGGGTCCTTCAGGAACTGCAGCTGCACCGTCTCGTGGGTGGCATCGAGCCGCGCCACGCCGAGCGGTTTGCACAGGATGCGCAGGCCGTGGACTTCCAGCAGCGCCTGCGCCGGCTCAGGCGGCAGGCCGAAGCGGTCGATGAGTTCCTCGCGCATGCGTTCCAGCTGCTCCGCGGTCTCGCAGTTGGCGAGGCGCTTGTACAGGGTCAGGCGCTGGTTGACGTCGCTGCAGTAGTCCTGGGGCAGCAGCGCGGGGGCGTGCAGCTTGATCTCGGTGCCGGTGTCCAGGGGCTGGTCGAGGTCGATGGCCTTGCCCTTCTTGAGCGCGCGCACCGCGCGCTCCAGCATCCGGGTGTAGAGATCGAAGCCCACTTCCTGGATCTGGCCCGACTGCGATTCGCCCAGCACCTCGCCCGCGCCGCGGATCTCCAGGTCGTGCATCGCCAGATAGAAGCCCGCGCCCAGCTCCTCCATCATCTGGATCGCCTCCAGGCGCTTCTTCGCCTGCGCGCCCAAGGCGTCCTCGGGGGGCGTCAGCAGGTAGGCGTAGGCTTGGTGGTGCGAGCGCCCGACGCGGCCGCGCAGCTGGTGCAGCTGCGCCAGGCCGAACCGGTCGGCGCGGTGGATGACGATGGTGTTGGCGCTCGGGATGTCGATCCCGGTCTCGATGATGGTCGAACACAGCAGCACGTTGCTGCGCTGCCGGGTGAAGTCGCGCATCACGCGCTCCAGTTCCCGCTCGCGCATCTGGCCGTGCGCCACCGCGATGCGCGCCTCGGGCAGCAGCTTCGCGAGGCGATCGTGCGCGTGCTCGATGCTCTCGACCTCGTTGTGCAGGTAGTACGCCTGGCCGCCGCGCCGCAGTTCCCTCAGCACCGCCTCGCGCACCAGGCCCTCGCCCGCCTGGGCGACGAAGGTCTTGATGGCCAGGCGCTTCTGCGGCGCGGTGGCGATGACCGAGAACTCGCGCAGGCCCTCCAGCGACAGGGCGAGGGTGCGCGGGATCGGCGTTGCCGTGAGCGTGAGCACGTCCACCTCGGCACGCAGCGCCTTCAGGGCGTCCTTCTGGCGCACGCCGAAGCGGTGCTCCTCGTCGATGATCGCAAGGCCCAGGTTGGCGAACTTCAAGCCCGATGAAAGCAGCTGGTGGGTGCCGATGACGATGTCGAGCTCCCCGGCGGCGAGCTTGGCCACCACCTCGGCGGCCTGCTTGGCGCTGCGGAAGCGCGACAGCTCGCCGATGCGGACCGGGAAGTCGGCAAAGCGGTCCGTGAAAGTCTGATAGTGCTGCTCCACCAGCAGCGTGGTGGGGCACAGGATCGCGACCTGCTTGCCGTCGGCCACCGCGACGAAGGCGGCGCGCAGCGCGACCTCGGTCTTGCCGAAGCCGACGTCGCCGCAGATCAGGCGGTCCATGGGCCTGCCCGAGGTCATGTCCGCGATCACGGCCTCGATCGCGGCCTGCTGGTCGGCGGTTTCCTCGAAGCCGAAGCCCTCGGCGAAGGCATCCAGGTCGTGCCCCTTCACCTTGAAGGCGTGGCCCTTGCGCGCGGCGCGCAGGGCATAGAGCGAGAGCAGCTCGGCGGCGGTGTCGCGCACCTGCTTCGCGGCACGGGCGCGCGCCTTGTCCCATTGGCCGCTGCCCAGCTTGTGCAGCGGCGCGGCCTCGGGCTGCGCGCCGGCGTAGCGCGAGATCGCCGCCAGCTGCGCCACCGGCACGTAGAGCTTGTCGCCGCCCTCGTATTCCAGGTGCAGGAACTCGTTGCTACCGTCACCCAGGTCCATGCTCGCCAGACCCCTGTAGCGGCCGATGCCGTGCTGGGCGTGGACCACGGGGTCGCCGGGCCGCAGCGCCGAGAGGTCGAGCAGCATGCCCTCGACCGAGGTCTTCTCCCGGGCGCGGCCGCGGTGGCGGGCGACCCCGGCGTAGAGCTCGGCCTCGGTGACCACGCTCCAGCCTTCCCTGGGCAGCTGGAATCCGCTTGCCACCGGTGCCACGGCGATGGCGAGCGGCGCGCTCGAGGCGAGGAAGGCCGCGAAGTCCGCGACCGGCGCGGGCCTCAGGCCGTATTCGGCGAAGTAGGCGAGCATGATCTCGCGCCGGCCGGGCGAATCCGCGGCCACCAGCAGGCGCGGCGCGGGGCCCGAGAGGAACTTCTTCAGCGCCGCCAGCGGATCCTGTGCGCGCCGGTCCAGGGCCACTGGCGGCAGCGGGGTTGCGACGACCGGTTCCTCCGGGAGGTCGGGTTGGGGGGCCTCGCCCGGGAGGATGTCCAGGCGCGGCCAGGCCTTGGCGCGCAGGTAGAACTCCTCGGCGGGCACGAAGATCCGCTCCGGGGGCAGCAGCGGCCGGTCGGCGTCGCCGCCCAGCAGCCGGTAGCGCGACTGCGCGTCGCGCCAGAAGGCCTGGATGGCGCCGGACACGTCGTGGTGCAGGGCGAGCACCGCGTCCTGCGGCAGGTAATCGAACAGGGTCGCCACCTTGTCGAAGAACAACGGCAGGTAATACTCGACCCCCGCGGCGGGCACGCCGCTGGAGATGTCCTTGTACAGGCGGCGCCGGGACGGGTCGCCCTCGAACAGCTCGCGGAAGCGGCTGCGGAAGCCGGCGCGCCCGGCCTCGTCCAGCGGGAACTCGCGCGCCGGCAGCAGGCGCACGTCGTTCACCGGGTACAGCGTGCGCTGCGAGTCGACGTCGAAGGTCTTGATGCTGTCCACCAGGTCGTCGTCCAGGTCGAGGCGGTAAGGCACCGCGCTGCCCATCGGGAACAGGTCCACGATGCCGCCGCGCAAGCAGAACTCCCCCGGCGCCACCACCTGGGTGACCAAGTTGTAGCCGGCGAGCGCAAGCTGCGCGCGCAGCTTGTCCGCCTCCAGGCGCTCGCCCTGCTTGAGGAAGAAGGTGTAGGCGGCCAGGTACTCCGGCGGGCACAGGCGCACCAGGGCGGTGGCAGCGGGCACGATGGCGAGGTCGAACTCGCCGCGCTGGATGCCGTAGAGCGTCGCCAGGCGCTCGGAGACCAGGTCGTGGTGCGGCGAGAAGCCGTCGTAGGGCAGCGTTTCCCAGTCCGGCAGCATGAGCACCCGCAGCTTCGGGTCGAACCAGGCAATCTCCTCCGTCAGGCGCTGCGCAGCCGCGGCGGAGGCGGTGATCACGGCGAGCGGGGCGCAGGTTCGGGCCAGGCGCGCGAGCGCGAGCGCGTCCCCCGAGCCGGCGAGGCGGCCGTATCTGCTGCGTGCCGGAAGTGCATCCCGATGCATACCTAGGCTATTATTCTAACTGGTTGAAAGAACGGGGATTTCGGATTGAGCACCTTTGCCCTCATCGCCGCGGCCGGAAGCGGCTCGCGGATGGCCGGCGGCGCGCCCGACGCGGCGCCCAAGCAGTACCTGCCGCTCGCGGGCAAGCCGGTGCTGTGGCACGCGCTGCGCGGGGTCTGCGTGGCGCCGGTGGAGACGGTGTTCGTGGTACTGGCGCCCGGGGACAGGGCCTTCGAGCGCTGCGACTGGAGCGCGTTCGGCGGCAGGCTGCAGCCGCTGTACTGCGGCGGCGCCAGCCGCGCCGAGTCGGTGCACAACGGACTGGTGGCGGCGATGGCTGCGGTGGACGCCGACGACTGGGTGCTGGTGCACGACGCGGCGCGCCCCTGCCTGCCGCGCGCGGACCTGGAGCGGCTTTTGGAGCAATGCGCCGGCGACGCAGTAGGCGGCCTGCTCGCGCTTCCGGTGGCCGACACCGTGAAGCGCGCGGCGCAGGACGAGGCGGGCGTGCTGCGGGCCACCGCGAGCGAGGCCCGCTCGCAGCTGTGGCTGGCGCAGACCCCGCAGATGTTCCGCGCCGGATTGCTGGCGCAGGCGCTGCATACCGGCAACCGGGCGCTGATCACCGACGAGGCGAGCGCGATCGAGCAGCTTGGCCTGAAGCCGCGGCTGGTGCCGGGGAGCCGGGACAACATCAAGCTCACGTACCCGGAGGACCTGGGCATCGCGGCGGCCATCCTGAAAGGCGGGTGAGGCGGACATGAGGATCGGACAGGGTTACGACGTGCACAGGCTGGTGGGCGGGCGGCGCCTGGTGATCGGCGGCGTGGACATCCCCCACGCCAAGGGACTACAGGGGCATTCGGACGCCGACGTCCTGCTGCACGCCATCTGCGATGCGCTGCTGGGGGCCGCCGCCCTGGGCGACATCGGCCGGCACTATCCGGACACCGACCCGGACTTCCAGGGCATCGACAGCCGCGAGCTGCTGCGCCAGACCGCCGCCAAGGTCGCGGCCGCGGGCTTTCGCATCGTCAACGTCGATGCCACCATCATCGCCGAGGCGCCGCGCATGGCGCCGCACGTCTGGCGCATGGTCGGCAACATCGCCGCCGACCTCGGCCTGCAGCCGGCGGCGGTGAGCGTCAAAGCGACCAGCACCGAGGAACTCGGCTTCATCGGCCGCGAGGAGGGCATCGCGGCGCAGGCCGTCGCGCTCATCGAGCAGAGGAGCTAGCCATGTACTCGCCGCCCTACAACCATGCTCGGGACCGCGCCGAGGTACTGGCGTTGCTGCGCGCCAACAGTTTCGCCGTGCTGGTGACCGGCACCGGCGGCAGGCTGCACGCGTCGCACCTGCCGGTCACCGTTCGCGAGCAGGGCGGGACGCTGGTGATTCACTCGCACATGGCGAGGAACAACCCGCAGTGCAAGGAGTTCTTCGGTGAGGATGCCGGCGAGGCCCTGTTCATCTTCTCCGGCCCCCACGCCTACGTCTCGCCGCGCTGGTACGAGGAGCGCGAACGGGTCCCGACCTGGAACTACGCCGCGGTGCACGCTTACGGCACCGTGACGCTGAACCCTGACCGGGCGGCCAAGCATGCGGCGCAACGCGAGCTGGTGGCGCAAATGGATCCGGAGTGGCTGCCGAGGTTCGACGCCCTGCGGCCCGAATACCTCGAGCAGATGCTGGAGGGGATCGTCACCTTCGAGGTCGCGGTGAGGCGGCTGCAGACGCGCTGGAAGCTGTCGCAGAACCGCGGCCGGCGCGAGATGGAACTGATCGCCGCGCGGCTGGAGCAGTCCGGCGAGGGCGGCGCGCGCGCGCTCGCCGCGCTAACCCGCCGCCACCTGGTGGGCGGTTGAGCGCGCAGGCCTCAGCCGAGCCCCAGGTATAGGCGCGCGGCGAGGCCGCCGCTGCCGCGGGCGTCGTCCAGGCGCCGCGCCAAGCAGGCGAGGCGCTAGGCTCCCGGCTTCACGCTCCTGCGTTCCCGCCACAGCAGGTAGCCCCCGCTCGCGACCACGATCGCGCAGCCCAGCACCACCGGCGCATCCGGCAGGTCGCCGAACACCAGGTACCCCAGCAGCACCATCCAGATGATCTGCTGGTAGAGGAAGGGCCCGAGCACCGAGGCGGGCGCGTAGCGGTGCGCGAGCGCGAGCAGGTAGTGGCCCATGCCGCCGGCAATGCCGATCAGCACCGCCACCGCCCACGGCAGCCACCCCTGCGGGGTCTGCCAGACCGCGAAGGCGAACGGCGCCAGCGTCACCACCGCCACCGCGCCGGCGATGAACTGCGTCGCTTCCGCCGAATCGTAGGCCGCGAGGTGGCGCGTGAGGAGGTTGAACAGGGCATAGAGCACCGCGTTGGCGAGCGCGAGCAGCAGCGCCGGGTGGAAGCCCTGGGTGCCGGGGCGGATGATGACCAGCACGCCGATGAAGCCCACCAGGATCGCGATCCAGCGCGCGCGGTCCAGGCGCTCGCCCAGCAGCGGCGCGGCGAACAGCGCAATCAGGATCGGCACCGTGAACTGGATCGCGCCGGTCTCGGCCAGCTGCAGGTACTGCAGCGCCCAGAAGTTCATCCCGGTCATCACCGGTAAGAAGCAGCCGCGCGCCAGCTGCAGCCAGGGCCGGCGCGTGCGCACCAGCGCCAAGCCGTGGCGCGGCGCGAGCAGGGCGGTGGTGAACAGGAAATGCAGGAAAAAACGCAGGAACACCGCTTCCATCACCGGGAGCGAGCGCACCAGCCACTTCGCGCCGGCCTCCAGCACCGCGAAGCACAGGATGGTGAGCGAGATCAGGCCGATGCCGAGGAGGCGGTTCCTGGCGCTGTCGGCGTGCACCAGGCTACTTCAGCGCCCGGATCACCGCGTTGGTCACGGCCCTGGTGTCATGCACCCCGCCCAGGTCGGGGGTGAACACCTGTTCCCCGGTGGTGCGCTCGATGGCCTTCATCAGGCGCGCGGCCGCCTTCGCCTCGCCCAGGTGCTCCAGCATCAGGGACGCGGTCCAGAAGGTGGCGATCGGGTTGGCGATGCCCTTGCCGGTGATGTCGAAGGCCGAGCCGTGGATGGGCTCGAACATGGAGGGAAACCTGCGCGACGGGTTCAGGTTCGCGGTAGGCGCGATGCCGAGCGACCCCGAGAGCGCCGCGGCGAGATCGGACAGGATGTCGGCGTGCAGGTTGCTGGCGACGATGGCGTCCAGCGACGCGGGCTTGAGCACCATGACCGTGGTGACCGCGTCCACCAGGACCCGGTTGGTCGTGACCTCTGGAAAGTCCTTCGCGACTTCGTAGAAGATTTCATCCCACAGCACCATGCCGTGGCGCTGGGCGTTGGACTTGGTGACCAGCGTCAGGTGCTTGCGCGGGCGCGAGCGCGCGAGCGCGAACGCGAAGCGATGCACGCGCTCCACGCCGGCGCGGGTGAAGGTGGAGACCTCCATCGCGACCTCCTCCGGGTGGCCGCTATGGACGCGGCCGCCGGCGCCGGAGTACTCGCCCTCGGAGTTCTCGCGCACGATCACCCAGTCGATGTCCTTGCCCCGGGCGAGCGGGCTGGCGATCCCGGGCAGCACGCGCGAGGGCCGCACGTTGGCGAACTGATCGAACCCCTGGCAGATGGGCAGGCGCAGGCCCCACAGCGAGACATGGTCGGGGACGTCGGGCGCGCCCACCGCGCCGAAGAAGATGGCGTCGAAGGTCTTCAACTCCGCGAGGCCGCCCGCCGGGATGTAGGCGCCGGTCGCCTTGAAGCGGGCGGAACTCCAGTCGAAGCCCTTGAACTGCAGCGAGAAGCCCTCCAGGGCGGCGAGGGCCTCAAGCACGCGGATGCCCTCGGCGATGACCTCGATGCCGATGCCGTCGCCGGGAATGGAGGCGATTCGGTAACATTTCACGATTCGAGCATATCATCGGGCATGGCGACATCCACGGTACAACAGAAGCGCGCCACCACCGCGATCGAACTGGCGGTGGAGGGCGGCATCGCGGCCGTCACGCTCAACCGCCCGCAGCTACGCAACGCCGTCGACGACGGCATGCGCGCCGGGCTGATCGAGGTGCTCGACTACCTCTCGCGCGACGACGAGGTGCTCGCGCTGGTGCTCACCGGCAGGCCGGTGGCGACCCGAAACGAGATGCCCCACGAGCCCGAGCGCCACCAGCCCGGCGATACCGTGTCCCTGTCGCTGCAGCGGGCGGGCAAGGCGCCGGAGCTCAAGCTGCGGCTGGGGCAGCCGCAGTAGCGCCGATGGCTCTGCTTAGCGCCGCCGAACGCACGAACTACCAGCGCGACGGCTACGTCGTGCCGGCCTGGCGGCTGCCGCAAGCGAAGGTGGATGCGATGCGCGAGGCGCTCGACCGCCTGATTGCGGACAACCCGGGCATCCGACCGGAGAAACTGGTGAGCGCGCATATCCAGGGCAGGAACGCCGAGGGTGTCCTCGGCTCGCAGGCGTTCCTGAACCTCGCGCGGGATCCGGAGCTGGTGGAGCTGGTCTCCTGCGCCATCGGCGAGGACGTGATCCTGTGGGGCTGCCAGGTGTTCTGCAAACCGGGCGGCGACGGGCTGGAAACGCCATTTCACCAGGACGGGCACTACTGGCCGATCCGGCCGCTTGCCACCTGCACCATCTGGCTCGCGCTGGATGCCTCGAGGCGGGACAACGGCTGCCTGCGCGTGATCCCGGGGTCGCACCGGAACCGCAAGCTCCTTGCGCACCTGCGCGAGGACCGTGCAGACCTGGTGCTGACCCAGCGCATCAGTGACCCTGCGTTCCGCGAGGCGGACGCGGTGGACATCGAGCTGCAGCCGGGCCAGATGTCGCTGCACGATGTCTACATGATCCATGGCGCCACGGTGAACCGCTCGCCCCGGCGCCGCGCCGGGGTGGCGATCCGCTACATGCCGGGAAGCTCGGTGTTCGAGCGCAACCTGATCGCGCCGGGGGACGGCAGCGGCTACCGGGTGGACTTCAGCACCCGGCCGCTCTGGCTGCTGCGCGGGGAAGATCGCACCGGGCGGAACGACTTCCGGGTCGGGCACGCCGGCTAGCGGATGGCAGGCAGCACTTCAACGCTCTTTCAAGCTACACGCAATCGCTTGGCAGATGGCGTAGCCGGCATATGAACAAGCTGGCGCGCTGGAAGGGGTTCGTTCCCGACGCGGAGCTCGAGGTCTACCGCAAGGCGGGCTTTGGCGAGCGCATCGGCTTCGGCGCGAAGACGGCGCTGCTCAACATCGACACCACCTGGATGTTCATCGACCCGGCCTACGACCTGTGCGGCCGGCGCATGCCGGAGCTGGAGGCGGCGCTGGCGCGGCTGACCGCCGCCTTCCGCGCCGCGGGGCTGCCGATCTACTACAGCCGGCGCGACGACCGCAGCCACCCGACCTACCGCGGCATCTGGAACTACAAGCTGGGCACCGCCGACACCTTCCAGTACAAGAACGACCCGCGCGCCGACCAGTGGCCGCCCGAGTTCGCGCCGCGGCCCGAGGACCGCATCATCCTGAAGAACAAGCCCTCGGCCTTCTTCGCCACGCCGCTGGAATCGTTCCTGCGCTACGAAGGCGTGGACACGCTGGTGGTGTGCGGAGTCTCGACCAGCGGCTGCGTGCGCGGAGCGGTGGAGGACGCCTTCTCGCACAATTTCCGCGTCATCGTGGTCGGCGAGGCCTGCGGCGACCGCAGCCCCTCGGCGCACCGCGCCAACCTCTTCGACATGGACATGAAGTTCGCCGATGTCGAGGACCTGGACAGCGTTCTGGACCACCTGAAGAAGGCATGAACCCATGAGAAAGACCCTCGTCATCCTGGCCCTCCTGTTCACCCCCTTCGCCTTCGCGCAGGACAGCTACCCCTCGCGGCCGATCAAGCTCATCGTGCCGTTCCCGCCCGGCGGGGCCACCGACATCGTCGGCCGGCTGATGGCGCAGAAGCTGCAGGAAGCGCTCGGCCAGCCGGTGGTGGTGGAGAACAAGGCGGGCGCCGGCTCGAACATCGGCTCGGAACAAGTGGCCAAGGCGGCGCCCGATGGCTACACGCTGCTGCTGGGCACCATCGCCAACGCGACCAACATGTCGATCTACAAGAACATGCCCTACGACACGCTGCGCGATTTTGCGCCGGTGACGCAGACGATGGCGGCCCCCAGCGTGCTCGTGGTGACCAACGCGCTGCCGGCGAACAACCTGAAGGAGCTGATCGCGCTCGCCAAGGTGCAGCCTGGCAAGCTCAGCTTCGCGTCCTCAGGCGCGGGCGGTTCGCCGCACCTCGCGGGCGAGCTGCTCAAGCTGCGCGCCGGCATCGACCTCATCCATGTTCCCTACAAGGGCGCGGCGCCGGCACTGGTGGACGTGGTCTCGGGCGTCGTCTCGATGGGCTTCAAGACCGCGCTGTCGGCAATTCCGCACATGCAGAGCGGCAAGCTCAAGCCGCTCGCCGTGGCGGCGACCAGGCGCCTGGCGCAGATTCCCAACGTGCCGACGATGGCCGAGGCCGGACTGCCGGACTTCGAGGTGAGTTCCTGGAACGGCGTGCTGGCGCCGGCGAGGACGCCGCCGGAGGTGATCGCCAGGCTCAACCAGGAGCTGGTGCGCATCCTCGCCACGCAGGACGTGAAGGACCGGTTCGCCGCGCAGGCCGCGGAGCCGGTCGGCAGCACGCCGGAGCAGTTCCGCGCCTACATCCGGTCGGAGATCGACAAGTGGGCGCAGGTGGTCAGGGCCTCCGGCGCGAAGATCGACTGAGCGGGCGCGCGTGCTCAGCCCGGCGCGGGCAACTCGATCACGAGGTTCAGGTTGTCGTCGCAGACGACCTGCGCATCCGGCGGCACCACCACGGTGGACTCGCGTTCCTCGAACAGCGCCGGGCCAAGCGCCCGGCTGCCGGGGGCGAAGGCGTAGCGATCGTAGACCGTGGTGCGCACAAAACCCCCGTTGCGCGGGAACCATGCCATGCGCGATCCCTTGACAGCGCCGGTCTTCGCTGCCTGCCGGAGGGCGGTCTCGCCCCGCGCTGCGGCGAGGGCGACTCCGGGCCTCGGGCCTCGCACGCCCAGCCGCCAGGACACGATCTCGATCGGCATGCCGGCCTCGACGCGGCCGAACAGCCTGCCGTAGGTGCGCACAAAGTCGGCGGCGATGGCGTCGCGGTCGCCGCGCTCGATCGCGGTCGGCTCCAGCTCGACATCGACCTCGTATCCCTGGCCCTGATAGCGCATCGCCGCCTCGATGTGGACCTTTACATCCTCGCCTGCGGTACCCGCCGCGGCGAGTAGAGCGCGGCCTTCGGTTTCCAGGCTGGCAAGCAGTGTGCGCAGCGAATCGAAGTCGAGCGCCGCGAGCGCCTCGACACGGCCGCGCACGAAGGAGAACGAGGTGGGCGCGGCGAGAAAGCCGAACGCCGAGGCCACGCCCGCGCCGAGCGGGCAGATCACGCGCGCGAGGCCGAGCTTGCCGGCGATATGGGCCGCGTGCACCGGCCCTGCACCGCCGATCGGCACCATCGCGTAATCGGTGATGCGCCGGGCCTTCTCCAGAGCATGGATCGCGGCGGCACGAGCCATGTTCTCGTTCACCAGCTCGTGGATCCCCCAGGCGGCCTCTTCGACCGATAGGCCGAGCGGCGCGCCGATTTGTCGGGCGATTGAGGCGCGCGCGGCCTGCACATCGAGTCGCATGTCACCGCCGAGAAAACTCTCCGCGCCGAGATAGCCCAGCACCAGATCGGCATCGGTCACGGTGGCATCCTCGCCGCCGCGGCTGTAGCAGGCCGGGCCCGGATCCGCGCCCGAGCTGTCTGGTCCGACTTGCAGCAGGCCCAGGCGGTCGATGCGCGCGATCGAGCCGCCGCCAGCGCCGATCTCGATCATGTCGATCACCGGGATGCGAAGCGGCAGCCCGCTGCCGCGCTTGAAGCGGTAGATGCGCGCAACCTCAAGCTCGGTGGAGTGCAGCGGCTCGCCGTCGTCGATCAGGCAGGCCTTGGCCGTGGTGCCGCCCATGTCGAAGCAGAGGATGTCGTGCGCGCCGACCGCGCTGCCGATCAGCGTGGTGGCCTGCACGCCGCCTGCGGGCCCCGACTGCACCAGGCGGATCGGATGGCGAATGGCCGTGCTCTCGTGCACCGTGCCGCCGTCGGAGAGCATCAGATAGAGATCCTTGTGGATGCCGAGCGCCTGCAGCTTGCGCGTGATGGCGGCCAGGTAGCGCTCGAAGAGCGGCAGAACGTAGGCGTTGGCCAGCGTTGTCGACATCCGCTCGTACTCTCCGATCTCGGGCACTACGTCGCTGGAGGTGCACACGACGAGCCCCGGCAGCTCTCGCCGCAGCAGCTCGCGCACCCGGTTCTCGTGTACCGGGTTCTGGTAGGCATGCAGCAGGCAGATGCCGGCGGCCTCGACGCCCAGTTCGCGCAGCGCGCGCGCCGCGGCGACCACCGAAGCCTCGTCGAGTGCCTCGATCACCTTGCCGTCGGCGCCGATGCGCTCGATGACCTCGAGGCGCCGCCCGCGCGGCGCGAGTGGCGCCGGCAGCTCGATCTTCAGGTCATAGGTATCGTAGCGCCACTCCAGCCCGATCTCGATCACGTCGCGAAAGCCGCGCGTGGTCACCAGCGCAGTCTTGACGCCCTTGCGCTCGATCAGCGCGTTCGCGACCAGCGTGGTGCCGTGGATCAGGTGCGCGACCTCGGTTGCCGTGATGCCATGGGTCTGCAGCAGCCGCTGCACGCCGGCGAGCACCGCCCGCGAGGGATCGTCGGGCGTCGTCAGGACCTTGTCGTTGTGCAGCCGGCCGGTCTGCGTGTCGAGCATCACGAAGTCCGTGAACGTGCCGCCGATGTCGACCCCGATGCGGTAGCGCTCCATCGCGCTCAGGACGGCGCCGAGTCGAAGCCGCCGCCGCCCGGAGTATCGAACGTGACCCGGTCGCCGGGCGCCAGCGCATAGCGCCCCTTGGCCGCCACCGGCTGGCCGTTGACCAGATCGCGTCCCGCCGCTCCGGGGCCGCCGCCGAGCAGGCCGCGCGGCGGGAACTTCACCCGCTCGTGGCGGATCGTCATGTTCACCGGTTCGTCGCCGGTCACCTGAAACGTGATCCTCTGCCCGGGGCCGCCCCTGTAGCGGCCCTCGCCGCCGGATTCAGCAAGGATGGCTTTCTGGGTAATCCGCAGCGGCACGCTGCTCTCGAAGCGCTCGATCGACACGGTGGCGACATTCGACGGGAACGAAAGGCAGGCCGGGCCGTCGCGGCCCCGGCGCGCGCCGTGGCCGCCGTTCATGAAGAACATCTTGACGAAGCGGCGGCCGTCGGGCTGCAGGCCCTGGAAATAGACGTTCCAGAGCGGCGAGCCGCAGTCGGCGATGACACGATCGGGCAGCACCTGTGCCAGCGCGCCGAAGATCAGCGGCGGCAGGTAGTGACCCGACAGGTGGCGCGCCCAGACCGGCGCCGGCCGCCGTGGATTGACCAGGCACCCCTCGGGCGCGCTCACGCTGATCGGGCGGAAGGTGCCGTCGTTGTTGGGAGTGGCCGGATCAAACAGGCACTTCAGCGCGTAGTGGGTATAGGCAATGGTGTAGCCCATGACCGAATTGATGGGCCGTGCGATCTGCGCCGAGGTGCCCGCGTAGTCCACGGCGATCTCGCCGCCGGCGATCTTCACCGTGCAGCAGATCTTCAGCGGCGCATCGAAGCCGTCGAGCCAGATCTCGTCCTGGTAGCTGCCCCCAGGTACCGCCTCGATCGCGCGCCGCATGCTGGCCTCCGAGCGCGCGAGGATGTCGTCCACCAGTTGATCGAGCCCGTCCAGCCCCTCGGCCTCGAGCAGGCGCAGCAGCCGCGCCTCGGCCTGCGCATAGGCGGAGAACTGCGCGCGCATGTCGCCCAGGGTCTCGTGCGGCGCGCGCAGGTTCTCGCTGAGAAAAGCGAGCACCACCGGGTTCTCGACACCGCGCTCGACGATCCGGCACACCGGAATGGTCAGGCCTTCCTCCCAGGAATCGCGCGCATCCACCGAAGGCGCGCCGCCGATATCGACGCTGTGAAACGTGCTACCGATGAAGCCGATCAGCATCCCGGCGCGGAACACCGGCTTCACCATGGTGATGTCGTTGAGGTGGCCGGTGCCGTGGTAGGCGTCGTTCGAGATCAGCACGTCGCCCTCGGCGAGCTGATCGCGGGGGACGCGGGCGAGCATCACCGCAAGAGTCCGCGGCATGGTGCCGATGAACGAGGGCACGCTTTTGGTGGACTGCACGACCTGGCGTCCCTGGCTGTCCATCAGCCCCATCGCCATGTCCCAATTGTCGCGCACCACCGAGGAGAAGGAAGCGCGGACGAAAACCTGCGCGGCCTCGTCGATGAATCCCGCGAGGCGTTGCCAAATCAGGCCGATTTGCAGGGCGTTGAACCGGGGCATGGATGAGGAAAGTCTATACTAGGGTCGTCGGAAGGAAAGGGAACGCAGCGAAATGGGCGGCGCGCGGTCGAACAGGAGCAGGGTCACCGTCGCCACGGCGCTGGTGCGCGCGGCGAAGGCGAGCGGCGCCAAGCGCCTCTTCGGCTTGCCCGGTGGCGGCAGCAGCCTCGATCTGATCGAAGCGGCGCGCCGCGAGGGCCTGGATTTCGTGCTGACGCGCCATGAATGCGCCGCCGTCTTCATGGCTGCGGCCACGGCGCAGCTCGACGGCGCGCTCGGCATCGCGCTCACCACCAAGGGGCCCGGGCTCGCCAACGCCGCGAACGGCGCGGCGCAGGCCGCGCTAGATCGCTGCCCGGTGGCGATCGTCACCGACGGCTTCTCCCCGAGGCAGCGGAAGTACGTGACGCACCAGTGGTTCGACCAGCGGGCGCTGCTCGCCCCGCTCGTGAAGGGCCACAGCCTGCTCGCCGGGGGCAGGGCGGCCGCCGAGATCAACCGTCTGGTGGCCGCCGCCTTCACGCCGCGGCGCGGCCCCGTGCACATCGAACTCACCGGCCCGGCCGCGCGCGAGTCCGTCCGCGCCGCGAAGCCGCGCGCCGGCGCGCCGAGGCTCGCGGCCGCGCCCTGGTTAGCGATCGAGCGCGCCCGCGCCCTGATTGCCCGCGCCCAGCGGCCAGTGGTCGTCGCGGGCCTCGAGGCCT
>Ga0194132_10007693_pt1 | contig 15875 bp, 18 predicted proteins | sample TA2KigOf80mmetaG_FD_148612 | JGI IMG/M metagenome (GOLD analysis project Ga0194132, IMG submission 148612) | Freshwater microbial communities from Lake Tanganyika, Tanzania - TA2015054 Kigoma Offshore 80m | ecosystem: Environmental > Aquatic > Freshwater > Lake | place: Tanzania: Lake...
GCCCCCCGCGGGGGGCCTTCCTGCCATCAGCCGTGACGCACTTTTACTCCGGCCAGCCGATGCATTTTTACTCCGGCGTTGACAGTTGAGCGCCTTCGCTCAGGCGAATGATGGTTTCTCCTGCTGGGGGCAAGTCGGCGGCTCCCGTCGGTAGCGCGAACAATCCCCAACAGATGGCGGCGAGCAGAACTTGCTTCATCAACGGCTCCTGGGATCCCGGTGTGAACTCGCATGGGTGTCTGTTTCTTCAACGCGCCCGAATGGCGCAAATTCCCGTTTGGCCTGCTTGGGCCGATGCTGCATTCTCACGCGGCCTTGCCGATGCGGGCAGTCTAAGGAAGCAGCATGAAGCTTGTCGTCATCGATCCCGGATTTCATTGGCATTCCGGGCATCACTTCATCGTCAATCAACTGATTCGCGCGGAATGCCTGCGTCGCGGGATCGATTGGAGCCTGCTCGCGTCCTACCGTGTACCGAAGCTTGCCATCGAGCAGCTCCAAGCGCAGCCACTCTTCCGGATCAGCCCCTATACCGCACTGTATCGCCCGATCCTGCCCGAGCTGTCGCAGGCGCAACTCTACATGAATGGCAACAGCGTGACGTTCGAGGATCTGGACGCGGCCAAGCTGAGCTTTGATCCGGGGGATGCCATCCTCGTCCATACGATCACCGCGACGCAGTTGGCTGGCATCGCCGCCTGGCATGCGCGGCTGCCGGAGCCGCGGCCCCGCATTGCCGTCATCCTGCGCTTTCCGTCCGACCATCGCCTGCCGCCCGAGCAGAAGCAACTCGGCCATGCGCAATTTGTGCAGGCACTGGACATTCTGTCCCGCACCGGCGGCGTGCTCGGCGCCGATAGCGTCTCGCTTGCGAAACTGGCGGGGCCTCACTGGCCGCGCGAGGTGGCGGTGATGCCGATTCCGCTTGCATTCGACGAGCCAATCGCCGCTTCCGGCGCGCCCAAGACCGGATATCATCTCGCCTATCTCGGCGAGGCGCGTCCGGAGAAAGGATTCGAGCTTCTGCCGCAGGCGCTTTCGGCCGCGCTTGCGCGGCACGCCGATCTGCGCATCACCATCCAATGCGCCGGTTGTCCACCGGATCGCTTCCAACCCTATCGCGAATCTTTCGGCCGCATTTCGTCACGCATCGATATGAGCAACGAAACCTTGCCCGTGGAGCGCTATCGGGAATTGATCGCCTCCGCGGACGGCGTCCTCGTGGCCTATGATCCGGCCGCCTATACCTATCGCACATCGCACGTTTTCATCGATGCGCTGGCCGAGGGCCGCCCAGTGATCTTTACCGCGGGGACGTGGATGGCGAATGAGGTCGAGCGCCTGTGTCCGGCCGGCGCGGTGTGCGGCGTTGCCATGCCGGACTTCACGGCGGAAGCTCTGGCGCAGGCCATCGATGCTCTGATTGCCAGCCGCGATCGATATGCTGCGGGAGCAGCGGCCGCGATGCCGGTCGTGCGCGCACGCCACAATCGGCGCGCCTACCTCGACGCTCTGTTCCAACTGCTCGGAACCACGGATCATGGATGACGGAGTGGCCGTCACGCTGATAGACGCCCTGATTGCCGACGGCCTGGCCGGACAAGGCGAGCACGATCTGGTCGACGGCTTGTGTCGGCGGCTGGTTGCGGCCGGAATTCCGCTGACCCGCGCGGTCGCGGGCTCCGATGTGCTGCATCCGGAATACGAATCCCGCCTGGTCCGCTGGCACCGTGGCGAGGGCATCGAACGCCGCGAGCTGCGGCGCGAGATCGATCCCGACGACAGCGGAGATTGGCGTCGTGATCCGTTCAGCCGGCTCTTCGAGTCGCGCATGCCGCGCTTCCGCCAGCGCCTGGGGTCCGATCTGCCGCCGGGTGAGTATCCCGTTCTCGACAACATCAAGCAGCTCGGCAGCACCGACTACACGGCTTTTTTCGTGCCGCTCGGCGGCATCAGCGCATTCGGCTCGGTCAACCACGTGATGTTCTCCTGGGCGATCGATCGTCCCGAGGGGTTCTCAGACGCGGAGCTGAGGCTGCTCGAGCGCATCGCACCGACCTTCGCTCTGGTCTTTGCGGGCGCCGCCCACGTCGATATCGCGCGGCATCTCATGTCGCTCTATCTCGGCGGCGATGCCGCCAATCGTGTTCTCAGCGGCCAGGTCGAGCGCGGCCGTGCCGAAACCATACGCGCCGTCATCTGGTACAGCGATCTCGCCGATTTCACGCGGATCGCCGATGAGGTCGAGCGCGACCAGCTGCTCGCCTTGCTCAATGACTATGCCGAATGTCTTGTCGACGTGGTCACCGATCACGGCGGTCATGTCCTCAAGTTCATCGGCGACGGCCTGCTGGCGATCTTTCCGGATGAAGACGCCACGCGCGCCTCGGCGCGCGCGCTCGATGCTACGGCGGCGGCCGAGCGGCGTATTGCCGTGCTCAGCGAGCGCCGCGCCCGCCAGGCCCAGCGCATCACGGACTTCTATCTGGCGCTCCATCAGGGTGAACTGCTCTACGGCAATTTTGGCAGCCGGCGGCGGCTCGATTTCACGGTCCTCGGTCCGGCCGTGAACGAGGCGAGCCGCATCGTCGCGCTGTGCCGGTCGCTCGATCAGAGGGTCATCGTGTCGTCGGCGTTCGCCGAGGCGACAGGGCCGCGGCGATCGACCCTGGTGTCGCTCGGTCGCTACGCGCTCCGCGGCGTGACGCGGCCGCAGGAGCTTTTCACGATCGACCGCACGCAGTCGTAGGCCGGCTCAGTCCGAGTCCGGTTGCGCGGTCGGACCGATCTGGAGTTGGCTGACCAGGCGGCGCGCCTTTCGGGCGCCGTCGGTGTCGCGCTCGTAGTCCTCGTCGAGCCGCGCTGCCTTGTAGCGCTTGAGCTCGCCGGCCGACGCCAGGGTATGCAGCGGCGTGCCTTCGATCTCGGCCGTGCCCGATTCCTGCACACTGTCGAAATCGAGCGAAGCGATGAAACGCTTGGTATCGAGCATCTGCTCGCGCGTCTCGCCAGGCAGGCCGTAGGTGAAGGTGCCGTGCACCGTCATGCCGAGCCGCTTGAGCAGATGCACGGTCTCGCGCGCCGCCTCGAGGTCCAGGCGCTTGTTGACGATGTTGTCGACCACGTGCTGGTTGCCGCTCTCGAAGCCGATCTTGACGCCGAAGCATCCGCTGTCCCGCATGGCCTTCCAGGTATCGGGCTTGATCGTGTCCGCCCGGCACATGGCTGACCAGGGCACGCCGAGCTTGGTCATCACGCCGCACATGGCCAGCACGTGGCGATCGCCGAGGTTGAAGGTGTCGTCGTCGAAATAGATCGAGCGGTACTGGAATCGGCCGATCAGTTCGGTGAGGAAGGCTTCCATGTAGTCGGCGCTGTACTGGCGAACGCTGCGCTTGCGGGTGCCGTCCGGGTCGTTGCCGGTCATGGTCGCCGGCCAGACGCAGAAGATGCACTTGTAGGGGCAGCCGCGGCTCGACCAGACCTGCGCGTGCGGCGGTTTCTGCCCCTTGGGATTCGAATCCCAGTAGCGATGGCCGATCTTCTGGTCATAGTGGGGGATCGGCGCAGCGTTCATTTCCTCCTCCGTGAGGAGGTCGAAGTCGATCAGGCCCTCGGCGCCCTCGATGACGCGCACGCTGCCTTTCTCGTATTCACCGCGGATGACCGCCGCGACCGGCGCCTCCTTGAATACGCGCTCGGCCACCGAGGCGATCGGTCCGGTCACGGCAATTTTCATGTCCGGGTGAAGCGCCTTGATGCGCCGGATCAATGCGGAGTCGTGTTCCCAGCTCGGCGTCGCCGATTCGAAGAACATGATGTCGAACCGGCCGGCTGCCACGAACGCGAGGAAGCGATCATAGGATTCGCGCATGGCGATGCTGTCGCGCAGGACCACATCGGCTCCGGTTTTCGCGCGTGCATAGCTGGCGGCATAGCCGAGGAAGAACGGGTAGGGCAGATAACCGCCAAAGCGAAAATTGTCCGGGGCGCAGAATGTCGGCAATGTGAACGGCCAACGTGAGCCGGCGCGGACTCCAGCCAGCCAGTAGTCGAATTCGGCGCCATCGGGACGGCGGCCGCGCCCCGGGCTGAGCCACCAGGGCGGATTGGCAAACAGGACTCTTTGACGCGACGACAAACTGCCCGCCTTTCGTTCAAACAAGCTTAGCATGGGCCTTCATTGCATGCACTTCGTTCGGACATCATGATCGTGTTGTTGTTGGGAACTGGCGCCTACCCGGGAGGCTGAGAGGTGCGTCTTTTTGTCATCGATCCGGGCCTGCATGCGGCGTATGGCCATCATTTCATTCTCAACGAGATGATCGCCGGCGAATGCATGCGCCGTGCGATCGGCCTCGAGGTCTGGGCTGCGCGCGACTTTGTCGAAGGCAATGAGCGCGCTTTCGCCGCCCGAGCCGTGTTCCGCCATCATCCCTATACGCATTTTCGCAGGGTCGCGGACTTCGACGTGCTGCGCACGACGGCCCTGTCGAGCACCGTGACGCAGGAGGATCTGGCGTCGGTCGCCACTGGCTTCGCGTGCGGCGATCAATTCCTCGTTCACACCCCTGCGCTGCGTCAGCTGTTCGGCGTCTATGGCTGGTATAGCTCGCTCGCAGCTCCCCGCCCGCGTCTGGCCATGACGTTCCGGTTTCCGCCCTGGTATCTTCTCGAGGAAGACGACCGGGCCGTCGCCGTCGCGCTGCATGCACAGGCTTTTCGGCTGTGGCGCAGCCTGCCGGCGGACGAGGTCGCCTTTGCGGCAGACAGCCGCGCGCTGGCCGGCCTGCTCCAGCCCGCTTGGCCGCGAGAGATCGCCGTACTGCCGATCCCGCTCAGCCCGCCGATCGAGCTTGTTGCGCCAGACCGGGCCGATGGACGCGGCCGTCTGAACGTCCTCTTCGCCGGCGACGCGCGGCCTGAAAAGGGCCTACGTCTCTTGTTGGCGATCCTGCGGGAGGCCGTCGCGCGTCATGCGCACCTGCATGTCACCATTCAGTGCGCCAATGCGGCGCCGCGCGAACGCGATCTCCTGCAGTCTCGGTTCGAGGAGTTGCAGGGCCGGGTGAGCCTGGTCCTCGAGCCGCTGCCGCTGGCGGCGTACCATCGTCTCGTCGCCTCGGCCGATGCGCTTCTCGTCGCTTACGATCCCGAGCAGTACACCTACCGCACGTCGCATGTATTCGTGGACGCCCTCGCGCACGCCAAGCCGGTGATCTACACCGCCGGATCCTGGATGGATGGTGAGGCGGCCGCCCTGGCCGCCTCGGCCGGGCCCATCGGGCCGCGCATGACAAGCTTCTCTGCCGCCGCCCTGTCCCAGGCCCTGGACGATTTGGTGGCAAATTTTGGCCCGTTCGCCGCGGCCGCACGGCAGGCCGCACCCGTCTGGCGCGCCCGGCACAATATATCGGCCTACCTCGATGCCGTGCTCGGTTCCCCGGTCGCCAGACCCATGGAATCCGCCGCCAAGTAAGGGGATTCTACGGGCCCGTCCTTGGGGCCTTTGGCCTTGATTAACGTCTTGAACACCCCAATTATTAACGAACGGCGGCGCCATAATGGGCCGCCCGGTCCGAGCGCCACTGGGGTTCTGACCGCCGGCTTCATCCGACTCGCTCGTCTAGGAGGAGGAGGTAAGAGATGACACGGCTATCGCTGTTCAACAGTCCGCTCCTGCTAGGCTTCGATCACTTCGAACGCACGCTCGACCGGATCAGCAAAGCCTCCGCAGAAGGCTATCCGCCTTACAACATCGAGCGAATCGGCGAGGACGGCCTGCGCATCACGCTGGCGGTGGCTGGATTTGGAATGGACGATCTGACGGTTCAGGTCGAGGACAACCAGCTTGTCGTGCGCGGCAGGCAGGAAGAGGCTGCTGATCGTGTCTATTTGCACCGCGGCATCGCCGCACGCCAGTTTCAGCGCAGCTTCGTGCTGGCGCAGGGTATCGAAGTTGTCGGCGCCGAGCTCGACAATGGCCTGCTCCATGTCGATCTCAAGCGACCGTCGCCGGAGACGCGAGTCCAGACAGTCAGGATCAAGAGTGCACGTTCAGGGACGGCAAGATCCGCGCGGACGATTCCGCTCGGCACCGATCAGGGAGGCGAGTAGTCCATTGCCCCTACCGGGAGAACGGCCATGACGAGCATCCAAGAACGCTTGAAGCATCTCAGCGCTAGCGATCTGGCCATGCTTGGCTTGAACGACATCGCCTATGTGAAACCGATCATCATCAATGATCAGCTGGTGTTCTCGATTCACTCGGCCGATGGAAACCAGATCGGAATGGCGCCCGACCGCAACACCGCGTTTGCCGGCATCCGCCAGCACGAACTGGAGCCGCTCAGTGTTCACTGAGCGTCTACCGATGCTGCGCCAGATCGGTCATGACGCGAGGGCGCGCCGGCACGGCCTGTCAGGCCGCATTGCTGGCGCGCGCCTCCGTGAGCAGGGCATACAGCCCATCGGCGCTGTCGCAGCCGCGCAGCTTCGTCGTGGTCGCCTTGTCGCGCAATAGGCGCGACACGCGGGCCAACGCCTTAAGGTGATCGGCGCCCGCCGATTCCGGCGCCAGCAGCAGAAAAATCAAGTCCACTGGTTGCTCGTCGATCGCTTCGAAATCGATCGGTCTGTCCAGCCGTGCGAACAATCCGTAAAGTCGCGTGAGTGGGGCGAGCTTGCCATGGGGAATGGCAATGCCCTGGCCGACGCCAGTGGTGCCGAGCTTTTCGCGTTCGAGCAGAACGTCGAAGATCTGCCGCTCGTCGATGCCTGTGATCTGGGCCGCGCGCTTGGCGAGTTCCTGCAAGGCCTGCTTCTTGCTGGTGACACGCAGCGCTGCGACCACGCTTTTCGTGGTGATCAGGTCGTGAATTTCCATGTCGGGATTGGCGCTCAGTTGCCTGTTTCGGCTGCCGGGCGGTCGGCGGGGTCGACCCACCCGATCGCCCCGTCCGGTCGGCGGTAGATCATATTGAGCCGGCCATGCGCGCGATTGCGGAACATCATGGCCGTCATCTCGCCGAGATCAAGTCGCATCACTGCCTCGACGACCGTCAACGCGGGTATCTCGATGGGCATCTCGGCGACGATCGCAGGCTGGCCTTGTGATGTCTCCCAAGCCGCTCCCTCGCCGCCGTCGCCATCCGCCGTCAACACGTAGGCACGCCCCTGTAGCTCTTCGACCGCCTCGTCGCGGCCGCGTGCCTTGCCATGATGCTGATCGACCAGACGCCGCTTGTGACGACGCAGTCGTTTGACGATGCGCTCCGCCGCGCCGTCGAAGGCTATGTAGGCATCGTCAGCCAAGCCGTGGCCTTGCACCGTTATGCCGCGGCCCGCATGGACCGAGATGTCCGCGCGTAACAGGTGCGCCTCTCGCGAAAAGACGACCTGCGCCTCGATGGGCCGGTTGAAATACTTCGCCACCGATCGGCCAAGATTCGATTCGACGTGGCCGCGCAGGGAATCGCCCACGTCGAGTTGCTTGCCCTTGACGGATATCTGCATCGCCGCTTCTGTCCGCGCTCCCAAGGGTCGGACGGCTTGCGCGCCCACCATGTGTCGGCCCGGACGATTGCGGAGCGGCCGACGCGACCATTCATACCCTTATCTAGAGTCAAGACCTGCCGAAGCAAGGGTGCAAGCGGTTTTTTGCACCTGCTCAGATTGGCCTTGATTTTTCCCGACGACGCTGAACCGACGAAGGGATCTTGAGCGATTCCCGATACTTCGCCACGGTGCGCCGGGCGATGTCGACGCCGTCCTTGTGGAGCGCCTCGACCAGATCGTCATCCGACAAGATGGCGGTGGCCGCCTCCTTCTCGACGAGATCCTTGATTCGATGGCGGACCGCCTCGGCTGAGTGAGCGACGCCGCCCGCCGTGCTGGCGATCGCCGAGGTGAAGAAGTACTTGAGCTCGTAGATGCCGCGCGGAGACGCCATGAACTTGTTGGTGGTGACGCGGCTGACCGTGCTTTCGTGCATGCCGATCGCCTCGGCGATGTCGCGCAAGATGAGCGGCTTGAGATGCTGAACGCCATGACGGAAGAAGCCGTCCTGCTGACGCACGATTTCGGTGGCGACCTTGAGAATGGTCGTGGCGCGCTGGTGCAGCGATTTCACCAGCCAATTGGCCGATTGGAGGCGCTCGGTCAGGTATTCCTTCTCCGCCTTCTTGCGCACCGTGCGGCTGACCTCGCTGTAGTAGCGCTGATTGACGAGCACGCGCGGCAGCGTGTCGGAATTGAGCTCGACCGACCATTCGCCGCCGGGCCTGGCGCGCATCAGGATGTCCGGTATCACGGGCTGTGCGGCCATCGTCTCGAACCCCTCGCCCGGCTTGGGGTTGAGCGACCTGATCTCGGCGATGATGTCGGCCAGGTCCTCGGCGTCGATTCCGGCGAGCTTCATGAGCTGGCCATGATCGCGTGACGCGAGCAGCGGCAAATTGTCGAGCACCGTCTTGATGGCCGGGTCGAGGCGATTGCGATCAGCCAATTGCAGGGCCAGGCACTCGGCCAGGCTGCGCGCGAAGATTCCGGGGGGGTCGAAGCGCTGCAGGCGCCGCAACGTCGCCTCGACGCGCGCGACATCGCAGCCCATGAGCTGGGCAATCGCGCCGAGGTCTCCGGTCAGGTAGCCCGCGTCATCGACCTGGTCGATCAGGTGCATGCCGATCACGCGATCGACCGGATCCTCGATGTCGAGGCCGAGCTGGGAGATCAGGTGGTCGCGCAGCGTGTCGCCCCGGGTCAGCGTGGATTCGGCATCGCGGTCGCCATCCTCGAAATCGCCGCGTCCGCCGGCCGTTGATTTCCAGGCACCGGCGCCGTCCTCGCCGTCCCAGCTGTCGCTGGCGCCGGCGCTGCTCCACAGATTGCTGTCATCGGAATCGAGCGGCTGGTCGCGCTCGGCGGGCATGGTCGCCTGCGCGGTCAAGTCGGCGCTGTCGAGCACGGCCTCGCCATTCGGCTGGGACGCCGCGGGCGCCTCGGCATCGACACCGCTCGCGCGGATCTCGTCGCGCTCGCCCTCGTCGCGCTCGAGCAGGGGATTGCGTTCGAGTTCGTTGTCGACATAGGCGGTCAGTTCGAGATTGGAGAGCTGAAGCAGCTTGATCGCCTGCTGCAGCTGCGGCGTCATGACCAGGGACTGGGTCTGACGCAGGTCCAATCTTTGCGTGAGCGCCATGCGACGCGGCCCCGCTACAGGCTGAAGCGCTCTCCGAGGTACACCCGGCGGACGCCTTCGTGGGCCACGATCTCGCTCGGAGCGCCATCCATGAGAACGCGCCCCTCGTGCAGAATGTAGGCTCGGTCGACGATGTCGAGCGTCTCGCGCACGTTATGGTCGGTGATCAGCACGCCGATCCCGCGGTCCTTGAGGTGGGATACCAGATCGCGAATGTCGCCGACGGCGATCGGATCGATGCCGGCCAGCGGTTCGTCGAGCAGGATGAAGCTCGGCTGCGTCGCGAGCGCGCGGGCTATCTCGACACGCCGCCGTTCGCCGCCGGAAAGCGCCAGCGCCGGGGCGCGACGCAGATGCGTGATCGAGAACTCGCCGAGCAGATCGTCGAGCATCGCTTCGCGCTGCGCCACGTCGGATTCGACGACCTCGAGAACCGCCCGGATGTTCTGCTCGACCGTCAGGCCGCGGAAGATCGAAGCCTCCTGCGGCAGATAGCCAATGCCGAGACGCGCGCGGCGGTACATCGGCAGGTCCGTGATATCGATGCCGTCGAGGCTGACCGTGCCGTAATCCGGCGCGATCAGCCCCATGATGATGTAGAAGCACGTGGTCTTGCCGGCGCCGTTCGGCCCAAGCAGACCGACTGCCTCGCCGCGGCGCACTGATACGCTGACATCGCGCACCACCGGTCGCTTCTTGAAGCGCTTGCCGAGGTTGTCGGCGACCAATCCGGAACTCTCGGCGACCAGCCGCGGGCCGCGGCTAGCACCCGGCGTGGCCGACGGGGCGGCGGCGGCAAAGGTCATGGCCGCACCACGGCAGGAGCTGGCGGCTGCGCGCGCGCAGCCGGTTCATCGCCCGGCCGCAATTCGCGATCGGGCACCAACAGGCCGCGGACGCGCTCACCTTGGGCGCGAGTCTGCCCCTGGGCCGGGTTGCGGCCCTGGGGCGCCGCGAGCAGTCGGCTGACGCCCGTGTTGAGGTTGACCTCGGCGTATTCGCCGTTGAGCTGATTCTCACCGCGCGTGATCTTGACGCCGCCGGTGAGCGTGGCGATGCCGCGGTCGACGTCGTAAACGCCCTGTGCGCCGCGCGCGACCTCCTTGTCCGTCGCGACATCGACATTGCCGAAGGCATCGACGCGCTTGATCTGGAGATCGCCGCCCCGCTGTTCCTGCAAGTGGGCGGTCAGGACGTCGCCGCGGATGCGGCGCGCGTCGCGAACGGCAACCGCCTTGCCGCGAGCCACGGCGAGCTGGCGTTTCTCCCAGTATTCGAGACTGTCTTGCGCCGTGATGAGATCCTGTTGCGTCTTGAAGCGCAGCGCCTTGCCGACCAGCACCATGACGCCCTGGTCGATGTCATAGACCGCCCGATCGCCGACGGCCTCTTCGGTCTGCGAGTACAATCGCACGCCGCCTTCGGCTTCCAGGCGCCAGACTTCGGTGCCGCCGCCCGGCTTGCTGCGATAGTGCGCCGTCAGCGTGTCGGCGCGCACCGACACCTGCCCGCGGGTGGCGACCGCGTTGCCGCGCGCGATGTACTTCAAGCTATCACGCAACCATTCGATGCCCTGGTCCGCCTCGACGGCGATCGGCACGTTCTGCGCGCCCGCGCCGAAGCCCAATCCCTGCGCGCGTGCCGGCGTGCCGGCTGCAACCAGCGCCGCAACGAGCAGGGCGATGAACAGCGTGCGGGCGATCACGGCTTCCTCGGCGGATTCACGTTCGGCACCGGAGCTGCCGGGGCAGGTCGCGCGCCGGTTTCTGGCTGTGCCGAAGCAGCCGGGCTGCCGACCGCGCCGGAGCCGGGGTACATGACCATGCGCGCCTTGCCGGTGAAGATCAGCCGATGGCCGCGATCGAGGATGCGGAAGCCCTCTGATTGGATCTGGCCGAAGGGACCTTGACCATCGACCCGTTCGTTGCCGGTCGCCGTGCCGGCCTTGAGGTCGAGTTCGGCGGTCGGCGAGCGGAACTCATAGCCCTGGTCGTGGAAGATGTTGACCCCGCCGCCGAGCAGCACCTGCTGGCGGTCGCGATGGAACACGCCGCTCGCCGCGGTCAGCGCGACCCAGGAGCCGTCCTGCAAGGTGATGTCGGCCTTGGGTTCTTCCATCTGGATGACATTGGCGGCGCCGACCGGCTGGGTCGCGGTCACCGCCGTGATCGCATAGGGGCTGCCATGTTCGTCGGTGCCGTGGTAGCGCGCGTTGACCATGCGCACGACCTCGGCATCGCCAGGATTGATGCGGGCCTGGCCGAGTCGGAAGCGGCCGTCGTCGGTCTTGAGCTGCGGCCAGGCGACGATCAGCACGATGAGCGCCGCGGCCGTCGTCGGTAGCAGCAGTTTCATCAGCCCGACGACGCGGCTCGAGCGTCCCTGGCTGGCATTGACCGGTTGGGGCGACCGTCGCCACCGCGCGGCGCCGTCATCTCCCAGGTTTGCCGTGCCCAGGCTGCCGAAAACCGAGTCGGATGATCTGGCCACGGCCATGATCAGACCACGCCGGCGCGCAACAGATCGTGGATGCTGACGATGCCGATCGGACGGCCGCGCTCGACCACGAACAGGCTGGTGATCCTGCGCTGATTGCCAAGTCCATTCATGATGCCGAGCGCCTCGCCGGCGAGCATCTGGCGTGCCACGGTGCGCGGCGCGGACGTCATGACCGAATTGACCGTGGCCTCCATCAATTGCGGCGACATGTGACGGCGCAGATCGCCGTCGGTAATGATGCCGATCAGCCTGCCGTCGCCGCCGGTGATGCCGACGCAACCGAAGCTCTTGGCGGTCATCACCAGGATGGCGTCGGCCATGCGCGTGCCAGAACCGACCAAAGGCATCTCGTCGCCCTCGTGCATGATGTCGGCAATGTGCAGCAGCTTCCGGCCGAGCTGTCCGCCGGGATGGAAGATATGGAAGTCGGCGGCGGTGAAGCCGCGGCGTTCGAGCAGCGCAATGGCAATCGCATCGCCGAGCGCCATCATCATCGTCGTCGATGTGGTCGGCGCGAGACCCATGGGGCAGGCCTCGGCACTGTCGGGCAGGTCCAGCGCAATATCGGCAGCTTCGGCAAGCGCGCTACCTGGCCGGCGCGTGATGGCAATGAGCGGAATGGCGAAGCGCTTGACGAAGTCCACCAGGTCATTGAGCTCGGGCGTCGTGCCCGAGTTGGACAGCGCCAGCAACGCGTCGCCCGACGTGATCATGCCGAGATCGCCGTGACTGGCTTCGGCAGGATGGACGAAATAGGCGGGCGTGCCGGTCGAGGCAAGCGTCGCGGCGATCTTGCGGCCGACATGACCGGACTTGCCCATGCCGGTCACGATCACGCGGCCGGAAATCGCGGCCAAGCGCTCGATCGCCCGGTCGAAGTTGTCGTTGAGCGAGCGCTTGAGCGCTTCCAGTCCCGCGACCTCGACGCTGATGACGCGGTTGGCGGCGCTGCGCGGCCGGTCGTCAGCGGCTGGCCCGGGGGCGCTGTCCGCGCCGGGGGCTCCCGGCTTCTTGGTCTGGGCTGTCAATTCAGGCTCCGCTCATGCCGCTTCATGCGGCCGCCGGCGATTCTAACCCAAGCGCACGGCAAAATACATGCCAACTCGCGCCTGCGGCGGAATTGCACGGGTCTACCGATGTTTAGTGCTCGAAAACGTCCTCTTCGGCCCAGCCGAGCAGGTCGAGCTCGGCGCGCGCGGGGATGAAATCGAAACAGGCGCGCGCCAACCCGGTGCGACCTTCGCGCCGGAGCATTTCGTCAAAGCGCGCGCGCAGGGCGTGGAGATGGAGCACGTCCGAGGCGGCATAGCGAAGCTGCTCCTGGCTGAGTTCGCTCGCGCCCCAATCCGAGGATTGTTGCTGCTTCGAAAGCTCGACACCGAGCACTTCCTTGCACAAGTCCTTGAGGCCGTGCTTGTCGGTATAGGTGCGCACCAGTTTCGAAGCGACCTTCGTGCAGTAGATCGGGCTGACCTGGACGCCGAGGTAGAACCGGATGACGGCCACGTCGAAACGGGCATAGTGGAACAGCTTGGTCACATCGGGATTGGTGAACAATTGCGCCAGACGGGGTGCTGCAATCGGACCTTTGCTGAAGCGCACGAGGTGACAGACGCCATCGCCGGCTGACAGTTGCACGAGACAAAGGCGGTCTCGCCCGACGCGCAGCCCCATGGTCTCCGTGTCGACCGCGACGCAATCGCCGAAGCTGATGCCGTCGGGCAGGTCGCCATCGTGGAGATGAATGCTCATGGCCGTCGCTCACCCGCTGATGGCGCCCCGCTGGCGCACCCCTGGAGAGGCGACGGAAGCTTGCGGCGCACGTGCCCGGCGCCGCGCGTCCGACTCATCGCCCCGCGCATCGGATGGGCGCAGTCGCTGGTGCCCAGGAGAAGACTCGAACTTCCACGAGCTTTCGCCCACTAGAACCTGAATCTAGCGCGTCTACCAATTCCGCCACCTGGGCCGCGCGGGGCGAGATATAGAGGCCAGCCCGACCCTGGTGTCAATCGGTTTCGCCCGGCTCCGACCGGGCAAAACTGGCGCTGGCGCACCACTTCCAGACGGCCGCCTCGACCCGATAGCGCTCGAACAGGAGGGCGGCGCTGGTGTATAAGCGTGCGGTGAAGCGTTTGCGCGTGGGGGGCAGATGATACGTCGCCTGATCACCGTGTTCGGCGGCTCCGGCTTCCTCGGCCGCCATCTCGTGCGTCGTTTGGCGCGCGCCGGCGACCGCGTCAACGTCGCGGTGCGCGACGTCGAAAAGGCCAAGTTCCTGAAGCCGATGGGCGATGTCGGCCAGATCACTCCGGTGCGCGTCAACATCGGCGACCCGGCGAGCGTTGCAGCGGTCGTCTCGGGGGCCGACGCCGTCATCAATCTGGTGGGTATCCTGTTCGAGTCGGGTGGGCAGAGCTTCGAAGCAGTCCACCACGGCGCCGCCGCGCACATCGCGCAAGCGGCCAAGGCGGCGGGCGCAAAGCGCCTGGTCCACGTGTCGGCGATCGGTGCCGATATCGAATCGCCGGCTGCTTATCTGCGCTCCAAGGGGCATGGCGAAGCAGCCGTGCATGCCGCCTTTGCCGAGGCAACCATATTGCGCCCGAGCATCGTGTTCGGGCCGGAGGATGATTTCTTCAACCGGTTCGGCGCGATGGCGATGTTCGCGCCTGTCCTGCCACTGATCGGCGGCGGCCACACGCGGTTTCAGCCGGTTTATGTCGGCGACGTCGCCGACGCCATTGTCAAAGCGATGAGCGATCCGGTCGCCGCGGGCAACATCTACGAGCTCGGCGGTCCCCGGGTCTATACATTCCGCGATCTGATGCAGTTGCTGCTTGCCGAAATCGGCCGCAATCGCCTGTTGGTCCCCGTCCCCTTCGCAGCGGCCAGCTTCAATGCGTTCTTTCTGGAACTCCTGCCGAACCCGCTGCTGACACGCGACCAGGTGACCATGCTACGGCGCGACAACGTCGTTTCGCCCGAGGCGCTGGGCTTGGCCGATCTCGGCCTCAAGCCGACGGCGCTCGAGGCGGTATTGCCGACCTATCTCGACCGCTTCCGTCGCGGCGGACGCTTCAAGAAGCCCCAGGCGGCCTAGTCGCAGCAGCCTGAACGGTGAACGGGCGGAACTGGCTCGAAAGCTGCGCGACGCAGCGCTTCAGGGGCCATACACCCAGAACAAGAGAAGCGCGCCGAGCAGAAGCCTGTACACGACAAAAGGCAGGAAACTCGCCCGCCGCAGCCATGCCATCAGCACGGCGATCGCGAAGAGCGCGGCAACGCACGCAATGCCCGCCGAGAGTGCGGCATCGCCAAGCCGCGCGGCATGCTCGGGCTCCAGCAAGTGGCGCGACTCCCATAGGCCCGCCGCCGCGATCGCCGGGATCGACAGCAGGAACGAAAAGCGCGCGGCCTCTGCGCGCTCGTAACCCATGATGCGCGCAGCAACCATGGTGATGCCCGAGCGACTGACGCCGGGGATGAAGGCGACCGCCTGGGCGACGCCGATGATGAGGGCTTGATGGCCGGTCATTTGCTCGACGCGCCGGATGCGCATGCCAACTCGATCTGCCGCCCAGAGGATCACTCCAAAGATCGGCATCGTCCACGCAATGATGTCGATCCGGCGCAAACTGTTGCCAAAATACTGCGAGATGACGAAGCCGATGATCAGCGCGGGAATGGTGCCGATGATGAGATGGAGCGCGAGGCGCGCGCCCGGATCCATGCGACCGCGCAGCAACCCCACGAGTCCGGCAAGCATGGCCAGCACGTCACGCCAGAAATAGATCAGCACCGCGCCGAGGCTGCCCACGTGCACGGCGACATCCATGAACAAGCCCTGGTCGGGCCAGCCCGTGAGGATCGGCACCAGGATCAGGTGCGCGCTGGAACTGATCGGCAGGAACTCGGTGATGCCCTGCAGTACGGCCAGCACCGTGATTTGGAGTAGGGTCAACCTCTCACCCCCTGGTAGGTCTACCTCTCTCCATTAGCAATATCTTGAGACATTGATCGGACGCAAGGGATTAGACTGAACTTTGCCCGAATTTTGACCAAGCCACTGATGTGACTCGCGTTTGTCTGCGGGTCCTGACTACAGGCTGGGCTTGACGGCGAGCAGATCGAGTGCGCGGCGCTGGATTTCGGTCGGGGTGGCGAGCACCGGGAAGGA
>Ga0194132_10007695_pt1 | contig 15871 bp, 12 predicted proteins | sample TA2KigOf80mmetaG_FD_148612 | JGI IMG/M metagenome (GOLD analysis project Ga0194132, IMG submission 148612) | Freshwater microbial communities from Lake Tanganyika, Tanzania - TA2015054 Kigoma Offshore 80m | ecosystem: Environmental > Aquatic > Freshwater > Lake | place: Tanzania: Lake...
AATGGCCGTCTGGGAGCAGAGCCGCAACGAAGCTTGCACGCGCATCAATTGGCGATTCACCACCGCCAATGCCCGCATCAAGCTCAAGCGGCTCTACCCCTCATTCGAGATGTGACAGAGCACTAGCGGGCTGTTGAAATACTTCGGAAGGTGATTTTGACAGCGAAAACCCGACGCCGTAATTGCGTCGAGGTTAAGCCCGAGTTCGATTGCGAGCAACCTGAAGCGCACTACGGCTTCCGGCAAACCGCCGCCAAACGTTAACATCCCGCCAGGAGTGTATTTCCCCAATCAAGGAGGTTTTCACGTGTTGCTAAGAAAAAAATGGATCAGTTTGGCTCTCGCGGCGTTCATGAGCGTCGCTACCAGCGCCTGGTCGCAGACCTCGCGACTGAATCTGTCCGGCAGTGCTGCGCCAACAACTGGTGGAACTGCCATCGTCAACGAGCAGGACAAAACCAAACCAGCCGACGCCCCAAAGGCGACGCTCGGCCCGGCCATTGAATCAGCGGCAACTCGAGGACCGTGCTGCGCCGACCGTTGCAACGGGTGGGGTCCCACCATGCCAGAAAACGTCAAGTTTTTCGGCGAATTCATGCCGAACTGCTGCGGTCACGCCAATGGCATCCACGTCTATGGGTGGGCCGACATGGGGTATACCTACTCCAGCACCGGCGGCGGTCTCCTCGCAGTCCAACCACGCGAACACCGCTTTGGCAATGAATTTCTTGTGAGTCAACTTGCGGTCGTTCTAGAGAAAAAGCTCAGGCAGGACGACACCTTCAACCTCGGCTTCAATGCTACGTTCTTTGCGGGCGCCGACGCCGCCCTCCTTCGACCTCTGGGCGGCTTCACGACCACGAACGACCGCTTTGGCGCGGATTTCCGGCAGCTGTACGTCTCGGCCCATTTGCCGATCCTGACTCAAGGCGGCATGGATGTGCATGTTGGCCGCATGGGCTCGCCAATCGGTTACAACTCCGCGATGGCGCCTTATCGGCCGTTTTACTCAAGCGACTACCAGTGGTTCTACGCAGAAGATGGCGCCTGGACGGGCATACTAACAAACCTGCATGTCAATAAGCAACTCGATGTCATCAACGCCATTACCATGGGGGCGAATACGTTCTTCACTTACCGTGGCAACGGCCCAACGTACCTCGGACAAATCAATTACTGGACCACCGAGGCCAAGACGACGCAACTAAGTACGTCGTTGCAGCTTGGCAATCAGGCGATTTTTGCCGCCGGCCCGAAATTCATCGGATCAAATGACGTGGCGCTGACGCTCATGGTGGTCCACAACTGGAATAAATGCTTGACCCAGATAGTCCAGAGCAGTATGGTCTGGGGCACGGAAGTCCCGAGCATCGGTACGTCTGAGTTTTACAGCTTGTATACGATCTTGCAGCACCATACGACGCAGAAGGTTGATACCAATATCCGTTTCGAATGGGTCCGTGACGTCCAGGGCAGCCGAACGGGCGTGGCCGCTCACTTCGGCGAAGTGACCTTTGGATTCGACTATCATCCGACCAAAGCGCTGCGTATCCGCCCGGAAATTCGCGGCGATTTCGCCAGCCAGCCCGCATTCGGTCCGGGCGGCACCCGGCAAGGCCAATTGACACTTGGCATCGACGCCATTCTTTCCTACTAATCGCTGACTGGAACAACGAGCCACAAGTGCAGCTGCATTTGTGGCTCGTTTTTTTGTTTGCACAGGTCTCAGGCAAGAATGCCCGCTTTTTTGGCATGGATCGAAACTGCAGGTGTAAGGCATCTTGAGCGGCCATGCCGCCGTAATCTTGAATACGGCCGTGTTTTTTCAAAAGATCGTGATGACGGCTCTGGTTGAATTTCAGCCGTCGACGCATTGGCACATTTCTTGCTGTCCAATCCACTCCTAAGGCATCTCCTCTCCTGCCCCTCCGCGGAGAGGCTACGCGCACTACCCAAGGAGAAAACGTCAGATGATTCACCATTCCGATTCGACACGCACCCCGGGTTCAACCTTGATCAGAATCGCCTGGACCGTCTTTGCCGGTCTATTCGCGGCGATGCTCCCATTCGTTGGCATCGGATGCAAAAAGAGCACCGATTCCGACAACACGGTAAAGGTTGGCATTCTTCACTCGCAGACCGGTACCATGGCGATCAGCGAAAAACCGCTTATTGACGCCGAGATGCTCGCTATCGAAGAAATCAATGCGGCTGGCGGTGTCCTCGGCAAGAAGATTGTTCCCGTGGTCGAAGATCCCGAATCCAAGTTCACGACCGTCTTCCCCGAAAAGGCGAAGAAATTGCTCCTTCAGGATAAGGTCGCTGTGGTTTTCGGTTGCTGGACCTCGGTAAGCCGCAAGAACGTGCTGCCGGTGTTCGAAGAACACAACGGTTTATTGTTCTATCCAGTTCAGTATGAGGGGAACGAAAGCTCGAGAAACATCGTTTACACGGGAGCGGCTCCGAACCAACAAATCATTCCGGCGGTCGATTGGCTATTGAGCAAAGAAGGCGGTTCGCGCAAGAAGTTCTACCTTCTCGGGTCCAACTACGTTTTTCCACGGACAGCGAACTTCATTATTCGCAAACACCTGAAGGAAAAAGGCCTCGAGCCGGTCGCGGAAGAGTACACCGAGCTAGGCCACAAGGAATACCAGCAGGTTGTGCAGAATATTAAGAAGGCTAATCCCGACGTGATTTTCAGCACGATCAATGGGGATAGCAACATCAATTTTTACAACGAATTGGCCGCCGCCGGCATTACTGCTGACAAGGTGCCGGTGGTTGCCGTCAGCGTTGGCGAAGACGAGTTGCGCGGTCTTGATCCATCCAAGGTCAAAGGCCATCTTGCCGCGTGGAATTACTTCCAGTCGCTCGACACTCCGAAGAACAAGGAGTTCGTCAAAAAGTTTCAGGCTAAGTACGGCGCCGACCGTGTGACGGATGATCCGATCGCGGCGGCGTACGCTCAGGTCTATTACTGGAAGATCGCAGTTGAAAAGGCGGGGGCGTTCGACGTTGATAAGGTCCGCGCGAAGCTCGGCGAAGTGGAATTCGACGCCCCCGAAGGCAGAACGAAACTAAGCGGCAAGAATTTTCACACCCATAAGTCGTTCATGATGGGCCGTATTCGTGACGACAAGCAATTCGACATTGTCTACAAAACCGACCCCATCGAACCGGATCCGTACCCGCAGATCGCATTTCCAGGCTGGAGCTGCGACTGGTCGGACAAGAACAAGGGCCTCGTCAAGGGCACCCCCGTCAAGATCGGAAGCTAGGGCAATTGGCGGTTCCATTTGATCGTGAACTCCGGTTCTGCGAGCAACCACTTGCAGAGCCGGAGTTTCGTTGGCCATGGATAGGCGATGGTCATACTGCAAGGAGCGGCAATCACCAGGGCCTACCATGGACTCAACGCAATTTGGAGAAGCGCTCTCCAATAGCCTCAGTTCAAGTTCCATCCTGATCCTGGCCGCGTTGGGCTTAGCGATCACGTTCGGTGTCATGCGCGTTATCAACATGGCGCACGGCGACATGATGATGCTCGGCGCCTATACGGCTTATGTTGTGACCGACCGGCGCATGTTACCCAGGGCGTTGAACCATTTGCTTGGACTCATCGGCATCGACGCGGATATCGATCTCAACATTTTTGTAGCCATTCCAGCGTCCTTTCTGGTTGTTGGTTTCGTTGGCTATTTGCTCGAAGTCTGTTTGATCCAATTCTTGTACGATCGGCCGCTCGACACGTTGCTAGCGACGTGGGGAGTTGGGCTCATCATGCAGCAATCGATCAACCTTACGTTCGGGGCTAACCTGGTCCCAATGCATCTGCCGGAGATGCTGCAGGGAACTCCGGAGATATTGCAGGGGACGGCGTTCGCCATCCCAAGTTTGCGCCTATTCATCGTAGGAGTTACGTTATTCTGTTTGTTTGGCGTGTACTGGTGGTTTTTCCAGACCATGTCGGGGCTTAAGATTCGGGCCGTTGTGCAGAATCGCGAGATGGCGGCCGCGTTGGGCGTGTCCACTCGGCAAGTCGACTCGATTACGTTTGCCTTCGCATCTGGATTAGCCGGGGTCGCGGGCTGCATCCTGGCGCATTTGTACAACACGAAATATAACATGGGCGGCGACTACGTTGTCGACGCGTTTACCGTGGTGATCCTGGGCGGCATGGGGCAGCTTGCGGGCGCAGCCGGCGGTGGCGCCGCTATCGGCACGGGCAATAGCTTCATCGAAAAGCTCTTAAGCGTATTCACCAAGATGGACTCGCCGGCAGCCATGGCAAAATTCTTCATCCTTGTCCTCGTGGTCGGATTCTTGCTCGTCAGGCCATCCGGTCTTTTTGCGACCAAGGAGCGCTCTTATGACTAAAAGCGCTCCTGAGACTACCGTCCCTGATACTCACACAGAGAATTCGGCGATCGAAGCGTCTGGCTTCCCAACCGGACGGTTTGTTGTTTTTCTCGTGTTGCTGGGATGCTTGTATTCGCCGGCATTCTTTCTCGATCCATTCTACCGCTTGCCGCAATTCAATCGTTTTCTGGCCCTGGCGCTTTTTGCCCTCAGCGTTGACCTGATCTGGGGATATACCGGTCTGCTCAGCCTCGGACAGGGATTGTACTTCGGCATTGGCGGGTACTTCATCGCTTACTCACTGAAGTTGCAGAAAGCCGCGCTCGACGCCGGCAATCCCGCGTTCGGCCGTTATGATTGGGGACCGGACATGGCGATGACCGACTACATGTTCCAGGGGCAACTCAATGAAGTGCCACTCTTGATTCGCCCCTTGATCAACATTTACACCGCCGGCTTTTTGGCCGTGCTGGTGCCGACCCTGGTCGCAACATTTTTTGGGTGGATCGTCTTTCGTAGCGGCATCAAGGGGGTTTATTTCTCTCTTGTTACTCAGGCTCTCGTCTTTGCCGTGTTCACGATCATTTCCACGCAACGATCCTACACGGGCGGCGTTGACGGTCAGCCTGGCCTGGCGAATCTGGAATTGTTCGAATTCGAATTCAAGAATTACTTTCACCTCAATCTGGTGATCGTCACCATTCTTTGTTTTTTTGCCTTGCTGTCGTTTTTCCTGATCCAGTCAAAATTTGGCAAAATTCTGACCGCAATCCGCGACAATGAATTCCGTGTGACGGCGCTCGGGTACGACACGGCCATGTACAAGGCGTTCGTGTTTGCGTTTGCCGGCTTGATGGCCGGAGTAGCTGGCGCCCTTTCCGTTTGTGCGACAAAATCGGCCGGCCCACAGTTTTTTAGCATCGAGGAATCGATCACTGTCGTGATCTTTGTCGCTGTGGGTGGGCGTGGAACGCTCATCGGCCCCATTCTCGGCGCCTTACTCGTGAGCGTCGGACAGGATCGAATCAATTCCGAATTCACACAAGCTTGGCCCATAATCCTGGGCTGCCTCTTCATCGCAGTCGTCGTTTTTCTGCCCGACGGCATCGTCGGTGGTCTGACGCGGGCAGCGAAATGGTTCAACCGGCCAGCGTTGGATCCGGAACCAACTCCAACCTAGTGACGTGAGACGACCATGGGCTTTCAGTCCAAAACGGTGCCCGAAACCATCATCGAAGTGCAGGAAGTGACCGTCGATTTCGGGGGCTTTAAAGCCATCAACGAACTCAATTTTTCAATTGAACGCGGCGAACTACGCGTTGTCATTGGGCCCAATGGCGCAGGCAAAACAACGCTCCTCGACGTTATCACCGGCAAAACGCGACCGACCCATGGCCGGGTTGTATTCCAGCCTGACAGCCGGCCAGCCATCGATGTAAGCGATTACTCGGCGGAACAAATTGCGTGTTTGGGGATTGGCCGAAAGTTCCAGACGCCGAACGTGTTCAAGAGCCTTTCCGTGCTGGAGAATCTGTCGTTGTCGCTCAAAAGCCCCCGGAGCGTTTTCTGGAGTTTGTTTTGCCGCGACTCCGCCGATAGTCGTGCACGCCTCCAGGAGGTTTTGGACATCATCGGACTGGGCTCAAAAGCTCATCAGAACGCGGGTACGCTCGCGCATGGCGAAAAACAATGGCTCGAACTCGGCATGCTCATGGCCCAGGATCCCGAATTGCTTCTTGTTGACGAGCCCGTGGCCGGCATGACGCCGCGCGAATCGGAACGAACCGGTGAACTCCTTCTGGCCATGGCCCGCAAACATACGCTCCTCGTGATCGACCACGACATGACGTTTGTTCGCCAGATCGCTAGCAAGGTCACGGTGCTGCATGAAGGCCGTCTACTGAGCCAGGGAACCATTCGCGAAGTTCAAGAGAATCCCAAGGTGATCGAAGTTTATCTCGGCCATCATAAAGTTGCCAAGCGACCGGCAACCACTCCGCAACATGCAGGCGTGAATGTTCTTGTCGCCAAAATCTAAGTTCGCGAGTATGGGCCGATGCTTGCAATTGAAAATTTGTCCGTCTCGTATGGTGAAACGAAGATTCTGCGCAATGTGAGCATGGAAATACGAGCGGGGCAGGTGGTCTGCTTACTGGGCCGCAACGGCGTGGGCAAAACGACGTTGCTGAAAAGCATCATGGGCCTGCTTCGCCCGCAGGCGGGCCGAATTCAATTGGACGGCAGCGACATCACGTTTGCCTCACCGGATGTGCGAGCTCGCCACGGCATTGGATATGTACCGCAAGGGCGCGAGATCTTTCCCCAATTGACGGTACTTGAGAATCTCCAGATCGGCCTTTTGAATGTGGACAGCGACCATCAACCTATCTTGGACGAGGTTTTCGGATACTTCCCCGCTCTTCAGAGCCTCCTCAGCCGCAAAGGTGGTTTCCTTTCCGGCGGTCAGCAGCAGCAACTGGCCATTGCTCGCGCCCTCGTAATGAGACCGATGTTTCTGATTCTCGATGAGCCAACGGAAGGCATTCAGCCCAATGTGATTACGTTGATCGGCGAAGTCCTGGAAAACCTAAAAAAACGCGGCAACCTCGCCATTCTGTTAGTTGAGCAATATCTGGACTTCGCAACGCAGCTGGCAGACATTTGTTATGTGATGGAAAAAGGCGCCATCGTGCTACACGGCGCCATGGGAGAATTGGATCCCACTGTTATCAAGCCATATCTTGCTTTTTAGCTCAAATTGAGTGGGACAAAGGCGGCATACACGAAACGTGTTCATGAGTCAGGCTGCCTCGTCGGATTACTCGAAAAGCGTGTGCATGCGTTCGATGACCGCGTCCTTCCAAGCGGTGAGGAGTTGCGGCTTGATGTTGTGTTTGCGGCAAAGTTCCGCAGGCGTGGCGACGACATCCAGGCCGGTCTTGTTCTTGGCAACCTGCTTTTGCAGGTCCTCCTTGGCGATCTCTTTCGGCTTACTGCAACCGGCAGAAAACACCACGAAGGAAAATGCAACCATGGCCAGGGACAAGTTATGTCTCAAAAAAGGTGCCTCCGCAAACCGGGCATCATGATTAAGTCGTAAGGGTGTCAACAAAAGCGGGAGTGTATGGGAATCGAACCCACTGAGAGCATTGTTCATACCCCCCACTGGTTTTGAAGACCAGGGCCCTCACCAGAGGTGCAGACACTCCCATGGTTTACGCGCCGCACGGCAGGCTTTATCCGACGCCACGTCGTTTCGCGGACATTCGAAGAACGCCGAGAACGCAGTGCGCTGGGAACGCCGCGGTTCCGATCATCTCCAAAGTGTACTGGACGACATGGACGACAGCAAGTCGAGCCGAGGGGGATATTAGCTCCGCTTGACGTAAGGTGGCCTTTGAAATTAGGATGTCCCACGTTGATTCAGCGATAAAATGAGGGGGTCGGCGATGGACGTCGCATTTGCGCCTCCACCCGAGCGCTGAACGAAGGGCGGAATTCAGGAGCTATCATCGTGTACAAGCACACGTTTCATCGCCATAAGACTCGTGTCGTTCAAGTGGGCGGCCTCGCGATCGGCGGCGACAATCCGATTATCGTGCAGTCGATGACGACGCCCGACACCAGCAATGTCGCGGCGGTGCTTGCTGAAATTCATCGCCTGGAAGAAGCGGGCTGCGAACTGGTTCGCGTCACGGTTCCGAAAGCTGAAGACGCGGCCGTGTTGGGCGAGATCAAGCGGCGCATCAAGATCCCGCTCATTTGCGACATCCATTTCGATTACAAGATGGCCCTGGCCGCCCTCGATCATCCGATCGACAAGATTCGCATCAATCCAGGGAACCTCGGCGGTATGGATCGCTTTCGCATCGTCCTCAAGAAGGCCAAGGACAAGGGCATCCCGATGCGCATCGGCGTCAACGCGGGGAGCCTCGAGCGCGAATTCGCCATGAAGTACGGCTATCCATGTCCGCCGGCGATGGTCGACAGCGCATTGCGTTATATCGAGATCGCCGAGTCCGAAGGCTATCACGACATGATCGTCTCGCTCAAGTCGAGCGATGTGCTGACCGCAGTCGAAGCGTATCGATTGTACGCCAAGCAAGCGAACTATCCGACGCATATTGGCATCACCGAGGCAGGCAAAGCACCTTATGCGGTGACGAAGTCGGCATGTGGTCTTGCGCCGCTCCTGCTCGATGGCATCGGCGACACGATTCGCATCTCGCTCCTGGGCGATCCTGTTCCGGAAATCGCGGCTGCGTTCGACATCCTGCAAGCCACGCAGCGACGCGTACGTCGCCCCGAGATCATTGCCTGCCCGACCTGCGGCCGACTGGAGATCGACCTCGAAAAGATCATCGCGGAACTTGAACAGAGGCTCGCCGGCCGAACGACCGCGATCAAGATCAGCGTCCTTGGCTGCGTCGTCAATGGCCCCGGCGAAGCGCGCGAGGCGGACCTGGGCATAGCGGCGGGTGGTGGCAAGGGCATGATCTTCAAACGCGGCGAGAAACTCTACACGATCCCCGAAAGCGAAATGGTCGATTGCTTGATGAAGGAAATCGAAATCTGGGAAGCCGAGGAACGCGCTGCTGGACGCTTGACGACGGGGGGCGTGACGTTCACGACAGATGCCCACGAGGACGAGCACGAGGAATGCTGCGAGGACGACGCGAAAGGCAAAATCGGGCTGCCGTTGCTGAAGTGAACCTCAGGAAACCACCTTTAAACATTCAGGCGATTTCTCTCGATCCGTCTACGCACGCTCGGTGAACAAACAACGGATGAACCGGCGTTGACTCTGCCGATTCATCCGCATGCCTTCTATTTCTAAATCAGTGTGCGCGAATGTGCAGCAACTGAACGTAGACATTACGCTCCGCGTGATGGTTGGGCAGTATCTCTCGGTTCAGCGCGATGTCAATCGGGCTGCTCTTCATCACGCGGAGCGTGATGCCTACGATCTTGCAGCCGAATCGCGCACGGTTACTTAGTCGCGCATCGTGTGGGGCGGCACTAAGAACGGGAACATCGGAATGTCCGGGGCGCCGACGCATTGAAGCGAGCCGATGAAGCGCCAGCGATAAACCGGGTCGGGGTTCATCGGCACGGTAAAGGAGCGCACCGAACTGGGGTCGCGCTGGAACCGGAACCAGAACGTCTGCCGATCCGGCACCACGAACGCCTTGCGCATCTCTCCCGGCGCCAGGCCGACCCAGGTGATCGGCGGCAGATTTGGGTCGTTCGATATCGCAAACTCGACCCGAGCTACCGTGCTGTTCTGGATCTTCAGCCCTTTGGCTTGTGCGCTGGCCAAATCCGGAGTCGCAAAAAACGCCGCGCCGCACAGAAGGCCGGCGACAATCGCAGGAATACGAAAAAGGAACATCATGAGCATCTCCTGACTTTTGCAATGAGCAGCGAAACTGTTCAACGATCTACCCGCTGCGGGCACGATCGCCGGTGATAGGCTTCATGCCCATCGCGCCCGAGCAAACAATCCCCGCACCAAGCTCCGCCGGACAATTTTTGCGAACGTGCTTACCCAACGTGAGCAAATCGATTAAACTAACTCACGGCCTTCGGCACTGCGATGAATATCAGGTACCCCATCATGCCGCTTCGGGTGAAGTGCGATAGCTGCAAGAAGACGCTCAGCGTGAAAGAACATCTGGCGGGCAAGAAGATCAAGTGCCCGGGGTGCCAGTCTGTGGTTCTCGTTACTGCAACTGCACCGACCAAAGCATCGGCCGGGATGGGGCCGGCCAAAGCCGATCCCAAGAAGCCCACGACGCCGAATCCAAACAAGCCTAGTCCCGAAACCAAGCCCGAATCGCCAGCCCATCTGCCGGATGGAGCATCGGTCGGCAATGGCAAGCCCGTCGATGCCGCGCCGGCCGAATTGCCGCAGGAAGATGTCGAGGACGAAGCCCTGGCAGCGTTCGCCGACGAACCCAAACCAGACGAAGAGGCAGAGCCGCAGTTCATCGAGTTCAAGTGCGATTACTGCGACGAGATGGTCAAGCTGCCGATCGAACTAGCCGGCAAGCAATCGCAGTGCCCGAATCCCGAGTGCAAGCGCATCGTCAAAGTACCGCTGCCGAAGAAAGCCGAGAAAAAAGACTGGCGCAAGATGGACCGCAAGGGTCCGGCTGCGGCGCTCATCAATCAACCAGAGCAACTCGATGATGCCTGGGGCACCCAGGATGCGACGAAGGCCAAACAGAGTTCGCTGAAGGAGGCCGGCGCCATCGAAGAACCGCCGGAGCCCTCGATTGGGGCGGCCGGGTGGATCGCACGCGGCATCTATGGCGTCATAGGACTTGCGATTTTGATCGGCCTGGGAATCGCCGGCAGCCGATTGTTCCAGACCAAGCAGCATCATCGCGCCCTCGAAGAAGCCAAGCAACTTGTGGAAGGCAGGGACGCAAAGATCAAGACTCCGCTGCTTGCGTCGCTTGGTCATCGTGCCATCGCGATTCTCTACTTGCGTGAAGGAAAAGCCATCAAGGCGAAAGAACACTTTCGGGGCGCGCTTTCTCTCGCGGACCTTTCCAAACTCGACGACAAGAATGCCGCCGTCAACGAACAACTGAGTCTCGTCGACCTCGCATTGGCCCAAATTGAACTGGGCGGCGAGGGGGATGATCTGCTCACCAAGGCCCGAGTCGATTGGGAATCGGTTCGGAAAGAGCTTGTGCTAACTCTCCAAAAAATCAGGACTCCCGATGTTCAAGTCATCGCCTTGCGTGAGGTGAGTGCTCGCCTTTTCGAGAAGAAGCAGGCCGAACTGGCCATCGGATTGACTGCGAGCATGAGCGCATCGGAGGCCGGCGACAAGGGACGCCCGCCTGCATTTCGGCAACACATCGCCAATTTGTGCGCGTTGAAAAAGGAAAAGGATCTCGATCGCATCAAAAGGCCCACGGGAAAAGAGCCTGCCGATTCAAATGCCCGCGTCGGTTTTGCCGAGGGGCATGCACGCCAGGGCGATTTTGACGCCGCTCTGGCCATGGCGCAGCATCCGGGTTCCAATAAGGACAAATTGGATGCATTTTTTGGCGTCGCGGCTGTTGCACTCCTGAAGGGCAACAAGGACGAGGCCGGTCGCTTCGCCAAGGAGGCCCTGGGCATGGCCAAGGACAAAGAGGTGAGGGAATGGCAACTTCTCCAGGTGGTTAGCATTGCTGCTCGCGCCGACAGCGCCGCCGCCGTGGCCGAGATCGCCAAGAATCTCTCACCAGCGTTCAAATTGCGCGCTCAGCTTGAGATATTCCTGGCTACTTGCGAGAAGGCGTCAGGCGAGATACCCGTGGACGCCATGGCCGACCTGGAAGCCACCGACAAAGAAGGCACTACGCTTGCCCTGGCCTGGGTGGCCGCCGCGAAACGCAACGCGGTCAACGGCGCTAGCCGCGATCGCACGCGCCGCCTGTTCGAGGATCGCGTTGCCAGCGCCAACCTGCCGGCCGCCTTGGCCGAACGTATTCGCCCGATGGTCGACATTGGCTGGTACCTCGGCTCGACGAATTAAATCGAAGCCTGAAAGATTAGTGAAGGTGGCAGTTTGCTTCGCTATCGTTTCAGGCTCTGACGGAGGAGACCCGTGCAGTCCTTGCCGCAAATGTCCTGGAACCGATCACATCTTCTAGGCCTTGAGGATCTCGGCCGCGACGAGATTACGGCGATCCTCGACTTGGCCGAGCATTTCACACAGGACACTCACGAACGCCGAAGCAAGCGAACCAACCTCGCCGGCAAGGTCGTCGTTAACTTGTTCTTCGAGCCCTCGACGCGAACGCGCATGAGTTTCAGCCTGGCGGCCCGGCGGCTTGGCGCCGATGTGCTCGACTTCTCCCCGTCCGGTTCCAGCACGTCCAAAGGCGAATCGTTCATCGACACTGCCAAGAACATTGAGGCGATGGGCATCGACCTCGTCGTGGTTCGCCACAGCGCGACCGGCGCTCCCCATCTACTTGCCCAGCACCTGTGCGCCGGCGTAATCAATGCGGGGGACGGCGCTCACGAGCATCCCACGCAAGGGCTGCTCGACATCTTCACGATTCGTCAAAAGCGAGGCCGCCTCGAAGGTCTGACCGTGGGCTTGGTCGGTGATATCGCCCATAGCCGCGTCGCACGAAGCAACATCCACGGTTTGACCAAATTCGGCGCCAAGGTGATTGTCTGCGGCCCACCGACCTTGGTGCCGCGCGGCATCGAAGAGCTTGGCGTTGAGGTCTCGCACAATCTGGATGCAGTGCTGCCGCGCTGTGACGTGATCAACATGTTGCGCATCCAGTTTGAACGCCAACGCAATGGTCTGTTCCCGTCGATCGCGGAATACGCTCGGTTGTTCGGGATGGACAGCAATCGCCTTAAGAAAGCCCGACCCGATCTGCTGCTTTTGGCGCCGGGACCGATCAACCGCGGCGTCGAGATCACGCCCGAGGTCGCGGACGGCCCGCACTCGGCGATTCTAACGCAGGTGACGAACGGTCTGGCGGTACGCATGGCCGTTCTGTATTTGTTATGCGGTCAGCCCGGCATGTAGCCGCTCGGCATTCGCGTGCGACTATGCATTCGTCATGCGGGCGTCTTGCCCGCACGATGATGGGCTGATCGAAATCAGTGCAGGCGAGACGCCTGTACTACGGTGTATGATGAATATCATTTGCATCACAAACGGTCGCATCGTCGATCCGTCGCAGAACGTTGATCGCGTCGCCGATCTTTGGATTCGCGGCGAGCAGATCGTCGGCATCGGGCCGCAACCTGGATTGGTGGCCAGCCGCACGATCGATGCTGCCGGAATGATCGTGTGCCCCGGCTTGATTGACATGCACGTCCACCTGCGCGAACCGGGGCGCGAAGAGGACGAGACGATCGCCACCGGTTCCGCCGCCGCGATTGCCGGAGGAATCACTTCGATTGCCTGCATGCCGAATACCGATCCGCCGATCGACCATCAAGCGGCCGCCGAGTTTGTTTATCTTCAGGCCGAGCGGGCGGGCAGCGCCAACGTGTTTCCGGTCGGCTGCGTCACCATGGGCCGCAAAGGGGCGGAACTTGCGGAGATCGGCGGGCTCGTGGAGGGGGGCGCGGTCGCGTTCTCCGATGCCGATGTGCCGGTCGTCAGCGCCGAGATCATGCGCCGCGCCCTCGAGTATTGCCGTATGTTCGATCGGCCCGTACTCAGCCATGCGGAGGACCTGGAATTGACGCGCGGCGGCATCATGCACGAAGGTCTGGAAAGCATGCGTCTGGGCTTGCGCGGCATGCCGGCCGCCGCGGAAGAAGTCGCCGTCCATCGCGATATTGAACTGGCGCGACTCACCGGCGCTCAGCTCCACCTCCTGCACCTCTCAACGGCCGAAGGCGTGGAGTTGGTCCGCCGGGCCAAGGAACGCGGCGTGCGGGTCAGCGCCGCCACCTGTCCGCAATACTGTTTCCTGACCGATAGATCGCTGCGTTCGTTCGACAGCAACTTCAAGCTCAACCCGCCTTTGCGCACCGAAGCGGATGTCCGCGCCATCATCAACGGCCTGCGCGACGGCACGATCGACGTGCTGGCCAGCGATCACTCTCCGCATGCACCCGAGAAGAAACTGCGCGAACTCGATCAGGCGCCGTTCGGCATTGTCGGACTGGAGACACTGCTGCCGATAAGCGTCGCGGCGCTCGTGGCGCCGGGGCATCTTAGTTGGCCCCAATTGATCGAGAAGTTGACGGTCCAGCCAGGCCGGATTCTGGGGATCGAACGCGGCACGCTCGCAGCCGGCGCCGATGCCGATGTGACCATCATCGATCCGACGGTTGAATGGACGATCAATGTCAACGCGTTCGCCTCCAAGAGCCGCAATTCGCCGTTCCACAACCGGCGCGTCCGCGGCCGAGCCCATGCCGTGATCGTCGGCGGCGAAGTGAAGACGCCGCAGTTTTGATAAAATACCTTTGCTGTCGGTGAGCCGAGTTGATCGTAGGCCTCACGCTCCGCCTGAGGATGCATAACGCGGAGCGTGAAGTCAACGATCCGGATGCTGCTCGCCGATGCTGCCGGCGCTGTCTATTCTCGCTGGATCGCACGCACATGCTTCAATACGGTTTTGTCCGAGTGGCGGCCGCGCTTCCGCGATTGCGAGTCGCCGATTGCTCGTTTAACGTCGAACAAATGCTCAACCTGTTCGATCAGGCGGAACGGCAGGCCGTCCACGTCCTGGTCTTCCCCGAGCTTGCGATTACCGGCTACACGTGCGGCGACCTCTTTCATCAACCGGTATTGCAGAAGGGCACCTTCGATGCCCTAAAACGATTGCTCGACGAGAGTGGCCGCCGATTCTCCGGAGTCTTTGTCGTCGGGTTGCCTTGGCTCGTCGGCGATCAGCTTTACAATGTCGCCGCGGTTGGGCAGCAGGGGCGCCTTCTCGGCGTCGTGCCCAAGTCGTATTTGCCGAGCTACAACGAGTTCTATGAAGCCCGCTGGTTCACGCCTGCTTTGAAGTCGCGCCATGCCAGCGTCGATTGGCAAGACGGTCAGCCGACGCCGTTCGGGACCGATCTCTTGTTTGCGGATCACCAAAGGCCGAGCGTCACGATCGGCGTGGAAATCTGTGAAGACCTCTGGATGCCGATCCCGCCCAGTTCCTTCCTGGCGCTCGGCGGCGCCAAGATTCTCGTCAATCTTTCCGCGAGCAATGAGGTCATCGGCAAGGCCGCCTACCGCCGACAGCTTGTCGCAAGCCAATCAGGCCGTTGCATTGCCGGCTACGTCTATGCCTCGTGCGGCATCAGCGAATCGACCACCGACGTCGTGTTTGGCGGTCACGGCATGATCGCCGAGAACGGCGTGCTCTTGGCCGAGTCGCCGCGCTTTCAGCAGGAGGGATCGTTAGTCATCGGTGACCTTGATGTCGACCGCTTGCAGAACGATCGGCAGAAGTCCAATACCTTTAGCGATTCGCTCGATCAACTGCGCGAACGGCGTTTTCGCCGCATCTCTTTCTCCTTGCAGAAATCGCCGACCCGACTGGTTCGCACGATCGACGCACATCCTTTCGTTCCGGCGGGCAAGGAGCAACTGGCGCTGCGCTGCGCTGAGATCTTCCACTCCCAAACCGCCGGGCTGGCCAAGCGGCTGGAGCACATCGGTAAACCGGCTGTCGCTATCGGCGTCTCCGGCGGTCTCGACTCGACATTGACGCTCTTGGTCACGTGCAAGACCTTTGACCTGCTCGGCTCGCCGCGCAACAAGATTCACGCCCTCACTATGCCCGGCTTTGGCACAACGCAACGCACCAAAGCCAACGCCCTGGCTCTGATGAAGCACCTCGGCGTGACGCCACGCGAAATCGACATTCGCTCGCTTTGTCTGGAAGAGATGCGAGCTCTTAATCATCGTCCGTTCGGCATCGCGCTCGATGGCCTAACCGTGGAGACCTTGTCCGCCAAGCTGAACGAACTCTCGGCCAGGGAATGCAACGATCTATGCTTCGAGAACGTGCAGGCACGC
>Ga0194132_10007698_pt1 | contig 15868 bp, 17 predicted proteins | sample TA2KigOf80mmetaG_FD_148612 | JGI IMG/M metagenome (GOLD analysis project Ga0194132, IMG submission 148612) | Freshwater microbial communities from Lake Tanganyika, Tanzania - TA2015054 Kigoma Offshore 80m | ecosystem: Environmental > Aquatic > Freshwater > Lake | place: Tanzania: Lake...
AATTCACGCGCGCCGTCGCCGCCTTTACGCGCGATATGAAAAAAATGAAACAGCGTGCGGTCTTCGCTGTGCGTGGCGACAAAGGTGCCGCGCCCTTGTTGGCGCACCAGGATGTTGCCGGCGGCGAGTTCGTCCACCGCTTTGCGCAGCGTGCCGATGGAGACGCCGAATTCTTGCGCCAGCATGGTTTCGCTGGGAATCGCTTCGCCGGGCTGCCATTCGCCGGCGGCGAGTTTGCGCGTCAACGCCGCTTGCACGCGGCGATACAGCGGGCCGGTGGGGGTGGGCGAAGCAGTGCGAGCGGCGGCGGGCATGCGGGTATGATGCGTGTGATGATTGGCGTGGCGGGCGATTCTACGCCAATCATATAAGTCATCTAGTTGACCTTGCGCGTGCCGCGCCGGTAGCATGCCGTGTTACGATCCACACCTTGCGTAATTATCGTAAGTATTTGATTTTATTGATATTTTTGTATTGGAGGTTTTATGATTCATTTTCTGGTTCACGACAAAAAGGATTCCGTCGGCGTGGCAGTGGTGGAGGGCATCAAGGCCGGCCAGGAGTTGACCGGCTGGCTGATGGAAGACGATTCCACCGTCACGGTGAAAGCCGCCAACGATATTCCCATCGGCCACAAGGTCACCATCAAGCCGCTCAAAAACGGCGAGACGGTGTGGAAATACGGCTTTGACATCGGTAAGGCGATCGCCGACATCAAAGTCGGCGAGCATCTTCATGTGCACAACGTGAAGACCAAGCGCTGGTAAGCCGGCCGCACCTCAACATTTCATTGGAGAAACATCATGGCCGTTATCAACAGCAAAACAACTTTCTGGGGCTATCGCCGCGAAAATGGGCGCGTTGGCGTGCGCAACAAAGTGATTATTCTGCCGCTCGACGATTTGTCGAACTCGGCGTGCGAAGCGGTGGCGCACAACATCAAGGGCACCACTTACATCAACCATCCGTATGGCCGGCTGCAATTCGGCGCGGACTTGGAATTGCATTTCCGCACGCTGATCGGCGCGGGCTGCAACCCCAACGTCGCCGCGGTGGTGGTGATCGGCATTGAGGAAGAATGGACCAACCGCATCGTCAAGGAAATCGCCAAGACCGGCAAACCGGTTTCCGGTTTCGGCATCGAGTTGCATGGCGACCATGATACGATTTTGCGCGCCTCGCGCGTGGCGAAGGAATACGTGCAGTGGGCGAGCGAGCTGCGCCGCGTCGAGTGCCCGATCAGCGATCTGTGGGTGTCGACCAAATGCGGTGAATCGGACACCACCTCCGGCTGCGGCTCCAACCCGACGGTGGGCAACGCGTTCGACAAGCTCGATCCGCTGGGGGTCACGCTGTGCTTCGGCGAAACCACCGAAATCACCGGCGGTGAAAACATCGTCGCCGACCGCTGCGCCACGCCCGAAGTGCGCGCCGCGTTCATGAAAATGTTCGACCGTTATCAAGAAGTGATCGAGCGTCATAAGACCAGCGACCTGTCCGATTCGCAGCCGACCAAGGGCAACATCGCTGGTGGCTTGACCACCATTGAAGAAAAGGCGCTGGGCAACATCCAGAAAATCGGCCACAAGTGCAAGGTGGTGGGCGTGCTCGACAAGGCCGAAGTGCCGACCAAGCCGGGCCTGTGGTTTATGGACTCCTCGTCGGCGGCCGCGGAAATGGTGACCTTGTGCGCGGCGTCGGGTTACGCCGTGCATTTCTTCCCCACCGGACAGGGCAACGTCATCGGCAACCCGATCATCCCCGTGATCAAGCTGTGCGCCAACCCGCGCACGGTGCGCACTATGGGCGAACACGTCGATTACGATTGCACCGGCTTGTTGCAGCGGCAGAAAAATCTCGATCAAACCGGCGATGAGTTGCTGGAGATCATGCTGCGGGTGTGCAACGGGCGGCTCACGTGTGCGGAAGCGTTGGGGCATAATGAGTTTGTGATGACTCGGTTGTACGAGAGCGCGTAGCCAATACTCCCTTGCCGCGCGATGAGCATCCCTCTTCCGCTCGCGGAAGAGGGACAGGGGAGGGCGGAGTGAGGGCTGTCATGAAACTTCGACGCAGCCCCTCTCCCTAACCCTCTCACCGCAAGCGGGGCGAGGGACCAGTTCACGGGTTCATCCAGCAACATGGCCAAACACCGCGGCGCCGATAGCCTAGCCCACGCGCTTGCCAACGCGGGCGCGCGGCAGATTTTTTCGCTCTCCGGCAATCAAATCATGCCGGTGTACGATGCCGCCATCGACGCGGGCCTCAACATCACCCACGTGCGCCACGAAGGCGCGGCGGTGCACATGGCCGATGCGTGGGGGCGCTTAACCGGCGAGCCGGGCATTGCCTTGTTGACCGGCGGGCCGGGGCATGCGAATGGCATTGGCGCGCTGTACACCGCGCTGGTGGCGGAATCGCCCATGGTCATGCTCTCCGGCGCGGCGCCGTTGAATCAACTGGGCCGTGGCGCGTTTCAGGAGATGGCGCAAGCGGATATCGCAGCCCCTCTCACCAAAGCCTCGTTCACCGGCAAAAGCGCGGCGACGCTGGGAGATGACATCGCACGCGCGATGCGCATCGCGCGCAGCGGCCGGCCAGGTCCGGTGCATTTGAGTTTGCCGTTTGATGTGTTGGAACACACGGTGGAAAACGGCGAAGCGCGCGTGCCCGCGAGAGATGCGTTTTACGCGCCGCCCCAAACGTTGCCTTTGGAAACCGCGCAAGCCATTGCCGCCGAAATCGCGCGCGCACAGCGCCCGCTGATCCTCACCGGGCCGCAACTCGCCGCGCATCGCGGGCAGGTGCTGCGCGAGCAACTCTCTCAGGCAAGCGGCGCCGCAGTGGTGGCGATGGAAAGCCCGCGCGGCATCGCCGACCCGTGCCTAGGTGCGTTCGGCGATGTGCTGCCCGAGGCCGATTTGATTGTGCTGATCGGCAAGCAACCCGACTTCACTTTGAAGTTCGCGGCGCCACCGGCGGTGCATGCACAGTGCCGCTTTATCGTGATCGACGCCGACATCGAGGTGTTGCGCCGTTCGATTGCGGCTATCAAGCGCGAGCGCGTGCTGATGAATGTCGTTGCCGATGCGCCGGAAGCGGTGCGCGGCTTGATCCAAGCGTTTGAAAAAAAACCAATTAAATCAAATACTTACAAGATATCCATCGAGCAGGCGCTGAGTTACCGTCCACCCGCGTGGGCCAGCGCCAAAACGCAAACGCCGAACACCGTGCACGCCGCCGAAATCGGCCGCGCGGTGCAAGCGGTGCTCGACCCAGCGGACGACGCGATCCTCATCGCCGACGGCGGCGAATTCGGCCAGTGGGCGCAAGCGTGCGTGAATGCGTCGACGCGCGTGATTAACGGCCCCGCGGGTTCGATTGGCAGCAGCATACCGTTCGCGATGGCCGCACGCGTGGCGCGGCCCAACGCCACGGTGATCGCGATGCTGGGCGACGGCACGCTCGGCTTTCATCTCGCCGAATTCGACACCGCCGTGCGGCATAATCTGGCGTTTGTAGCGGTGGTCGGAAACGACTCGTGCTGGAACGCGGAGTATCAGATTCAATTGAAGAGCTACGGCAAGGATCGCACCATCGGCTGCGAGCTGCAGCCGGGCACGGCCTACGAACAAGCGGTGGCGGCGTTGGGCGGCCACGGCGAGCGGGTGACCCGCGCGGCGGATTTACCGGCGGCGCTCGCACGCGCGCTGAAATCGAGCAAGCCCGCGTGTGTCAACGTGATGATTGAGCGGCTGCCGGCGCCGAATGTGTCGCGGGTGGGGGCTAGCGGTGGCGGGCATTAGGATGAAAAAAACTTCACCGCAGAGGCGCAGAGGCGCAGAGAACAACACGCAGAGAAGAACGATTTGGTTTTCTCTGCGAAACCTCCGCGCCTCCGCGCCTCTGCGGTGAAGGGGTTGACCTTCATGACCACCCTCAAAGTCAAAATCTGGCGCGGCACTGAAAGCGGCCAATTTCAAACCTACGACGTGCCGCGGCTGGAAAGCCAAACCGTGCTCGACGTGGTGACGTATGTGCAGCGCCGGCTCGACCCCTCGCTTGCCTATCGCTTCGCCTGCCGCGTCGGTGTATGCGGTTCGTGCGCGATGACGGTGAACGGCGTGTCGCGCTGGACCTGCCGCACACATGTGGACAAGGTCGCCGCGGGCGACACGCTGGAAATCGCGCCGCTGCGTAATTTGCCGGTGATTCGCGATCTCGCCACCGACATGACGGAATTTTTCGACAAGTGGGCGAAAGCGCGCGGGCGTTTTACCGGCGCGCACACGCGCAAGGACGATTTCGCCACGGTTAAACCCGAATCGAAAGAACGCAAGCGCGTCGACGCCGGCATCGAATGCATCGGCTGCGGCGTGTGCTACAGCGCGTGCGAAGTGGTCACCTGGAAGCCCGATTACCTGGGCCCCGCGGCGCTCAATCGCGCGTGGACGCTGGCCAACGACGTGCGCGACGTGGCGCAACAAGAGCGCCTGGCGGCGGTGGCGGGCGACGCCGGCTGCCACGCCTGCCACACGCATTTGAATTGCACCGAGCGTTGTCCGAAGGGCATTTCGCCGACGGCGGGGATTGCGGGGTTGAAGCGGCTGGTGTTGAAGGCTGCGATGAAGGGCGAGTTGTAACTGCGTGAGGGGTGAGGGGTGAACAGCGGAGCGTCGTCGGTTCGGACACAAGTGTTGCTGTGGGGGGCGCAGCGGGTAAGTGCGGCTCTTCTTGCGTTGTGCGTTGTAGTGCATCTCATCACCATCATCTACGCTGTGCGCAATGGCTTGTCGGCGGCGGAAATTTTGGGGCGCACGCGCGGCAGTTTCGCGTGGGGCGCGTTTTATGCGTTGTTCGTGGCGGCGGTGGCGGTGCACGCGCCCATAGGCATGCGCAATATTTTTGCGGAGATGGGTTTGCGCGGGCGCGGGGTGGACATGTTGTTGGTGGTGTTGGCGGTGTTGCTGGCGCTGTGGGGGTTGCGCGCGGTTTGGGCGGTGGTGGGGTAGCGCGATGAAACCTTTGTATCCGTTTACCGCAGCGCCGGCATGCCGACACCTTCATTCTGGCGAAGGCCAGAATCCAGTTCGTCATCTATCGGTGCGAAGCACCGCAAATTTGCGCGGCGCGCGGCTTGCTTCGCGGTGATCGATTAGCCATGAAAAACGACCACCGCGCCCGCAACCACCCCGCCTACTGGGCCTTCCTGGTGCACCGCGTTTCCGGCGTGGCGCTCACGCTATTCTTGCCGCTGCACTTCTGGGCGCTTGGCAACGCGCTGCAAGGTGAAGCCAGGCTCGAATCGTTTTTACGCTGGGCCGATCAACCACTGGTGAAATTCGCCGAGTGGGTGTTGGTGTTGCTGCTGGCGGCGCATATGGCCGGCGGGGTGCGGCTGTTGATGCTCGAATTCCTCGACTGGAGGGACTGGCAAAAAACCCTGCTGGCGGGCGCGGCGGGGGTCAGCATTGCCGTTGCCTTGTTATTCCTGCTGAACCTCACCTAAATCATGGCCAAACAAAAACCCAATATTCTGCTGATCCTGGTCGACGATCTGCGCTACGACGAATTCGGCGCGGGCGGCCACCCATATATGAAGACGCCGCACATCGACCGCATCGCGCACGAGGGCATGCTGTTCGAGCGCGCGTTTCACACCACGCCGATTTGTTCGCCCAATCGCGCGTCGATCCTGACCGGGCAATACGCAAGCCGCCACGGCATTATCGACAACGTCGCGCGCGATGCGGCGAGCCACCGCATTCCCAACTATCACCTGGCGTTGCAAAAACTCGGTTACGAAACCGCGCACATCGGCAAGTGGCACATGGGTAACGACGGCATGCCGCGGCCGGGTTACGATTTCTGGGTGGCGTTTGACGGCCACGGGCAACTGAACAACCCGCGCCTGAATCTGCACGGCAAATACAAACAACACACCGGCTACATCACCGACATCATGAACGCCATGGCGGTGGATTTTGTGAAGCGCAAGCACGACAAACCGTGGTCGCTGTGGTTCGCGCACAAGGCGGTGCATCCGGATGCCGAGCAAGCGGCCGACGGCACCATCAAAATGGATGGCTACAAATGCGCGCCGCGGCACCAGCATCTCTACCAGGGCTGCGTATTCCCACCCACCCCCAACATGCAATCGCCGGCGCAATTTTTAAAACACAAACCGGCGTGGACGGAAGCGGTGCAATTGCGCAAGCTGCCGCAATCGCGCGCGATCATGAGCCCGCTGCACTCTTGCGAGCAGGAGGAAATCCGCTTGCGCGCGCGCATGATGGCGGCGGTGGACGAGGGCGTGGGGATGTTATTGGACGCGCTGCGGGAGACCGGGCAACTGGACAACACCATCATTTTGTTTTTGGGCGACAACGGGTTTTTCTTCGGCGAGCACGGCATCGGCCCCGACCGCCGTTTCGGTTACGAAGAGGGGATACGCTCACCGCTCACCATCCGTTATCCGAAAAAAATCCGGGCCGGGTCGCGCCACCCGGCGTTGGTGATCCTGCAAGACATCGCGCCCACGCTGATCGAGTTGGCCGGCGGCAAGCCGGGCAAGCAGATTCAGGGCCGCTCGCTGGTGCCGCTGTTTGGCGAAGCAAAACCTAAAAACTGGCGCAACTCGGTGCTGGTCGAATATTGGGCGGAGAACGCGTATCCGTGGCTGGTGAGCATGACCTATCGCTGTGTGCGCACCAAGCGCTACAAATACATCAAGTGGATCAATCGCGCGCGTAACGGCGAGCTCGATGAACTCTACGATCTGGAGCGCGATCCCTACGAAATCAACAATCTCGCGCACAAACCCGCACATCGCGCCACACGCGAGCGCTTGCAGCGCGAGTTGCGTAAACTGGCGGCACAGGCATTAGGATTGTAATGCCCTGAAAACAATCGAGGAGAAAAAAAGTGTTTAAAATCAAGAACTTACAAATTTATAGTGTGTTGGCGGCAGTGCTCGTTGGCGCGAGCGCGGCGTACGCGCAGCAATATCCCAATCGCCCGGTGCGCATCATCGTGCCGTTTGCGCCGGGCGGCGCCACCGACATCGTCGCGCGTTTGATCGCGCAACGATTAAACGAGAGTTGGAGCCAAAGTATCGTCGTTGATAATCGCGCCGGCGCGGGCGGCAACATTGGCGGCGAACTGGCGGCGAGAGCCGCGCCCGACGGCTACACGCTGTTCATGACCAGCGGCTCCATCGTCACCGCGAATCAGCACATGTACCGCAAGATGACCTTCAATCCGGAAAAGGATCTGGTGGCGGTCACCGGCGCGGCCAGCGGCCCGCAATTGATCGCGGTGCATCCAAGCTTGCCCTCGAAAACGCTGAAGGACTTTATCGCGCTCGCAAAGGCCAAGCCGAAAACGTTTACCTTCGGCTCCGCGGGCATTTCCACGCAAACGCATTTGTCGGGCGAGAACTTCATGCACGCCGCGGGCATCGACGCGGTGCACGTGCCGTACAAGGGTGAAGGCCCGGCGCTGGTCGATCTGGTGGCGGGGCAACTGATATTTGCCACGCCCAACATGGCCGCGGCGATCAGTTTTGTGCAGCAAGGCAAACTGCGTGCGCTGGCGGTCACCAGCCGGGAACGCACCAAACAATTGCCCGATGTGCCCGCGGTGGCCGAAACCATCCCCGGTTTTGAAAATCTCGGCTGGTTTGGCTTGATGGCGCCGGCGGGCACGCCGGTCGAGGTGATCCGCAAGGTGCACGAAGACACCACCAAAGTGCTGCAGTCCGCGGACTTTAATACGCGGCTGACCCAACTGGGCATGGTGCCGTATTTTCGCGACCCGCAAGCGCTTACCAAAGCGATTCAGGCGGAGTCGGCGCACTGGGCGAAAATCGTCAAGGCGCGCAACCTCGTGGTGAATTGATGTGTTGCGTGTTGCGTGAGGCGTGAGGGGTGAGGCGCGGATTTTCGGTGCGGTTGCGGTATCGCGATTTTGACTATTGGGTTGGTTATGAAAGTTGATCTCAAGCAAATCGAAGAAGCGTCGAAGGAGATCTACATTCGCGCGCTTAAACTCTTGCCGCCCGACATCAAGGAAGGCTTCAAGCGCTTGGACGCCGCGGAAACGCACCCCACCGGCAAAGCCATCCTTGGTACCATGATTAAAAACATCACGGTGGCCGAGGCGAATACCAACTTGTTGTGCCAGGATACCGGCATCCCCATTTACAGCGTGGTGATCGGCTCGGGTGTCGAGGTCGACGGCTACGCGTTAAAGCAGGCGATCATCAAAGGCTGCGCGCGCGCGACCCAGGAACACCCGCTGCGTTCGAGCGTGGTGCACCCCACCACCCGCAAGAATGATCACACCTCTTGCGGGCGTTTTGTGCCGGTGATCAACATCGATTTTTCCGATCAAGCCAACGAGCTGTCGATTGAAATGATCCCCAAGGGTTCGGGCTCGGAATTTAACTCGTGGCTCAAAATGGCGCTGCCCGCGGATGGCGTCGACGCGATCAAAACCTTTGTCATCGATTGCGTGCTGGAAGCGGGCGGCAAAACCTGCCCGCCGACCATCGTGGGCGTGGGCGTGGGCGGCACCGCGGATTTGTGCGTGCATTTGTCCAAAGTGGCTGCGACGCGCGCGCTCGGCAGCGCATGCGCCGACCCCGAAGGCGCTGCGCTCGAAAAAGAGCTAAGCGCCGTGGTCAACAAACTCGGCGTCGGCCCGCAAGGCCTGGGCGGCGATTCGACTTCGTTCGCGGTGCATGTCGAAACGGCGGCGACGCATATCACGTTGAACCCGGTGGCGGTGAATATGCAATGCCACTCGGCGCGGCGCTCGCGAGCGACGTTTACGGCGGGTGGGGTGGCGTATGGTTTTTAGTTCTCACCGCAGAGGCGCAGAGACGCAGAGTTTGCGCAGAGGAAACCTAAATCGAATTTCTCTGCGAATCCTTTGCGCCTCCGCGCCTCTGCGGTAAAGGGGTTTCGCCAATGGCTCACTACGACTTCCAAATGCCCATCACCGAGCAACAGGCTCGGCAACTGCGCGTCAACGACACCGTGTCGTTGAACGGCACGCTCTACGGCATCCGCGACGCGACGCAAATACACATGTTCGATCACGGCCGCAAAACACGCTTTGACATGCGGGGGCATGCGGTGATCCACACCGCGCCTAACGTGAAATGGGTGGGTGAAACCGAAGCCGCGCCCTCGGGCTACGATTCGATATGTATCGGCACCACCACCAGCGCGCGCATGGAGCGCTTTACCCGCCCGCTGATGGAGCAATACGGCGTGCGTATCATCATAGGCAAGGGCGGGTTGTTCGCGGCCTCGCAAAAGGCGTTTGCTAATTTGGGCGGCGTGTATCTTGCGGTGGTTGGCGGCGCGGCGGCGCTGGAGACGACCTGGATCGAGCAGATTGAGGAAGTCGATTTGGATGATCTGAACCCCGAGTCACTGTGGAAATTCAGAGTGAAGAATTTTGGACCGTTGCTGGTGTCGATGGATGCGCATGGCGGGAATTTGTATACCGACGTGAATACGGCGGCGCGGGATAAGCGTGCGGAAGTGTTGGCGGCTTTGGGCGTGAAGAGCTGAACCCCTTCACCGCAGAGGCGCGAAGGCGCAGAGGACCCGCAGAGAAAGGCTTTTTCGATTTTCTCTGCGTAAACTCCGCGCCTTGGCGTCTCTGCGGTGAGAAGTGGAATCTATGAAAATCATAAAAACCGACATCCTCATTCTGGGCTCCGGCGGCGCGGGCTTGTTCGCAGCACTCCACGCGCACCAGCATAACCCAAATCTATCGATCACCGTCGCGGTGAAGGGCCTCCTGGGTAAATGCGGCTGCACGCGCATGGTGCAGGGCGGCTACAACGTCGCGCTGGCGAAGGAGGATTCGGTCGAGCGGCATTTCATGGACACCATCGAGGGCGGCAAGTGGCTGCCCGATCAGGAGCTGGCGTGGACGCTGGTGGAAACCGCGGTCGAGCGCATCCACGAACTTGAAAACGAACTGGGTTGTTTTTTCGACCGCAACCCCGACGGCACCATTCACCAGAAAGCCTTCGCCGGGCAAACCTTCGACCGCACGGTGCACAAGGGTGATTTGACCGGCATTGAAATCATCAACCGGCTTGCCGAGCAGGTGTGGGCGCGCGGCATCCACCGCCTCGAAGAGCAACGCGCGGTCGAGTTTATCAAGAACAAAGCGGGCGACGCGCTTGCCGGCGTGTTGATGATCGATATGCGCACGGGCGAATTCGTCTTCGTGCAAGCGCAAGCGGTGCTGCTCGCCACCGGCGGCGGGCCGACGATGTACAAGTACCACACGCCCTCGGGCGACAAAACTTGCGACGGCATGGCGATGGCGCTGCGCGCAGGGATCGCGCTGCGCGACATGGAAATGGTGCAGTTTCACCCGACCGGTTTGATCGCCGGCATGGACACGCGCATCACCGGCACCATCATTGAAGAGGGTTTGCGCGGCGCGGGCGGCCAGTTGTTGAACGGCAACAAAGAACGCTTCATGCACAAATACGACTCGCGCAACGAACGCGCCACGCGCGACATCGTCTCGCGCGGCATGTATCAGGAAATGCGCGAGGGGCGTGTCAACAAAAACGGCGGCCTCTACATCACCATGGCGCATCTCGATCCGAAAATGGTGCGCAAGGAATTCAAAGGCATGGTCGAGCGCTGTGCCGATTGCGGTTTCGATCTGGTATCGGGCCTGGTGGACGTAGTGCCCACCGCGCATTACATGATGGGCGGCGTGGAATTCAAGCCCGGTTGTTTCACATCATTGAATGGTTTGTTCTGCGCGGGCGAAGATTCCGGCGGCGTACACGGCGCCAATCGTTTGGGCGGCAACGGTGTGGCGAATTCCACGGTATTTGGCGGCATTGCCGGCGATGTGATGCCGGGGTGGGTGAAGGCGCATGGCCAGTTCAGCGAACCCGATAAGAGCGCCATCGACGCGGCGGTAGCACTATGCCGCGCGCCGTTTGCCAAAAAAGGCGGCTCGCTCGCCGACATTCGCGAAAAACTCTACAACCACATGTGGGACGACGTGGGCATTGTGCGTGACGCGGCGTCGCTCGCGCGCGCCGCCGGCACGCTGGACGAATTCGAAGCCGAGCTCGATGCCACGGGCGTGGATGGCGGCAATCTCGCGTTTAATTTGACCTGGCACGATTGGATGAATCTGAAAAACCTGATTCTGGTGTCCAAGGCGATCCGCTATGCCGCGGTTGCGCGCGAGGATTCGCGCGGCGCGCATTTTCGTTCGGATTTTCCAGACGTGCGTGACTTGGAGAATTCGCGGTTTACGAGCGTTACTTGGGCCAACAACAAATTTTCTTGTTCTACGAAGCCGGTATCGTTTACGCGCGTGAAGCCGGGCGAGACGCTCCTGAAGTAACGCGTTGTCGCGGGCACTTGCCCGACCGACGGTGTCGTTCCCGCGCAGGCGGGAACCTATAACGCCCTTGCGCGTGGCACCGGTGTTATGGGCTCCCGCCTTCGCGGGAGCGACACTGTGGTGTATCGTGCGTTCCTAAACCTCATCAAGACTAAATCGCACTGTCATGCCCATAGTTTCCCTCGAAGAAATCACAAACCTCACCATCCGCGCCCTAAAACGCGCCGGCGCCAGCAAGCTGATGGCGCAAACCACCGCGCAAGCCTTGGTCGCCGCCGAAGCGGAGGGCCTAGGCGGCCACGGCTTATCGCGGGCCGCACTCTACTGCCAGCACCTGCGCGAAGGCCGCGCCAACGGCAAAGTCAAACCCAAAGTGATCAAACGCAAAGGCGGTACGGCGTTGGTCGATGCTTGTGGCGGGCTGGCGTTTCCCGCGTGTGCGCTGGCGGTGAAAGAGGTGATTGCGCGCGCCAAGCGTTTCGGTGTTGGCTACGTCGGCGTCACGAACAGTCACCACATGGGCGCGGTGGGTTATCACTTGGCACCCGTGGCCGAGGCGGGCCTCGTCGGCCTTGCGTTCACCAATTCGCCGCCGGCGATCAACGCCTGGGGCGGCAAGCGCGCCTTATTCAGCACTAATCCGATCGCGGCTGTGTTCCCCCGCAAAAATGGCGTACCGATCGTGATCGATCTGTCGCTCTCCGAAGTGGCGCGCGGCAAAATCATGGTGGCGGCGAAGGAAGGCACGCCGATCCCGCTGGGCTGGGCGGTGGATAAAGACGGCAACCCCACCACCGATGCCAAGGCCGCGTTGACTGGTAGCCTCATGCCCATCGGCGGCGCGAAAGGCGCGGCGCTGGCGATGATGGTAGAAGTGTTATGCACGGCGGTTACGGGTGCTGCGTTCAGTTTTGAAAACGATTCGTATTTCGAGCCGGGCAACAAGCCGCGCATCGGCCACGCGATATTGGCCATCGATCCCGCGGCGCTCGCGGGCAGCGAGGCGTATAGCTCACGCATGGAAGTGTTGATCGAGGCCATTCTGCGCGATGACGGTGTGCGCTTGCCCGGTGCGCGGCGGCAAAAGTCAGTCGCGGCTGCGCGTGAACAAGGTTTGACCGTAGGCGACGCACTATGGTCGGAGCTGCAAACACTGGCGGCGAAAAAATCATAAGCTGACGCGTGCTCCAGTCGAAGGGGGCTGATATGCCGGACATGACCACCGTAGCCGCCATCGGCGTCACCCACTGGCACGCGCTGTACGATGCCGCTTACTTGGTGATGCTGAAAGAGCTGCCCGATGTAAACCTCGTCGCCATCCACGACGACGATGCATCAATTGCCGCCGAACGCGCGGCGAAACTCGGCAATCCGCCGATCTACACCGACTACAAAAAAATGCTGGCGGAAGTGAAGCCGGATTTTGTCGTCGCGTTAGGCCGCCCCATCGACATGGCGGCGATCGCGCACTATCTGCTCGATCACGGCATCCCGTTCGTGATGGAAAAGCCCATGGGCTACAACGCGGAAGAGGTGCGCAGCGTTGCCGACAAGGCGCGCGACAAGGGTGGCTTCGCGGCGGTGCCGTTGCCGTACCGCTATCAGCCGCAAATTTTGCTGGCGCAAAAACTCATCGCCGAAGGTTGCTTGGGGCCGCTGTCGCACATCAGCTTTCGCAGCATGCGCCCGACCTCGGCGCGTTACTCCGCGTGGGGCGCGCCGTGGATGCTCGACCCTAAGATCGCCAATGGCGGCTGCCTGCGTAACCTGGGGCCGCATGGCATCGATGCCTTCATGCTGTTGACCGGTGAAGACGCCGAAGTGACCGGCGCGCAAGTAAGCCAACGCGGGCTTAACACGGCGGTGGAGGATTACGCTTGTGTGTTGCTGCGTTCGGCGAGCGGTGTGGTGGGCATCGTCGAAGTCAGCAACTTGTCGCCCAACATGGCTGGCAAGGCCGATCTCCTTGTGAGCGGCGGCAACAGCATGCTGGTGGTGGAGGGCAGCACCGCGCGCATCATCACCGATGAGGGCACGCAAACCATTCAACTCGAAGCGGGGCGGAAACCTTCGCTGCTGATCCTGCGCGATGCGTTGGCCCATGCGCGCGCGGGCAAACCGCCGCTGACCAGCGTCGAAAATTGTTACCGCGTGGTGCGTTTGATCGATCGCGCGTATGCGTTGGCGCGCGGGTAAGGCCACTGCGGCGGGATACGCTACGCTCCTCCCGCCCTACGTTATCTACGTTATCGGTGCGTATCGAGCCACGCCTGCAACCGATCCACCCCATCCAATACCACTGAAAACTGCTCGCCAAATTTTGTGAGCTGATACTCAACGCGCGGCGGCACTTCGGGGTAGGCGTGTTTTTCCAGGATGCCGAAGCGCTGCAATTTGCGCAGCCGCTCGTTTAACACCTTGGTCGATAAACCTTCGACCGCTTTTTGCATCGCGCCGGGGCGGTTGACGCCGTCGCGCACGAGACGCATCACGGAGAGCGACCATTTGCAGCCGACGATGTCTTCCACCATCGCGCTGACCGGTTTGTGCGCGGCGTTCGCGGTTGTGCGTAAAGTTTTTTTGGTTTTGTTTTCCATGACATGCACCATTTGGTGCCTACCCCACGCTTTGGTGCGTGCTTGTGGCGGGTGCTGGGCTTGATTAAGTTGCGCCAGTAAACATTTTACAGGAGCACACCATGAAAACGACTCTCGCCACCGGCGCGCTGGTGTTTGCACAACTCGCGTCGCTCGCGTGGGCCGCCGATCCGGCGCCGGTGCCGTACCCCGCCGGCTATCGCGATTGGCACCACGTCAAAAGCATGATCATCAACCAGGGGCATCCGCTGTATCAAAGCTTCGGCGGCATTCATCACATCTATGCCAACAAAGCCGCAGTGGAGGGCTACAAAAAGGGCAAGTTCCCCGACGGCGCGGTGATCGTGTTTGATTTACTTGACGTGAAATCGGCGGATAACGCGGTGACCGAAGGCGATCGCAAAATCGTCGGCGTGATGCACAAGGACTCGAAGAAATACAAAGACACCGGCGGCTGGGGCTATGAAGGCTTTGCCAAAAACAGCACCACCGAGCGCGCGGTGGGCAAAAACGCAGCGAGCGCGTGCCATCAGTGCCACACCTCGCAGAAGGATAAGGATTTTGTGTTTAGTTCGTTGCGCAAGTAAGCGTTCATCCTTCGACAGGCTCAGGACGAACGGAGAAGTTGAAGCGGGCGTCCCGCCCGCGGTCCGCGTGGATTAATTCGCCTTGGCGCCGGCTTCGCGCAGCACCTTGGCGAACTTCGCCGCTTCCGTTTGAATGAACTCGGTGAATTGTTGCGGCGTGCTGCTCACGGCTTCGACGCCGAGGTTGGCGTAACGCTCGCGCAAATCCGGCAGCGCGTGCGCACGCACCAACTCGGCGTTGAGTTTGGTGATGATCGGTTGCGCCACGCCGCGCGGCGCGAACACGCCCCACGAATTCACCAGCGCGTAGCCGGGCAGCCCCGCTTCGGCCACCGTTGCCATCTTCGGCAAAATCGAAAAACGCTTGGCGCTGGTGACGGCCAGCGCGCGCAGCTTGCCGGTTTTGGTGTGCGGCAGCGCGATCGGCGTTTCCGAAAACAGCATTTGAATTTGCCCGCCCATCACTTCGCCCAGCGCGAGCACCGTGCCTTTGTACGGCACAAGTATCTCAATAAAATCAATTAGTTATTTACTTTTTTATAGTATTAGTTTATAGTTTTTCTTTGGGCAATTACGGAAAAACTTATGCATTTACGTGCCGCTATCTATTGTCGCGTTTCGACCAATAACCAGACTGTATTAAACCAATTGCTGGAATTACGCGCCGTTGCTGAGCGTATGGGCTGGAAAATCGCCGCAGAACTCCAAGACACCGGTATTAGCGGCGCTAAAGGACGGTGTGAACGCCCCGCGCTTGACCAGCTACACCAAATGCTACAGCGCCGGGAAATCGATGTGGTAATGGCGTGGTCGATTGATCGATTGGGACGGTCAATTCAAAATCTAGTTACTTTAATGTCCGAAATTCAGTCCGCTAAAGTCGACCTTTACGTTCACCAGCAGGCTATCAATACACAAACTGCGAGTGGTCGAATGATATTTGGTATTTTCGCGTCGCTCGCAGAATTTGAACGTGAAATGATCCGTGATCGCATCCACGCTGGTCTTGCTCGTGCAAAATCGGAAGGCAAAAAACTCGGTCGACCGTCCAACGTGAACGAAAGTGTAATTGCCTCCGTCAAGCTGCTGCGACAAAACGGGCAAAGTATTCACACTATCGCCAAGCAACTGCGCATTGGGGTTGGTACTACAAGTCAGATATTAAAAGCAGCATGATTATAAAAAAATCAAAGCATGCTTTACGCGGCGATATTATAAAAATACGGCGCGGGCTGGCGATTTATCAAACTCACGCGTCGCCTTTTTACTTTGCGCGAA
>Ga0194132_10007699_pt1 | contig 15867 bp, 12 predicted proteins | sample TA2KigOf80mmetaG_FD_148612 | JGI IMG/M metagenome (GOLD analysis project Ga0194132, IMG submission 148612) | Freshwater microbial communities from Lake Tanganyika, Tanzania - TA2015054 Kigoma Offshore 80m | ecosystem: Environmental > Aquatic > Freshwater > Lake | place: Tanzania: Lake...
ACGACCCAGATGTTGTAGGGAATCCACAGGCTGATAAACACCGCCAGTGCAAACCCGATAAGCACCGAGCGGAGGGTAAATCGTTTTGACGTAGGATCGAGCGGAAACGAAGTCATAGGAGTAGAAACCCACCGCAACCCTGTAGGGGCGAAACATATTTCGCCCATTATGCCGTTTACGACCGGCGTTCGGTAACGTATAATGGGATGCGTATAATCGGATGCGCGGGCAACGATAACCCGCCCCGTATCCATCGTCAAGCAAAACGTCACCGCAGGGTCGTAGGCCCTTCCGTTTCCGGCGACGATACGTCTTTGGAAATCCATGAACGACATCATATTCGAACCCAACGAGTTGTACAAAGCCTATCAGACTTCGAAAGGCGAGACCGTCCCCGACGGGCGTTGCCGCGTCCGGACGCTGCGTTTCGAGTCACGCTGGACCGAATTTCTCTTGCCGGACGATCGGGCGATCCCGGAAAATCGGTCTTTTCCATACGTCATGATCGAGCCGCTCGATCTTGCGCCGGAAGGCTCCGAAGACGTACTGGCGGTTACGCACGGTCTTAACGAGGGAAGCCCGGCTAAGCTGTTTCCCTGGGCATACAACCTGTGTCTGGCTCTTAGGATGCCTGCGTTGATTTTTCCCATGGCCTTTCACGTGGGTCGCCGATCCGCAGATTGGGGGTTTTCGGCACAGGCGCGGCTTGTGTCAGAGAGTAGCGCCTTGCCCGGAAATTTCAAAACCAGTCCCTTTAACGCCCGTATCAGCCTGCGGTTGGCGCAGGCTCCCGAACGTTTTTTTGGGGGCGGTCTTCAGTCCTTTTACGATACGCTCGACCTCCGGGACCGCATCGCCTCGGGTTTCCATCCGGGTCGTCGGCCCGGTGCTCGGATGCATTTTCTGGGGTATTCGGCAGGCGGTTATCTGGCGCTGACGCTGTTGATGGCCGACCCGGAGCAAAGATTTTGCGACAGCCGCGCCGTGCTTTTCGCCTCGTGCGCCCCAGCGGACGGCATGCATCCCGGCAGTATTTTTATCATGGATACCGATGCCGCAGACCGGTTGGCCGGGTTTCTAAAAAACCATGCTCTTGCGGATGTTCACCTGACCGGCAAACTCGCCCAACTCGCCCAAGTGCCGCTTTACTGGATCGACCGGATTTTTTCGGGTGACATAGCGCACTCGGACCGACTGACGGCGCTCAAGGACCGGGTGATGGGCGTCGCCAACCCGTCGGACCGCGTCATCACCGCCAAAGGGATGAAACGCAACCTAACAGACGTTTCTCTGCTATCGCTTCCGCTGGGTATCCATGAATTTCCGTTCAACCTGCCCGATCCGCTCATTGAAGTATACGACCGCCGTCAGGAGCCGACCAAAACCCTACTCAACCGTGTCGGGGACGGTCATCGCATCGCCGAACCCTACCGAACCGTCTTCGAAGCCTTTATTCGGGAGACGAGCGCCTTTATAGACGGCCAAAAACACGCTTGACAACCCCCTGCTTTTCCGTATTATCTACTTAAGGTAACTCGCTGGAAATGAAAGAACTATCCGCGTGAACCCCCGGATGCGGCCCGCCATTCCGGCCTCATCCTTCCCATCGTTTTCTACCTTGCGACCGTACTTTTTTAACGAGCGGCAAACGCCATGACAACGTCGGCTCCGACGCTTGAATCCCCACCTCCGAAAACACGCGACAAGGCCCTTCAGGTGTTGATGGAGCAGTGTGCCATTACACACCCGGATATGGATCTCGATCTGGTCGAAAGTGCCTATGCGTTTGGGAATCGTTATCACGGGGAGCAGAAACGTCAGTCGGGCGAACCGTATATGGTCCATTGCGCCGAGGTGGCGCTGATTCTCATCGGCTGGCACATGGACTCGGCAACGATTGCCGCGGGACTTCTCCACGACGTCCTCGAAGACGTGGAAGCGCTTACTCCCGAACACCTCGTCCAAGCGTTTGGCGAAGAGATCACCACCCTTGTCAACGGCGTCACCAAAATCCCCAAGATCGACATCCCCGAACGCGAAGAACGCCAAGCCGAATCGTTTCGAAAAATGCTGCTCAAAATCGCCGAAGACGTGCGCGTGGTGATTATCAAATTGGCGGACCGGCTTCACAACATGCGCACCCTGTCGTATCTCGATACCGCAACCCAGCGTCGCATCGCGCTCGAAACCCGCGACATCTACGCTCCCCTTGCACACCGATTGGGTATGGCGCAAGTTAAATCCGAACTCGAAGACCTCAGCTTCAAATACTTGGATCCCAAAGCCTATCGAGACATCTCCGGTCGAGTGGCGCAAAACCGGGAAAAACGCGAACAGCTTATCGAAGAGATCAAAAAAACGGTCGCTGAAACGCTCAAAAAGGCGGATATCCACGCCACGGTAAAAGGGCGCGCCAAACATCTGTACAGCATCCATACCAAGATGGAGCGCCGGGAAAGATCGTTTGAGGAAATCTACGACCTCTTGGCCCTGCGCATCGTCGTCGACACGCCTCATGACTGCTATCACGCGCTCGGCGTCATCCACAATCTCTATAACCCCATGTTTGGCCGGTTCAAAGACTATATCGCCAAACCCAAAATGAATATGTATCAATCGCTCCATACGACAGTTGTCGCCGCGCATGGGGAAATTGTGGAGATTCAAATCCGCACACGAGAAATGGACCGAGTAGCCGAGGTTGGTATCGCCGCGCACTGGCTGTACAAGGAAAACCGATCCACACCTACCGAAGCCGACAAGCGCATGGAATGGCTCCAGCAGTGGATTGCTTTTCAGATGGATCTGACCGACAACCGGGAGTTTATGGAATATCTTTCAATGGGTTTGTACGAAGACGACATTTTTGTCTTCACGCCCAAGGGAGAGGTAAAGGAGCTTCCGCAGGGCGCTACGGCGCTCGATTTTGCTTTTGCCATACATACCGACGTGGGGTTTCACTGTACCGCCGCCAAAGTAAACGGACGCATCGTCCCGCTTGCCACACCGCTCAAAACCGGCGAAACCGTCCAGATCGTCACCAATCCACATCAGACGCCCAGCCTGCACTGGCTCGACATTGTAAAGACGCCAAGAGCCAAGTCCAAAATCAACGCATGGTTCAAAAAGGCGACATACGATCAGAGCGTGGCGCTGGGCACGGACCTTGTGGAGCGGGAATTGAAACGTCTGCGGATACGCAAAAAACCCGGCGAAGAAATGGAAGAAATTGCAAAGGCATACGGTCAGGTCGATGCGGGACATCTCTACGCGGCCATCGGTCGTGGCGATTTTTTTGCAGCGCAGGTGGTCCAGCGGCTTTCCGCCGAAACCCCCGCTCCCCAAAAAGAAGCCTCTCTACTGGCCAAATTCGTAGACCGGGTCCGGCGTTCCAACGAGGAAGTCAAACTCCGAGGAGCGGACAACCTGCTTGTCCGGTTTGCCCAGTGTTGTCAGCCGGTTCCCGGAGACCCCATCGTCGGGTGTATCACGCGCGGACGTGGTGTTACCATCCACCATAAAGATTGCGTAAACGTCATGGAAGACCTCGAACGCCGGCTGTATGTGGACTGGGACACCGGAGAAAAACAGAGCTTTCTGGTCGGACTCAAGGTATTGGCGCACGATCGCACCGGGTTGTTAAACGAAATTTCGAAAGCCATCACCGACTCCGGTCTCAACATCACCTCCGCCACCATGACGACCGGCGGACGCCAGGCATACGGTTGGTTTACCATCGAGGTGCGTCACGCGGACGACATCTCGCGGGTGTTTGAGCGGATCAACAGAATCCGTGGCGTGCAGAGCGTGGAACGGCAGTCGGGTGCGAGCGTAGAAGAAGTACGCAACTTTTTTGACCACGCCGACCAACGATAGCAAAACAAGAGAGCATCATGAGCGACGATACCCTGATCCATACGGAGGGGGATTTTGATCTGCCGATGTCCCGCCGGGCGTTTCTTGCCGGTGCGGCACTTGGCGGTGTCGGTTTGCTGACAGGAGCGCATGAGACAGCCGCGTGGATGGCGGGCCGTCAACCCGCCGATGTAAAAGGCATCGGCGTACCCGCAGGACTGGTTCGACTGGCGTTTAACGAAAACCCGCTGGGGGCCTCCCCCAAGGCCATCGCCGCCGTCCTCGAACGTCAAACATGGATGAACCGCTACGACTACACGACCACGCTCCAGAAAGCCATTATCAAATATCACGGCCTGGATATTCCCAATGTTTCCGGATTTGATTTCAAGGCCACAGGAGAACGTCACGGCATCCTCCTCGGTGTGGGCACCACGGAATTGCTTCAACTTCTCGCCCTCGAAGCCCTTATGGGAAAAGGAGAGGCCGTCGAGGCGCTTCCCGCTTACGGTCAGATCACCCGAGTGGGGGACGAACTCCGTGAGGCAGGATACCCCGTTCTAACACGACAGGTGGCCGTAAAACCGGACGGAACCCACGATCTGGATGCCATGCAAGCCCTGATCACCGACCGCACCGGGCTTGTCATCGTCAACAATCCGCACAACCCCACCGGCGCGATCAATCCGTATGCGGACGTATTGCGTTTTATCGACAACGTCCCGTCTCGCGTCCTTGTCGTCATCGACGAGGTGTATATTCATTTTGTGCGAGACCCGGCGTACAAAGATTTTATAGATATCGCCAAAGAACGCGAAAACGTGCTGGTGCTACGAACTTTTTCCAAGGCGTACGGATTAGGAGGGCTTCGCGTGGGATACGCCGTGGGACACCGCAACGTCGTCCGGCGTCTGGCGCCCTTTTCCATGGGGCTTTTAGGCCGCAACACGCTGTCCGTATACGCGGCGGCGGCGGCGTTGGAAGATGCGGAACATGTACGCCGCTCGCAACAGACTGTATGGAGCGGAAACGACTACCTGACGGGCGAACTGAAGAAAATGGGGGTTTCCGTCGTACCGAGCCACGCCAACTTTGTTTGGGTAGACTGCAAACGGCGCACCCGTGATATCGTCCGCGCGCTGTCGGCGAAAAACGTGCTTATTCGAGGCGGCGAAGGCGCGTGGGAGTCGCCCAACCATATCCGGGTATCCACCGGCTCTCCGGAGGAAAATGAAGCGTTTATCCATGCCTTGCAACAAGTGTTGGCGTAATCCTTTCTTTTTTCGTGCCGCCGTCTCCCCTCTTTTTTTACCGATCTTTTTTTTCGGACTTTTTTCTCTCGTCCGCCCCTCTTTCGCCTTTTCAACGGACGTTTCCACCCCGGATACGGCCATCGTTCTCTGGATGGAGGCCGAACACGCCGACTCCACGTATGCCACGGACGTCTATCCAGCTCTTGGGCTGAGCGGCGGAAAAGGACTTCATTTTTCTACGGACGCTACGGATCATGTCACGCGGTTTTTCGTGCGGTTCCGGTTTTCCGCGCCCCGTGCCGGACGCTATGCGCTCTGGACCCGGCGACATCTGCTGTATATCGACATCGGTACTTGGCCGATGCTTGACCGCTTGCGCCGCTATGTCGGCATGGAATGGCGAATCGACGACGGAGTCTGGCACCGGACGCCGATGGAAACACCGCCCGTCAGCACCGAGGGCCGATACCCTAATTCGATAGGTCATCTGGGTTTTTCACAAACCGGCGACGGAGAAACCGCGGCACAGTACATCGGCTGGTATCTCGACGACTTTGTGGAATTGACCGAAGGGGAGCATGTCTTCGAAACGCGGTTTTATATCCGCCAGACGACCATGACGCCGGTCTTCCGTCCCGAACCGCACCGATACTACGGTCTGCTCGACGCGGTGGTCGTGGCAGAGCCGGGTTTTGTACCCGAAGGCCGCATCGCGCCCCCCTATGCGCTACCGGGATACGCCCCTCCGGACCGCGCCCCGGAAAAACGCACCGTCTTCATGGACCTCTCCACAACCGGGCACACCGTCCCCATCCTAGTGCCCGGTCTCTCGATGGTTTCCGAAAATCCGCTTCACCAAACCCGATACCGGGATGTCCGCCCGCCGCTGATCCGTCTGCCGCATCTCTACACCGCCGCAAAAGTTTCGGTAGACACCGCCGGACGTGTGTCCATCGACTGGACCGAACTGGACCGCCTTGTAGATAGGATTTTCGAAATGGGGAGCGAGCCGATTATGTGTATCAGCTACACGCCCGCCGCGATTTCCAGCATACCGCCCGGCACGCCTCCGGGACCTGTGACCGGCGATCCGGGCATGTACGCGCCGTCCGACTACGCGCTGTGGGAGGAAGTGGTGTACCGCACCGTCCGACATTTCAATGTCGAACGAAAACTGAACATACGATACTGGGAAGTGTGGAACGAACCCAACAACGTATTTCTTCAGATATGGCCGATATGGAGTTGGACCGACCGCCTGCCCTTTATAAACGTCACGCTCGAATATGTAAAAAAACTTGTCGTGTACTGCCGGATTTATGAACACGCGGCACGAGGAGCCGTCCGCGCCGACCCGTCCATCCGGATCGGCGGACCGGCAGCGCTATGTGATGGAAATCCGGGTAATATGGCGGGGAGTACTTCGTGGTGGGTAAAAACCCTTGCCTGGTGGTGCTATTTGCGCGACCTGCGGTTCGACTTTATTTCACTCCACCTGTATGCCGGTTCGCCGGATTCGGTAGAACCGGCCTACTACGGACGGTTGATCCAAAATGCGCGCCAATGGGCAAAAGTGGGGAACCTCGCCCCGGAAGAGGTCATTATAGACGAATGGAATGTATTTAGCATGGAAGGGGGTCATGACACCGTTACCGAATATCATGCCGCGTGGGTCATGGAAACGATGTTTTCCATGATGCAGGCCGGAGCGCGTCATACCGTATATTTCGGCAGCGGAACGAGCTGGCCAGGGCTGTTTTCTTCCGAACGGTATACACCGACCCCGGCATACAACCTGTTCAAAATGGTGGCTATGCTCGAACCCGATCGTCTTGCCGTGGCTTCGGAGCACGGAGACCTCCGGGTGCTCGTTTCCCGGTCCGCCTCGCGGATCACCCTGCTGGCATGGCGTTTTGGCACGGTCCCGGTGGACGTTCAGTGGTCGCTCGTCGGCAGCGGATTCGATCCAAAACCGGTGCGTTACCGCCGATATCTGATCGACGCGGGTCACAGCAATCTAAGGTCTGTCACCCAACATGCCGAACTTGAAATCGTGGAAGACGAAACATGGCTACAAACCGATGGGCGGACATGGACGACACGGCTAAGCGAAACCAGTATGACCCTGATGACGTTCGAAACCGGTTCCGATCCATAACGCTTCTTACCAATTTCCGTATACGCTTGATTCGAGAGACAAAGTTTTCATGTCCGACGCTCTGCCCTCCATAAGCGTCGTCATTCCGGCGCTAAACGAAGAGACCGTCATCGGCGCGTGTCTGGAGCAGTTCCGCGACATCCCGGATCCGCTTGAGATCCTCGTGGTGGACGGGGGCAGTATCGACCGGACACGCGACATCGCGGCAACGTTTCCACGCACGACGGTTTTGAACGGTCCCAGGGGACGGGCGGTCCAGATGAACGCCGGGGCCGCCGCCGCTTGTGGAGACATTCTGGTGTTTCTCCACGCCGATACCTTTCTTCCTGAAGCATGGCATCACAAAATAGCCGGTTCGTTTCTTCTTCCCGGCGTTTCCGGAGGCCGGTTCCGGTTCGATATCGCTCATCCTGCGACGGTCTACAGGTGGATTGCCTTCGGCACCAACTTCCGGTCCCGCGTGTTAGGGATTACCTATGGGGATCAGGTCATCTATACCCGTAGCAACATCTTCCGAGATACGGGAGGGTATCCGGTCGTTCCCATTTTTGAAGACTCCGAATTTGCCACCCGTCTCAAACGGCATGGTCTTTTCGACTGGATCGACGCTCCCGTCATGACTTCGGCGCGGCGCTGGCAAAGACGCGGCGCGCTCCGGACGCTTTTGCTTACCTGGGCGCTTCGCACATTCTACACCGTCGGTGTATCCCCCGAAACGCTCCACCGGTTCTACACCCACGTAAGATAGCCCCCAAAATACTAAACATTTGTTATGTTATTTCTTGACTTGCCGATGTGTTTTTCGTATAATTAAGTTTACAAAAAAGACCGGCACGTAGCCGGATGTGTGTCAAAATGTTTTATGAGGAGACCGTCCCATGATGGAGAATACGATTCAAAAGGCCCTTTCCCATCCTTTTCCCGGTCATTTGATTCGGCAGCGCAAACAGGCATGGACGGACCGTAGAACCGGTCAAACCCGAACTCTGTCGCTCGACTACGTGGAAACCGCCGTGATCATACAGCGGCTCAACGAGGTGTTCGGTCATGCGTGGAGTTTCGATATCCGGGAGTCCCAGCGTATCGACGACAATCAGGTGCTTGTGCTTGGCGCGCTCAACGCCGGCGGCGTGACCAAAACGGCCTTTGGCGGCGCCGCGATCGGAAACGGCGAGGAAAACGTGGTCAACGCCTATAAAGCGGCGGTGGGCGACGCGATAAAGCTGTGCGCCAAACAACTCGGCATCGGTCTGCATCTCTGGATAAAGGGCGACGGCTAAAAGGCTTGCGGGCGTAGCTCTTGCGGCATCGGAACCATTGCAAGGGTCGCGCTTCGCACTTCCTTCTTGACAGCGCGCTATTTTCCAGTACCTTATCGTTCAGGTTCGCAGGTGGCGTCGGTGGCCTACCGGCGCTGAAAAGGGAAGATGGTGAAAATCCATCGCGGTCCCGCCACTGTAAACGGGGACGAAACTCAGAGACTCCACTGCTCGTATCGAGCGGGAAGGACTGAGGAGTAGGGTGATCCGTAAGTCAGGAGACCTGCCTGCGAATGGCTACAGCTTCTCCGTGAGCAGAGAGGCCGAGCGTTCGATAGGACACAATCGCCTATCCCGGTCTTCTCAGGACTTGTTCAGGATGCCGATCCTTGATCGGTCTTCCGAACCGTTCCTGCTCAGGAGACCGGGATTTTTTTTGACTGCTGCTGGGGGGTTCGATGGATATCGTACTGTCCGCCGACCAAGTATCATGCGGGTATGAAGAACGGCTTGTGTTGGAACGTATTTCCTTCGATCTCCACCGAGGGGAAATGTTGGGCGTGATCGGCCCCAACGGCTCCGGCAAAAGTACCCTGATCCGTGCGCTTACCAGAATTCTGTCGCTCGAATCCGGTTCCGTGTGGGTCGGTAGCGAAGACATCACTTCGTTTTCGTTGAGACGACTTGCCCAGACGATCGCCGTCATTCCTCAGCAGGCCAACATCCCATTTGCGTTTTCCGCCTTCGAACTGGTTATGATGGGCCGACTGCCGCATCTCAAGCGTTTCCGGCGCGAACGCCCCGAAGACGTCGACATCGTATGGGAAGCCATGCGACGTACCGACTGTCTTCAGTTTTGCGACCGTCCGATTTATGAATTGTCGGGAGGCGAACGACAGCGCGTCATCATCGCCAGAGCGCTTGCCCAGCAACCCGGTATCCTCTTGCTCGACGAACCAACTTCGTATTTGGATCTCAACCATCAGATCGAAGTGTTTGATCTCCTGCGTCATTTGTGCGCGCACGACGGCATGGCCATGCTGTGCGTATCGCACGACCTCAATCTTGCGGCAGAATACTGCGACCGGCTTATGATGATCGACAAGGGGCGTGTATTTGCCGTCGGTACTCCGGAGGAGATACTGACCGGACCTCATATCCAAGAGGTATTTGGTGCTGAGGTCACAGTCATTCGAAGCCCAAACACCGGCTCGCCGCAGATCATCCTCAATCCGCGTCATGCCGTGGCTACTCTTCAGCCGGCCCTATGAATACCCCTGTCCGACGACTTCTGGTTTTTTTGGCCATGGTGCTTGCACTCGCCGGCGTCTGTGTCGTATCCATGGGTATCGGCGCGGTAGAACTGTCTGCCGGGACCGTCTTGCGTGTCCTTCTCGCCCATCTGCCCTATCCTTTTACACTCGAAACGACGATAGACCCCACCAGCGATGCCATCGTGTGGGACATTCGTCTTCCGCGCACACTCCTTGCCATGCTGGTAGGTATGGCGCTTGCCGCATCAGGCGGGATCATGCAGGGCTTTTTTCAGAACCCGATGGCCGATCCCTACGTCGTAGGTGTTTCGGCAGGCGCGGCACTCGGCGCTACGTCGGCCTATGCGCTTGGTCTTGACTTCTGGGTGTTTGGCATAAATGCCGTTTCGGTCAGTGCCCTGCTATGCGCCGTAGGAATCACCTTGCTGGTTTATCTCCTCTCGCGCCGACGGGGTCGTGTCGCCTCCGGAACCCTCCTTCTTACCGGCATTGCCGTCGGGTCGCTCGCTACGTCGATCACCTCTTTTCTATTGGTTATGGGACAGGAAGACCAGCGTCGCGTGTTGTTCTGGCTTATGGGCAGTCTTTCCAGTCGTCAGTGGGACCATGTCGTCATGCTGTTTCCATACGTTATCATTGGACTTTCGGCGGCCATGTTGTTTGCGCGTGACCTCAACGCGCTACTGCTCGGTGACGAACAGGCGGCACATCTGGGGATTGCCGTAGAGCGCGTCAAGCTGATCTTGCTGGCCGCCGCCTCGTGTCTGGCCGCGGCGGCGGTGTCGGTAAGCGGCATCATCGGCTTCGTAGGGTTGCTCGTACCACACGTAGTACGTCTTGCCGCCGGACCCGACTATCGCTTCCTCATGCCCCTGTCGACGCTTGGTGGCGGTATCCTGCTCGTGCTGGCCGATACCGTCGCGCGCACCGCCCTTGCCCCCGCCGAAATGCCCGTCGGTATCCTCACGACCCTGCTTGGAGGACCATTTTTTTTGTACTTGCTGTACCGTCAGAAAAATAGACTGTTTTGACAAAGCGTGGATTTTCCACGACCCCCGCATCTGCTCTATGGTTACTTTCAAAGCGATTGAAAAGGAACAGCACCGAACAGGAGGGTTTATGCCGCGATTGACGAAAATCTACACCCGAAAAGGCGACGACGGGACCACCGCGCTCGGCAGCGGCCGCCGGGTTCCCAAAGACGCGCTTCGAGTGGCAAGCTACGGAACCGTAGACGAACTCAACTCGGCCATCGGTGCGGCAATAGCCTGTTCTCTGACAGAACGGCTAACCGAAATGTTGTCGGTCATTCAGAACGAGTTGTTTCACGCAGGTTCGGATCTGTGTTTTACGGAAGAAGACAAACAGACCTACCAGATTCCGCAGTTGGAAGCCCGGCACGTCAAACGGATGGAGGCTTGGATCGACGAGTTGAACGGGGTAGTGGGGCCGTTGGAGAATTTTATTCTGCCGGGTGGCACTCCGGGGGCGGCGGCGTTACATCTTGCCCGGACCGTTTGCCGCCGCGCCGAACGCGACGCGACCACGCTCACCCGGGTTGAAAAAATCGGGAAGTTTGTTCTTCCCTACCTCAACCGATTGTCCGACCTGCTGTTTGTCATGGCACGGTACGAAAACAAACACAAAGGTATGCCGGAACCGGTCTGGAACAGCAGACTTTAGGGCTGTCCGGGCTTTATTGCCGCAAATCTAAGCCGGACATATTCGGCGGTCCAATTTCCGTCTGTGTCGCTGAGTACGGGACGCAAGTCTTTTACGACTCCGGCGATAAAGTCTTTTCTCTCCACATCAGGAAGCACCGAAGTATACGACCCGGCAAACGTTTCCAGCCATCCGCCTATGTCACCCGGAAGAGGAGTCGGTCGGGGGAAAAGCGCCATGTCCCTTACTACAAATCCGGCATTTTCAAGCAGTATCCGGTAGGTTTCCGGGCGTGGGAAAAACCACGGATTTTCCGCTTTCGCACCCCGCCTTGCCAGTGCGACCTCGACGGCCCCGACAATGGCGGCGACGTTTCCATACCCGCCAAACTCGCCGACAAAACGTCCGCCAGCTTTGAGCGCCCACCACACCCCCTCGACAACCCTTTCCGGTTTTTTCATCCAATGTAGCGCCGCATTCGAAAATACCGCATCAAACTCGTTTTCAAAATCCAACGCCTGACCGTCCACCACGCGGGCGTCGAGTCCTCTTGCCCTTGCTACGGCAATCATGTCCGGGCTGGCATCCACCCCTACCGTCTCGCAACCGAGTTCGGAAAACCTGACGGTTAACGCGCCGTCGCCGCAACCCAGATCAAGAATCCGTTCGCCCGGTTTCGGAGCAAGCAACTCAACCACCGGCATCCCCAGATCGGAAACAAATCGCGCGTTTGCCGCGTACCGGTCCGGGCTCCATTTTTGTTTATTCGATTCCGACATGTTATACCGATCGGCAGTGGACAATGGGTATGCCTAACAGTACGTCAGCGCCGTCAGCGCATACAGTTCGGCTATGCGTACCAGTTCGGAAACGGGAACCCATTCTTCGGTAGTATGCGCTCCGTGTGCGGCAGGACCGTGTGTGATCGCCGGAATGCCTCCCCGGCCGCACAATGTGTTGCCGTCGTCTACAAACGGTTTAGCACCGAGCGGCAGGGGCAGGTCGCCTGTGGCCACACGCGCACCCTGCAATGCCGACACCAGCGGATCGTTTTCGTCGATCCGGTAGCCATCACGTAAAAAGATAAACTCACCCTCCACAGACGCGCCGGTTTCCCGTGACACCCCATCGAGCAGCGCGTAAAACTCGCGGCGCACCTCTTCTACATCACGCCCGGCAACCCATCTTCTGCTGCCGGATATACGACACTCCACAGGCGATTGGTTGAATATCTCGCCGCTATGTATCTGTCCGACAAACACGCTTTCGGTTCCCACGTATGGGTATTCGGTCCGAGCCAGTTCCGTGTTGAGGATTTTGAGCCGGCGTACTACCTCGGCGCCGGCGCCGATCACGTCCGGCAGACCGGGTGGGCGCAACACCTCGTGGATTTTTTCTCCCTCCCGCCGGATGGCGATCTCCAGAACGGCCTGACCGCGCCCCGCGACCGGAAGACGGTCGTGCAGATACTCCGGAATGAGTACCCCGTCTCCCGTGTATCCGGCGTCGATAAGCCCCTCGATCTGCCGGTTGTCGCCCCATGGTCCTTCGTGGTGGTCGTGCGCGGTAAACAGGATACCGCCTTTCGGAAGCAGACCACTGTCGCGCAACGCACGTAGCGCCTCCACGGCCGCCGCCACACCGCCTTTCATATCCGCCGAACCCTGACCGTAGAGAATGCCGTTTTCGATACGTGGCGGTGTATACGGGAGGGGCACGGTGTCTAAATGACCGTCAAATTGAAGCGTGCGTCCCGGCTTTTCGGTATGCCATCGGACCGCCACTGCCGGAGATTCGGGCCAGTTGGCTTCCGGGCGCTCCACCACGAACCCGTCCGACCGGAGTATGTCCGCCAGCAGATCGGCCACCTCGCGTGTTTGGCGCGTGGGGCTGTGTCTACCGACAAGGGCGACGGCGGTGTCTGTCAGCCGTTCCCGGTTTACGGCACCCCGAATGCGGGATATGACGTCCGGCGTAAACATGGCATCCTCGAAAAAGAGTCGCTGTATGATACGGGAAAGATGCCCCCCGCTTTGGCGGCGAGGGGGAGTTCGAATTTTCGAGTCGGCGACATGCGGTCATCCCCCGTGTTGCGGATGACAGATCAGCCGGCCCGTTTGGCGCGATGCGTGTAACCGAGTCGCACCGCTTCTTCGGTCATCTGCGGAAGTACATGGCTACGGATTTCCTCGAAAAGCGCACGCGTCAGAAAGTGGACTCCCGGCAGATCGCCTTTGCGTTCTCCGGCAAAGACTTCCATAGGCATGTCGTAGTCGTCTACCGTTGCCCCTTGTTTCTGTTCGAGGGCAAATCCGAGGATATGCGCACGGTAAGTGGCATCCATCACCCGGTTGCCGTCAAAAGGAATGCCATAGACCGACTCGACCGCCTGAGCGATCTGATCCGGCGGCGCCATGGTAAACAGACACCCGCCATGCAGGTCTTTGTTGACCATTTTCCAGCCGTTGGTCATGATCTGGGTGACCCAGTAGTCGGCGGATTCGGGTTGACAGTTGGGGTCCATGACATACAGCAGAAAGGTCCGCATCGACATGTGACCGCCCGCGACCGCATAGGGGTAGCCGGGGTTGGTCTGACCAAGATACGCCGAAAATTCGACACCTTTGGAATGCATGGCAAACTCGCAGCCGCCCAGCGTCTCCGCGATCACGCGCACGCCCTTTCCAAAGAGTTTTTCGCGTCCATAGGCGATGTCCTCCTTGAGACGTCGCACCCCTTCGATATCGCCAAACTGAATCCCCCCCGCCACCGGACTCTTGCCACGGCTGTTATAGTCCATCAGAAAGGCGGCCACCACGTTGATCGAGATGGTGTCGAAGCCGAGATCGTCGTCCAGTCGGGCCAGTTCGAGATTGGCGCGTGGATCAAGGATGCCGAGATTGGCCCCTGCCAACTCCATCGGTTCGAACTCGTAGCGACCGAGATAGGGGCCGTGATTTTTGCGGGCAAGTCGGTGGTCCGGGTCTACGCCGCCTTCCGGGGTGTCGTAGAAGTCCTGATGACAGGAAATCTGACAGCCGTAACAGTTTTTGTCGATGACGATAAATTCACCTGAGTCGCGCATGGTTTCCAAATGCACCGGTACGGCTACGTTTTCACCGGGCGGCGCAAAATTTTTAAAAGGCAGTATGCCATACCCATCGAGTAGTTTGTGGTTTTTGCCGGTTCCGCCCAGTCCGTTTCGGTTGTTTGGATGCCGATAGCCCCGACTCTGCTCGCCGCGCCCCACCTCGTTGTTGATCGCCTTGAGCCGCTCGTCACCGCGCCGGTAGTGATCCTCCTCCGCATAGGCCACGATACCGATGATATTTTTCGATCCCAGTACCGACCCCATGCCCAGCCGCCCACCAAAACGCCATTTGTCCTCGCCGCTCATCAGTTGTTCCTGTGTCGAACCGACGATACAGGCGTACCAGACGGTTTCCCAATTTTCTCCGGCGGGTCCGAGTACGGCAAACTGCGCCGGATAGGATCGTGTTGCAGGATCGTTGTGATGCTCGTGCAGATACGCCATCTTTTCACGGACCCTTGCTCCGTTGAGTGCTGTCGGTGCGGGCGACAACGAAATCGACGGGCCATGGGGGGTCTGTTTGATCGACAGAATCTGCGGCGTAGCGGCGCAACCGGTAAGAATCAGATCTCCAATACCGGTATAGGAGAATTTGCGTCCGAAACACCCGCTCATCGCCGACCATACCGCCATCGGCATCCCGGTGCGGGTGCGCTTGAGCGGAGAGTACGCCGAGAAATAGGTGCGTAATCCTGTCATAAACTGTGTGCCGGTCAAACACCCAGTATTGATCACAAACGGCGCTTCGGGCGCAAAGGGATCGTGTACGTCGTATTCGGCCAGTATGTGGAACGACCGTCCGATCCCGCCGAGAAACTCCATGTCGTCCTGTACGGCCCGCTCTTCCGTGGAAATGGTTTTCCCATCGGTTAGATCGAACACGATACGGGTATAAGAAAAATCGGTCGTTTGCTGTGGCTGTTCTACGCGCGCTTTGATCACGACATGCCTCCTCTATGATGCGCTCTCGATCTTCCAAATAAAGATACGATCCCTTACCACGTCCGGAGAGAGATACCAAGTAGGACGGGTGCGAGTTCAAAAATACGATGTCGGAGCGCGCAAAACAAGAGAGGAATAAAGAAGAGAGAAGATGCAACGGTAAGGGTTGTGCATCAGGTCTTGCGAGGCATACTTGAGCGCCGGAAGTTTACTTCTCACCCAGTCTTGGGTTAATGCGAATCGCTGTCTGGCGAGCCGCCTCACTTGCTTCGCCATCGCCGTAAGCCCCATATATCTCCAAAGCGGAAATATACAATTCGGGATCCAGCGGATGACCTGCTACCGCCCCGTTCATATATACGCAGGCATGAAG
>Ga0194132_10007700_pt1 | contig 15866 bp, 12 predicted proteins | sample TA2KigOf80mmetaG_FD_148612 | JGI IMG/M metagenome (GOLD analysis project Ga0194132, IMG submission 148612) | Freshwater microbial communities from Lake Tanganyika, Tanzania - TA2015054 Kigoma Offshore 80m | ecosystem: Environmental > Aquatic > Freshwater > Lake | place: Tanzania: Lake...
CGCCACCACGCTCGCCGCGACGGCACGCCGCGTCGGGCTCTCGGCGTCACGGCTCCGAGCCCTCGCACGCCGCGACCTCGGCGTTCCGCTCGCGCGCGGGCTTCTCTGGCGGAAGCTCGCGCGCGCCGCGCAGGCCATCGCCGGTGGCGCGTCGCTGACGAGTGCCGCGGCCGCGGCAGGCTTCGCCGATCAGGCGCATCTCGCGCGCACGATGCGTCGCGTGTTCGGCGTGACACCCGGCTCCGCGGTGGGCGCCCTCCGCTGACGACGGATCCCGCGCGGTGGGCGAGCCACTTCGCGGCCGAGCGATTCGTTCAAGATCAGGGCCTGGAGGGTCGGCTACGAGGGGGAGCATGTGGATGTTGCTCCGCGTCACCTTCGCGCCTCTCTTCTTCGCGGGATTCCTCGCGAGCGCGCTCGTCGTCAGCGACGGCGGTAGGCGACCGCTACCGCTCGCCGGCCTGATCGTGGCGGCGAACCTGGTGGCGACGCTGGTCGAGCGTCTGATCCCGTACGACCCGCGCTTCAACGCTTCGCATGGCGATGGCGGCCGCGACCTCGCCCACGCGGTCGTGAACGAGCTCGCGAACACGGTGTCGGTGCTCGTCATGCCGCTGGTCGTGGCACTCGTGCCGGGCGGCGGGGCGTGGCCGCTCGCCTGGCCGGTGGCAGCTCAGGTCGCGTTCGCGATCCTCGTCGCCGACGCCGGCATCACTCTCGCGCACTGGGCCTCGCACCGGGTCGGCCTGCTCTGGCGGTTGCACGCCGTGCACCACTCGGTCGAGCGACTCTACGGCTTCAACGGGCTCATGAAGCATCCGCTGCATCAAGCCTTCGAGCTCATCGCCGCGACCGTGCCGCTGGTGCTGCTCGGCATGCCGCAGAACGTCGCGTGGCTCCTGACGTTCGCGGTCGCGATCCAGCTGCTCCTCCAGCATTCGAATGCCGATGTGCGGGTCGGTCCCCTGGCGCGCGTCTGGGCGATCGCGCCCGCCCACCGCTGGCATCACGTCGCGAGCGCTGGCGACGGCGACGTCAACTTCGGCCTCTTCACGAGCCTCTGGGACCACCTGCTGGGAACGTTCCGCGCCGCCGATCCCGGCCGCCGATTCACCCCGGGGGACTTCGGCGTCGCGGGCCGGCCGGACTATCCGCGGGGGTATCTCGCGCAGCTGGTGGAGCCGTTCCGCGGCTCGTGACGCTTCGTCGCGTGGGATCGCTGCATCGAGTCGCGCCACGGCGGGGTTCACCGCGACATGTTCGCCAGGGGCGTCACCGGAGCGCCGGAAGGACCTCCCCGGCCAGCCGCTCGAGGCTGGCGCTCACCTCGTGCGAGTCGGCGCCGCGCGAGCCGGGCACGACGACCAGCCTCTCGGCACCGGCCTCGACGAGCTCGGCGAGTCGCGAGATGCAGTGCTCGACCGGGCCGACGACGGCGAACCGGTCGATGAACTCGTCGGGGATCGCCGCTCGGGAGGGCGATGTCCGATCCTCGGTCGCTGCGCGGTGGTTCGCACTTGTGGCCCGAAGATGGTACTTATTCCCGATGAAATCAGTACAGATGCAGGAGCTGAAGCGGGACCTTTCTGCGCTGATCGAGCGAGCCGCGGCCGGTGAGGCGATCGAGGTGACCCGTCATCGGCGTCCCGTCGTCTGGCTCGTTCCGGCGGGCCACGAGGGCCTCCATGTCGGGGAGCGGTGCGGCCGGGGTCGCCTGGAGCCCTTGCGCGATCTGCGGCTCTCGAGACCCATCGCGGGCACGCTGGCGGACGACCGCGCGAAGGATCGGTAGGCGTGGCGGGTCGAGTCTACGTCGATACATCGGTCTACCTCTGTGTTCTCCTGCGGCAGCAGGGGCACGCGGAGTGGTCGCGAGTGCTCGCCGGCGCCGAGCTGCTGTCGAGCGTCCTGCTGGTGCTCGAGGCCGAGCGAAACCTGATCCGTCACGCGCGCAAGGGCGCCTTGCCGGCGACGCGGCTCCAGGACGCGCTGGACCGCGTGCGCGCCGACGTGGCCCTGTTTCAGCTCCGTGACTTGACGCTCGACCTCTGCGTGGCCGGCGCTATGCCGGTCGTCTCGACACCTCGCTCCCTGGACCTCGTCCACCTGCGCGCAGCGCTCTGGTTCCACGCCCGTGAGCCGCTCACCCGCTTCGCGACGCAGGATGCGGAGCAGCTCGGCGCCGCACGCGAGCTGGGGCTACCGGTCTAGCGTGGCGAGATCGTCCCTCCGACCTTGAGCGGTTCGCGGCAGCCAGCGGCGCGCACCGATGCGCGGCTGGTCCGATCGGTCGAGCCGCGGCGGCGCCGTTCAGTTCAGCTCGTCCAGCGTCTTCGAGAAGCTGTCTGCGAAGTGCTCCAGGAAGTACGCGACCTCCGGCTGCGGCAACGCGCGCACGCTCTTCTCGAGCGCCTGCGCTGCCTTCGCGAAGTCCTCGTTGCCGGCGCGCAGCTCCTCGAGGCACTTGAGATACGCGCACAGCTTGTCGGCCGCGTGCACCAGCTCCCACGACTCGCTCTCGTCGTCCTGCGGGAAGAGCAGCGGCTGGTACGCGTCACGCAGCGCGTCGGGCAGCATGCTGTGCAGGCGCTGGCGCGCGATCTCCTCGATCTCGGCGTGCGCCTGCCGGACCTTGGGGTTGAAGTGCTTGATCGGTGACACGATGTCGCCGGTGATGACCTCGCCCGCGTCGTGGAACAGCGCCAGCACGGCGGCGCGCTCCGGATCCGCGCTGCCGCCGAAGTGCGTGTTGCGGATGACGCCGAGCGCGTGCGCGACCAGTGCCACCTGCAGGCTGTGCTCGAGCAGGTTCTCGACGTAGGTGTTGCGCATCAGACCCCAGCGGGTCACGAAGCGCATCTTCGAGAGGTAGGCGAAGAAGTGGCTCATCGCGTGGCTTCTCCGTGCGGTCTCAGAGGCCGAACAGCTCGCGCAGGTGGTCGTTGAGGAACGTGCCGCGCGGGTCGAGGCGCCTCTGGACCTCGAGGAAGCGCTCCCACATCGGGTAGAGCGGGGCGAGATCCCGCGCGCGCAGGCGGTGGATCTTGCCCCAGTGCGGGCGCCCGCCGTGCTCGCGGAAGATCGCCTCGACGTCGGCGAAGAACTCGTCGCACGGCAGCTTCGCGTCCTGGTGGATCGAGATCGTGACCGAGTCACGCGCGTGCATCGGGCTCAGCCAGCCGGAGTCGGCCGCGACCGTGCGGTACTCGACCGGCCACACGACGTCCGCGTGCTTCTCCTGCATGCGCGCGCGCACCGCGGCGAAGCACGCGGGCCCGCTCGCCGCGGGCACCGCGTACTCCATCTCGTTGAAGCGCAGATCGCGCACCGACGGAAAGATGCGGTCGCTCCAGTCGATGCGCTCGCCCTTGCGGTGCTCGAGCGGGTCGGGCACCGCGTCGGTCGGGTCGAGCGCCTTTATCTCCGCGTAGTCGCGGTGCGGGTACCAGAAGAACTCGAAGTGCCGGTGCCGCGCCACGCGGTCGGCGAGCTCGGCGAGGCAGGCGTCGATGCCGACCTTCCACACGCGCTCGTGCAGCCGGTATGCGGGCACGAGCTGCAGAGTGGTGGTGCTGAGCACGCCGAGCGCGCCGAGCGAGACGCGCGCCGCTTCGAGGAGCTCGGGATTGTGCTGCGTGTCACAGCTCGCGATCTCGCCACCCGCGGTGACGATGCGCAGCGCGCAGACCTGGGACGACAGGCTACCGAGCGCGGCACCCGTGCCGTGCGTGCCGGTCGACAGGGCGCCCGCGATCGCCTGTACGTCCACGTCGCCCTGGTTCGCGAGGCCCATGCCGTGCACGCGCAACGGCTCGCCGAGCGACGCGATCTTCGAGCCGGCGCGGAACGTCGCGCGGCAGTGCGTCGCGTCGAGCTCGGCGATGCCGTGCCAGTCGTCGAGCGAGAGCAGGGTGTCGCCGGTCGCGACCAGCGGGGTGAACGAGTGTCCGCTGCCGGCGACGCGCACCCGGCGTCCCGCCGGCGCCGCGTCGCGCACCGCATCCGCGATCGCGCGCTCGCTCGCCGGGCGCAGGATGGCCCGCGGCTCGCACGTCACGCGTCCCGACCAGTTGCTCCACGACTGCAGCACGGCACCGCAGTCGTAGCCCGGAAATCCCACCAGCGGTAGCGCGCGGGCCGATCCACGTGTGCGTGGCCGCATCGGGCGGTGACGCCGCGCACGCGGAGGGGCGCTCGGGCGGCGCGCCGCCACCGAATCTCGGCCTCCAGGCTGCTCCCACCACGGGCGCCGTCGTTGCGCGTGCCGCGAAAGCGCAGTACCCGGAGTCAGGCTCGGCGACGAAAAGGAGAACGCCATGGGCGAGGTCAAGGTCGAAGAAGAGGTCGAAGCCGAAGTCGACACCATCTGGAACATCGTCCGCGACTTCGGCGGGCTGAAGAAGTGGAGCGCCGGTCTCGAGAGCTGCGAGGTCGAGGGCAGCGGTATCGGCGCGGTCCGGACGATCAAGATGGGATCCATCGAGATCAAGGAGCGCCTCGAGAGGCTGGACGAGGCGAAGCGGAGCTTCTCGTATGCGATCGTCGGCGGCCCCGTCCCCGTCGAGAACTACCTCGCGACGATGACGCTCACGGAGGCAGGCCCGAAGCGGGCGCGCATCACCTGGAGCGCGAGCTTCACGCCGAAGGGCGCGCCGGAGGAGGACTGCATCAAGCTCTTCGAGGGAGTCTACAGGGGAGGGATCGCGGGCCTGCGGAAGGCTGTCGCCTCGTGAGCACGCGGCTCGACGACGATCGCGTCGCGTCGGACTACGGCAAGAGCCGCGCCCTGACGCTCGACGCGATCGCCTCGTGGCAGGACGCGATCGCGCGACACCTCTGTCTGCGCGCCGAACCGGTCGGCGAACGCGTTCGCGGACTTCCTCGCCGCAGGCCTCGGGAGAAGACCGGCGTCCTGTCGTCGGAGTCCACCTTCTCGACGAGCACGCTGACGTCATGACGAATGCCCGCTACGTGCTCCGGCGGCACCGTCGCTTGCGCACGTCGCCACAACCGGCCGCGAGGGCGAGCAGGTCCGCCTCACCTAAGGACTCGTGCAGGGGACGCTGGAGGGCGGGGCGCGCCGCTCGTTCGGCATTCCGTCCGCGGCTCCGCCGGTGGGCTCCCTGCGTTTTCGTCCGCGGACACCGGCAATCCCCTGACAGCGCGTCCGGGAGGCGAACGCCTTCGGGCCGGCCTGCGCGCAGACCTCGTCGATCATCACGCCGCGCGGCGAGAACGAGGACGGCCTGTACCTGAGCGCGTGGCCGCCCGAGCCAGCGCGGTCGAGGCCGTTGCCCGTGATGGTCTGGATCCACGGCGGCGGCAACAAAACCGGTTCGGCGAACGACCCGGTGCCGCTCTCCTCTGTAGGCTGGAGCCGGCGCGAGTGATAGGGCCGGTGGCAACCGTAGGCGTGATGAGACGCGATGTTCGTCGGATCGAAGTGGCCCTGGCGGCCTTTCTCCTGCTCCTGGGCCCGCCGGCCTGGGCCACGAGGCACGACGTGGTGGTGAACCCGGACGGGACCTTCGACCCAGATCTCGTCGAGGTTCGCTACGGCGACAGCGTTCGCTGGACCGGCCTCGGGCGCAGGGACGCAATCGCCCAGATCGGCGACGTGGTGGCGCACCCCGGCTCCGATCCCTGCGGCGTGGGCGACGAGACGACCTCGATCACCCCTACGACCCCTACGACGAGAACGGGTTCACCGGTCCCATGCGCCGGGCCGTCTCGGGCATCTTCGTGCTCGGGCCGGAGGACGAGGGATTCGTCGAGAAGCCCGCGGCGGAGGCGTGCGCATGCGAGGGGTCGCCCGACTGCGAGTTCGAGACCGTGACGGACGTCTCCGACGGAGAATCCTACAAGCTCTGCCCCGCCGAGGGCCTCGTGAACCAGCTCCTCGACAGCACCTACACGAACCCCGACGTGACCGGGGTCGTCCTGCGCCTCGACTGGAAGGACATCCACCTCGACGACGCGACGTTCTTCTTCGACGACCTCGACCGGCAGATGGACCTGGCCGTGCGCAACGGCAAGCTCTTCACCCTGGATGTCCGAGCCGGCCGCAATGGCACGCCGGCCTGGATCTTCGACGCGGCGGCGACATCACACCCGGTGACCCCGCTGAGCTTCCTCGACTGGGGCAGCGAGGACGAGCCGCCGTTCACGAACAAGTGCGGTATCGAGTTCTTTCCGCCCAACGGCTCGTACCTCGGCGGACCGAACGACAAGAACTACCGCCGCCATTACAAGCGGATGATCCAGGAGATCGCCGCGCACGTCGCGAGCGACTCGCGCTGGTTCCAGGCGATGGCCCACATGAAGGTGTCGGGCATGAACCTGCTCTCGTCCGAGGCGCGCCTTCCCAAGCGCTGCTACGACTCGGGCGACGCCGACCTGCTGCTCGACACGATCGGCGCGGGTCCCCACTCGAGCTGCGTCTGCAACACGAAGGTGTGGGCCGATTCCGGCTACAAGCCGAGCGCCCTCTACAAGTACTACCGGATCATGGCGAGCGAGATCTTCCTCGGCTTCGGGACGAAGAAGTCCCTCGGCTTCCAGCTGATCCAGGCAGGGTTCCCGCGGATCGAATCGAGCACGAACTGGTTCGGCGACTCCCTGTTCGACCAGGGCGGAGCCCCCCTGCTGCCCGGCGGTATCACCGGCGACGACCCGGGAGGAACCGAGCAGACGGAGGAGGTACTGGAACAGCTGCGCAACGGGCGGTTCGTCGATCCGCGCGGCAGCGGCTCGGACCCCGTCGCCGGGAAGCTCTTCATCCCGCAGCACAGCGGCGTGGGGCGGATGCGCGAGGACGACGGGCAGCCGACGGGGTGCTCGCAGTCGCAGGGCGTCGACGCGGTGAACGAGCGCGCCAACTTCCCCATCCCGCTCGGGACGAGCGCCGACGGCGAGAGCGGCTGTCCCAACCGCTTCGCCGTCGAGGAGGGCACCCTGTGCGGCCAGGCGATGGGCTTCCAGACGAACAACGCCAAGGAGGTCGCGAACCCGGCTGATGTCGAGTCCGCACTCTGGAACCTGACCCTCAACTCGAACGCGGTCTTCGTGGAGCTCTACGAGCAACGGGTCTGGGACATCCGCCACCGCATGGGAACGGGCTCCTCGGGGGAGGTGCTCGACCCGAGCCGCACCGGCAACGGCGGCCCGGCCCCATACACGAAGACGCTGAACGCGTGGACCAAGGAGCTTCACCGGCGGCGCAAGCTCCTCGCGACCGATGCCGCCGGGGACGCGGTGCCCTACCTGGAGAAGCCGTTCCCGAGCAAGCACGAGCACCATTTCCTGGGATCGGTCCCGGCCGGGTCGAACGAGGTGTACTACTACTACGTGAACCCGTGGAAGTGCTCCTCGACCAGCGATCCGGCGCGCGTCGGGAGGATCCGCTTCACACCGTGAGCCGAGGGTGGGTTGGCGCACCGGCAGCCCATCGCGCATCACGGGGAACGGCCGCTGGCACGAAGCAGCTCATGGTGAGCCGCTGCTGCGCGACCTGTTCTCGTCACGGAGGATCCGATGAACCAGTTTCGTTCGGTGGTGGCGGCGTTGTTCCTGCTGGTCGCGGTCTGCCCGGAGGCGCACCACGCCCACGCGCAGGCGACGATCGCGACTCCCGGAACGAGCGGCGATCAGCTGCTCTTCTTCTACGACGCCACCGCCGGGCGGACGCCGTTCCTCGTTGTGTCGAATCTGTCGCCGTCGGCGCTCACGCTCGAGATCGCGTGGTACCCGCAGGACGTCGGCCGCCGGCTCGCGACGCAGCGACAGACCCTCGCCGCGGGCGGCAACGTCGTCCTCGACCCGTCGCAGGTCCAGGGCGTGAGCGGCAACGCCGGGATCACCGTGGTCACGCCGATCGCCGCAGGATCCGAGGCGCAGCCGGTGGTCCCCGAACCGGTGAACGATACCCTCGCGTCGGCTCCCGCGGGGCCGCTCGCGGGCGGCTTCACACTCGCCGACCTCTCGACGGGCAGCGCCTTCGGGCAGAACCCGCTCGCGCGCATCGCCGTCACCGCTGACGGACGGCGCGCAGCGGCGGGCTCGATCGTCGACGGGACCACCGTCCGCTACCAGCGGATCGCGCCGGACGCCCTGACGATCCCCTTCTACTTCAACCCGACCACCGCGGGCTTCTCGAACCGCGCGATCCTCGGCGCGTTCGAGGATCGTTACGGCTCCGACATCTTCAACATCGGGCCGGTGAGCGCCGACCTCGGGTACACGCTCATCGACTCGGCGGGCGGCGATGTGGCGCAGGGATCGCTCACCGTCACCGGCGTGCTGTTCACCGCCGTGCAGACGCTCGCCGGCGCCACGCCGGTCACGAGCAGCGGCAAGGTGATCTTCGGCACCACCTCACCGTTGCCGGCTAATGCGAACCTGCTCGGGCTCATGAGCCAGTCGCTCGGGACGTTCGCGGTCGGGCAGGGGCTGCCCGGCTACTTCGCCGCCGCGGCGCCGAGGAATCTCGTGCTCGACAACGCAGCCTTCGACATCGGGCACGTGGGGTGGGGCGAGGAATCGCAGAACTTCCCGGGCAGCCTGATCGTCGAGGGCGGCGCGGGCGGCGCGCCTGCAGCAGACTCGGGCACCCGCCTGGCGTGGCTCGGCCGTGTCAACGACGAGACCAGCGACCTCACGCAGGTGATCGCGGTCCCGGCCGGGATCGGGCCGTCGTTCGTCAAGTTCCGCTACCAGATCGCCAGCACCGAGACCAACTGCAGTCAGGTCACGCCTTCGGACGCGCTGTTCCTGTTCATCGACGGCGTCCAGGTGGACGGGGTCGTGGCCTGCTCGGGGTTCAACACCGGGGCGACGTGGACGGAATTCGGCTTCGTCACCGATCTCGCCGCCTACGCCGGGAAGACGATCGCTCTCCGCATCCGCATGAAGACGAACGGCAGCCTGCCGAGCAGCGTCTTCCTGGACTCGCTGCGGATCGACTCGACACCCTGAGGTCGTCGGCGGAGCGTCGCTGCCGTACTTTCCGGGCCCGCGAGGGGAGCGGCCGAGGGGCCCATCGCGTGTCCGATGAGAGGGCAGATGTGAGATCGCGGCTTTGTGCTTCCTCGCCGCTCAGGCGGCAGAAGCAGCACGAGCGCCGCAGTCGCCGGGGACGCCCGTGCTGGTGGCACCGACGATCCGGCGGGCGCGAAGGGGCGCCGGGCGGGCAGCGTCGGCCGGGGATCGTTGTATTGACCCACGCTCGTGGGCGTGACGGGGGGAACGATGGTTCCCTCTCCCGCCTCCCCGGTCTCGGGGGATGCCTCGCACGATAGCCGTGCAGCACCGGCTTCGGGCTCGCGCGTCTCGAGACGAGGGCTCGTCCGGTTCGGCGTGCGCGGCGGCGCGTGGTTGCTCCTCGTCGCCGTGCTGCCGCCTACTGTCGTGGTTGTGGAGGGAACTGCGGTGGCGGCGGCCGTGCAGATCACGGCGGGGGGTGGGCACGCCTGCAAGCTGCGGGCGGACGGATCGGTCATCTGCTGGGGGAGCAATCTCTACGGCCAGGCGATGGCCCAATTGGGGCCGTTCGCGCAGGTTTCGGCGGGTCGCGATCACACCTGCGCGCTGCGTCGCGATGGTTCCGCCGCCTGCTGGGGGGACAACACCTACGGCAAGGCGGCGGATCAGCCAGGCCCGTTCACGCAGATCTCGGCGGGTGACGATCACACCTGCGCTCTGCGTCCAGATGGTTCCGCCGACTGCTGGGGGAGTAACTCCTACGGTCGGGCGACGGATCAGACGGGGCCGTACACGCAGATCTCGGCGGGTGGCTATCAGAGCTGTGCCCTGCGTCCAGATGGTTCCGCTGACTGCTGGGGCGGCTACCCTCCCAGCGGCGAAGCGACGGATAAGGCAGGGCCCTTCACGCAGATCTCGGCGGCCGACCTCCGCACTTGCGGTTTGCACCGAGATGGCTCCGTCGACTGCTGGGGGTTCCTCGGCATCGCACCGGATTCGGCGGGGCCCTTCACGCAGATCTCGGCGGGCTCCCCCACCTGCGCGCTGCGTCCAGATGGTTCCGCCGACTGTTGGGGGGGCGACCCCGCCACCGGAGGACCGACGGACCAGGCGGGGCCGTTCACACAGATCTCGGTGGGCTACCTTCATGCTTGCGGCATCGCCGCCGACGGCTGGGTCGACTGCTGGGGCACCAATGATCCGGTCGCGGCGGAGCCGGCTCGACAGATCTCCGGGGGCTCCTTCCTTCATACATGCGCGCTGCGTCCAGATGGTTCCGCCGACTGTTGGGGGGGCGACCGCGCCAATGGAGGACCGACGGACCAGGCGGGGCCGTTCACGCAGATTGCGGCGGGCTTCACTCACTCTTGTGGACTGCGCAACGATGGGTCCGCCGACTGCTGGGGGAGCGAGATCGGAGGACCGGACCAGCCGGGGCCGTACACGCAGATCTCGGCGGGTGGCTATCACAGCTGCGCGCTGCGCAACGATGGCTCGGCCGACTGCTGGGGCTACGACAGCGGCGTCGGCGCGGCGACGGACCAGCCGGGGCCGTACACGCAGATCTCGGCGGGTGGCTATCACAGCTGCGCGCTGCGCAACGATGGCTCGGCCGACTGCTGGGAGTACAACTACTACGGCCAGGCGACCGATCAACCCGGCCCGTACACGCAGATCTCGGCGGGCAACCTTCACACCTGCGGTGTGCGTTCAGATGGTTCCGCCGACTGCTGGGGGCACAACGCCTACGGCCAGGCGACCGATCGGACGGGTCCGTTCACGCGGATCTCGGCGGGCGGCTATCACAACTGCGCCCTACGCATCACCGATGGTTCGGCCGAGTGCTGGGGGAACAACGACGACGGCCAGGCGACGGATCAACCGGGTCCATTCACACAGATCTCGGCGGGCTTCAACTTCACCTGCGGCCTACGTAACGACGGCTACGCACTCTGCTGGGGAGCGCTCATCACCCCGTTTCCCGAGGACGTCTTCGACTGCTCGGCGGCCGCCGACGGCGACGGTGACGGCGTCGGCGATCGCTGCGACAACTGCCCCACGCTGGGCAACCCGAGCCAGAGCGACGGGGATGGCGACGGCGTCGGCGACGCCTGCGAGCTGCCGGCACCGGAACCACCGAGCGACGTCAGGGGAAGCTTCCACGATGGGGCGCTGCACCTGACCTGGGCCCCGGCCGGCGGGGTGATCGACGGCTACCATGTCTACGTTCGCGAGGTGCCCGATAGCGAGATGCAGGCGCGAGCATCGATGTTACCGAGCGAACTCGTGCGTGTGCGTCGCCACGCGCCCGCCGAACTGAGCGCCCGCAGCTGGCGGGACGGCTGGACGCGGATCAAGAGCGTGCCGGCCGGAGCGGTGAGCTGGGTGGGCGACAAGGCCGGAGCCGTCTGGGACTACGGCACGCTCCAGGTGAAGGCCGGCTACGAGTTCGCCGTGACGACCTATCGCGACGTGGAGGAGAGCGTCGCGGTGTCCTTCTACGGCCGCATTCCCGAGCGGGTGTTCAGCAAGCCGGCCGTCCCGGTGGTGTTTCTGCACGGCTTCGGTAGCAACGCGGCCGGCACGTGGCAGCCCGTGGCGCGGGCATTGCGCGGGCGCTGGCGCTTCGGCGGCGAGCTGGCGATCGATCCGGTTCGCGGGTCACCCGCGGCGCCGGTCGCGAGGTTCCTCGGCCCGGAAGAGCAGACGCTCGCCGACACCGGACCCGCCGACCCGGCGGCGGGCGACTTCTACGTCGTGAGCTTTCGCAACGCCTGTGGCGACTACCGGCAGTGGAACGGACAGGGTCTGTTCAACCAGGGGCGCGAGGTGGCGGCCTTTCTCGCGGCGATCGACACGGCGCGCTCGAGCCACGGGCGTGGGTCGATCGGTCTGGTGGCGCACAGCATGGGCGGGCTCGCCGCGCGCGCGTTCCTGCAGACCCATCCGAACCCGGTGATGGCCGTCACGCACTTCGCCAGCTACGGGACGCCGCACCAGGGCACGCCGTGGGCGAACCTGTTCGACTTCCTCGGCTCGATCGAGTTCGGCGCGGCATCGGCGACCACCTGCGCGACGACGCTGGTCTCGCCGTACCTGACGCCGGTCTGCATCTCGAGCGCCGCGGCGAGCGTGCTTGCAGATCTGACGGAGCACGTCCTGAGCTGTGCGAGCGAAGGCCACGGGGTGCGGGACCTCGCCTGGAACTCGACCTTCCTCCAGGATCTCGCGGGCCGGCCCTTTCCCGCCGGCGTGCATCTCTGGGAATCGATCGTGGGGGTCTCGGCCGCGAAGCTGGGGGGCAAGACCATCGTTCGCGCCCTCACCGGCAGCGCGGCGCCGCTGCTCGCTGGCGCCCTGAGCGGTGACCTGGTGGTCGGCACCGACAGCCAGAACATGGGCGACGTGCTGACCGGTCCGGCCGCGAGCAATCACGTGAGCCACTTCGGCGGTAATGCGCTCTGGCACATGGACGAGAAGAACGACATCGGCAACCTGCTGTGCGCCGCGAGCCCCGGTACGTGCCTGACCTTCTCGCTGGCGCTGCCGCGCGCCGAGGCTCAGTCCCGGTCGGCGCAGGCAGTGGCCTCGCTCGAGCTGCACGTCGTGTCGCCGACCGGCGAGAGCGTGCGCCGGGGCTACAGCGAGATCTCCGGCGCCTCGTATCAGACCGACGACGCCGGCGGGCAGCTGGTGGTGATTCCCTTCGCCGCGGCCGGTTCCTATCAGGTACGCGTGCTGGCGGACGAGAGCACGCCCGACTCCACCACCTACGACCTCGAGACCACGAGCGGCGGTGTGTCGACCGCGCTGGCAAGCGGGGCGACGGTCGGCTCGACGCCACCGGCGGGCTACCCGGTCGGCGCGGCGAGCGCCTACGGCATCGGGAATCTGCGCGCCAAGATCAAGACCGGGCGTGGCAAGGTCGTCCTCAGGGGCGACCTCGTCCCGCTGGCGCCGCAAGGGGGAGCGATCGCGCTCGAACTCCTGCGCGACGCCACCGAGGGCGAACGATTCGACCTCGGCACGATCGAGGGCCTGACGTGGCGCGACGAGCGCGTCGCCGTCGCCACCGCCCATCCACCCGGCGGCGGGCGTGTGAAGCTCAAGCTCAGGCGCAAGAGCGAGGACGCGACGAGCGCACAGTGGAAGCTCGTGCTGAACGGCTCCGACCTCGATCTTGGTGCACTCGCCGGCGCGGCGACCGCCGAGGTTCGCCTGCAGCTGGACACGGCCACCTTCAGCGGAACGGCGCTCGTGAGGTGAGGCGCGATGCCGGCACGCGTGCCGGTATCGCGCCGTCGTGTTCGGCCGCCGCCGTGGTGCGCGCCCAGGTCCTCGATGCCGGTCGAGCCGGCGCAGCAGCTCGGCCACGCCGATGCGAAGGAGGTCGCGACACGTGTGGTCAGCCTCGAAGAGCACGCTCGTCTGCTCGCGCACGCGCCGCCAGTGACGATGCTGCGAGCGGTCAGGGCGCCACGTTCCTCCGTGCGCTGCTGCCGACGGCAGGATCGCCTGCGGCCAGGTCGGCTCGGCGAGCGAGCTGGTCACGAAGGCCGCCGCGGGCCGCGGGCCGCGGACGCGTGCGGCGTTGAGCATCCTGTATCCCGCGTCGAGGCGCGTCTGCGGGATCGCACCTTCGACCGTGAGCGGGATCGGGGCTCCCCCGCGCTCGAAGTCGCGCAGGGGGGCCCCGGGCGGGCGCCGTTGCGGGCGCCCGCCCGGGGAGGACGTCCGGGCGGGGGAGCGGCGGAGGACGCCGACAGGCCCGGACGGGTCGCAGGTCCTACTCGATGCGCACCGTCAAGCTCACGACCGGGTCGTAGTAGAGGTAGAAGCGGCCGTGGATCTGGTAGTCGCCGGGTGCGACCGTCGCGCCGGCGTCGTCCTTCAGGTCCCAGAAGGCGCGTACCTGGTACTTGAGGACCTCCTCGTCGCGGCCGTCGGTCGGGGCGGGCGCGAACGGCTCGCCGCAGCCCTCCTCGCGGATCGTCCGCACCTTGCGCTCGCCCCGGAAGACGTAGAGGTCGAGGCAGGGATCGAAGATGCCGCCGGGCGAGGTTTTCTCGGTGACGGTGAAGCGCAGCGCCGCGACGTCGGGCCGCGTGTAGCTCGCGCAGTCGGTCTCGAGCAGCACGCGGTTGAAGCCGTCGGTCCACGTGCCGCGGTTGACGTTCCCGGGATCGCAGTAGTCGAGCTCGCTGGTCTCGAAGACCTCGAGCGCCACGCGCTCGCTCGCGACGCCGTCCACCTCGGCCCACACCTCGACGTCGCCCGCGGCGACGCCGGTCAGGATGCCGGGCTCATCGAAGCGTGCGATCTGCGGGTCGCTCGTCCGCCACGTGGCGTCCGCCGTGACGTCGCGCGAGAAGCCGACGTCGTAGCTGCCGGTGGCGGTGAAGAAGCGCTCGTCGTTGCGCGCGACCACACGCTCGCCGGGCTGGTAGATCCACAGGTACTCGAGCGTCGCGTCCTCGACGACGCGGATCAGCGCCGGCTCGCTGGTGATTCCGTCGAGGCTCGCGCTGACGCTCGCCTCGCCCGCGGCGACCGCGGTGAGCGTGCCGTCGCTGCCGACCGAGGCCACCGCCGCGTTCGAGCTCCGCCACGCGACCTCGTCGGTCAGGTCGCGGTACGTGCCGGTGTCGTACTCGCCGTTCGCGGCGAGCGGAATCTCGTCGCCGAGGAGCACCGTGAGCTGGAAGCTGCCGCAGCCGGGGCAGTGCAGGTCTTCCCGCGTGACCGGCGTGTCCCCGTCGCCATCCACCGGGACCGGCAACCCGATCCCGCCGTCGGTGCTGTAGATCGTCAGCGCGACCAGCGTCGGCTCGGTGACGACGCGCACCTCGGTCGGATCGCTGCGCACGTCGCCGAGGCTCGCGACGATGGTGCCGGTGCCCGCGGCGCGACCGGTGAACGTGCCGGTCGCGATCGTGCCGATCTCCGTCGGCGCGACCGTCCACGCGACGTCGGCGGTCAGGTCCTGGTAGTCGCCGTCGGCGTACTCGCCGAACGCGACGAACGCGATCTGGCCGCCGATCTCGACCACCTGGCGGCAGGTCGGCGCCCAGATGCCGTCGTCGGACGGTGCTGGCAGGGGGCCTGGACGCCCCCCGGCGTCGCCCTCGCCGACGCCGTACGGGTAGAAGCAGGACGCGTTCTGGATCTGGATGCGCACCAGCGCCGCGCTCTCCACGACCTGCAGCGTGGTGACGCCGCTTCCCAGGTCGCCGATGCGGGCCTGGACCTCGGTCGCGCCCGGCGCGTGCGCGACGAGGCGTCCGAATGCGTCGATGCTGGCGACGCTCTCCTCGGAGCTGCGCCACGTCGCGACGCCGGTGCCGTCGAGCGCGCTGCCGTCGTCGAGTAGCAGCACCGCCTGTACGTACGCCTCGCGCCCGACGCGGACGATCTCGGGAACGTACGTCGTCAGCGCGTCGATCTGCGCGACGACGCACGCGCCGACCTCGACCACGACCTCGCAGGTGTCGAAGCGGCCGTCGCGGTCGGTGTCGCGCAGCACGCGCACGCCGTCGCCGAGCTCGACGATGCGGCCGTTCTCGACGACGATCCGCGCGCCGGACGGGCCGACGATCTCCTCGAGGTCGCGTCCGTCGCGCACGTAGCTCGAGCGCACGCGGGTGCTGCCCCAGGCGAGCTCGCCGACCACCGTGGCGCCGCCGTCGTCGCCGACGCCGAACGGCAGGGACGCCGTGACGAGGTCGCCGCCGAGCGTGCGCGTCACGTCGAGCACGTGGCGTCCCGGCGCGAGGCCTTCGATCTCGAACGTGCCGTCGTCGGCGGTGGTGCCGGCGACGCTCGCGCCCGCGACGCGCCAGTCGGCGTGCGCCAGCGCAGCCGCGCCGGCGGTGGCCTCGCCCGCGAAC
>Ga0194132_10007702_pt1 | contig 15862 bp, 16 predicted proteins | sample TA2KigOf80mmetaG_FD_148612 | JGI IMG/M metagenome (GOLD analysis project Ga0194132, IMG submission 148612) | Freshwater microbial communities from Lake Tanganyika, Tanzania - TA2015054 Kigoma Offshore 80m | ecosystem: Environmental > Aquatic > Freshwater > Lake | place: Tanzania: Lake...
GTCAAGCCCAGCAGTCCCAGTCCAAGCAGCAGCCCCAGACGCATACGGCCTCCTTTTATGCAGGCAGATGAGGGGGGAGCATAGACCGAGCCCCGATGAACCGTCAAGATGCACGCCCCCTAAAGGCAGCCCTACTTGCGGTTTCTCCCCTCGCGCGCGGGGAAAACGTACGCACTGAGCTGCACTGCCTCAATCCGTGATGCGGGTTGTATCGATCCTCACCCACCCTTTCGAGCAGGCGCTACATCCATCCGCAACACATGCAACAGCCGCCCCCCCTAGGCAGGCTAGACAGCCCCCTCGAGGGGGCTTTGTCGGCAGGCGGGGTCAACGAGACTGCGCTCAAAGTGGCAGCAAAGGCCCTTGCCGCCTACCTCGAACGCGAAAAAGCTATACTTTCGGTAACACTCGCAGAGTTAAGTCGGCAGCGGAGCGGTTCCGTCAGCCTTGAACCAGTTGAACTGACGGTGGGAGTTATGGAGCTGGCGAGAGGAATCGAACCTCCAACCAGCGGTTTACAAAACCGCTGCTCTGCCATTGAGCTACGCCAGCCCGGCGAAAGTTTCACACATTTTTGGGGCGCCCGCAAGGGATAGCCTCCGAATCGTGTTCCTATGGTTGATCCGCGTGAACGCAACTGAGCCCCGATGAGGAGCGGTCTGATTCGAATACCGCTGCTCGTGATGCTCGCCTGGAGGTTGTGCTCACTGCGCGAGCCACCCTGATCGCCCCTCAGCGGACAATCGGGAGCGTCGTCGAACACGCGGCAATCAGCCCGCCCGACGTTGTTGATGAACTGGGACTTCGATGGCCCGACCTTAACCCCTTCATATTCCATCACAAACGGGCCTTTGCATTGCCGCGGAGTACCACCCCGGCGCCCCCCCTGCGATCAATTTGACGCCGTGCGCTGCATTGACTTCCCTTTGAAGAGAATTATCTCGACCCCAGGTCGCCGTGAAGGCAGCCTCGGATAACTGTTAGGAATTATCTTTCATGGATCTCAATCGCATGACCCGCAAGCTTCAGGAGGCCCTGCAAGCAGCCTCTGCCCACGCCATGCGGCGCAGCCACCAAGGCATCGACGTCGAGCATCTGCTGCTGGCGCTGTTGGAGCAGGCCGATGGCCTGGCCACGCCGTTGCTCGAACGCTCCGGTGTCGCTCTCTCCGCAGTGCAGCAGGCAGCCGAACAGGCGTTGACGAAACTGCCGCAGGTGCAGGGAGCGGGCGCCGCTCCAGGCCAGATCCACGTGGCGACCCGGCTCTCCACCACCCTGACACAGGCCGAGCAAGAGCGGCAGGCGCTCAAGGACGAGTATCTCAGCGTCGAACACGTACTGCTGGCGATGGTCGAGGCCGGCGGCGTCTTTAAGAAGCTCGGCCTCACGCGCGCCAAACTGCTCGACGCTCTGCATCAGGTCCGTGGCAATCAACGCGTCACCAGCCAGGACCCTGAAACAACCTATCAGGCCTTGGAAAAATACGGCCGCGACCTGACGACATTAGCCTCGCAAGGCAAACTCGATCCGGTAATCGGGCGGGACGATGAAATCCGCCGGACCATTCAAATTCTCTCGCGACGCACGAAGAACAATCCCGTTCTGATCGGCGAACCGGGCGTCGGCAAGACCGCCATCGTCGAAGGGCTGGCCCAGCGCATCATCAAAGGGGATGTCCCGGAAGGCTTGAAGCAGAAGCGCGTCGTCGTGCTGGACATGGGGGCGCTCGTGGCCGGGGCAAAATTCCGCGGCGATTTCGAGGAACGGCTCAAGGCCGTGCTCAAGGAAATCCAGTCCGCGCAAGGGGACGTCCTGCTGTTCATTGACGAACTGCATACTGTCGTTGGTGCCGGCGCGGCCGAAGGCTCCATGGACGCGGCCAATCTGCTCAAACCGATGCTGGCGCGTGGTGAACTGCACATGATCGGGGCGACCACGCTCGACGAATACCGCAAACACGTCGAAAAAGACGCGGCCCTGGAGCGGCGCTTCCAGCCGGTACTCGTGGATCAGCCCACCGTGGACAACACGATTTCGATCCTGCGCGGACTGAAAGAACGCTACGAAGTACACCACGGCGTGCGGATCAAGGACGCGGCGCTGGTCGCGGCCGCCAAGCTCTCCCATCGCTACATCGGCGACCGGTTCCTCCCCGACAAGGCCATCGATCTAATCGACGAGGCCGCCGCGCGCCTACGCACAGAAATCGATAGCCTTCCGGCTGAGCTCGATGAAGTCTCCCGCAAGGTCCTGCAACTAGAGATCGAGCGCGAGGCGCTGAAAAAGGAAACCGATCCGGCCAGCCGTGCGCGACTGGCTGCGCTGGAAGCGGAGCTGGCAGAAAAAACCCACGCTCTCACGGCGCTCAAAACACGGTGGGAGGCGGAAAAGTTGTCTGTCGGCCGGCTGCGGACGATTCGGCAGCAGATGGAAACAGCCCGGCAGGAGATCGACCGCGCGGAACGGTCCTACGACCTCAACCGGGTGGCCGAACTCCGCTATGGCGAACTGCCCCGCTTGGAACGGGACCTGGCGGCGGAGGAGCAGCACCTGGTTCAAAAACAGGGCGAAAGCCGCCTACTCAAGGAGAACGTCGACGAGGAAGACATCGCGCTGGTGGTCAGCCGGTGGACTGGGATTCCGGTCACGCGGCTGCTTGAAGGCGAGCTGGAAAAACTGCTCAAGCTGGAGGAGCTGCTGCACCGCCGCGTGATCGGACAGGACGAGGCGGTGCAAGCCGTGGCCGATGCGGTACTGCGCGCCCGCTCCGGGATCAAGGACCCCAACCGGCCAATTGGGTCCTTCCTGTTTCTGGGACCGACCGGCGTCGGAAAGACAGAGCTGGCGCGGGCGCTGGCGGCGACACTCTTTGACGACGCGGCCAACCTGGTCCGGATCGACATGTCCGAATACATGGAAAAACACACGGTGGCGCGGCTCCTTGGCGCCCCCCCGGGCTACATCGGCTACGACGACGGCGGCCAACTCACCGAGGCCGTCCGCCGGCATCCGTTCTCGGTGATCCTCTTCGACGAGATTGAAAAGGCACACCAGGACGTCTTTAACGTGCTGTTGCAGGTCTTAGACGACGGCCGTCTCACCGACTCCCAGGGCCGGACGGTGGACTTCAAGAACACCGTGCTGATCATGACGTCGAATATCGGTAGCCAGGAGATTCTTGACGCCCCCGCGCACCACACATCCTACGACGAGATGCGGACGGTGGTAATGGGCGAGTTGCGGAAGCACTTTCGCCCGGAATTTCTCAACCGCGTGGACGAAACAGTCGTCTTCCATCCGCTGACGACGCAGCACCTGACGGCGATCGTTGCCATTCAAGTGACGCAGCTGCGGGAGCGCTTGGAGGAGCGGCGCATCCTGCTCACGCTCACTTCAGCGGCGACCGCTAATCTGGCCACGCGCGGCTACGATGCCGTCTACGGCGCCCGTCCGCTCAAGCGGCTTATTCAGCAGGAATTGGAAACCCCGATCGCGCGGCTCCTGGTCAAGGGAGAAGTCAAGGACGGCGATACAGTGACGGTGGATACGAAAAACGAACAGTTGGTGGTGATTGCCTCGCCCGGGTCCGGCCGAGGCTGAGATCCTTTGCGCTACTTACCCGATTGCAACCGCCCCACCGTTGACGGCAGTGGTTTTCCCGCTCTCATGACGCTTGTCAATCCGCCACTCCACTAGCGACACATCCAGCAGATGCCCCTTGACCGTGACAAAGTGCGCTTCCTTCAGCACGACGTACTCCGGAGCTTGGAGCTCCACGTGCAGCACGACCTTACCGGACTCCGTATCCGTCAGCTTCACGCTCGACAGCGTCTTTACCAGATCCAGCGCCCGCCGCTCGTTGAGCTGCATGGTGCTGTCGACCATCTTGGACGTGACGCGACCTCCCGTATCGAAGGTGACAAAGTTGACCAGTACCGGCCCCTCCGGCTTTTTGAGCACCACGGCCAATTGGGGCACTCCCTCCACTTCGACCGTGCCGTCGGTGTTGCGGTACACATTGGAGCCAATTTCCATATCCATAGCCGCTGAATGACCTCCGCCCGCTAGGGTTTCTTGATGCGATCCAAAATCAGCGAGATGCACCCGGCCAGCAGCCCGCCCCCGACAATGGCTGTGAGCAGCTCGGTGAGCTTGGCCTCCCACACCGGCCCCTGCGCCTGCAGCACTTCCCGCACACCGCCTTGAATCATGATGACCGCCAGAGCCATCAGGGCGCCCACGACAAACCACCAGAGAAAGATGCGGACTGATTTCATGTGCCACCTGTAGCCTGGCAGGCTCCCCTGCCGGTCGAGACTCCGGTCCCTACTGGCCTCTCCGCCATGTGCAAGCGCCCTGGCCGCAGAGTCTGCCAGATCAGCGAGCATGCACGCAATACGCAAAATACGTTCGTAGGGACGGGCTGACCCGCTTCGTGGCGTCCCCGCCCGGCCAACGAGAGATTGCTTAAGCCTTTTCGGCAGGTGTGCTAGAATCAGCTTCCACACGCACTCGTCACCGCAGCGATCGCCACGCGAAAGGGACGCGCCATGGAGCTGGGATTCATCGGCTTGGGCAAGATGGGCATGAACATGGTCACGCGCCTCCAACGCGACAAGCATCGCGTTGTTGTCTATGATCGTACGGCTGATCTGGTCAAGCAAGCCGAAGGGGTCGGGTGCGTTGGGGCTGTCTCCCTCGCCGAGTTGGTAGCCAAGCTGACTGCGCCAAAAGCCATCTGGATCATGGTTCCCTCCGGAGCCCCGACTGACGACACCGTCACCGCCGTCGCCGCGCTGCTGCAGCCAGGCGACACGATCATCGACGGCGGCAACACCCGGTTTGTGGATGACATCCGTCGCGCAGCCGAGCTCACGAAAAAGGGTATCGCCTACGTAGACGTCGGTACCAGCGGCGGCATCTGGGGCCTCACGACCGGCTACTGCCTCATGGTTGGCGGCGAGCACGCATCCGTCACCCGGTTGGCGCCGCTCTTTACGACGCTCGCACCCGAAAATGGTTGGGCCCATCTGGGCGGCTGCGGCGCGGGCCACTATGTGAAGATGGTCCACAACGGCATCGAGTACAGCATGATGCAGGGCTACGCGGAGGGCTTTGAACTGATGGCCAAAAGCGCGTATCAGCTTGACCTGGCCAAGATCGCCGACCTCTGGATGCATGGCAGCGTCGTGCGATCCTGGCTACTCGAGCTGGCGGCGGGTGCGCTCTCGCAGGATCCCAAGCTTGAAAAGCTCAAGGGATACGTGCAGGACTCTGGCGAAGGGCGCTGGATGATTGCGGACGCACTCGACAAGGACGTCCCCGTCCCGACGCTGGCGACGGCTCTGTTTACACGGTTTCGGTCGCGGCAGGAGGAATCGTTTGCGGAGAAAATGTTGGCGGCGCTGCGCAACGCCTTCGGCGGACACGCGGTCCGGAAGCGGTAACGGGCGCGGGCACGGAGCTCACGGATGAGCCAGACCGGACCGAGTGCGCTGGAGGAGTCGATCCGCAACTTCACTGCGGAGCCGTGTACGCTCGTCATCTTCGGTGGTTCGGGCGACCTGACCAAACGCAAGCTCGTGCCGGCCGTCTACAATCTGTTTCTCGACGGCGTGCTGCCCTCCAACTTTGCCATCCTCGGGCTCGGTCGCACGCCGCTCAGCGATCACGACTTTCGTGCCAGCATGCGCGACGGCATCATCACATATTCCCGGCAGAAGCTCTCGGACGCCAAGTGGAAAGCGTTTGAACAGCACCTGTTCTACCAGGCCGGCAGCCTTGACGAGCCGAAGCTCTACCAAGACATGACAGCCCGCTGCGAGACGATCGAAGCCGCGCTCAAGCTGCCGGGGAACCGCATTTTCTACCTGGCCATCCCGCCCACCTCCTTTTCGCCGGCCTGCACCGGACTCAAACGCGCGGGCCTCATTCACGCGGCCGGAACCAAGGTGCCGTTCTCGCGCGTGATCGTGGAGAAACCGATCGGCCGTGACCTCGCCTCCGCCCACGAGATCAACAGCACTATCGGACGCGTCTTTCACGAGTCGCAGATCTTCCGCATCGATCATTATCTCGGCAAGGAAACCGTCCAGAACCTGCTCGTTATCCGGTTCGCCAACAGCATCTTTGAGCCGATCTGGAACCACAAATACATCGACCATGTGCAGATCACCGTCAGCGAGGCAGAGGGCATCGGCACCCGCGCCAGCTATTATGAGCAGGCCGGGGCGCTGCGGGACATGGTGCAGAACCACATCCTCCAAGTGCTGTGTCTCGTCGCTATGGAGCCGCCCCACTCACTCGATCCCGACGTGGTGCGCAACGCCCGCATCGACGTACTGCGGTGTCTCCGCCCGATCGTCGGCAAGGATGTGGAGCGGTTCGTTGTGCGTGCACAGTACAGCCACGGCACGATTCACGGCACGGAGAATCCGGGCTACCGGCACGAGGCGGGCGTCACCCCTGATTCGACCATCGAAACCTACGTCGCGTTCAAGTGCTTTGTGGAAAACTGGCGGTGGGCCGGGGTGCCCTTCTATGTCCGTACTGGCAAAGCCATGCCAAAGCGGACCAGTGAGATCGCCGTGTACTTCAAGGACATTCCTCACATTCTCTTCAACGCCAATCCGGCGGCCCCGCAGGCCCCGAATGTCCTCACCCTGCGCATCCAACCGGAAGAGGGGCTGTCGCTGCGCATCATGTCCAAAAAACCCGGCTCGAAAGCCCAGACCCACCCGGTGGACATGAACTTCAAGTACAGCGATGCCTTTGCCGCCCCCTCGCCAGAGGCCTACGAACGGCTCCTGCTGGATGTGATGGCGGGCGACACCTCGCTCTTCATGCGGCGCGACGCGGTGGAGGCGTCTTGGGCGTGGGTCACCGGCATTCTCCACGGCTGGAAAGAGCACGGCCCTAAGTGGCTGCCGGAATATGCGGCGGGAAGCTGGGGGCCCGTGGAAGCCGACAAGCTGATTGAGAGCGACGGGCGCAAGTGGCGGATCGGTTAGCTGCGTCCCAGGGCGAGCTGCTTGAGAATTTCCTGCTTCGTCCCAAGGCCGCCGATAAACCGTTCAAACTGACCATTGCGATACAGCGCCAGCGCCGGCAGGCTTACGATCTCCAACTCAGCCGGAATTTGATGTTGCTCCTGCACATTTAGTGTCAGAACCAACAGGCGGTCGCTGGCTTCCCTCTGCACTTGCTCGAGTTCCCGCATCAGGGCCTGACAAGGTCCACAGCCCGGCTGCCAGAACTCTACCAGCACCGGCACGCCCGCCTGCTCGACAACCTGGTCGAATTCCCAATCGGTGACTGCGCGCAATCCGCTCATAGGCTGCGCCAGTCGTCCCGGCTGAACACGTGGTCGTAGAGCAGCGCGGCCAGCACGCGATAGCCCTCCGTGGTCAGATGCAGTCCATCGTTGGAATAGCGCGCCTGCAACAGGCCCGTGTCCGGCTCGGAGGTCGCGGAAAACAGATCCACAACTGGCATGGCGTGGTGCGCACCGTAGTCGTGAATTAGGTGATTGAGTGCGTGCCGCTGCGCGATCGGGCCCGCCGCCCAGTCGGCTGCCCCCGGACCAGCGATCCGAATGGACGGCACCGTCACCGCCACCGGCTGCACCCCCGTCCCACGCGCGGCGTCGTACATCGTGAGCAGGTTCCGAAAAATCGCCGCGGGAGGCGCCCCGCACCCAAGGTCGTTTGTTCCGCCAAGAATCACCACAGCAGCCGGTTTGTGTGCCAGCACATCGCCCTGCAACCGAACGGTCATCTCGCTTGTCAGCTCACCGCACCTCCCACTGACCCACACCTGCGCCCGCTGCCCCAGCGACTCCTGCAGAAATGCGCCATACGGTGTTTCGCGGAGGTGGGGCGTCTCGCGTGTGGGGGACTGATAGCCGGCGGTCAGGCTGTCGCCAAAACAGACAATGATCGACGCAGCTCGCACCGTGCTAGCGCCGGGCCTCGGCCGGTGGCCAGGTCATCTCCACCTGCCGGCCGCAGTAATAGCACGACAGCCGATATTTAGCCTGCCGACGCGGATTGGGGAGCGAGGTAAAGACCACCGGCGTGTCATCGTAGGGGCAGACGGGCTGTTGATGCATCAGATGTTCGTCGGCCATGCCCAGAATGGCCGCATCGTCCCATGGTGGGGTCAACTGTTCCTTCCCCGTCAGTTTGGACTGCCACCCGCAGCGCAGGCACTTTACCTCGAAGGTTTTCACGCGATCACGGACCTGGGATAGATCGTGGACCTCCACCGGCCCCGAGCAGCTCGGGGACGCGCAGCTCAGATGCTCATGCTGGAGCGCCTGGATAAAGTGCGGCGGTGCGGACGAGGAGAACACGAGGGAGCCTCCTTACGAATCAAACGAGAGAATCAGAGACAGTAGCAATAGCTGCTGACTGCCCGTGAGCCCGGGTACCCCAGGGCGGACCTCACCCCGCGTGAAAAACCCTCCGTTGACGCCAGTGGATTCGTCAACCCGGTGCTCCAATCTGAGCAGCGTCGTAGTCTTGTCGAAGGCCCACTTATACTCCACCGTGGACGTGACCGCTTTGACCAGCTGTTCGTGACCGGTCCACCGTCCGTTCCGGTCCCAGTAGAATTCCGGTCGGACGGCCACACTCCACGGCCCCGCGACATTCCAGCGCGTAAAGAGCGCACCGCCCATCACGAACGCACGCGGATCACCCGGACGGGTAGCGATGTTTTCCGTGCCCACATCATAGGACAGCGCCACTGTCACGCCCTCCCCCCGCCACTCAGCAATACTATTTAAATACAGCCGCCAAAATTTGACGTCGGTCGCGGCCTGATCGGGGCCGGCATAGAGCGTGTTGGTCAGCGTCACGCGCGACGTGGGCTGCCAGGCCGTCTGCGCTCCATAGCTTGGCTGATCGTTTGGGTGGGATAAATGAAAGTACCCATTGAGCACGAAGAGCGTGGCGGTCAGCTCGTCGCTGACCGGATAGCTGGCCTTGGCACCGAACATCATGTAGGGCGTGTTATCGGCCACCCACGAGCGCGTATAGTTGAAATTGTCGCGCGCGTAGAGCGACTCATAGCCGATCAGACTGTTAAAGAGGCCGGCCGTGACCGTCACCCCCCGGCCGAGCGGCGCCAGATAGGACACATTTGCGCGATGAATATGCCGCAGTGTATCGGCCCCGCCCACGGCCTTCACGCCCTGTGAATATGCAAAGTCTTTCGTGTCATAGCCTCCCTGCACACCGAACTCCATGCCCCAGACCGAGCCGGCGGTGATATCCTTGCGCACGTAGGCCACGGCCATATTCGGCGCGAGCTCGTTATGACGCGCGACGGTACTGCGATCTCGCCACCGATGATTTTCTGGAAAATTGAAGTTCAGGGGATAACTGAGGTCCACGAACCCGCCGTAATGCCAGTCGATCGCTGCAGGAGGAGCCACCGGTAGAGGCGTAACAGTCTCGGCATGGACCGGCCAGGCGCTGCTGCTTACGGCCAGCCACACCAACACCTTGATGGCCCGGTTTGCCCTGCAAAACAACCCGCACCTCCGGATCACAGGACGCACAGGCGGTATACGTGCCGCTTCTGGATAATGTCAAGACAGCAGGCCCGGCACAAAGCTTGACACAGGCCGGGACCCACCGCTATTGTCGCCCGGTTGGTCCAGGCGGAGAAGCTCCGCTGCCGTGGGGACCGCGCGTAGAAAGGAGATTCCTTCAATGATGTTGCAACGTTTGCGTCTGACAACGCTAGCCCTAGCCGTGCTGGGCTTCGGGGGCCTGCTGGCGGGACTCGCCGAACTCGGGTGGGCGGCCGACCCCTTCAAAATGGGCGTGGTGGATCCGCAGGCCGTTCTGGAAAAATCCAAGGCTGGCCGCGCGGCATTGGACAAGCTGAAGGACTATGCCACAAGCCGCCAGAAACTATTGACGAAGGACGAAGATGACCTCAAGGGTCTGGAAAAGCAGCTCAAGGAACAGGAAAGCGGCCTCGCGGAAGCCAAGAAGCGCGAACTGCAGGGCACCTTCCGCACCAAGGTTCAGGATTACCAAAAGAAGGTCCAGGACTTTAACCAGGAACTGGGCGTCAAGCAGAAAGAGCTCGTTGACGACTATATGAAGCGCATCCAGACTGCCACGAAGTCTGTCGCAGAGAAAAGTGGCATCTCGCTTGTTGTGGACAAGGGCAGCGACCAGACAATCAAAATCGTCATCTACAACAAGGAGACGATCGAACTGACAGAGCAGGTCATCAAGGAATTCGATCGACTCAACAAGTAGCGCTCGACCCCGACGCAATCACGTTTGGATGTCTCCGCCCCTTACAGCCACCGAGCGGGCAGCGACGTCGCGGCGGCGGTGTTCGAGAACACCAGCACGAAGGAACGCTCCCGGCCGCGTTCACTTCGCTACAGCGTTACCGAACGGCCGGCTCAGCAAGCTCGGCGAGGAGGCCGCATGCGATTCACAGTGATTCCGTCCCTGCTTTCAACGCTTTCGGTGTTGACGTGCGTCACGGCGCTCAGCAGCACGCCCGTCCACGCACAAGAGTACAAGCCCCTCCCCGGGTTGTCGGCCAAGGACCGCGCTGTGCTGGCCGCCAACATGGCAAACCAGGGGCAGTGCAAGAATGCCATGGTCGAAGTGGCGATGGCCTTGAAGGACATGCCAGACGACGAGATGCTGATCCGCGTCAAGGGCATCTGTGAAATGGAGACGGGACGCCCGGAGGGTCAAGAGACCATCATGAAGTGGCTGAAGCTTGCGCCTCAATCGCACCCCGAGCGCGGCAAGATGCTCGCGATGCTAGCAAAAGGTCAGGCCTCCAAGGAAATTGCGCTTGCCTGGGTCTCGGTGCCTGCAGGTGAATTCGAGATGGGCACAGACGGCGACAAGGCCGAGGCCGACGAGAGACCGAAGCACAAGGTCGCGCTGGATGCGTTCATGATCGGCAAGTACGAAGTGACAAATGCACAGTACCAGGCCTTCGTCAAGGCAACAGGACACCGCCGGCCGGAAAATTGCTGTGACCCCAAATTTAACGTCTGGAAAGGCAGCGAACTGATCGAAGGCGCGGAGGAACTCCCCGCCATCAACGTGAGCTGGGACGATGCCGTCGCCTTCTGCAAGTGGGCCGACGCACGCCTCCCCACGGAAGCCGAGTGGGAAAAAGCCGCGCGCGGCACCGACGGCCGCCTGTATCCGTGGGGCAATGAACCGCCGTCTGGCAACCGGGCCAATTACAGCTTTGATCCAGTCTCCATGTGGGATGGGCTGGCGTCGTTCGCCAAAAAAGACCAGTACGAGAACGGCCGCAGCCCCTACGGCGCCTATGAGATGGCGGGCAACGTGTGGGAGTGGACCCAAGACTGGTACGATGAGAACTATTACAAAAACAGCCCGGCCAAGAATCCCAAGGGGCCCGACAAGGCCGACGCGCGCGTGATTCGTGGCGCCTCCTGGCGCAACACCGCCGAGATGCTGCGCGCGGCCAATCGGAATAAACACAAACCGGACGAGCGGCGTGTCTATATCGGCTTCCGCTGCGCCAAGGACTCGCAGTAGCCGACGATTGACTGTCCCTGCGACGGGCGGGAGTGCTCAGCCTCCTGCCCGCGCGGTGCTGGTTGCCTGACTGTCCGACTCGATCGCATAGCCCGCTGTTCGCCACGCACGGATGCCGCCCTCCATCGACGTCACATTGGTGTAGCCCATCTGGCCCAGACTGTCAGCTGCCAACGCTGACCGAAATCCTCCGCCGCAATAGAGAATGATCTCGGCCTGCTTATTTGGAATGAGGCCTTCGATATCCCGCTCCAGCACGCCGCGGCCGATATGTCGAGCGCCCTTGGCCCGGTCCGCTGCAAACTCTGACTCCTCCCGCACATCAACGAAGTGAAACTGTTCGCCACGATCACATTTCGCCTTGACGTCTGCGACCGTACATTCGCGAATCGTATGCTTGACCCGCTCCACCAGCTTGAGAAACCCTGGGTTGTGCGTCATGCCGCCTCCTGCAAGAATTCGCCAGGACCACATGTTTTCCGGTTCACCGCGGGCATGTCAAGAGTCCCAAATGCAAATTGACTCCCCTGAGTACCGATGCTAGAGTTCGCCACCGTTAAACACCCATGCCCGATCTGCGTACGCTTCGCGACAACCTCGACACGATCAAAAGCCAGCTCGGCTTACGCGGGGCTGATATCCCCTGGGATCTCGTGCGTGCCCTGCTCGATCAACGCCGCACTCTGACCACGAGCGGGGACCAGCTTCGACACGACCTCAAAAAAGGCTCCGACGCCGTCGCCCGGCTCAAACGGGAGAAACAGCCGGCCGATGAGGCCATGACCGCCATGAAGCAACTTGGCGAGCGGATTACGCAGACTGAGGAGGCATTGCGCGACGTCGAGGCACGGTTAACTGATGTGGCGCTGCGCATTCCCAATCGCCCCCATGCCTCCGTGCCAGCCGGCCAAAGCCCAGCCGACAATCAAACACTGCGGAGCAGTGGGAGCATCCCACAGTTGTCGTTTCCCGCAAAACCCCATTGGGAAATTGGAGAGGCCCTCGGCATTCTCGATTTCGAGCGGGCCGCGAAAATTGCGGGGGCTCGGTTCGCCGTACTCACCGGCGCGGGCGCTCGTCTTGAACGGGCCCTGATCAACTTCATGCTCGATCTGCACACGGAACACCACGGCTACCGTGAGGTCCTGCCACCCTTCTTGGTCAATCGCGCGGCTATGACTGGCACCGGGCAGTTGCCAAAATTTGAGGAGGATTTGTTCAGACTACGAGATGACGATTATTTTCTCATTCCCACAGCGGAAGTCCCCGTGACCAATCTGTTGCGGGAGGACATCACATCCGATGAGCTCCTGCCGATTCGCTACACCGCCTACACGCCCTGCTTTCGGCGCGAGGCCGGCTCCTATGGTAAAGACACGCGTGGACTGATCCGCCAGCATCAGTTCAACAAAGTTGAACTCGTGGCGTTTACTAGGCCGGAAGAGTCTTACGCAGAATTAGAACGGCTCACCGGCAATGCTGAGGCCGTACTGCAGGCGCTCGGACTGCCCTATCGTGTGATCGTCCTCTGCACGGGGGACTTGGGATTTTCTGCCGCCAAGACCTACGATCTGGAAGTCTGGATGCCCTCACAACAGACTTACCGGGAAATTTCCTCCTGCAGCAATTTTGAAGCGTTTCAGGCACAGCGGGCCGGCATTCGCTATCGGAACAAAGAGGGCAAGACAGACTTCCTGCACACCTTGAACGGCTCGGGCCTTGCCGTGGGGCGCACCCTTGTTGCCATTCTTGAACACTATCAGCAGGCTGACGGATCCGTCCTGATTCCGCCTGCCTTACGTTCCTACATGGGTGGCATGGAACGAATCGACCGGGGCTGACATCCCGACACCCCCGATGGGCAACCGCACGCCGACGACATCCTGAACGCGGCCGTGGGTTCCCCGCTCAGTTTTTAGACGTGATGGTTACCGGGCGGGTTAGCGGCAGGCCGCCTTCCAAACCGTCTCACTGACACTGTGGGGGAGAATTGGCTGCCACTGTGCAGCCCGCGATTCGGTCGCGACGATTGCTCCCGTGGCCATGGGAGCGTCAAAAAACGTGGTGCTATGAATTCGTTCCTTGACCAGGTGACAATCATAGTCGGCCTGGATCGTCATCGACCGCACCGGATGGCCCGTCGGCGTATGCACTTGCGCCGCCTTATAATCCCGAAGATGCAGGACCGTGACGACGACCACATGCTCCGTGGGTAGCGCCGCCGGATCCACATAGTAACGAAAACCCTCAGGCCCTATCTCGGCACCAATCTCGCGCCACTCAGCTGAGGCAGGGCTGGACGGCAGGATAAAGAGACAGGCAATCGAGAGCAGCACGACTATCCCTGATCCTGTAGCCCATTTCGTGACAGCTGACGGCATGCGTTCCTCCCCGTTGCGATTCGTCTCCAAGGGTAGCGAGAACGAAAACCAAAGTCTAGATTCGTCGGGACATGTCAAGAGGCAAGCGGCACTAGCAGCGGTTTTAGCGAGAAGAGCGCACAGAGAACCTAGCGCTCAGTAAGTCACCTCGTCTTCTTCATTCGAGCGTACTCCTCGCACCCTCCCTCATACTTCAACTCGCACGCTTTCGCGAAATAGTTCAGGGCGTCGGTGTCGCTGTGCCTGACGCCAGCACCTTTTTCAGACATATAACCCATTTTGGTACATCCTTTCGCATGCCCCCCGTCACACGCTTTGCGAAAGAACTCGACCGCATGACCCGGGTCTAGTTTGACGCCGTTGCCTTCGTCATACATCCACCCTAAATTGAAACACCCTTTCGTATCCCCCCCATCACACGCTTTACGAAACAACTCGACCGCGTGAATCGAGTCTTGCTTGACGCCGTTGCCGTTGTCATACATCCAACCCAGATTGACACACCCTGCCAACTCGCCTCGGTCGCATTGCGCTCTGTATGTTTTGACTTCCTGAGACTCGTCTGCCAACACGAGACTGGGACACACACATGCCCCCACTAACGTGCTGACAAGAAGCAGATAACGAAGATTCATCGACGACCCTTTGCTCTGATTGGTGGATAACCGTTCGGTAAGCGATAGGCTAGGCCGATTGCGTAGACGTGTCAAGGCGGGGCTGTGTTGGGGCTGCTGCGCGACGCGCGCAGACATACGCGTGTCTTGCGAGTCACTTCTGACTCTTCACTCGTGCGTAGTTTTTGCACCCTTTCTCGTCCTTCATATCGCACGCTTTCCCGTAAAAGCTCAGAGCGTCGGAGTTGCTTTGTCTGACACCTGCACCTTGCTCATGCATTACACCAAAATTGTTACACCCTGTTGCCTCACCTTGGTCACACGCTTTACGAAACAACTCGACCGCCTGAAGGGAGTCTTGTGTAATGCCGCTACCTTTGAAATACATCACGCCCAGATTGCCACACGCTTTCGCATGCCCCCTGTCACACGCTTTACGATAAAACGCTACCGCTTGAACGAAATCTTGCGTGACGCCTTTGCCATCCGCATACATCACGCCCAGATTGAAACACCCAGTCTCATTGACCATCAACGGGATGGCGGTTCCTCCAGCACATGCTTTACGATAGAACTCTGTCGCCTGAAACAAGTCTTGCGTGACGCCTGTCCCGGTCTCGTACATCCAACCCAGACTGCTACACCCTCTGGCCAACCCCTTATCACACGCTTTACGAAACAACTTTTCCGCTTCAAACAAGTCTTGTTCGACGCCTCGGCCATCTTCATACATCAGCCCTAGGCTGAAACAGTCGAACGCATTATCTCGGTCACATTGTGCTCTGAGTCTTTCAGCTGCAGGATATTGTGCGGACGAGAGACTTTGAAACATACTCGCCGTGAGTAGCGAACTAATGAGAAGCAGATAACGAAGATTCATCGAAGAGCCTTTGCTCTGATTGCTGGCTAACCGTTCGGTAGGTGAAACGCTAGGCTGACTACGTAGGAGTGTCAAGGCGGGTCTGCGTGGGGCGACTGCGAGCCGCGCGCAGATAAGCACATGTCTGGCGAGTCACTTCTTGCTCTTCACTCGCTCGTAGTGCTTGCACCCTACCTCGTTTTTCATCTCGCACGCTTTCGTAAAATAGTTGAGTGCGTCCAAGTTGCTTTGCTTGACGCCTGCCCCTGATTCAAACATCAGGCCAAGATTGGCACACCCGACCGCAACTCCTCCGAGACACGCTTTACGAAACACCTCGCCCGCCTGAAAGAAGTCTTGTTTCACACCGGTGCCTTTTTTATACATCAGACCCAGATTGGCACACCCCCACGCATCACCCCCGTCACACGCTTTGCGATACCA
>Ga0194132_10007704_pt1 | contig 15860 bp, 11 predicted proteins | sample TA2KigOf80mmetaG_FD_148612 | JGI IMG/M metagenome (GOLD analysis project Ga0194132, IMG submission 148612) | Freshwater microbial communities from Lake Tanganyika, Tanzania - TA2015054 Kigoma Offshore 80m | ecosystem: Environmental > Aquatic > Freshwater > Lake | place: Tanzania: Lake...
GACATCATCACGCAGGTGGAAACCGTAGGGAAGGTCGTACCGGCGGATTATAAGTTCGATGTGGATTTTAACGGATTTCTGCTTAACCAAGCCAAGGCGGAAGAAATACTCTCACAACTCGATGAACACCGCAATGTAGGGATATATGAAAGTCCGTTCTGGCTGGCACGCGACCCGGAAGGCGCCAAACTGCTCAAAAGCCGTATCCGCAAACCGGTTGCCGAACATTTTCAGGAGCCGGTGCTTCACGACCGCACCAGCGATGCTTTTGTCATCGGCGGCTGCGCCGGTGACACCACTCGGCACGGAACGCTGGCCGCCTCGTTTAACAAACCCTTCTGGCTTCAAATGGTGGGAACCGGTCTTACTACGACCTTTGCCGGTCATATCGGTTCGGTGTTATCGCACGCCCAGTTGCCATATATCACCTGTCACGAATTGTGGAGGGATGATCTGGTGACGCGTCCGGTAAAGGTGGTTGACGGCTATATGGACGTTCCCGACGGTCCCGGGCTGGGTGTTGAAGCGGACGAAAAGGCCATAGAGAAATATACCGTCGATCCGAAGGAAATTACAGGAACGCAGAAATATCGCGCACAGAAGCGTATTTTGCGTGTCGTGTGGCCGGGTGCGGGTAAAAATGGACGTGTATGGGAGTTTACCGACGAAATGGTCTATCAACCGGAGTTTTACAAGGGAAATCTGCCCGGTTTCGAGCGCGGCGTGCATCTGGAAATCGAAGAGGACGACAAAAGCGCCGCTTTTCGGAAGGCGCACGCACGGCTTTTGGAACGTGAGGCACTAACGGTGCGGGGCTGAACACTACAGCAAGTACGCCCTTTTCAGCAAACTGCAGGACGCCTACAGACCCCGCTGCAAGCAGCGGGGTCTGTAGGCGTTGCCGGACGGCTATCGTCTAAACGCGATGGGAAGCATCTCCTTGACCGTCGAAACGATTTGCTCTTCTATGTCTTCGGCATATCGGGCCGGCATACCGAAATATAAGGTGGCGTCGCCACCTTCGTATCCGCCTTCGCGCCATATCCGGCGAGAGGGGATATAGCCGGGAAAGGCGTTGCAGTAAGCCGCGACCCAGAGCCGCGCCGGATCGTACAGACGCCGCAACCGGAGCGCATAGTCCGACAACACCTCGCTGGCCAGAAACACGACCGCAAGGTCGTTGCCAAAAGCCCACGTCTGTATGGGATAGCGTTGATGCGTGGGGACGGCTTCGCCGCGATCCATGCGTTCCAACCACCGGGCGGCGTGATAGGCCCCCGGCCCGTCTGATGCGGCCCGCGAAGCCCATTCTTCACGCATAGGCAGCGTATCGAACGGCAGATCTATGTACTTCAATCGGCAAGAGATCGCTCCGGAGACCGTTCTGAGCGTCCCGGAGAGCAACCGGTTTACCTCATAGACGATATCTTCGCCGTGTCTTTTGGCATAGTTTAGCCCTGTACGCGGAAACGGGTTGGCATCCGCCGCACATCCGATGGATACCAGCCCATGCACGCCGGGGTGTTCGCGTTCTATTCCGTCCTGCGCGTATCCGGCCCAATCACCACACAGATAGTTGTCCTGCGACCCCAGTGTCGTGCAGTGACAGGCGTATCCGGCCCACACGCCGCGTAGCCGTCCGTCCGTACCGGTCACACGGAGCAGAGGCATGATGTGATCGACGGGGCCTGTCTGTTGCCGGCGGTTGGCGGCGAACCCGGCGCTTCCCAAACCAAACGTCAAATGCGCCGCACGCCGGTCCGCCAGCGCAGTCAATCCGGCCTCCACGATCCGATCCGCCACCTCGGCGGTATACCGATCTATGGTCGCTTGATGATCCGGCGGAATATCGCTGCTAAACAGCATCGGCGCGGCACCACTAAGACAGGGGCCTGTATGCGTGTGGGTATAGCTTATGGCGACTCGCTCGCGTTCGACACCGGTCTTCTCCCGGAGCCGCGTGGCTATGGCTTCGGTAAACACCTCGGTGACTCCGCAGTTTTCGAGCGCGAAAAGCAACGCCGGACACTTGTCGCCGAGGGCCATGGCCCGAACAAAAAGTCGAGTTTCCACCTGTGCCGTCTCTTCGCGTCGAACGCCATACCCGCTCAGGCGTATGGGATACTCAGGCGTAACGTCGATTTTTGCAAACCCCGCCAGAACCGGGTCGTTGGTCATAACATCCTCCGATGAAACCCCATCGCAAAAAAATGTCGGTCGTGCCGTTCAGTTTTTTCTAAGCAGAATCTGGCGACTGTCTTCTTTTACAAGCGTGTTGTAGAAGGTTTTGAAGGCCGGATAGTCTTCCGGAGCCACGTCCGGATGTCTGATTACCAGCAGACGACGGGCGCTAAGCGTTCCTTCGACATACCGGTATTCGACGGTATAATCGGCTCTCGGAGAACTGAGCCGGACATCCGGCGGCAGTTCCATCGGGACAAACCCTGGTGGCAGCGCGACGGTCAGGTTTTCCGAAACCGTATCGACACTGGCCCACCCGGAGATCGGATATTTCCGTTCGACGTACGATACGCCTTCATAGGCTTTTAGCCGGTCCGCCCATGGGATCATAAACAACTTGAACTGCGCGGCGTCGGAAACGTACGACGGGGCTTCGAATTCGTATCGGTAGCGCACTTCCGGATCGAGTGTTTCAAGATTGTCTGTTTCGAACTGCAAAAGCCGGATATTGGGGTAATCCCCGCTTAGCGTCTCGGTCAGTTGTTTGTTCCGCTCCACCGGGGTGATATCACGGTAGCGCGTGCGTACGAAGGCGGTCATGTTGCCGGTGCGCGTGGCTTCGATGCGAAACAACGCTGCGTTGTCGTCTTTGAGTTCTACCTTTGTTTCCCGGAAGATATTGTTCCCTATGAACTGTTGCCGACTCAGGTACTCCGGCGTTTTTATACCGGGTCGGATCAACAGCGAAAAGCCGTCCATGTCCATGACCGGCAGCGAACCGACCGGGTGATGGTTGGCAGTAAAGTCCAGATATTCAAGACGACTTCCATTTTCGACGGCAGCAATACAGTGGTTAAAGGCGACGGAGGGCAAAATATGACGGTTGTAGCCCTCGTCGTTTGTATTTACGAGCACGTAATATGCAGAAATGCCCGCTTCACGCAGCATGGAGATGCCAAGCGTGGTGACGTCTTTGCAGTCTCCAATCCGGTTGACCAGCACATCGCGCGCCTTTTGGGGAATCAGACCGGACTGTCGAAACGAAACGCTGCTGTATCGGATATTCTCGGTGATATATCGGTAGATGCGTTCGATTTTTTCGCTGTTGGATAGACCGGGGTTCCCCTTGAAAAGGTCCGCTGTTCTTTCGCGTATTTCGTACGAACTGCGTGCTCGGTTTTGCGCCAGATCGCTGTACCATTCGACCATAAACGGCCAATCGGGGATGCTGGAGATATGCAGCACGCTCCCCACGTCGTCTAGAACCGGCATGTCCTCTTCCGGGCGGATTGCCGGTACGTCTTGGCGTTTCCATTCGTACAATACGCCGTCGGCGGTAGGGGTGAGCGTCGGTTCGTCGGGCATGTTCTGGGTCCGGTGCGCAAAACGAAATGTTTCCGGAACCAAAAGCGCATAACGCACCTGTTGTTGTGGATAGTACAGACTGAAATAGAAGCGGTCCCAGAAATGGTTTGACAATCGTCCCGCGTAATAGTTGGCGACCCGGTATCGGATATGAATAAAATCGCCTTCTTCGAGCGATTTGAATACCAGATGGTTGTCGTTTGCATCGGCGTTGATTTCCGCGCCGTCACGTTTGATCGTAACGGCCCGTTCCAAGGTCAGTTCTTCGGCGTTGGGGTTGTAGTCAACCCAGTATTCGTGAAAATCGTCGATCCCGGTTTTGTTGAGTACCCGGATCAGCAAGTCAGTGGCATATTCGGAAGCGCCTCCGTCGTAGACGACACGCTTATGATCGTGGAGCAGGATGACGGCATTATCGCTGGGATAGTCGCGGGCGTCCGGCGCAGCAGCCATCAGGGCGGACAGATCGGTCTGTCGAAAATGGCTGAACACGGAAGGTTTGCCTTCGAGTTCGCGCAGGACACGGCGGGCTGCATAGTGGGTCGGCATACAGGCAAGGCTGTTGAGATAGGATTGCTGCGCTTCGGTGGTCCTACTGGTCGCTCGGTATGTCTCGCCCAATTTAGCCCACAGACCGGAATGCACTGGGCTTATCTTCAACGCACGTTTGAGCAGATCGTCCGCGTTTGTATATTCCTGCTGCGCCAGATAAGCGTCGGCCATTTGTTCGTAGTAAACCGGATTGGAAGGCTGAAGCGCGAAAATCCGTTCGTAGGTCTCCCGCCACCGTACAAAATCCGATCCCTGATAATACAATCTGGCCAGCGCAGCCAGCACATCCGGTTCTACGTGACGCTCGGCGTATCGGCGTAGGATGTCGCCTCCTCGGTCGAACTGACGGGAAACCTGAATCGCCAATACGGCCTCAGTCGTGGCAAAAACCTCGTTGTCCGGATACTGTTCGTACGCCTTTCGGCTGATTTCAACTATCTTTTCAGGTTGTTTCTTTTTGCCGTAGAACGTCAGGTAGGACTGATATACCCATTCCGATCCGGGACGAAGCGTCTCCGCCTTTTCGATCATGGCCTCGGCGTTCTCGAAATCCCCGTTTTCCAGATAGCGGTCGATATGAAAATCGACAACGACGGGAAGGTTGTCGTCCAGCGCTCTGAGTTTTTCCATCGTGGTGGCTACTTCGTCGAATTTTTCGCCTCGTGTATAGGCCTCGACGATGTGATGATAAGGTAGCGCACAACCGGGCGCGCGACGGATCGCTTCTCGCAACGTCAGTTCGGCCTCGACGGCCTTGTCGTTACGCAAATAGGTGTCGGCCAGCAGGATATAGTTTTCAAGGCGATCGGGAAATTTTTCGATCTGGCGTCTAAAAAACGCTTCAGCAAAGTTTTCGACGACAACCGTCGGGGCCTTGGGAAACGGCGAATAAGATTGCGGCTCCGTAGAGATTTCAAGTCCTTCGAGCGGGATTCCGGCTGGGTCCGTAATACGCAGGGCAAAGTTACACCGCCGGATTTCCGAATACCCGCATTTGACAAGAATGCGGTTCCAACCGGGTTGCAACACCGTCTCGGCGATATACGTGTCGATGTCGTTGTTGTTTTCGTCAAAAACGGTGATCACTGGCTCATCGTTAAGAAACGTCTTGAGCGCGCCGGATGTGCCGATACGCAGTTGTACCTTCTGCCGAACCGGGGAGTGGACAAAGGTATTGGCGTAGAAAACGGCGGTCGTTTGGGGAAAATGATATTGAAAATTGATCCAGAAATAGTGATCGTAACGATCGATGGGAAACCACCGTACCGGGATGCCGTTTTTCCCTTCGTAGACCGCGGCAGGTTCGTATACCGTTTCCGGGGGGAACACACGATCGAAGCCGGAGGCCGACAGGTTGTCGAAAGGTCCGGTCAGTGTCCATGCGGTGATCATACGCATGTCGCGGTAATACGCATTGGCCTTTTCCTGTCGTCCGTGGCGCTGGTAGTAGTCACCCAGAAACTGGTTGGCTTCGGCACGGACAAGCCCGTCGGCCCGCAGGTCGTTTCGAACCGTTTCGAGCAGTTCCACGATGCCGGCGTCGGGGACATCGTAACGGGCATGAATCTTAGGCGTGATCCATTCGGCAAAAAGATAGGCGTAACGGTCGTTCGATCGCCGCAATACCTGCCGAAAGACATTCCATGCCAAATCGTAGCGTTGTTCCATATCGTAGAGCATGGTCAGGCCGAGATAGGCGCGCATCTGTGTCGAATCCGCCGCGATCGCGGCATGAAATTTTTGTTCGACGGTCTTTCGATCGTTACGGCTCCACGCCGTCCACGCCTCTCGGACAAGCTGTTCGCTGTTTTTTGTCGCCGCGGCAAGGGGCGATACCGCGAGGGTCAGAAAAACACCTATAAGCGCCACATATCGAAACATGCCTGCTCCTGTCCGTAGATGGGGTTGTTACCTGATTGAGAACAGATTACCTTTCCGGCAATGGGTCGTCAACCGAAAACCGCCCGGTTCCTTGCCTGCTTTGCCGACCGACCGTCTTTCACTTGGGGAGATTACGATGAAAATCACCAAAGTAATGGTTACGCCGCTCAAGGTCGTCGGTGCGCCGCGAAAACATGTCATTCATTCCATCAACCCGATTTATATGTTTTCCGACCTCAAATACGGCGCGCCGCCCAAACCCGCACCGGACGGACCGAATGCGCTGATCGTGGAAATCGACACCGACCAAGGACTCACCGGCGTCTCGGTGGGCGGATATGCGTTGCCGGGGATATGGTCGGTCATCGAGCAGACGCTGACGCCGCTTGTAATGGGTGAAGACCCCATGCGTACCGAATGGTTGTGGGAGCGGATGTTTCGGTACTGTATCGCGCTGGGACGCGAGGGGATGACCAGCAGCGCCATCGGTATGGTGGACGCGGCGTTGTGGGACCTCAAGGGCAAGATACTCGGACAGCCGGTCTACAACCTGTTGGGTGGCAAAACCAAAGATCGGTTGCGTGTCTACGCCAGCGAACTGTACGTATCGGCGACAAAAAGAGGTGATCCGGACCTGCACCTGCTGCGCGACGAGGCGAAACGTTATGTGGACCAAGGGTTTTCCGCCGTCAAGCAACGTTTTGGCTTTGCCATGTGGGACGGTCTTGATGGGTTGAAAAAAAACCAAAAGCTGGTAGAAACGGTCCGTGATGCCGTAGGAGATGACGTGGAACAGATGGTGGACGGCTGTCGGACGTTTAGCGCCGACTATGCCATACAACTGATGCGTCGGGTGAAGGAGTTCAACCTGAGTTGGTTTGAAGAACCGGTACAGCCGCACGACCTGCCGGGATATGCAAGGGTGCGTCAATTCGCTTCCATGCCGATCGCCGGTGGTGAAAACGAGTATGGCAAACACGGTTTCGCGCGGTGGCTTTCGCTCGGCTGTGCCGACATCTGGCAACCGGACGTAAACCGCGCCGCTGGCGTTACCGAAGTGCGCAAGATTGTAAATCTCGCCGCCGCGCACGACATCACCGTCGTTCCACACGGAGGCTGGATAACCAATTTACATGTGGCGATGGCCAGCGTCAACATTCCGATGGTCGAGTATTTCCCCCGACATGAAAAACCCGAAGACCGTCTTCTTATAGGCGAACCGGAGCCGGTAGAAGGGTATATGGAACTTTCGGACAGACCGGGTTTTGGCGTGGAACTCAACCGGGAGGTAGTCAACCGATTTACATGGAAGGGATAGAGACTAAAAAAATGCACGCATTTCGGCGCGAGCGGTGTGTTCGACCGGACGAAAACGCTCCTTGCGCCCGTCGTATCGCATCAGCAAGGTGAAATTTCCCCCCACCCGATAGTCGATGTTTGCATACCAGCGGGCGTTTTGCCCCGGTCGCCGTCCGTTGGCCATTTCGAACGGAACAAAGACACGCGAGTCGATATAGACGGTCTGCCATTCCAGACCGGCGGCGGCGCGGCCCCGCCCGGACAGATAGTAGGCAATCGCAGGCGCAGTACCGACGTTGACCGTCGTAATCGGAGCGAGACGTTCTCGGTCGCGTCCACCCAGCAAACGCAACGATAATTCCAGCGTTTTGCGGGGACGATGCGAAACCGTCATCTCCCCTTGATACCCATAAATCCGGTAACGATCTTGCCCTGTGTCGGTCCGGCGTTTTTCCCGTCGGACAAAATCCATTTCGACCGCAGTGGCGTGGGTAGGGGTGGTTTTGACCCGGAGCGCATACTCAGCCCCAAGCCAATGCTCTGCGCCGGATGTCAGCCGATTGTCGATCGTCTGATTGCGCTGGTATCGCAACCGTACCGAAACCGTCCGGCTTAGGGGAAACAGACCGATATCCTGACGAAACGACAAATTGCCGTATACGGTGGACGTGTCCGCGGGTATCTGTGAAAACGGCGACAGCAGGGTGGTTTCGCCGCGCCCGGATTTGCGCCACGCATCTCCGGCAAAATATGTTTCAAGGGTCATATAGCGAAACGGACGCAAAAAAGCCCGTTCCGAGCGATGCGGTTGAAACAAAAAGCTCAACCCGGACCGGACACCGGTCGTGGGAGTAAAATCGCCGGCATGGGTGTAGCGCGCTTGGTATTCACCGTCGGTATCGGGAAGGTATTCTCCGCTGATCGGCTCCAGCCGGAAATCGCCACGTCCTTCCCCCACAAAAACATATTCGCGTGTCAGGTGCGCGGCCCGTCCACGCGAGACTTCGTACCGAGCGTCTACGGTCAGGCTCTTTCTCATCGGCGTATACGCCACCCGTCCGTCTACCAGCCGGTCGCGGGCAGAGACTCTGGAGAATCGGTCCCCGGAGCGAAAGCGTTCCGTCAACTGCAACGCGGCGGACACCGCGCGCCAGTCACGCAGAGCGACCCGTTGAAACAGGGTGCGGACCGTATGCCGTGCGGTATGCGGAGACGATTCGCTGCTCGCCATCGTTTCCGAGATGCGCTGGGTAAACTCGGTCCGGCCCATCAGATGGGTTCCGTGTGTTGCGTCTATGGCGGCCTGCCATTCGGAAAAGCCCGTTTGCGAGCGCAATCCGTCCGGCGTCCACGCTACACGGTTTTCACGGTTAAAAGAAACCCGAGGGCGAAGCCATCCTTGTTCGAATGCCGCGTGTGCGCGCTGACGGAGCCATCGTCCTTCAGCGGAGGACGTGCGGGTTTCGGTTGCCGCGCTACCGGCTCCCGGATGCGAACGGATGCGTTCACCAAAATAGGAAAGCGTCAGCCCTGTCATGGGAACGGCCTCCGCACCGGCTTCGTACCGCAAAGAAGAAAATCCGTCCGGTCTTGAGAACCGTCCGACACCCATCTTGAAGGTAGCTCGCCCTATTCCTTGCACACCCCCCGCCTCGATCATACGCCCGGCGGATGCTCCGCTAGCCCCCTGATCGTAGCGTCTGTAAAATTCGGGATCATCTACCCGGTCGATCGGACGAAAACCGGCGTCTACGGATCGAATCAGGGCGTGCAGTTCGGGTCGCAACATTCCCGTGGGGTTGGGTGCGTACCGGGTGGAGAAAAAAACAGCGTTGCCCGACGCGCCCCCCGTTGTTTGCCGACCCCGCCGGTTGTGGGCCAGTTCGCCCTCCATCCTCCACCCAGGGCTCCACTCGGCGCGCCAGTCGATTCCGGCGACCGACTCACTGGCAGGGAACGAAGACGCCGACGGCGTAGCCGGTGACGCACTCGTAGGAAGCGCCTCCAATCCTTCGCGGATGTAGGTTGCGCCAAACGTGGCGGTTTCGCCGGATCGGAGCGTTCCTCGAGTGAGATATACGTTTTTCCGAAACTGCTCGTCAGAGGCCTCGAAATCGGCCAAGATGCGGGAATCCTGGGTAATCGGGCGGTTTCGGGTAAAAGTGATCTCGGCGGTGGCATAATCGATGGTATAGTCTTCATCCTCTCCACGTGTCATACGGACGCCGTCCACCCATACTTTTTCGGTTCCCACGATCAAGAGAAACCCGGCTCCACCGTTTTCGTCTCTGAGCGGATACGGCCCCTGTACACCTTCCACCCCCTGAAACGCATACGTCGTGTACCGGCCTTCGGACACGCCTGCAACAGCTTCCAGTGTCATGGAACTGCCACGCACCTCGCCGCGCAATCCCTTCATCCGGCGTTCGTACCGGGCAAATTGAGATTGCCTAAGCGAGAGGGTCTGATCACCCATCGTAGTCGTTACCGAGGGGGTACGCACCTCGACCAGTATCCGGTCGAGTTCGCTCAACTGCCGGGTGACACCATCGGGCTGTATGGGATTGGAGCGGTCGGAAAGAAGTGCGACTACTTCTACGTCTCGCGCAGGACGTCCGGTAATTTCGACACGCAACGACTGCTGGAACGAGGCGTCGCGGTGTGAACCAGTCACGATGCCGATGGTCTTGCTCCCTCCAACCCGCAGCGTAGAACGCTCTTCCGATCCTGAGCCATAAGCCGGCAGCATGCGCTCACGGACGGATACGGTACGGACGCTTTCGGGCAGAGCAAATCGGTGAACTTGCTTGCGGCGGTAGAACTGCCGGGAAAGCGCCACCGGGATGCGTCGATAGCGGATCGTTACAAGTGTCGTTTCAGCGGGTGCACGGTTCAGCAGCACCCGACCTTCGGTGTAATCTATCGTATAGTCGGTCTGCGGGGTCAACGTGACGTCGTGGGTCGAGAGCGTTTCGGAACCGGAGACGACAAAAGCATCTGGCAGTGGGTACACAACGACGCCGGGGACAAGCGTCAGTTCGGCGGTGCGCTGAAACAGGGTGTAGGTAGTGTCGCGCTGGGCGGAAAGGGCGACGTTCGTACAATAGCTCACAGCCAAGAATACGATAAGCGCCACGATGCCGTATGGTGGAAGAGCAGTAGCATGGCCGGGCGGATGGGAAGAGCGCATAATCGGAAAGAAGGTAACGGTCAAAAATCCCGTCTCCTCGAACTTCGGTTCGGGATAGAAGCCGGCGCGGGATGCGGCGTAGCAAGTCCGAAATCAGCGCGTTGCGGCGGATGCTCTTGTATCCGAGATCAGAGAAAGTCTTTCCCCGCTACTCCCGCCGCTTGAGGCTGTTTTGCACCACGATAAACCGCTGGCCGTCGGGTGCGACCTCGTAAAGTGTGTTGAAACCGGTCGCCGGCTCCGGTCCCATGCCGGTCTGCTCACCCGTAAACAGTTTTTGCGGCGCACCGATCTTGAATGTCGGTGTTGTGACGACGGACACGACCATCAGCGTATTGCCTTCCCAAAAGTAAATCTCGTCGCCCTTTCCGTTCCAGTGCGGCCAAACCGCACCCTTCGTCGAAATTCGCGCCGTCTGTTTGCCATCCGGAAACGTCTTTACATACGCTTCCCACGCACCGCTTTCGTCGGACATATAGGCGACGTATCTGCCGTCCGGAGAAAACCGCGCCATCGCCTCCTTGAAGGTCGGCGTGGCGGTAAACGGAATGGGTTTGCGTTCTTTTACATCTACGTACCACAGATCACGATTGTTGTATTTTTTGTCCTGCAAGTCGTGAAGATGGTACAGGATGTATTTGCCGTCCGATGACCAGGTGGGGGCATAGGTTTCGTTGGCAAGAAGCAGAAAAGGCTGATCTCTTCCCTGATCGTTGGCGAGGTAAAAGTTGGCGGGACCGTTGCGATACGAAAAATATACGACCTGTCTGCCGTCCGGAGAAAAACAGGCATGGCGTTCGTGCGCCGGGTGATAGGTCAACTGCGTTTTGACATGGCGTTCCAAGTCGTACAGCCAGATGTCGTCGTTGCCATCCCGGATGTTGCGCCCACGCACCGCGGCCATCTTTTGGTCCGGCGACAGGGCGATGTCGGTGATGATCGCCTGCGGATCGCCGATCTTTCCCAGCACCTTACCGGCGCGGTCCACCCACACCATCTGCTGGGTGCGTCCATCTGTGGCGGTTTCCTGCGCGCGGGCGGCGGGAGCGAAAACGAGCAGGACAAGCGTTGCCGTGGCGTACAACCCTGCCTTTACTGAAAAACGGGTTTTCATGGCTTCCTCCGGTCAGGTAAGATGATAAGGAAGGATAGGTTTGATCCTGCCCGAACGGTTACAGGGAAGGACAAGGGGGTGGCTCGAACGGGTGGGAGTCTGTGGGCCAAAGTAGAACGGTGACCGAGATGGGTCAAGCGGAATAACGGACCGCGAACACGGCGAACTATCCATTCACCTCTCCCATCAACTCATTTTGGACGTTCCGCTTGACAGGCAGCACCGGACGTGATACCATGCACAAGAAACCGATATGTATACCCATTCTGCGGTCGTTGCGCTTTTTCATCCCTCAACCCTCACCCTTTACACTTCTCTTTCTGGGAGTTTATGATTCGATCTCTGCACATCGCCCCCGGGGTGGCCGTCTTGCTGGTTGCCGCCACAAATACCGTCTTGGCGCAGACCTCACAACCTGCCACCGGCATGACCGGAGCCAAGGCCATCGCCGTTATCCATGCCACGCAAGGCAATCAGGTCAAAGGGACCGTCGTTTTTGTCGAGGAGGCCGGCGGTGTGCGCGTGACCGCTTCTATTTCCGGCCTGTCACCCGGCTTACACGGATTTCACATCCATGAGTTTGGCGACGCCAGTTCCGCCGACGGAACAGCGGCAGGCGCCCATTTCAATCCGTCGGGACATCCGCACAACGGGCCGTCCGCCACCAACCGTCATGCTGGTGATCTGGGCAACCTGACCGCCGACGCCACAGGCAACGCCACGCTCAACTGGCTCGATCCGCATATCTCGCTGTCAGGGCCTCATGCCATCATTGGACGCAGTGTCGTGGTCCACGAAAAAGCCGACGACCTGACCACGCAACCAACGGGCAACGCGGGTGGACGTATCGGCGTCGGTATCATCGGCATCGCCAAAAAGTAAACGCCATGCGCTCTCTGGATTCACTCGTCTTTACCCAAGGTCTTGCGGATCGACAACCCGGGCGTTTGGCCTTTCAGGCGTTGCGGCGTGACGACGCCGAAATTTGGCAACAAAAACTCCGACGCCAGCTGATCGCGCTGATGGGCGGTTTTCCGCACACCCCATGTCCGCTCGACGCCGAAACCGTCGAGACCGTCACTTTTCCCGATTACACCCGCGAAACCGTCCTGTTCCCAAGCCGCGCCGACCTGAGCGTCTTTGCCTATTTTCTCACGCCAAAAAACGCCACCGCCCCGTTGCCTGTCCTGATCTGTTTGCCGGGGCACGGTCGCGGTGTGGACGACATCGTCGGCATCCGCGAAGACGGGGCGATGCGCGACGCTCCCGGCGGGTATCAGAACGACTTCGCTCTGCAGGCCGTATACAACGGGGTTGCCGTGCTGGCCGTCGAACAACTCGGCTTTGGCCATCGCCGCGACAAACGCGCCAGACAAGCGGGATCCGGCGCCTCGTCGTGTATGCCTGCGGCGGGGGCGGCCCTGCTCATGGGCCGGACCATGGCGGGATGGCGCGTGTACGACGTAATCCGCGCCATAGACTATCTGGTCGGCCGAAGCGAAGTGGACGCTGCCCGCATCGGCTGTATGGACATATCCGGCGGAGGAACCGTCACCTTTTTTGCCGCCGCGGTAGAACCGCGTATCCACGCCGCCATGCTTAGCGGATATTTCAACACATTCCGCGACAGCATCCTGAGCCTCCCGCACTGTATCGACAACTATATCCCCGGCATCCTGCGCTACGCCGAAATGCCCGATATCGCCGGTCTCATCGCCCCGCGTCCGTTGTTTGTCGAATCCGGCGTCCGTGATCCCATCTTCCCCGTGGAAGCGACAAAGACGGCATTCGACAGGGCAAAAGCCATTTACCGGGTGTTTGACGCCCAAGACCGTATCGACATGGAGATATTCGACGACGAGCACGTCTTTCACGGGGTTCAAGCGTTTCCCTTTCTGAAATAATGGATGTGATCCTACCCTTTCGCTGTATGATAGGTAAGCCATGTCACGCCACGTCTCGTATGGTCTTTTGATCGTCTTTGCCGGACTGACGCTTTTACCGCTATACTGGATCGTGATGACGGCGTTTCAACTGCCATCCGCCGTACTGGCGATTCCGCCGGACCTTTTTCCCGCATCACCCACCTTGCTCAACTTTACACGGCTATTTAGAGGGTCGCAGATTCTGACCTGGCTGACCAACTCGGTGGTGGTGACCGTAGCGGTCACGATTTCCAACATATTGCTCGGTACGCTCGCGGGGTATACGCTGGCTAAAAAACGGTTTCCGGGACGGCAGGCGATATTCTGGAGCGTGATCGGTCTGATGTTGATTCCGGGGCAACTGACGATCATCCCCCTGTACGCGTTGATCATCAAGCTGGATTGGGTCAACACCTACAAGGCGCTGATCGTTCCGGCGCTGATCGCGCCTTTTTCCATCTTTCTCATGAAACAGTTTCTGCAGACCCTGCCCACCGAACTGCTGGAAGCGGCACGGATCGACGGGTGCAGTGAATGGGGGATCTTCCGGAGGGTGATTTTGCCGCTGGCACGACCGGGGATGGGCGTACTCGGCATCTTTACGTTTATGGGAACGTGGAACGAGTTTCTGTGGCCGCTTATCGTTACCAATCGGACATCGATGATGACGCTTCAGATCGGGCTAAACAGCCTTCAGAACCAATACTTTACGGATTTCGGACTCCTGATGGCCGGTGCGGCCGTCTCCGCCGCACCGATGGTGGTGGTATTTCTGCTGTTTCAGCCCTATTTCGTGCGGAGCATCACCATCGGCGCGGTCAAAGGGTAACGCTCAGTCCGCCGCAAAATACTCCTGATCCCGTAGGTCGTAGGTAAGTATCGTCAAGTTGTGCGACCGCCCCTCGATATCGCGCACATGGCCTTCCAGCGTGGCCTGCGGAACAAACCCCGCGCTTTCGAACATGCGGATCGCCCCGATCTGCGTCTCCATGCACTCGGCCATCAGACGTTCCAGCGAACCGGCGTGCAACGCGATCTTGATTATTTCCCTCAACAAAACAAGCGACAACCCCTGCCGTCGGTAGTTGGGATGGATGACCAACCGAACGCGCCCGATATGACTTTTCCATCCGCGCGGCTCCCGGTGCAGCGATGCCTCACCCACAATATCGCCGCCCACCTCGACGATCAGTGGGACCGCGACGTCCAGATTTATATTTGCGCACCAGTTTTCCACGACTCCGCGGTCCTGTACGTCGTCTCGGAAAAACAGCCGGTCCCCGCGTGGAATTTCGCTAAAAAAATGGTACAGCAGAGAGGCGTCGTACGAACGAAGCAAACGGATCGTATACGGGGCACCGTTTTTCATCGTCCCCTGAATCGGATACTGATCGTCGAGAATTTCCTCCAGCATGGTTCAGCCTCCGTTTCGATGTGGCCGCAACGCTTGGTTATGCTTTTTTTTGCGTCACGAGTTCGATCAGTTGGAACTCGTGGCGAACGGGGTGCATCACTGCGTGCTCCAGCATGGCGTCTATACAGTAGTCGGTTCCCCATCGCAACGTAAACGCGGGTTTGTAGGCACGTTCTTCGGTCAGTCCGGTCAGCGGTGCGCGCCATCTTTCCAGCAGATGTTCTAGATAAGCGTCCGCTTTTGCGGCGATTTCGGCGGTTTCGGGGGGAGGATCGATGGCAGGATCCGGCAACGAAAGCTTTTCGCATATCCAGACCATATACCCGCGAGACGCCCGCAGGACATGCTTGAGCAAATCTTCGAGCGAAGCGTAGTTGGGATCGCCGGATGGCGGCAGAACAAGACGGGTGTCTGCGGCCTGTTTCCATGTGTGCAAAAAAGAACGTATATGACGCTCGTGCAGCGTTACCAGTGCATATGCGCCGCAGTATAAATACTGGTCACGGGTCATAGAGCCTCGTACGCATGAGATTTTAAGCGTGATGGGAAGGATCGCCGCACGGAAGACGGCAATATGCTGTAAAGACTAAGCAGATTCGCGGCAAGTGTCAAGGGGAGCGTTCGGGACATCATAGACGATATGACATCGCCGTTTGATAACTCGCTTGCGGTGTGTTATATTGATGTCGCCAAGCTGTGAGCGCACTATTAAAGGGCAAAGGTTATGGCGGTTACTTTCGGCTATGGCGTACCTGTTCTGGCCAGTCCCGGCATCCACGGCTATCCTACGCCCGGCTATGTCGCACTCGACCCGACGACGACGCTGAGGGCTGCCCTGCGAGCCGAAACATCGGGTTATGACGCACTGTGGGTGGCCGATCACCTGATGCTGGGCAGGGACGACGCCATTCTCGAGGGCTGGACGGTGATCTCGGCGCT
>Ga0194132_10007705_pt1 | contig 15859 bp, 14 predicted proteins | sample TA2KigOf80mmetaG_FD_148612 | JGI IMG/M metagenome (GOLD analysis project Ga0194132, IMG submission 148612) | Freshwater microbial communities from Lake Tanganyika, Tanzania - TA2015054 Kigoma Offshore 80m | ecosystem: Environmental > Aquatic > Freshwater > Lake | place: Tanzania: Lake...
CGCGCCCGTGCGAACGATCCAAAGCACCCCTTCGACGAACATGCGGTTGTCCCGCCCGGTCGAGCCGCGTTGCTCGGGCCGGCCGATGATCAGACCCGATATCTTGCTCCATTGCTCGTCGCTCAGCACGAGCCGATCCATGACGCCCAAGGATGCCTCCCGAAAAGCAGCCTTCAATCACGGATCGCGCGATTCGAGACTCCCAAGAGTCCACAGGACCTAGGGTCATTTCCGTTCAGAGCGAACCGGCCGCTTCGGCTTCGCCGCAAGCCGTTGCCTTGCAACCACGACGGCGGCGCGGCGGGCGCCGATCCGATCGATCGCCGGGCGCGATGCGATCGGATCGGACAGCGCGTTGGCCGCGCTTGACCGGCTGGGCGAAGCTTGCCAAAAGAGCGCCTTCCCGAACGGGATAGCGCCAAGAGCGGCAGCCCAGGCTGCGTTGGCAAGGCGCTCGTCTCCCTGCCCTATTTCTGACGCGGGCCGGCCGGCGGCCCGCGCCCGCCGGCCCGGCAAGACGGAGGTTCTCGTGGCGCGCAAGTCCTATCTGTTCACCAGCGAATCGGTATCCGAGGGACATCCCGACAAGGTCTGCGACCAGATCTCCGACCGCATCGTCGATCTGTTCCTGACGGCCGATCCCAAGCATGCGCGCGTGGCCTGCGAGACGCTGTGCACGACCAACCTGATCGTCCTGGCCGGTGAGGTACGCGGACCCGACAGCCTGATCGGCAACAAGACCAGGTTCAACGAGCAGGTGACCGAGGCAGCGCGCGACGCGGTGCGCCAAATCGGCTACGAGCAGAAGGGCTTCCATTGGCAGAAAGCCAAGGTGCAGGTGCACCTGCATCCGCAATCGCCCGACATTGCCCAAGGCGTCGACGCCAAGGGCAACAAGCCGGTCGGGGCCGGCGACCAGGGCATCATGTTCGGTTATGCCTGCACCGAGACGCCGGATTTGATGCCGGCGCCGCTCTATTACGCCCACCTCATCCTGCGCCGGCTGTCGGAAGCGCGCCATGCCGGACGGTTGCCGCAATTGGGGCCGGATGCCAAGAGCCAGGTGACCTTGCGCTACGAAAACGGCAAGCCGGTCTGCGCCACTTCGATCGTGCTCTCGACGCAGCATGCCAAGGGCCTGGAAAGCGAGGAAGTCCGCGAGATCGTGCGGCCCTATGTGTTGAAGACCCTGCCCGAGGGCTGGATGTGCCCGGAAGACGAATTCTATGTCAACCCGACCGGCAAGTTCGAGACCGGCGGCCCGGATGGCGATGCCGGCCTGACCGGGCGCAAGATCATCGTCGACACCTATGGCGGCGCTTCGCCGCATGGCGGCGGGGCCTTTTCCGGCAAGGATCCGACCAAGGTCGATCGCTCCGCCGCCTATGCCTGTCGCTATCTCGCCAAGAACGTGGTCGCCGCCGGCTTGGCCGAGCGCTGCACCATCCAGGTGTCCTATGCGATCGGCGTGGCCAAGCCGCTGTCGCTCTATGTCGACACCACGGGCACCGGCCGCTGCGATGAGGCCAAGCTGGAACGCGTGCTGGCCGAGGTCATGGACCTGAGCCCTGGCGGCATCCTGAAGCACCTCAAGCTGCAGCGGCCGATCTATGCGCAAACCGCCGCCTACGGCCATTTCGGGCGCAAGCCGGGCAAGGGCGGCAGCTTCTCCTGGGAGAAGCTCGACCTGGTGGACGCGTTGAAGTCGCGGCTTGCCTGAGGCCGGCCGGCCAACCGGCCCGGGGCGGCTCTTCGGCCGCCGCCGCGGCAAGAAGCTGCGGCCGGCCCGGCAGGCGCTGTTCGAACGCTTGCTGCCGCGATTGGCGATCACGCATGCCGACCTGACCGCTCCGCTCCAGCCGCGACAGCTTTTCCCCGCCTGCCCCACCGAGGTGTGGCTGGAGGTCGGCTGCGGCGCCGGCGAGCATCTGGCGACCCAGGCCGCGCGCCACCCGCAGGTCGGCTTCATCGCCGTCGAGCCCTACCTGGCCGGTCTTGCCCGATTGCTTGCCCATGTGCAGGAGCGCGGCCTCGGCAATGTACGGGTATTCGCCGACGATGCCGCCTTGCTGCTGGCCGCCCTGCCCGAGGCCAGCCTCGCCCGCCTGTTTCTGCTGTTTCCCGATCCCTGGCCGAAGTCGCGCCATGCCGGCCGACGGTTCGTCTCGCCCGCCAATATCGCGCTGGCCGCGCGCGCCTTGCGCGATGGGGCGGAATGGCGGATCGCCACCGACGACATGGGCTATTGCCGCTGGACGCTGCGGCAACTGGCGGACCGCGATGCTTTCCTCTGGCTGGCCGACACCGCCGACGACTGGCGCCAGCCGCCCGCCGACTGGGTGCCGACACGCTACGAACAGAAAGCGCGGAGCGCCGGTCGGGCTTGCGTCTACTTGCGCTTCCGGCGGCGCGCGCGGGCTTGCGCAGGGGCCTTGCGCGACGCGCGGCCGGGACTATTATAGCGGGCAGGTTGCATGGACCGTTGCCTGCCGTGGGCAACGGTCGTTGTTTTTTCGCGAACCCCTGCCGCGGGCGCGGTTCGCCGGACGCAATGGCAGGCATGGATCGGGCTGAACAGGTCGCGCAGCTGATCGAGCCGTCGTTGGCAGCGATGGGCTACCGATTGGTGCAGGTGCGCCTGATGGGCGGCCAGCATCGACCGACCCTGCAGGTCATGGCCGAGCGCGCCGCCGACGGCAGCATGGGCGTGCAGGATTGCGCCGACGTCAGCCGGGCGGTTTCCGCCATTCTGGACGTTGAGGATCCGCTGCCCAGCGCCTATGTGCTGGAAGTGAGCTCGCCGGGCATCGACCGGCCGCTGCTTCGGCTGGAGGATTTCGCGCGTTTCGCCGGGCATGAGGCGCGCATCGAGACGCGCCAGCCGATCGAGGGACGCAAGCGTTTCCGTGGCCAGATCCTGGGGGTTGACGAGGGGGCGGTGCGGCTGCGCCTGGCGGCCGGCGAGAAGACCCCGGATGGCGCCGGCGACTGCGCCATTCCCTTCGCGGCCGTGGAGAAAGCTAAACTGGTACTGACCGACGCGCTCATCGCCGCGTCCTTGAAGCGGAAGGGTTGACGAGGATGGAACGCGAGACCCTGGTGGGGGCCAATCGGCTGGAGCTGCTGCAGATCGCCGACGCGGTGGCGCGCGAGAAGGTGATCGAGGTGGAGGTGGTGATCGAGGCGATGGCCGAGGCGATCCAGCGCGCGGCCCGCTCGAAATATGGCCAGGAGAACGAAATCCGCGCCGAGATCGACCGCAAGACCGGCGAGGTCAAGCTCTACCGCCTGCTGGAAGTCGTGGAGACCGTGGAGAACGACACCGTGCAGATCGGACGGAACACGGCGCAAGTGCGCAATCCGGACGCCCGGGTGGGCGACCTGCTGTCCGAGCCGCTGCCGCCCATCGACTTCGGCCGCATCGCCGCGCAGACCGCCAAGCAGGTGATCGTCCAGAAAGTGCGCGACGCGGAGCGCAAGAGGCAATACGAGGAATACAAGGACCGCATCGGCGAGATCGTCAACGGCATCGTCAAGCGCGTCGAATACGGCAATGTGCTGGTCGACCTGGGCCGGGCCGAGGCGATCGTGCGGCGCGACGAACTGCTGCCCAGGGAAAGCTTCCGCCAGGGCGACCGCATCCGCGCCTACATCTACGACGTGCGCCAGGAGACGCGCGGGCCGCAGATCTTCCTGTCGCGCACCCATCCGCAGTTCATGGGCAAGCTGTTCGAGCAGGAAGTGCCCGAGGTTTACGACAAGATCATCGAGTTGAAGTCGGTGGCACGCGATCCCTCCAGCCGCGCCAAGATCGCGGTGTGGAGCCGCGACAGCTCGATCGACCCGGTCGGCGCATGCGTCGGCATGCGTGGCAGCCGGGTGCAGGCCGTGGTCAACGAATTGCAGGGTGAGAAGATCGACATCATCCAGTGGTCGGCCGATCCGGCGACCCTCCTGGTCAATGCGCTGGCCCCGGCGGAAGTGGTGCGGGTGGTGCTGGACGAGGAGAGCCACAAATTCGAGGTGGTCGTGCCGGACGATCAGCTCAGCCTGGCGATTGGCCGGCGCGGCCAGAATGTGCGGCTGGCCTCGCAACTCACTGGCTGGGCCATCGACATCGTCACCGAATCCGAGCAGTCCGAGCGCCGCCAGGCGGAAATGCAGCGGCTGACCGACGAGTTCATGAGCAAGCTCGACGTCGACGAGATGATGGCCAAGTTGCTGGCAACCGAAGGCTTCAGTTCGGTGGAGGAACTGGCCTATGTGCCGATCGAGGAACTGGCCGGCCTGGAAGGCTTCGACGAGGGCCTGGCGGAGGCGCTGCAACAACGGGCGTTGGACTACATCGCCCGGCGCGATGCCGAATTCGAGGTCGAGCGCAAGGCAATGGGCGTCAGCGACGAGTTGGCCGCCATTGCCGACCTGACGCCCGGCATGCTGGTGACGCTGGGCAAGGCGGGCATCAAGACGCTTGACGAACTGGCCGACCTGGCCGGCGACGAGTTGAACGATCCGGCGATCGGCGTGCTCAAGAACTTCGAGCTGGACGAGGCGACCGCCAACCGCATCATCATGGCGGCACGCGCCCATTGGTTCGCCGACGAGGCGCCGGTTGTCCCAGCGGACCCGCCGGCCTGACCCGTCGGGGAGCGCCGGCACGCAGCCGGCCTCCGGCGCGATCCGACGCTGCATTGCCACCGGCGAGTTGGCGCCGCGCCAGATGCAGGTGCGCTTCGTGGCCGGCCCGGATGGCCAATTGGTGCCGGACTTGGCCGCGAAACTGCCGGGACGCGGCGCTTGGGTGGCCGCCGACCGCGCCGCGCTTGCGCGGGCCGTCGACCGTCGGCTGTTTCAGCGCGCCTTGCAGCAGACCGTGGCGGTTCCCGCTGACCTGCCGGCCCTGCTGGAGCGGCTGCTGGTCGAACGCTTGCAGGGCCTGATCGGCCTAGCCCGGCGGGCGGGCGCGGCGGTGGCGGGCTTCGAAAAGGTGCGGTCGGCATTGGCCCAAGGCGGCGTCGCGGTGCTGCTGACTGCCAGCGACGCGGCACCGGAAGCGGCGCGCAAGCTGCGTGCCGCCAAGGATTGCGCCGCCATCGACCTGCTGGACAGCAGCCAATTGAGTTTGCCGTTCGGCCGCGAAAATGTGATACATGCAGCCCTCGCCGAAGGGGGCTTGGCAAGGAAATTCCTGGCCGAGGCGTCTCGGCTTGCGCGCCTGCGCGGCAGCGGCGCCAGGCCGGGCGACGAGGATTGACGCGACGAAAGGGCCTACGTGAGCGAAGAGGGCAAGAAGGAGACATTGAGCCTGGCGGGCCAACCGCGCCGCCCTGAACTGCGCAAGGCGGGCGAGACCGGGCAGGTCAAGCAGAGCTTCAGCCACGGCCGTAGCAAGACGGTGCAGGTCGAGGTGCGCAAGAAGCGCGTGCTGGGCCGCCACGAGATGCCGACGCCGGCGGAGACGAAGCCGGTCGCGGCGCCCCCTGCCCCGCTGGCGCCAAGGCCGCAACCGGTTGCCGAGGCCAAGCCGCCCGTCGAGCCGGCCGATGCCGGCGCGCGGGGAGCGGCCGTCTCGGGACGTGTGCGCCATGTCCTGCCAACCTTGAGCGAGGCAGAGAAGCAGGCCCGCGCCCGCGCGCTCGAGGATGCGCTGCGGGCCGACGGCGAGGCGCGAAAACGGGCCGAGGCCGAGGCGCGCAAGCGAGTGGAAGAGGAAGGCCGCCTGGCGGCGGAACGGGAGGCGGCGGAAAAGCGCCGACTGGACGAGGACGCGCGCCGCAAGGTTGACGAGGAGTCGCGGCGCAAGGCCGAGGAGGATGCCGCCCGCCGGCTGCAGGAGCAAGAGGACAAGCAGCGCAAGCACGACGAGCCGGCGTCGGCGGACGGTGCCGCCGCCCAGCCGGCGACGCCGGCGCAGCGGGTTCGCCCGACGATCGACGAGGAAGAAGCGGCGCGCTTGCGCCGCGCCGCCATCGCCAAGGTCAAGGTGCCGGTGGTGCGGCGGGCGGACGAACGCCGGCGCGGCGCCAAGATCACCGTCACGCAGGCGCTTTCCGTCGAGGACAAGGACGAACGGACGCGCAGCCTGGCCTCGGTGCGGCGCGAACGCGAACGCGAGCGGCGCCGCCTGATGCAAATGGCCGAGGGGCCGACCAAGGTGCTGCGCGATGTGACAATCCCGGAAACCATCACCGTGCAGGAACTGGCCAACCGCATGGCCGAGCGGGCGGCCGACGTGATCCGCAAGCTGATGGCGATGGGCGTGATGGCGACCATCAACCAGACGATCGACACCGACACCGCGGAACTGATCGTCGCCGAGTTCGGTCATCGCGCCAAACGGGTAAGCGCCGCCGATGTGGAGATCGGCCTGCGCGGCGCGGTGGACGATAGCGGCGATCGCCAGCCGCGGCCGCCGGTCGTCACCGTCATGGGCCATGTCGACCACGGCAAGACCTCGTTGTTGGACGCGATCCGGCAGAGCGACGTGGCGGCCGGCGAGGCGGGCGGCATCACCCAGCACATCGGCGCCTATCAAGTCGAAACCGCCGCCGGCCGCATCACCTTCATCGATACCCCCGGCCACGAGGCGTTCACCGCCATGCGCGCCCGCGGCGCCAAGGTGACCGACATCGTCGTGCTGGTGGTGGCGGCCGATGACGGCGTGATGCCGCAAACGGTCGAGGCGATCAACCATGCCCGCGCCGCCGGCGTGCCGATCGTGGTGGCGGTCAACAAGATCGACAAGCCCGGCGCCAACCCGATGCGCGTTCAGCAGGAATTGCTGCAGCACCAGGTGGTGCCGGAGTCGCTGGGCGGCGAAGTGCAGGTGGTCGAGGTCTCGGCCCTGAAGAAGACCAATATCGACAAACTGCTGGACGCGCTGCTGCTGCAGGCCGAAGTGTTGGAATTGCAGGCCAACCCCGATCGCGCCGCCGAGGGCGTCGTGGTGGAGGCCAAGCTCGACCGCGGCCGCGGCTCGGTGGCGACCGTCCTGGTGCAGCGCGGCACGGTGCGCCCGGGCGATGCCTTCGTCGTCGGCCGCGAATGGGGCCGGGTGCGGGCGCTGCTGGACAGCGCCGGGAACAATCTGCAGGAAGCCGGACCATCGACGCCGGTCGAGATCCTGGGCCTGCAAGGCACCCCGCAGGCGGGCGACGACTTTACGGTTGTTGAGGACGAGGCGCGCGCGCGCGAGGTCACCGATTACCGGCAACGACTGGAGCGCGAGCGGCGCGCGACGCTGGGCACACGCGGTTCCATGGAGCAGATGTTCACCCGCATCAAGTCGGGCGAACTCAAGGAATTGCCGATCGTGGTTAAGTCCGACGTGCAAGGCTCACTCGAAGCCATTATCGGGGCTGCGGAGAAGCTGAACACCGCGGAGGTGGCGGTGCGCATGCTCCATGGCGCGGTCGGCGCCATCACCGAGTCGGACGTGCAGCTGGCCCGTGCCTCGGGCGGCCTGATCATCGGCTTCAACGTGCGGGCCAATGCGCCCGCCCGCGAAGCCGCCAAGCGCGACGGCGTCGACATCCGCTATTACTCGATCATTTATGAGCTGGTGGACGATCTGAAGGCGTTGATGAGCGGCCTGCTGGCGCCGAAGATCAAGGAAACCGTGATCGGCAACGTCGAGATCCTGCAGGTGTTCACCATCACCAAGGCCGGCAAGATCGCCGGCTGCAAGGTGTCGAGCGGCCTGGTGCGGCGCAATGCCCGGGTCCGCCTGCTGCGCGACGGGGTGGTGGTGCACGATGGCGCGTTGCGCTCGCTGAAGCGCTTCAAGGACGATGTGCGCGAAGTGCGCGAGGGCAACGAATGCGGCCTGGCCCTGGAGAATTACCAGGACATCCAGGTTGGCGATCAGTTGGAAGTCTACGAGACCGAGGAAGTGCAGCGCGCTCTATAGGCGATGCGGCACGTTGTCGGGGAACCGGAGCATGGCGAAACGTCGGCCGGGTGGCCGAGACGGCGTTGCGGGCCTGCCTGCGGCGGCGCTCGTCGATGGCCCGTCGCAACGCCAGTTGCGGGTCGGTGAGTTGCTGCGCGCGACCCTGATCGAGGTGTTGCAGCGCGAGGAGTTGCGCGACCCGGAGCTGACCGGTTTGCGGCTGACCGTCAGTGAGGTCCGCGTTTCGCCCGACCTGAAACAGGCAACCTGTTTCGTCTGGCCGTTCGGACTGCCGGCGGCGGCCTTGCGCGACCGGCGGCCGGCGCTGCGTCAGGCGCTGGCCCGCGCGGCGCCCTGGCTCGGCAGCCAGTTGGCCGGCCGGGTGCGACTGAAATTCGCGCCCCGGCTCAGCTTCGTGCTCGACGAAAGCTTCGACCGTGCCGAGCGGATGGAGCACCTGCTGAAGGACCTTACCCTGTCGCAAGGCGACGGCGAGTCCGAACCATGAGCCAACGGCAAGGCCGGTGCGCCCGGGTGGACGGCTGGCTGGTGCTGGACAAGCCTCAAGGCACCACCTCGACCGCCGCACTGGGCGCCGTCAAGCGGCTCTTTGGCGGGCCCAAGGCGGGTCATGCGGGCACCCTCGATCCCTTGGCGACAGGCATCCTGCCGATCGCCTTTGGCGAGGCGACCAAAGTGGTGCCGTTCGTGGTCGATGCCGCCAAGCGCTACCGCTTTCGCCTGCGCTTTGGCGAGGAACGGGATACCGATGACGCCGAGGGCGCGGTGCTGGAGCGCCGCACGATCAGGCCCAGCGAGGCCGAGTTACGCGCGGCCCTGCCCGAGTTTCAGGGCGAGATCGAACAGGTGCCGCCACGCTTCTCGGCGGTGAAGCTGGCGGGCGAGCGGGCCTACGACCTGGCGCGCTCCGGGCAGGAGGTCACCCTCAGTCCGCGTCGCGTCAATATCCACAAAATTGATCTTGTGGAATGGGCCGGCCCCGAGGAGGCGGTGCTGGACCTGTCTTGCGGCAAGGGCGCCTATGTGCGGGCGCTGGCGCGCGATTTGGGCCGCCGGCTCGGCTGTCTTGCCCATGTCACGGCATTACGCCGGCTGGCGGTCGGCCAGTTCGACGAGAGTCGGGCGATTTCGCTGGCAGGACTGGAGGAACTGGGGCATAAAGGCACGTTGTTACAAGTATTGCTTCCGGTCGAGACCGCGCTGGCCGACATCCCGGCGCTGGCCGTGACCGGAGCAGAAGCGGAGCGGCTGCGCCAAGGCCAGTCGGTCCGTGTACCCAGCAGCCAAAGGGGCATCGTCTATGTCGCCGCGGCCGGCCAGCCGGTGGCGCTAGGACGTGTTGAGGAAGGCGAGCTCCGGCCGTTGCGGGTGTTCCGACTGCCAGGAAAGGACAAGGCCGATGTCGATCATCGCCGAACGTAAGAGTGCTTTGGTCAAGGACTATGCCACTAATCCGGGCGACACCGGGTCGCCAGAGGTGCAAGTGGCGCTGCTGTCGGAACGGATCGTCAACCTGACCGAGCACTTCAAGACGCACAAGAAAGACAACCACTCGCGCCGGGGCCTGCTGATGATGGTCAGCCAGCGCCGGCGCCTGCTCGACTATCTCAAGCGCACCGACGAGGCGCGCTACGAACAGCTTATTCAACGGCTAGGCCTGCGCAAATAGTGGCCGGCCACGGCCGGCGCGGCCGTGGCCTCCAGGGCGGGCTGTCGCCCGCCCGCCGGATAGCGAACAAACAGGGATGCAAGCGACGATGTTCGACATCAAGCGCAAGGAACTGCAATGGGGCGGGCGGCGGCTGGTGCTGGAAACCGGCCGCATGGCGCGCCAGGCCAACGGCGCGGTGCTGGTCACCTATGGCGAGACCTGCGTGCTGTGCACCGCGGTGGCCGAGGACAAGCCTCGGCCCGGCATCGATTTTTTCCCGCTGACCGTGCACTACCAGGAGAAGACCTTCGCCGCCGGCAAGATTCCCGGCGGCTTTTTCAAGCGCGAAGGCCGGCCGACCGAAAAGGAGGTGCTGACCTCGCGCCTGATCGACCGGCCGCTCCGACCGCTATTCTACAAGGGCTTCCGCAACGATACGCAGGTCATTTGCACGGTGCTGAGCCACGATCTGGAGAACGATCCGGACATCGCGGCGCTGATTGGCGCTTCGGCGGCGCTGACGCTTTCCGGTCTGCCGTTCCTTGGCCCGATCGCCGCCGCCCGCGTCGGCTGGATCGGCGATGCCTATGCGCTGAACCCGCAGATCGACGAGATGTCGTTGAGCAAGCTCGACATGGTGGTGGCGGGCACGCCGGACGCGGTGATGATGGTCGAATCCGAAGCGTCGGAGCTGTCGGAGGAAATCATGCTGGGCGCGGTGATGTTCGCCCATCGCGAGATGCAGCCGGTGATCGAGGCGATCGTCTCGCTGGCCGAACGGGCGGCGCGCGAACCCATCGAACTGGCGCCGGATGCCGATCACGGCCCACTGGAGCGGCGCTTGGCGGAACTGGTCGAGGCCGAACTCGCGGCCGCCTATCGCGAACCCATCAAGCAGACGCGCCAGGACAAGGTGGCAGCGGTCAAGGCGCGCGCGATCGCGGCGTTGACGCAAGTCGAGGGCGCGGCGGATGCCAGCCTGGTGGCCGGCCTGTTCAAGGAACTGGAAAGCCGCATCGTGCGCGGCAACATCCTGCAGTCGGGCCAACGTATCGACGGCCGCAGCACGCGCCAGATCCGTCCGATCGCCTGCGAAGTGGGCGTGCTGCCACGTGCCCACGGCTCGGCTCTGTTCACTCGCGGCGAGACCCAGGTGCTGGCGGTCGCCACGCTGGGTACCGGCGAGGACGAGCAGATCATCGACGCGCTGGAGGGCGAGTTTCGCGAGCATTTCCTGCTGCATTACAACTTCCCGCCCTATTCGGTCGGCGAGACGGGCCGCATGGGCTCGCCCGGCCGGCGCGAGATCGGCCACGGCAAGCTGGCATGGCGGGCGGTGCGCGCGGTACTGCCGGCGAAAGATAATTTCCCCTACACCATCCGTCTGGTCGCCGAGGTGACCGAGTCGAACGGCTCGTCGTCCATGGCGACGGTCTGCGGCTCCTCGCTCGCCATGATGGACGGCGGCGTGCCGATCAGCCGGCCGGTGGCCGGCGTCGCCATGGGCCTGATCCTCGAGGGCGAGCGTTACGCCATCCTGTCCGACATCCTGGGCGACGAGGACCATCTGGGCGACATGGACTTCAAGGTGGCGGGCACCGAGCGCGGCGTGACCGCGCTGCAGATGGACATCAAGGTGGCCGGCATCACCGAGGCGATCATGCGCGATGCCTTGGCCCAGGCGCATGAGGGCCGGCTGCATGTGCTGGGCGAGATGGCCAAGTCGCTGGACAGCGCGCGCAGCGAGCTGCGCGATTCGGCGCCGCGCATCCACACCATGAAGATCCCCACCGACAAGATCCGCGAGGTGATCGGCTCGGGCGGCAAGGTGATCCGCGAGATCGTCGAACAGTCCGGCGCCAAGATCGACATCGAGGACGATGGCACCATCAAGATCGCTTCGCCCAATGGCGAGAGCATCCAGAAGGCGATCGACCGCATCCAGGGCATCGTCGCCGAACCGGAGGTCGGCCGCAGCTATCGCGGCAAGGTGGTCAAGGTGGTGGAGTTCGGCGCCTTCGTGAATTTCCTGGGCGCCCGCGACGGCTTGGTGCATATCAGCGAACTGGCGCCGCGCCGGGTGAAACAAGTGAAGGACGTGGTCAACGAAGGCAACCAGGTCTGGGTCAAGTGCCTGGGGGTCGACGACCGCGGCAAGGTCCGGCTGTCGATGAAGGTGTTGGACCAGGAAACCGGCAAGGAATTGCCGCCACCGGCACCGCCGGCGGCCGGCGATGCGGGCCAGGCTCCGGCTACCGCCTGAGCCAGCGCAACGCGCGGCGGAGTGGGCCCAGCAAACGCCGGCCGCCCCAGCGCGGTTCCAGATCGACGACGATGCGGGCAACCCGGCCGTCCGCCAGGCCGGCCACCCGCAAATCGACCGGACCGAAAGGCACATGCTCGCCCAACAGCGGCCGCTCGCCCAGCCGCGCCGTGACGTATCGCTCCAGGCTCTCCGTCGGATCCGCCTCGATGCCTTCCAGGCCGAGGGCGGCGGTCACCTCGCCCAGCGAGCGATCGGCGGCGAAAGGGAAGCCCAGGCCCAATGATGCCTCGGCGCCGAACCAGCGCCGGGCCTCGGGCGTGAAAAGCCGGTCAAGCTGGAAGACCTGCTCGGGCGGCGCCAGGGTCAGCACGTAGTCCTCGGCCTGCAACTGCCCGACCGCCGTCAGCGGCACGGCGGCATTGTCGCGCAGCACCGCCAGGATGCGGGCACGATGCGGCAGCCGGAGTTGGACCAGTTCGCGTGTCAGGGCCGGCGCGCCCTCGCGCAAATGATAGACCATGAAGTCGCGATCGAGCTGGGCCGGCAAGTCAAGGCCGACGCGGTCGGCATTGTCGGGTTCGGGTGCCGCGATTGCCTCGACGCCGAGCCAGCGGGCGACGATCGGCACGCTCCAGCCCTGCAATAGCAGCGAGGACAGCACGACCACGAAGGCGATCTGGAAGTAATGCTGCCCGTCCAACAGGCCCCACAGCACAGGCACGATGGCAAGATAGATCGAGACCGCGCCACGCAGGCCGACCCAGGCGACGAACAGCCGCTCCTCGAGGCTGAAACGGAAGGGAGCGAGCGCGATCAGCGCGGCGAGCGGCCGCGCGATGAAGATCAGCAGCAGCGCAATGACGACGCCGGTGCCAAGTTCTGGAACCAGGGCGCGCGGCGTCACCAGCAGGCCCAGCATGACGAACATCACGATCTGCGCCGTCCAGGCGGCACCGTCGTGGAAGCGGCGGATCAACTGGCGCGCCCTGAGGCGCTGGTTGCCCGCGACCAGGCCCGCCAGATAGACGGCCAGGAACCCGCTGGCACCGACCGACTGCGCGGCGCCGAAGGTGAGCAGGGCCGCCGCCGCACAGAACACCGGATAGAGCCCCGGCGCCAGTTCCAGGCGGCTGATCGCCTGTGCCAATGCGAACCCGGCGATCAGGCCAACGCCACCACCCAGCGCCATGGCTTGCGCGAAGTGGCCGGCCAGGACCCAGGGATCGCCGCCGCCGGCGCGGATCAGTTCGGCCAGGCCCACCGTCAAGAACACCGCCATCGGGTCGTTGGCGCCTGACTCGACCTCCAGCGTCGCCGCCAGCCGTCGGCGCAGCTCGGTGCCGCGCTGATGCAGCAGCAGGAACACGGCCGCCGCATCGGTCGAACTGACGATGGCCCCCAGCAGCAGCGCCGGCGGCCAGCTGAAATCGAGCAGCAGCACCGCCCCCGCCGCCACGATCGCGGCGGTCACCAGAACGCCCAGTGTCGCCAGCGACAGGGCCGGCCAGACGGCCAGCCTGATCGCCTCGAAGGGGGTCCGCAGGCCGCCGTCGAACAGAATGACGGCCAGCGCCAGTGTGCCGATCAGGTAGGCGAGGTCGAAGTCGCTGAACAGCAGACCGCCCGGCCCGTCCTCGCCAGCCAGCATGCCCAGCAGCAGGAAGACAAGCAGCAACGGCGCGCCGATGCGCGAGGAAAGCGTGCCGGCCAGGATGCTGAGCAGCACCAGGCCGCCACCCACCAGGATCAGCGCATCAACCTCGTGCAATGGAATGCCGCCGGTCGCGCCTAGTCGAGCCGAACCAGCCGGGTCAGTCGTTCCGGCGGCAGTTCGGCCAGATAGAGGTTGCCCTGGCGATCGCCCCAGACGCCGTGCGCGCCGTTGAGGGTGCCGCGGCAACGGCCGAGCAGCTCGCCGTCCGGTGCCATCAGCGACAGCCTGGGGATCTGGTCGCTGACCACGACATTGCCCTCGCCGTCCTCCCACAAGTCCATCGGGTGGTAGAAATCGCGCCATTCCGCCAGGTACCGGCCCGCGCGGTCGAACACCTGCACCCTGTCGTTCTCGCGATCGGCCACCAGCACGCGATCCTGCCGGTCAATCCAGATCGCATGCGGCGTGCTGAACTCGCCCGGTCCGGTGCCCGGTCGCCCCCAGCTCGCCAGATGGCGACCGTCGGCGGCGAAGCGATGCACCTGGGAATTGCCATAGCCGTCGCTGACATAGAACTCGCCGTTCCCAGCCACCGCCACGTCGGTCGGGTGGCTGAAGGGGGCGCCAAGACTCGGTTGGTGCCGTCGGCCCAATCGCAGCACGACCGCGCCAGCGCCATCGAAACCGACGATCTCGTGTGCGTCGCGATCGACCACCAGCACGCGGTCGCGGGCGTCGACCGCGATGCCATGGCCGTCGGCGATGACGCCGCTTCCCAGCGTTCCGCCCGCACTGCCGTCGGGATTGAACACCAGCACCGGCGGGTCGCTGCGTTGCAGCAGATAAACCCGTCCGCAACTGTCAACGGCCACCTGGCTGATGAAGCCTTGCGCCGCCGTCGCCGGCCATTGGCCCCAACGCCGCTCCACGCGATAGCGATGGCGCCCCAGCGCCACGACCAGAGCTTCCTGCATGCCTACCTCCGCCTGTGCGATCGGTCGGCAAGCTTGGTGGAAAACCGCCCGCACGGCAAAATGACAATCACGATCCGCCGCAACGGATCGCTTCGCGGGAGGGAGCTGTGCGGGCGACGGTCTTTCGCCATCTGGTGATGCAGGAAGATGCCAGCGGCCGGGAGCGCTTGAGCGCGCTGGCCCTGATGGCGCTGATCGCGCTCAACGTGCTGGCGGTCATCCTGGAAAGCGAACCGGAGCTATATGGCGCCCATGGCGTCTGGTTCGAGCACTTCGAACTGTTCTCGGTGGCGGTCTTCGGCGCTGAGTATCTTGCCCGCGCCTGGACGGCCCCGAACTGCCGCGAAGCGGCTTCCAGCATCCGTTCTGGGGCCGCCTGCGCTATTTACTGACGCCGATGGCGCTGGTCGATCTGCTGGCGATCGCGCCGTTCTTGCTGGCCATGCTGCTCGCCGTCGATCTCCGCTTCCTGCGCGTCTTCCGCCTGCTGCGACTGTTCAAGCTGCTGCGCTTTACGGATGCCCACGACGTGCTGGGCGAGGTGCTCTATTCCGAACGCCGCGCCCTGATGTCCAGCCTGCTCTATCTGCTGGAGCAGGGAACGCAGCCACAGGCCTTCGGCAGCATCCCGGCGGCGATGTGGTGGGGCATCGTCACCATCACCACGGTCGGCTATGGCGACGTCACGCCGCAGACCCTCGCCGGCCGGCTGGTGGCCGGCGGCACCGCCATCGCCGGCATCCTGACCATCGCCCTGCCGGCCGGTATCGTCGCCTCGGGCTTCATCGAGGAAATGCGCAAGCGCGACTTCCTGGCGGCCTGGAAAGTCGTGGCCCGGGCGCCGCTGTTCCGCGGCCTCGATGCCTGGCAGATCGGCCAGATTGTCGAGGTGCTGCACCGCCGCGCGATGGATGCCGGCGAAACGGTGATGCGCGAGGGCGAGCCGGGCCATTCCGCTTATTTCGTGCTGCACGGACGGCTGCACGGCCAGACCGCGGCGGGCCACAAGTTGAACCTGAGCGATGGCGACGTGTTCGGCGAGGTGGCGCTCCTGGCCGACATGCCGCGCACCGCCACCGTCACCGCTTCGGCGCGGACCAGCCTTCTGGTGCTGGACCGCGGTCATTTCGCCGATCTGCTGGATGAGAACCCGCCGCTGAAGGCGGCGCTCGAGGCCATTGCCCACACGCGCATGATCGAACTCGGCCTGCCGCCGCCCGCCTCGTGAGGCGGGCGTGGCGTAACGATCTCGTGATCGATCGCCTGGGTCGTGATACTTAGGGCTCGTCAGGGATCAAGTGAATGCTTTGCTTGGCCGACGGGCGAGATCGTGTAGTTCCAATCGCCGTGGAAGTCATCGCGAGAGATGTTGATGGCGTCCATCTCCTCGTCGGAGACGGCG
>Ga0194132_10007706_pt1 | contig 15857 bp, 15 predicted proteins | sample TA2KigOf80mmetaG_FD_148612 | JGI IMG/M metagenome (GOLD analysis project Ga0194132, IMG submission 148612) | Freshwater microbial communities from Lake Tanganyika, Tanzania - TA2015054 Kigoma Offshore 80m | ecosystem: Environmental > Aquatic > Freshwater > Lake | place: Tanzania: Lake...
CTCGCTAGCGCAGAGCGCCTTATTGAATTCGCACTATGTAATGTGATTGTAGGTGCGCGCTCGGCTGGGAAGTTAGCCTTTGATGGCCCCGTCGCTGAATTTCGTGACCTAAAAAAGTTTGAAGCAAGTGCGCTGCGAAGTCGCGCACTCGGCTTTGACGGTAAGTGGGTTATCCATCCAGATCAGATTCAAAGTTGCAATCGCATCTACACCCCAAGTGAGCAGGAAGCAGCGAGCGCCGAAAATTTGTTGGCTAAATATGGAGTTGCGCTCGCCGAAAGTGGGGCGATTGATCTAGGTGGAACTATGGTTGATGAGGCGAGTTATCGCATCGCACAACGCACTTTGCGACGTAGGAGCGCCTTTCGCTAAGCGCGCTCGCTCCGGCGTGAGTTGATCCGATACTTAGCGATGTAATCGCGCTCCAATTCCCAACCAAGGCCTGGCGCATCGTTGAACTTGAAGTAGCCACCCTTCAATTTGGGGCGATTTGCAATCATTTTATGCCAGATCGGATCGCGCTCCTCATGGAAGAACTCGAGGTATGTGCCATGTGGAATTGATGCAAGTAGGTGGGAACTGGCTTGGGGCTCTTCATGATGAGCCATCCGTACGTCATAGAGGCTTGCAGTAACAGCAGCTCGCCGCCATTCCGTTGGTCCACCCGACCAAGATGAGTCAAAATTGCAAAAATCGATTGCGCCGACTTCCATCAGATCACGACATGCCGCGGCAGAGAACTCGGTCTGGCCAGCGCAGACGGGAACGCCACCGACGTATCGAACATCGCGCATCGCGCGCTTATCGTTCTGCCATTGACAGGGCTCTTCAAACCAGAGCAAGTTGTCATCTCGGACAAGATGCGCGAACTTGATGGCATCAGCTAGTGTATAGCCCTGATTGGCATCTGCTGCAATTCGGAAATTATCACCACCATGGCGCCGCGCCTCTCTAAAACGAACGGCATCTTCTTGGGGCGTAAGACCACCGACCTTCAACTTCATTCCGGCAAACTCTTGCTCGAGTAGCAACTCAACTTCCTCTTTGATGCTGATGCCGCTGTTGTAGTAGCCACCGATACTTATGACCGGAACTTCATTCCGATAACCACCCCAAAGTTTCCAGAGAGGAACATCTAGTGAGCGTGCGAACAGATCCCAAAGCGTAAGGTCAACGCAGGCTGTTGCAACCAGACCAAGTCTGCGATCGCGCAAGATATCCCAAGTCGCAGGGCGCGCTAACTGCCAACACCTCTCGATTGCAGTCGCATCTTCACCAAAAATCTTCGGCGCAATCTCCTCATGAATAATTTTGTCGATCTGGGCGAGCCCAGCATCTTCGTCGCCGGCATATGCCTCGCCGAACATGCCCTTATCGGTGTAGATACGAGTGAGAATGGTGGATCGATGGGTCATCTTGTAGTGACTACCTTTGTAGACCCGATTGAGTGGGACGCGGATCTGTTCGGTTTCAATCGCAGTAATATTCAAAGAAACCAACCTCCTACAAGTACGATTAGATTGTCGCCGCTGCAATCGTTTCCAGCGTAGAGTAGCCCATGGTAGTCACCCGACAAGGTGACAACTTGCGGAAGCAGAAAATGAGGGAATGATGGAGAAAGAAGGCGGTTCGCAGCGTGCGACCATTAGGAGTGTCGCCGCTCGCGCCGGCGTTGCACTTTCTAGCGTCTCGCGCGCGTTATCGGGTCACCCTGATGTCTCTGATGAGATGCGAAAGCGCGTCGGGGATGCAGCGCGCGCGCTTGGTTATGAACCGAATCTCGTAGCGCAATCACTTCGCAGCGGCGTTACGCGCACCATCGGATTTGTTATCCGAGATATCTCTAACCCGATGTTCGCCCTGCTTGCCAGATCTTGCGAACAGGAATTGCGCCGAAATGCTTACTCCATGATCCTCGTGAATTCCGATGGAAATGTCGATCATGAGGTGCGTAACTTCGGACTGCTTCGCCGACGTCGCGTAGATGGAGTCATTGCATCGTTAGTTGCGGAGGATTCACCATACCTGCGTAAGAGCTTGACCGAAGCGCGTTGTCCAATCGTCTTGCTCGATCGTCAGGTAGTTGGACTGAAGGTGAGCGCCGTACTGTCGAATCATGGTGCTGGTGTCTATCAAGCAACCAAGCAACTCTTGGAGCGGGGCCATCGTAACATCGCCTTTATTACGGGGTCTTCGAATGTTTATCCAACCAGAAGTCGCCTTGAAGGAATCGAACGCGCCTTCCGCGAATTCAATCTTGAAGTACCACACAATCTATTTGCAATAGGTGGCTTTGATTCGGATTTTGCCTTAGCGCATGCCCGCACGTTGTTACGTAAGACCCCAGCCCCTACCGCGATTGTCGCTGGTGGACTTGGCGCGTTGATGGGAGTAACTAGAGCCCTCATGGAGAGCAACCTTGAGATGGGCAGAGATATTGCACTTGTCACACTCGATGAGCTTCCTCATATCGAAGTCTTTTCTCGCGATATCTCCACTGTCTATCGTGATCCAGAGGCAATTGGTCACGAAGCAGCCCAACTTGTCTTGGAGGGGATAGCCGGAAAAGCCCCGCGGGAGAGCGTTATTGACACGCTTTTCGTCGAGCGAGGAAGTTCCGCTGGGGGTCTCTAGATGTCACGGGCTTGGGGGGATAGCGATTTTCTTGCTGCGTTGACCACGCCAATCGAGGTACGTCCGAGCGATATCGAACGAGCCGAATTGCTTCTAAGCGACTATTTGCATTGTGTCTTAGCTGGCGGCACGAATAAGACGGTCGTGAGTGAACCGCTCACCCTCGCGGCACAGCTAGCAAAAGCAGCCAGCCACGGTGATCTCGACGATGTAAATTGGCAACTCTTGATACATCCCGGTTCAATTGTGAACTCTGTGATCTTCGCTCTCTTCATAACTTGCAATATTGAAGTAAAACGGATCGTCCCAGCGATGATCGCTGGATACTCGGCTGCTAATTACGCTGCTGGAATCTTTAGTGCTGGGCATAGCAAAAAGTGGCATACGACCGCAACCTCGGGAATTTTCGGCGCAACCTGCGCGAGTGCCTATTTACTTGGGTTAGATGCTAGAACTAAGAAAAGCGCGCTAAGACTTGCGAGCGTGAGCGTAGGTGGTGGTGCAAATGCCGCTATTGCTAGAAATGGCGCAACGCGTTTTACTCGCATCCATGCCACTGTGATGGGAATACTTTCAACGCTTGAGGCACTGAACGAAACACCCGCACCGGAACAGATCATTAATGGCATGGGTGGCTTGGCGACCCGCTTTGATCTGGTAGAAGCAGCGCCACCAAAAGTAATTGGCGCGCTCAGTGAGACCTCATTGCGCTTCTTTCCGTGGAGCGGATTTAGCCAAAACGCGCTAGTGTCACTTCAAGGGGCGCTACCGATTCATCCAAAGCGGATAAGGAGCGTCCGCATTCAAACTCCGACCCAGCTCTTCCCGCTCGTTGGTAGCGAAGCAAAAGGTGCGTGGTGGAGTATCGCAGCCGCGGTAAGAAGCACGCTGCTAACCGGCGATCCCATGGTGAAAAGTGAAGCCCCAGCAAGCTTTTCCGTGGTTGCATTGGATTCCGGTACCAGCACAGGTGTGATCGAGGTAGCAACCGAAAGCGGGAACATCGCCATCCCCTTCACTCCACCTAAGGACTTCGGTACCGATGCTGCCCTCTTGACCAAGAAATGGCGCACCTTAGCCGGAGCAAAGAGTCCGGAACTCTCTAAATTAGCCCAACGACTTGTATCTCAAAGTCCAGATACGCAAGTTTGTGGCGATGTAATCGAGTTGTTGCAACTCAATCGATAGCGTCGCGAACCGGGCCAATCACAGCAACGCAGTCGCCAATTTTGACCCGCGGATAGCCACGGATTACACCAATTACCCCGGCACAATTCGCCGGAACATCAACTGATGTTCGATCAGGAGAATCCGTGAAGTGTATCCGGCCGATCAATTCGCCAGCACGGACTTCGCTCCCGGCAGGTTTGAGATTCTCATATAGACCCGACTCTGGCGCATTGTGACACGCCTCCGGCGCGCGCATATCAATGAACTTCTTCGTCCTGAGTTCTGGCTTATCTTCTAGAGAAGTAGTGGCTCCGATACGGCTAAGTACGCCAGCCAGACCACGTTTTGCGATTGCAACCGAGTGCGCCGTTGCAACAGCAGCGCCACCCAGCTCAGCGGTAAAAATTGATTTTCCGGCCGCAGCGGCAAATCCAGGTAACAATGAAGTTGAGTTAGTTCGAGGCGGGGATGGAAACACAATTGCATACTCGGTCTGCCAAGCGGTTACATTCTCAATCAGGCTCACTGCACCTTCTCCATTCGCAGGAATGCTCGCGGTGCCGCTAGGAAGAAAATAGTGGCCGCGTCCACCGCTATGCAGGTCAACAACGGTATCGCAATAAGGGATCAACTCGGTAGCAAGGAAGTGGGCGAGTTTCTGGGCGATCGAGCCATTCTCATCGCCGGGAAAGAGACGATTGAAGTTCTCACCCGTCGGCCAGAGCCGGGTACTTGCATATGAGGCAGGCAGAGATAGACAGGGAATCACGATGATCTGGCCTCGCAACATCGCTAGATCCAAGTTAGCGGCGAGATCAGCGGCGGCGAATTGACCTTCATACTCATCTCCATGATTACCGCCGATCACCAATACCTTCGGTCCACTCCCCGAATTCAAATTGATAATTGGAAGATGGAAGGTGGCCCAGCCGCTGGAGTTAGTGGAGTCGCCAACTTTTAGATAACCGGTTGTGCGCCCACTTGCATTTAGCGAGAACGAAGGCGTTACCGTGCCGCTCATCAATAACGTACCGCTTCAAAGTTAGCGATGTTTTCATGCAAGATTCCAATCGTGCAGACCACATCGCCAGTTCTTACCGGGGGATAACCACGCACCATACCAATTACTCCAGATCGTCCGGCATAAACAGGAATCGGTTTGCGATCTGAGTGGTTGAAGTCGTGGACTTTGCCAACTAAGTCGCCGGCGCTAACTTCATCTTCAAGATTGGCACAATTCTCATAGATGCCGTCACAAGGAGCGGTCACATAAGCATCTCCCTCAAGGAAGTCGAGGATCTTCGCTTCTGGAAGTCCACGCTCGGCGCGCGTCTTATATTCACCGTTCAAGACTCCAAGTGCGCGCATGAAGTCATGTAGACCATCGCGAATTATCTTCACCGTCTCAGCAGTGCTCCAGCCACAACCACCGAACTCACCCGTCGATAAGGACTTTCCTTGCCGAACTACATCGCCCGGCAGTAGTGAATGTGGATTTGTCGAAGGTTGTTCACCGCCGATCATGTGATACTCGGTATTCCAAGCGAGCATATTTGCGAGCATCACTTTACGAAGTGCAAGATCAGATAACCAAACCATGTTTGAGCTCGGTATGAAAGCCATACTCCGACCACCACTATGCATATCAACTATGACATCACAAGTAGGGAAGAGGTCGTTAGATAGGAAAAACGCTAGTTTTTCGTTGATTGTTCCATCCTCGTTACCTGGAAAGATGCGATTGAAATTCGCACCATTGTTCCAGAGGCGATTTCCGTTCTGGGAGGCTTCCTGCGAGAGACAAGGGATGATGATGACCTGGCCAAGTATCTCACTAGTTTCTAGCCTGCGAGAGAGGTCAGTAGCGACAATTTGACCTTCATATTCGTCGCCGTGGTTACCCGCAAGCAGCAACAAGCGTGGCCCAGCGCCATTCTTAATCGAGATGATAGGAATACAGTGATTTGCCCAACCGCTTGTGTTGGTTGAATCACCGATCTGAATGTAACCGCTCGACTTACCCTCGGCTGCTAGATCAATCGTGCAACTTGCCGTTCGAGACACATCGGAAGCCTAGTTAAAAGCGGGGGGGATTGCAAAGAGTTGTTACAAGAAAGGTCATTGACCCAACAATGGGCGGATGTTAGCCTCAACTCGATGGCCAAATGTCCAGCCAATCAAGAAGGCAATCAACTAGGGGTGTGAATTGAAGAACACTGGTCGTGTAGATGGAAATCGTCCGTGGTCCCCGATTGTTGGTTACTCACGCGCGGTCCGGATGGGAAATCTGATCGAAGTTGCTGGAACAAGCTCAACTACGCGTGATGGCAAAGTCATGTTCCCGAATGACGCTTATGGTCAGACCAAGTACATCTTCGAAGAGATTGAGAAGGCCGTCAAACAACTCGGAGCTACCTATGAGGATGTAATTCGCACTCGCGTCTTTATGACAAATATCGACGATTGGCATCAAGTTGCGAAGGCCCATGGTGAGTTCTTCGCCCAGATACTTCCAGCGTCATCATTTGTCGAAATCAGCCGGCTTATGCTCCCCGAACTTTGCGTCGAAGTTGAGATGACGCTCTACGTAAGTTAGTAACTGATGAGCCTAGAACCTTTGAGACACGAAACTGTTGTCATAGCCGGCGGAACTAGCGGTCTCGGTTTCGCAGCTGCCCAGCGCCTGATGCGCGATTGGCCCGATCTACACGTTGCACTCCTTGATATGAAAGAGGGGCGAATCGAGGAATTGAATGCTGAATTCGGCGCTCATCGGAGCAAGTTCTGGAAGACCGATGTATCCGATTACCGATCGGTTCAAGACTCTTTCGCTGGTGCAATCCAATGGCGCGGCAACTTCTCTGGATTGATCGCGGCCGCTGGTTTCGCAACCAATAAGGCGAGTATCGAAACGACACCGGAAGAGTGGCGTGCGATGGTTGGCTGCCATCTAGATGGAACCTTCTTCTGTAACCAAGCCGCTGCGCGCTTCTGGATCAAGAACAAGTTACGGGGCGTAATTGTCAACTTCTCCTCGGTTTCACATATCTTCGGTTGGCCGCGGCGAGTCTCGTATGCTGCATCCAAAGCGGGGATTGATTCGATAACCCGCACGCTCGCGGTTGAGTGGGCAGAGTTTGGAATTCGCGTCAATGCAGTAGTCCCCGGGTACATCAATACTCCTCTGCTAGAAGAAGGAATCCGCTCTGGTCGCGTGGATCCAAATGTCCGATTGATGCATGCGATGGAGCGCTTCGGTGAGGCTTCTGAGATCGCTGCCGGCGTCAAGTTCCTCTTATCTGATGATGCAAGTTACATAACGGGAGAGATGCTCACAATTGATGGAGGTTTTACACCGCGTCGCATCCCTTGGAATCGTGACTAATGTCTAGCTCGATACCGGGGATAAGAGCGGTTAGCGCACGTCGCGTGACGCTCCGCCTACCCAATTTAGTCGCACTGGGCCAATACATCATCAGGGCGCGTAGTTTTGCGGTTGTGACTGTCGAACTTGAAGATGGCACGCGCGGCAACGCTTTCTCGCTTGATCGGTCAACGCCAGTTTCAGAATGTGTAAACAAGGTAATCTCGGCTCCTTTTAAGGAGATCTTCGATGGCGATCCCGTCTCAACTTTCGATAAATTACTTAGGCGGATGAGTTCACCGATCTCCTCGGGCGCAGCGTTGCGCGGACTATCACTTGTGGACTTAGCTGCCCATGACGCCATTGCCCGCCATAAGGGGATGACGGTCGTGGCTAGCCATGGGAAAAGCAGTGAGAAACACCCAATCTGGGCGGTCATCGGCTATCCACCTTCTCGAGGCCCAGAAGAGATCGCTTGGGAGGTAGAAGCTGCAGCAAGAGCAGGGGCCGTTGGCGTGAAACTTCCAGTTGGCGCAAATGCCAAGTTAACTCGGGAACGACTTGAAGCTGCAGTTGCTACCAAACTCTGCCCAGTCTCAGTTGATCTCGCTTGGTCATGTCGAACGGCTGCCGATGCCCTTGAGATTGTAAAAGGCCTTGATCTTGCTTGGGTTGAAGATCCCTTTATTCCTGGCAGCATCGCAGAGTTAGTTGAGTTGCGCCGCATTCTCGATGTCCCGCTAGCTAGCGGCGATGACGAGGCGCATCTCTATCACCCACAAGTATTTGTCGAGACCAGCGCTGTAGACATGCTTCGCTTAGATGCGACCTGCCAAGGCGGACTATCTAGGATGATCTTGCTCAATGAATACCTTGTCATGAGCGGGATGTCGATCTCTTGGCATGTCTACGATGCAATCCACCACCAAGTCGCATCAATCCTCGATGTACCTACCTTCTCGGTAGAACTTTCCGCACCAGGTGCAAGCGTCGATCCATTCGCTGAATTAATAAAAGCGAAGGCGGCTAAGGGCGGAAATAAGAGCAAAACTGGTTGGCGCTTTGATCTGCCAGATTTTCCGGACGAAAGCGATGCGCTGGCTGGCCCACCTCGTTGGGATGAGGTGAAGTTATCTTACGCATGAGTGCATCTCACCCGGTCGTCCTAATTACCGGTAGCGCTCACGGTATTGGACTTGCCACCGCGAAGAAGTTTTTCAATGAGGGTTATGACATTGCAATCTCAGATCTGGGCGAGAGCGAAGTCAAGGCTGCAGTGACTTCGATCGACGCGAGTGGGCAAAGAGTCTTTGGCGTTGTGATAGATGTTGCCAGCAGCGCCTCAGTCGATAGCGGCGTAAAGAGCATCGCAGCACGCTTTGGTCGTATTGATGTCTTAGTAAATAATGCAGGTAATTTCCTCCAAGGCGATACCGCAACCTATCGAGATGAGGATTGGGATCGGGTCCTCGGAGTACATCTTGATGGCGCATTCCGTTGTGCCCGCGCCACTTATCCATACTTGAAGGCATCGGGAAAGGGAGCCATCGTCTCGATCTCCTCGATCGTCGCCCACATCGCGCTACCGGGGCGAGCTTCTTACGCAGCGGCGAAGGCTGGCATCGAAGCGTTGACGCGCACGCTCGCGCTGGAGTGGGCCAAAGATGGAATCCGCGCCAACGCGGTTGCGCCCGGATTCACCGAGAGTCGCAATATGGGAGATCTCGAGAAGAAAGGCCTAACCACCCAGGCTAAATTACTGGCCGCAATTCCGCTAAAAAGGTTCGCCAAGACGAGCGAACAAGCCGAAGTTATCTACTTCTTGGGATCGCAACACTCTTCATTCGTTACGGGCCAAGTAATCATTGTAGATGGCGGCACGACGTTGAATATTCGGATTTAACGTCCGAGTTTTTGGCGCGCCGCCTTACCCAATTCACCAGGAATTGAAGCAAGCAGCAGCTTGGTGTACTCCTCTTGCGGATCGTTGAATAACTTCTCGGTCTCTCCAGATTCGACGAAGACGCCATCTTTCATGACATAGACTCGCTTGGTTAGGTAGCGGATGACGCCGAGATCATGTGAGATCAATACGATTGAAAGCCCGTCACTTATCAGCCCGAGGAAGAGCTTCAAGAGTTGGGCTTGCGCAGATTGATCGATCGAGCTAGTTGGTTCGTCGGCGAGTAGTACCGATGGGCTTGCCGATAGTGCGCGCGCGACGCTGACGCGTTGGCGCTGGCCCCCCGAGAGTTGGCGTGGTTTTTTCAACGCATCCAATTTGCCGATACCCATCCGTTGGAGAAGTTTTAACGCAATTGCTATGGACTCTTGCTTACCGACTTTCTTGTGGACACTTACCGCTTCGGCCACGGCAGATAACCCGGTTAGTTGTGGGTTTAGGCTTCCGTAAGGATCTTGGAAGACCATCTGAACTTGGTTTCGTATGCCATCTTGGTAAGGCTTATTACCTTTGAAGACGCTCTTCCCACGAAAGAGGACTTCGCCGGCAATTGGCGCTTGCAACCCAGCTAGGACGCGGGCGAGAGTTGACTTACCGGAGCCCGATTCACCAACGATACCGATTGGTTCACTAGTATGTAAGATTAAAGAGCAGTTCTGGACCGCTTTTACCGTGGTTGCGCCGCTCCCGAAGGTAACGCTCACATTGCGGGCTTCCATTAATAATTCATTTGTCATTGTCTGGACCTCTAGATCTTATCTGCGTGTAGGCAGGCAGTTTGGTGTCCACCACGTTCTCCGAATAGTGGTGGATGTTCGCCAACGGTGCAGTCAGGTTCTTTATAGGTACAGCGGAGCGCAAATCGGCAACCAGCCATCCATTCGCCGACTGACGGTGGATTCCCAGCGATCGTAATTAATTCGCCACCAGGCTTTGCGATATCGATCCGTGAGGAGTTGAGCGCGATCGTGTAAGGGTGCTTTGGCTTTGCCATACTTCCGGTATCACCGACTTCTACAGTCGCGCCAGCATGCATCACAACAACCTTGTCGCACACATCGTCGACCAGCGCGAGATCGTGGGAGATCAAGATGATCGCAGTGCCGAGATTCTTACGAATCTCCTTAAGCAGATCCATGATCTGGGATTGAACAGTGACATCAAGACCAGTCGTTGGTTCATCAGCAATCAACAACTTCGGGTTGGTTGCAAGGGCGCAGGCGATCATCACACGTTGGCGCATACCGCCGGAAAGTTGGTAGGGATATTGGCGAAGAACGGTGTCGATCCGGCGAATTTTGACTAAGTCAAGGAGTTCCTTCGAACGCGATTTGATTGAACCTTTGCCATCGGTGTTCTCTAGCGCTTCCGCAAGCTGCTTTTCGATTGTTAGGACTGGGTTAGGTCCAGCAAGTGCGGATTGTGGAACGTATCCGATTACCTTCCCGCGGAGCGACTCCCAAGTCGACTCGGAGATCTTCGAGAGGTCTTGTTCCTCAAAAGAGATCTGGCCACCAATTACTTCTGCGCCACGACGCTTCAGCGTTCCGATGATCGCCCGGCAGACCATTGTCTTTCCGGAGCCAGATTCACCCACGACACCGACCATCTCACCGTAGTTGACGGAGAAGTTCGCCTTGCGGACAATCACCAAGGTGTCGCGCCGCGGATAGGGGATGCCAATCTCGACATCGACTAGATCTAGGAGCGTCCCAGATTGTTTCATTGCTAGCCTCCTTCTCTTAGACGACGGCTCGAACCTTCGGCAATAAGCGCGACTGCGATACCAGCCCAGCAGAGCGCAAGTCCGGGGAAGATTGCGGTCCACCACGCAAGAGTGATGATGTTCGCGCCATCTTTGATCATGGAGCCCCACTCAGCTTGTGGGGGTGAGACACCGAGGCCCAAGAATGAGAGCGCAGCCACCGCGATGATCACGATGATGAAATCACTAAGCGCATAAGCGCGGGTTTCAGAGGATACATTCGGGATAATGTGGCGGAAGAGAATTCGAGTTGGTGAATAGCCGAGCGTGCGAGCCGCCTCCACATAACCTTGTTGATTTACAACAACCGCACGCGTGCGAGCGATACGCGCGTACCGGGCCCAGTTCACAAGCGAAAGCGCGATGATGATGCTGCCGAGTCCGGCGCCGAGGAAGGCGACGAGGGCAATAACGAAGATCAAGAACGGGAAGGCGTTTATGCCATCGATCACCGATCCTACAAAGGAGTTGACTCGCCGATTACGGGAGATTCCAAGGAGCGTTCCAACCACAGTACCGACAGAGAGTGGAATTAGTACCCCAACTAGCGCGGTACCTAAATCAACGAAGACTGCATCGAAGACGCGGGTGAAGACATCACGTCCGAGCATGTCGGTACCGAAGAAGTACTTGGAGCTAGGCGGGACGACCTGATCAGGGCCGAGACCACTTGGATCGTATTTGCTTACGATAGGTATCAAAAGGCCAGCAAGGAGCATCGCTGCCAACATGCCAAATCCGGCGTAGATCCCGAAGGCACCTTCGCCGCGGTCCTTACGCTTCTTCCTTCTTTTCTCGTTACTCATGAGAGCGTCACCCGCCGATCCAAGAGATAGCCTAGAAGATCGCCGATGAAACTTACGAAGACCACAATCAATCCGAAGACCATCACAATACTTTGGACGACCGCGTAGTCACGAGTGTCAACCGCTTGGATTAACTCTCGCCCGATTCCAGGTAGCGAGAAGATCGTTTCCATGACGACCGTTCCTCCGATCATCACGCCGATGATGTAACTTAAGAGCACAACCGTTGGGGCAAGAGATGGACGGAGCATATAAGACCAATAGAGACGGTGTTTGCGAACACCTCGAATCACTCCGGTCTCGACATATTCTTCATCAAGAGTATCCATCAACGAGCTATGGAGTACGCGCGAGAGGATTGGGACGAGTGAGAAGCAGTTCACAAGCGCCGGCAACCAAAGATACTTGAGGTTGGTCGGGAAGTTTCCTTGGTAACCCGCGGCCGGCGCCCAATTTAGGACGGTGCCGAAGTAGAGCAGGCCGATAAGTGCAAGGAAGAAACCAGGAAGTGCGAGCGAAATAGAAGTTGCAGTACGGAAGAAGTAGGTGACTCCCGGGCGGCGGCTGAGTGCGACTGAGAGCGCAATCGGCACTGCAAGCACAATTGCGCCAAGAATTGAGAGCATAATGATCATTAAAGTGACCGGAAGATGTGTGGAGATTACTTCAGATACATCGCGCCGGGAGAAGAAGGAGACGCCAAAGTCGCCTTGGAAGACTCCAGTGAAGTAATTCCAAAATTGGACAAAGAAAGGTCTATCTAGACCATAAGTCTCACGGAGCGCAGCGACCGCTTCTTCGGTCGCGTCGGTACCGAGCGCATTTCGGATTGGATCGCCAGGGCTAAAGCGAAGTAGTGAGAAGGCAATGAACATAACCCAGAAACCAACGATTAGGGAGCGAACTACGCGCCCCAATATGGTTCGCCGAAGCGCAATCTTATTCTTATCGGGCAGGCGTTGTTCTGCCAAAATCTCTTCGGGGGCGGTAGAAGCCTTATCTGGAGCCATTGCTAACCTTTTCCAGTCCTTTCCCTTCGGGGCCATAATGACCTCTCTCGGTGGGGTTAATTTCAGTTTAACCCTGGAGGGTTAAACATAATGGCCTAGACACTTATCAATCTAAATTCGGCAACGAGGCGAGGAAATCGCTTCCCTCGCCTCGTTGATATCTAAGTAACTACTACTACTTCTTCTTCTTCTTCTTCTTCTTCTGTGCTTTCTGTGCGTCTAGTGCAGGTGTCTGTTTGACGACATAGAGGTCAAGCGCGGTCCCATTCTGGAATATGCCTAATGGCAGGCGTGATGCGCCCCAACCTGAACGCTGTCCGATTGGTATGTGAGCGGACTCATCCCAGATCATCTGTTCTACTCGGCGAAGGACACCCTGCTGCGCCTCCTTACCGATAGCGGCATCGTAAGTAGCGACAAGAGCATCATCTGACTTCGAGCCTGACCAAACGGTCCATGCGCCAGCAGCACCTATGTAAGTTCCAAGACCACCGCTCAACCAAGATCCGCCGTAACCCGATAGCTGAACCTGGAAGGTTCCATTGACCTGACCGGCAAGACCGACCGCATCTGGCTCAGCAGCCACGGACGCAACAACACCGATCTTCGCCCACTGTGAAGCAACTACTGATGCACCATCTGCCCAACCTGGACGGTTGAAGACGCTCAAGCGAATCGGAAAGCCAGTCGGCCACTTGGTCTGAGCAAGAAGCTCCCGAGCCTTATTTAGATCCTGTTTTATGCCACCAGGCTTTACGCATAGGTAGTTTGGATTCGTTGGATAGGTAAGTGCACAAGAAGGAATAACTTCGCCGTTAAAAGCGAGGTCGCTGAATTGCTGGCGATCAAGCGCATAAGAAAGCGCCTGTCGAACCTTTGGATCAAACCATGGCTTATCTTCATTTCCGGCACGGAGATTGAAGTCAATAGTGAAGTTTCCTTGGAGCTGGAATGGTTGTCCGCGGAACAGCTTCGCATCTTTGAGCTGATTTCTACCAATCGATGCTGGAAGATCGAAGGCGTAGTCAATCGTGCCCTGTTTTAGCGCAAGGACGCGAGTTACTGGGTCTGGGATAGCCAAAAAGCGAACTTTCTTCACGGCGAGCTTTGCCCAATAGTTCGGATTTGCCTCAACAAGGAACTCATCAGCGCCTTGTACCCAACTTTTGATGCGGAATGGGCCAGCGCTTAGTGGATTGTTCCAATATGCAGGATTGTTCGCCGCCTGACTGCGTGGGTTGATGGTCCAATAGATACCTGCTACTGCGCGAGGGAAGTCAGAGAATGGCTTGCTTAAAGTTACGACGATAGTGCGAGAATCCTTTGCTTCTACATTTGTTACAGCTTGGAATCCTGGCGGGGCTGGCTTGAGGTTGTACTCCCAGCTGAATACGGCGTCATCAGCGGTAACAGGGGTAGCACCATCGGAGTACATCAGACCGTTCTTCAAGACGAAGGTCCAGGTAAGACCATCTGCCGAAACATTATAAGTATCAACTAGGTCAGGCTGTGCAATGCCATTTGCGTCATAGCGGAAGAGTTGACCTTGCACGAGAAGTCGGGTTATGTAATTCTGATTTGTCGTACGGCCTGGATTTGCAGGATCCAGGGTTAGCACCTTGTTTACAAGAGCTACAGTAATCAAATCACACTGTGCTCTTTCAGTCGGGGTATCTACCTTACAGTTTGCGCCTTCGGCGGCTTGTGCTGGTGTGACTCCCACGAGCATTGTCGCTACAAGTGACAATGCAGCCATGAGGGAAACGAGTGCCCGTTTGAATGTAGTATTCATAGTGTCCTTTCAGCAGGAAATTGCGTCATCTTGTAAGCAAGGAGCTGTCATTAGGGTCAATGGACAACACCCAAGCCATTGAAATCTAGCGCTAAAGATGTCCCTAATCAAGAGTGGCCCTGTGCCACGCCTATACCAAATGTAACGAATAGGTAAATATATACTCCACTTACTCTCGCATTTCCGGGAAATGTGAGTCACAGTGACAGTAGCTTGCATCCGAGACAGGCATATTTGGCGCATACGGCAAATCGCACTCCCAAGCACGTCCTTAAGCCAGTTGGTCGCGTATCCCTCGTTACTAGGGGGCGAACCAACCTTGTCAGAGCATCTACACTGAGAGCCTTGTCGAACTTGGCGCTAGGATCTACATCGCGTCTAGGCACAGTGAGGGTTGTCCAAAAGCTGAGACAGCAAGACCTTCATTCATGAGATGGTGAGTGCTGCTTATCGAAAATGGTACCCATATCTATTAGATGGATTACCTCAGATTGAAAACGGCAAAATGATGTTAAGCATGTGACCAGAGTTGGGCTTAGAACTCAAGGATTAATTTCCTGAAAGTTCTCGAGTCAGTGCAACAGTTTAATTATGGCTAATCCAAATCTCAAGCAAATTTTCCAAGTCCATTAACACTTTCAAAAACACTCAGGTTGAAGAAATTCATCATTTCAGGAAAAAGGCGTTGAAAAATCTGTTGGAATTCTCGGTGCCAAAATAAGGCGCACGATTAAGTTACTTGAAGAATCAAACGTCAAAGAATTGAATTCAAAACAAATTAATTTCTTGTAATGCCCAGCTCTGCCAATACTCGAGAAACGACAGGGCTAGAAAAGCCCCGCCTTGATAAGGCTCCATACATTCTGCGGTATGCCACCTCAGGTGAAAGGCTGCTAACTGCCCGAGCTTTTCGCTCTGCGAAAGTCATGGCATTGGCAAACTCTTCGTCATCGCTGATATCACCGGTGATCCGCTCAATTATCTCTGGAGAGATTCCTTTAGAACGCAGCTCTCCGCCAATTATTCGCTTTGAGACCTTCTTAGTTCTCTGGCGAGATTCACTCCAATAGCGAGCAAACTCATGATCATTGACAAAGCCCCGCTCGGCAAGGCGGAAGAGGACTGCGTTTGCAACCTCTTCTACAATGCCTCGAGATTTTAGAAGTTTAAAGAGCTCTCCGCTACTTTTTGCTCTTCGGCCAAGTGCCATAAGGGCAATGGTCTGAGCTACTTGGTAGGGGTCGCTCCCAACTTCTACTGAATTAGAACTCGACATCAGCTGCGGCTTCATCGATTGCAGCAACTAGCGCTGGATCGATATCGCTCGCTGCGAAGTGAGCCCGGATCTTGCCT
>Ga0194132_10007707_pt1 | contig 15857 bp, 22 predicted proteins | sample TA2KigOf80mmetaG_FD_148612 | JGI IMG/M metagenome (GOLD analysis project Ga0194132, IMG submission 148612) | Freshwater microbial communities from Lake Tanganyika, Tanzania - TA2015054 Kigoma Offshore 80m | ecosystem: Environmental > Aquatic > Freshwater > Lake | place: Tanzania: Lake...
ACTAGGCGACTGCAAAAATCAGGAATCTCAGTGAATGTAATGACAGCACGAAGCGCAAGAATTCAAGAATCAACTTTAAAACTTTTAAATAAAAGGGGTTTTTCCCCAAATGAAGTTTTTTTTAGGCCGAATACAACAGAGGGGGAATTGCAATACGCTGCGGACATGAAAGTTGGTTGGATAAGAAAATCATCCGATAGATACAATTATCTTTCTATAATTGATGATTCCGAAAGTACCGTCAAAGCAGCTTTGGGGGCGGGTGTTCCTTCGGCACTGCAACCATACGCCAAAGGCGTAGACCCAAAATTCCTTGAGCGGAGCCGTGGAAAGAGGTTTGAAGACAATGAAGGCTACGTTTAAACCCGATGAATTCCAAAAAGGAGTATTAGAGCTTGAAAATTTAATCAATAGAGCGATTGATATTCGCAGCATTAGACCAAATGTCACCGGTAGGATGTTGGGCGCCTCTTCTGAAGCGGCGGCTGCTGTGGCTGGTGGGGTAAGTAAATCATCCTTTTTAAGAGACGCTGCAGCCGCTTTAACAATTTTCAAAGGTAGATTATAGAATAATTGAGACTTTCGGAGCGGGTAGGGAGAATCGAACTCCCGCGAGCAGGTCGGAAACATGCCAGTCTACCATTAACTTATACCCGCAGTTATTCAGAAAACCAATTTGATTTAAGATAATCACTCAGATTGCTATTTGAATTATCAACAAATCCGAGAACTAATAATAGTTTTTATAGCCTCTTTTACTGAGGGCAATGATCCACTTCGTTTAGAGTTCAGCATGAGATTGACTTGCCATAAAGAATCAGATATTATTTTTGCTGCCCAAACTTGATTGTCAATAGGAAAATTGTCTGTTTTTAATGAAGACAAAATCTGATTATATATTTCATTATACGTCATAAATATCTCCGATAGCTCAACGAGCAGAGCTATTACTAGCCCTGCCCGCAAAGAGCATTTGACTTCGTTTATATAGTATATCATACGCTAGTATATTATACGTTTTATGAATTACGAAAATATGAAAAACAAGTAACCTGAGGCCTAGGAAGAACAAGTAACCTGAGGTCTATAAATCGTTAATCTGGGGAACTACTGCAAAAATTTTTTTTGAATTAACATAAAAAAACATCTTATTATGGGGCCGATGTCGTCTTATGCAACCGGTGTCGTCCTATGCAAAATGACCCCATAATAAGAATTTAATTACCGCAAAAGTATAACACCTTACTTACCAAAGGAGGACTTAAAAAGGATATCTAATTATTTTATGGTACCAACACCATGAAATACATAGTATACTTTTGCGGTAAAACTGAATTATCTGTTTGAAAGCATTACCCAGAAATCATACATCTTTGTTTTTTCATTAAACAACGACGATGTCTGAATAAGCAAATTATCTTTAGCAGCACGAGCGTAGACAGAGGCTCTAATCGATGCAAGTTCTTTCTTACTTGTAATCGGAACATTGATATGGGCCCATACATTGCGGTTCTGAATAAGAGCATTGTATACTTCAGAAATGATTGGATTTCGTCTGCGACCTTTCCCAGCGTTTACTGGTGGCTCTCCCTTCAGAAAAGTAAGAAGTTTCGATGGCTCGGCCATCGCAAACTTCCTAGGTGCCAAATGCACCTGTGTTTCAGTAGAGATGAGTTGGGTAGACATAATTAACTCCTATTGAAATTAATAAATAAATGGATAAAAAATATAATAAATTATAAAATTGGATAAATCCAATATTCTGGATTACCAGTCAATTAACGGTTTTTTACCATACAAAAAAATAAATATTAAGGATAATATAAGTTCAGTTATTCTAACAACAATTTTAAATTCAGATATTTTTTTAATGGTATTTAATAAGAAATCTTTTATCTTATATGTTAATGTGGTAATCTGGCTTCGTGTTAACGTGGTAATCTGTTTTATGTTTTGCATGTGATCCTCTTGAGCTGTGAAATAGTTGATATATTATTTTATATTATATATAATATAAAAACTATCTGGACAAAGACAACTCAACAAGGGTTGAAGTATTTTGTGCACATTTGTGTAGGGGGACAGCAGTCAGCGGTATAAGAGTAACCATTTCAAAACCACAATAAATACAAAACCACTTCGTCTTTGGTTTAGATTTTGTTATTTCACATATAGCTGCGTCTTTGGGATAATAACTATTGTACACGTTAGAAACAATATTCTTTTGGGAATCTGTCGCACTTGTACGAAGTGCAAGATTAATGTTGTCATCTCCAATTTCAAAATCAGATATTTCTTCAGCGATACATTGAGGGCAAACAGCAGGTTTTCTGCCTCGAACACGCAATCTTTGCCATTTGCCACCGCAAACTGTGCAGATTAAAGTTTCGTTCATATTAACCTTTAAAATCAATAAAATATCTATAGAATATAATAATTAATAAAAATGCATTATAAACAATTTATAAATTATTGATTTTCTTGAATAAAAGTATGGAAGGGGGATCCCGTATGGGGATCAAAGCGAGAAGATATATTCATTGCTTTAAGTGCAATTTTTTTAGCTATCTGCACCGTCAATCCACTTTTTGGTATTAACGCGGTTAATGCTCCAAGGGCGTATGAAGAACCGGTCCCAAGGGCGTAAATTCCAGTGGCTTCAGACAGCCAGGAATAATCGCCATCAACAATGTACACGTTGCCGCATATAGCGGCGATCACAAGGGAATCATGCTCGGCTATATGCATCTTATCATCTTTGTCTGGGGTAGCATAACCTTGTAATTCAAAGCATTCACGAAGCGCGGGAATAAACTTAGTTGTAAAAAATTGATCAAGTTTTTTACCCTTGACTCCGGCAGGAGGGGGTGGCGGGACAAACGCATGATGCAGAAGATTAATTGCTCTAAGGTCGCCAGCGGCACCTAGAATGTATTTGCCATTGAAGGCAACTTTTGAGGTACCTTCTTTCAAAGTATTAACTTGGGTTACAGAACCACCCGTGTCATCCACATCAGCTATACGGGAATCACAGCAAAGTAAAGCGAAATTATCGCCCTGGATAGCAATAATGGTAGTCATGCTAATATTATAACAGAGATTCTAATCTTGCGCATTAACTTGATAATGCAGGGAACCAAATACCTGCAGGGCAATTGTGTTTATTTGTTCTGGTTTAGCAACAGGATAAGCATTTGCGGGAAAATTGCTATAGAATTTCTGGTTTCTATAAAAATGGCACTTCCCAAAATATCTTTTTCTATTTTTCTTTCCCATTTTTCACCGCCTGCGCTGATGCTCTATTTATTACTTCACTAGTATATTTATCTCTAATATTTTTATTAAAATAATTCCCGACAGAGGGTGAACGCACTAATCGGCTGTACACCTCTTGAGGTACCTCGTGGTATAACCAAGTGGTTCCACTAATAAACTGTACAAACAAAGTTTCGGTATCGTCATCCCAGGAAACATTTGTAATAAAAGAACTTGAACGATAGAAAGTTGTTTTGATTGTCATGGGTAACCGTGTAAATCTTTCGTGTATTGATCAATAGATAAAGTGGCTCCTAAAGTCTCTTTAGCGTCTTCAGTTCTCACTATATAAAACATACCGTTTGTCCACAGGGCGCCTTCTACTATGTATCCATTCTTATAATTTCTAGGTGTGGTATCCACATAATACCAAGAACCATCATGTAGCATTTTATACCTGAATACTTCCAATGGAACCTTGGAAGCTATTGTCGAAGAATCGTCTTGAGAAACAATTTTTACTCTACCGGAAAATATAGAAAATTGGGTGGACAGATGCAAAACTTGTTCTAAACTGTATTTTTCTAAATCATAATAAATATGCGAAACGAAAGTGGGTCTGTACAAAGAAACTAAATTATGGGAGGATTCTTCATCTACAGTGGAATCTATTGAAAACAATAGATCAGGTGTGTGGAGAAGTGCTTCCGGCATTTAAACTTCCATTGTTTTAGGGGCAGACAATTCTTTAGACAAGAATTTAACAAATAAAATCTTTTTTTCTAAAGAATTCAAAAATTTCAAAGTATTAACTCTCCAAATAGATTCCGCAGCGATGAACGCATTTATCTCTTCTCGCGGAGCGGACCTGTCCTTCATTTGTTGCGTAGAAATATTTTTGCCAGATTGCCTAGAAGAAAGATAGTATTCTACGTCTCTTTTCATGGCATACAAACAATATAACCATTTGTCCATGTTTAAAACAAGAGTATCCATTTCAGAATCAGATATCTGAGACTTAACATCTTTGGTGACCAAAGCTTCAAATGCAGATAACTCATTTCTATTGTAAATAGGTTGTGATGTCATATTTTTCCTATCAAGTATTTATAAATTTATGGACATAGGATAAATCATTCTCAAAATTCTGCAATGCAGCGGAACTAGAGCGCAATACATATGAAGGAGAATATGTTGGCACTATAGGCCAATATCCCAACCACATTAAATTACCACGACAGTCTTTAATTTTTATATTCGAGCTTAGTAAAACAGATGTAACTAAAGAGCCCATCGGGACGATCACCCTGGGGTTGATTAGCTGTATCTCGGTATGTAAATAGGGAGAACAATTTATTATCTCTTTATTATCATACTTGCCGAACTTCGGGCATCTGTTGACATAGGTTAAACACATCTGTGTGGGAACAAACCCAGCTGATTTTATCTTCTGAACCAAAAGATCAATAGCATCAGATTGCATGCTCGGAGATTCTAGTATCACTAGGACATCCGGATTTACAGTGTTCCATTTAGGAAGTTGCGCTGGTAAAGACAGCGAACATTTTTTGCAATTTTTAACTATAGTGTGCAGATCTTTAAGCGATAAAGATACTTTTCTTGATGTTAGATCGGATCTAAAATTCTGAAAAAAAGAATTTAAACTGGATTGAGGAAAATAGCTAGTCAACTTACCATACATCAAAGCAACTAGATCCGATTCCGCAAATCCCAAATGCATACCAGAGGACGGATGCATTTGACTCTTGTCTTTATCACTTAAAGCTTCTTGTATTAAAGAGTCTAAATATTGTTCGTCAAACTCTTCTTGCATTAAAAGCTATCTGGTACAGTAGATACTGCGGCAACTTCTTGCGCACCAGAGGCAACAGTTGCAGTGTTGGTCGCTGACTTTGCACTAGCCGTAGCCGCATAGGCAACATGCTCCGCCACAATAACTACCTTGCTCCTATTTTTGTCATCCTGCTTCCAGCGCTGTTGCAACAGGCGACCAACAATTGAAAGTCTGGCACCTTTTTTAATTTTAGCATCAGAGATTTGAGAATAAACAAAAGATGCATTCTTGTTTACAAAAGTGCTACCGTCTTTGAGATAATAAACTATATCAAAATAACCGGTATTATTATCTGAACTTTTGTCCGATCCCGCATAATCAACGGCAAGAGAAAAGTTGGCGATTCTCCCATCGTTAACCAATTGTGGATCGGCAACTACTCCGCCAGTAAGGTTTATAATGTTCTTTGGGTCTATCATTTTATTTAGCTTTCTGTTTATTCAAGACTTTCGTCTTTAGTGGTTATTTGTTTAAAACTTAGCGATATTTCATCAATAAAGGCAGTTGCTTGTTTTACGGCTTCGTCAACACCTAAATCAATTATAAGGTGAGTATACAGTGCTACAAACAGGTTATAAATACCTGATTTATAATCAGCTATAGAATCAGTGGATACTTCCTCGGAAACTTCACTAACTAAACTGTATGGCTTTGAATTTAAAGATTCTTCTTCCATTATACCCTCTTTGATAAAATATCATCTATCATTTGACCTAAGACCTTTATATTTTGGTATCCTTTGTCATACAATATTGATATGATAGGCTTGGGATCTACATGGTTATATGTAATCAATTGAAGATTAAATAAATCATTTAGACTATATACTCTGTAATTATTTAAATCTCTTTTAGGCTGAGGATACTTACCGGTTTTTTTCTCTATTAGAAATAGTCAAAGTAGAAATATTAAGAATTTGAGCAACTTCTGACCTATTAAATAATGGTTCAGTAGTTGAATTTTTAACCATTTTATTTACCTTTATTTAAGTTTATATATGTATATATAGTAGCATTTAAACAAATATGTGTCAAGAAACTTCAGATGATATCTGGAAAATTTTATTAACGTCAGACAAAATATTGATTGTTTTTCTCTTCAAAGTATTATTTTTTTGAAAAATGACTTGCAGCATGTCGCTATAAGAAACATTAGTCTTTTTCTCCGGACAAACTACATAACCATTCGATAGAAGATATTGAATATACTCGGATTGGTCGTAGTCTCCTTCTAGACTTCTATCTTCAATATGACCTTCACTTTCACCTTCATAAGTATAATTTAACCAGGACTCAAGATGTTCGGAATATGCATTAGATTCGACAATTATTTGAATAGTTTGATTAGAATAATTTGTATCATGGAGCAGCAAAGACGGGGTAGCCCATTCGTAATTCAAGATTTCTTTAATATCAATTGTTTCCCATGAAGTAAAAGCAGCATGAACTTGTTCAGGACTTAATTTATGGGAAACCAAACTACTCTTACAGAAATAAAAATTCGATTTAGATATCTGACCAATTACAGTTTTGCTGAGGTCATCGGCATACCTAGGAAGTAGAACCATAGATTCAGTCAAATCATGATTCGTACCATTATTCCAAATCCAATCAAAAGCGGAATGAATGACACCGGAGACATCCTTGGAGTATCTGTCTACATCTTCCATCGCGGCAAAAGTTGGTCGGCATAACTGTCCATTGGCATAAAAATTAGGGATATTGGGCGCGTAAACTTTTTGATCTACAGAAGTTAATGGAGCGTCCATAAAATACATATAGACAGCATTCAAATAATAATCAGAATTATATACGGCAGCATAAAGCTGCCAAGGGAGGGCGACCCTATAAACAGACGGCCGAGTACGCATCAGACTATGCACGGTATCAGGAATATAAAAAATATTTTGATACGTTGGAGGACGTTCAAAAATTACCAGATTGGAAAATGTGGCTTTTACCCCGGGGGGTAAAAGACCGGTTGGTTGAACAACAGGCGAAAAACTGGTATAACCCAAAGCATAGTGACCTAACAAATAATTCACAGTTTGAACATCGTCAAGTTTGCATGATCCAATTTCTGGCGAGGTTGCAAGGGTAACGGAAGTTAAATTATTTGCTTTTCCGCTTCGCCAGTAATGGCCATCATCGGAGTCAACAGATACGATGGTGATCTTTTCACCCGCCATTTCGAACCTCCATTATTAAGCTCATTTTTGAATCTCCACTATTAAGTCCATGTACTTGCGAACAACGACACTAGCCCTTAAATTAGGTTCTCTTTCACATTTTTCTTTCAGAATATCCAATATTTGAGAAAAAACTGTGGTTAAATAATTGTGATTGTGTATAGACATATTTCCGGTGCGACCATCGATAACAATAACAAAAGGCTTATGTTGATCTTCAGGTTCGGCATTATATCTGTTCTTACACAGATTATAAATTTCCAAATATAAGAATTTATAAACGCTATCGTCATTTTCGCCACTTGCAAGGGCATCATAGACTAAAAGACGCTCGAAACTTTCGCCTCTTCTTAAATAATAAGTAAAGGACTCTCTTTCTTCAACAGTATAATCTCTGGTATGAACCACAAAAGCGTTTATAGTGTTATATTCCGTAGTTATGCCATGCGCAAGAGCGGCACTAGTGACAGGAGCGGTAACCGCCATAAGAGAATGATAATTGTCGTCCTCGCTGGAACATCCTGAACTATCAACAGCCTCCTGAACTGTAGTTACGTTGTAACGAAGTCGTTTTAATTCAGCGACAAATTGAAGCGTATCTGAAAGCGATATTGAAGACATAAAAGCAAACAATTTAAGAAATATATCTTTGGGACAATGTCCACTGTTTTTATCTTTGAGTATTGAACCGTTTACAAAAGCCCTGCCATAACGTCTCGTAATTCCATAATGATTTTCAAGTATTGATTTAAGGTTGTTGGCAAAATCCGGATTCGTTTTCAAAGGCTCAATAAATAAAGACAACATTGGGAAATCACCGGATTTTACCAAATCATTCACATGATTAAATAAAATATGCGGGGACCCATTATCTGCAGCAAATGGATCGACCCCATGCTGAAGAAGGCGATAATGAAAGACCAAATCTGTATTCCATCCACCCATTAAATAATCATTGAGAATAGAAGAATATATATAATTTATATCCATAGAATGGGGATTGGAAGTATCAAGTTGAGACATCAAAGCATGAAAAGAACCAGCCCAACATATTCTGCCATCCGGGTAAGAATTGGGAAGATATACCGGGACCAAATTATCGGATAAAGATTGTATCGGACCATCGTTAAAAAAAAGTTTTAAATTACTGGAATCGCCAGCTGCTATGCCATTTAACGGAAGGATCATTACAGTCCAGGGAATCCAAATCTCAAGAGGCTGTGTTTTTTGAGTGTCCCAAGATGCACGGGCATTCTTGAAATCCACAGACAGTTTAAACGGAGGACGCTCAATTACATAAACATTCTGATCATTTATATACCGAACAGCAATCGGATATAACGAATCAACGTTTGCATGTGTAGATTTCAAAGCCCTGTCATAATTTACAACATTTGTTGGAACTTTGTGACTAATATCAATGTTAAGCCTGAATATAGCTGGAAGAATTTCCCGCGCATAATTCCAAACTTTTTCTTTCATATCACAATATTCTGAAGAATATTCGTCGAAAGTCATAGAAGCTAGTTCAGTAAGCTGACTATCGTGATTTAAAATATGTATCATAATATATTCCTCTAGGTCAATGAAAGTATATAACTTGCCTTCTTGGGTTTAATTTGAACTTGCGGCAGGGTAACATTCTTATTGTCCTGAGGGAGATCCTCCCAAGCCAATATCAGATCATCGAGGATCTTAAGAGATTTAGTTATTGCATCTTGCTTTAGATTGTCATTAAGATATGTAATCGTGTTAACAACTTGATTGTCAATTAAATTCCTAATTACAACGGTCTCGTCAAGATTGCTTGAAGTCACTAACGACACTTCAAAATTATACAAAAAATTTCCATAACTATCCAAAGAACTTCTGTTCTCGATTACTTCAATCTTAGGACTATAAATAGGGCAGCGGTGATGATGGACAGTGGGCCAAACACAAAGTGCAACGGCATTGGAAGACTTTTCTGCGATGGGATGTGAGCAATAGGAAAATTTTTCCGGTATATTGGCAAAAGAATAATCTTTTGAAATGATGTTGATAGACGCAGTTTCTGACACGCAAGTAAAATGAGAACAAATAGGCTGGGGCTGGACATTTTGATCCATCGGAAATGGTATCTCAGATGGTGGAAAATAATCCTGAGGGTGATTAAGTCCCTTACCAAGATTTTCTACGTTGAAGAAATGGGGACTTTTCTTCTTAATTTTGCTGATAGTTTGGACAACGTTCTGAAAATTTTTATTGGGGCCAAAAGCACTAACGAGCGTTTGCCATTCTTGTTGACTGAGACTGGCGATACTATTGTTTTCTGAAAGCTTTTTCACAACGGCTTTAACGGCCGCGTTGTCATCGGTAGCAAGGAGATTGCCATCCTTATCGAGACCTTGAAGCGCGAATTGATCTTGAAGCGCGAATTGAAAACCATTATTTACATCTGCACCATCTTCGGATTGCTGAGAATCATTCGAAACAGCGTTAAATAAAGAAGCCCAATTAAAAGCCCAACCATCGTAATATGCATTTGTATATCTATAATATAGATATGTTTCTTCGCCTATATATTGGGCCTGAGGGACGAAAGGCTGGCCAGCAACGTTGGCTAACCCTTGGTCACCTAATTTTGGAACCATTGTTGGATCAAAAATGCCCGTCTCTTGGTTGATCATATTGTACAAGTAAAATACGGGAAAATATCCCCTAAAATGAGTTATGGGGTCATAAACAGCTGTGTTTACATAAAATTGACCCGTGTTAAAAACATCCCAAATAACTATATGTTGATCTTGTACATGAACACTACGATTAAGCACTGCTCCAAATTGATACTCTGCGACACCCGGTGCGGCAGACCAGACCGTGCACGACTTCAAGTTATTTCCATTTTTCTCCAGCGCGTATTCGAGCTTTCTGTTCTTGTAAAAGTATTCTAATATTTTATTTTGAGTTTGTTCAATATCAGGAAAATTATTCATAGAAAGTTTTAAACCCCTTTCAATCTAATGCCAACTAAGAAGATATCCATTGATGCCTTCTTTTTGCTGAGTTTCCAAGGCAGATTCCAGTTTGACTATACGGTCACATAAAGAATCGATCGTTTTAAGCAAATATTGTTGATCATCTTCATATTTGCGATGAATTTTTGGATTATCTAAACCAATCGCATGTTTAATCACGCTTCTGTCCTGATCGGAAACTCGCCAATCCTTGAAAATAACAAAACGTTTTGAATAAGTACCAAAGGTTTTTACAATTTCTTTGGACAATAAATAGTCCATAAAAATTTTATTTACAGAGGGAATAACATTGGGGAAAAATGTTAGAGAAAAATTTTGTATATCACCAAGAAATAGATAATAATTGAGAGATGGAATAGAAGAATAATTATTTCTTAATTGTTCATAAGAATTAAAAGCAGGTCTTTTACCTTTATTTATCCTAGATAAAACATAATCTATCGTATGGTCGGCAAGAGATTGGTGTGACAAAAGAGTTTGCAAAGCAAGATCATCTTCAAAACAGGAATGTGCACCAACAGAGGCCGCAAAAAATGTAACTTGATTTAACCGGAAAAAACGATTATAACATTCCACTTTCTGGTTATACAAATCAAATAACAAGTGATAATTTTCTTTGAATATTATTGGAGAAACGGTGGACATTACAAGACCTCGATTGAATATAGTTGTATTTTGCGTGATTTAAGGTGTTCTAAAAGATTTGAATTGATAAAATACATTGATTTAAAAGATGGATAAACTCGCCTGGCGCATCCATATAGTTTAGACAAATATTCGAAAGTATTCAGTAGCTCGTAATTTTGTTTGTCAACAAACAAAACACACTCGCTATCATTGATCAATATCAGATAACTTTTCAGAAGCCATATCGACAATGGCTTGTCCAACAATTGGATCGCTTGGGACCACGAGATTTTGGGCTCCATCCTTCATCACCTCTAACATGGACTTTCTAGCTTCTTTAAGGGTCTCATGAAAGGATTTTTGGGCTTGTTCGGAAGCGAAAGAAATTTGGGAGACCAAAGCCTCCATGAAGACAGCCTGCTCTCCATATGCCAAAACCAATGTAGCCATTTGTTTTTCCAAAGATTCAACACGGGTATTTAAATTGGAAAGAGAATTCTTGACATTCTCATTTAAAACTTCAAGCATTGAGTCTAAAGTGGATTTCAGACCACTGAATGTTTCAGCTATTTTTCTTTCCTGCTCATACTCTTTGATATCATGAGTATCTCTACTGGTCATCATTGCTCCCCTTTCGTCTCTTCGCTCGTTCGTTATTATCACCAATCATACCGCATACCAATCAGATTTATTGGTTACATGAGATATTAAAGATAAATTAATAATATTCGCAATGCTGCATAATTCAGATCTCGTAATCTTAATACTGTCAACAGATAAGGATGTCTTCATATCCGGTATAAAGGCTCCCGATTCGGTTTTGCGGGCGGCAAAATGACCAGATTTCCACACGAACGCGGAATCATCATAAGATTGATCTGCATTTTGCCAATAATGAACTTTGAAGATTCTCGATATCGGCTTTGACTCTATTATGCCGCCGCCATAGGAAACAAACCCTTCGTCTGTTGGTATACCATTTTTATCGCTTTGCCTGTAATTTAATTTGGCGGTGCCATTGGCAACAGAATTGAGATATGCAGAAAAGTCTATGGCGTCCAGATAAACCATTGTACTGGACAGAAGTTTGCCATCAAAAGAAACTTTGCCAATATCAACCTTGAATTTTAAACCCTGATACCAAGGTTTAATAGATAAAAATCCACTCTGGGTTTTAGAACGAAACCATTTTTTATAAAGGTCTTTATCATATTCTTTTTGTATCTCATCTGTTATGATTGGCTGTTCGGCAGATTCTACAAATTCGTCAACGTTTTCGAAATTCATCTTTACTCCTACAACTTCCAAGACACTTCAGGAGACACTAAAGATCTACCTGATATAACCATGTTAGCATCGTTATACTGTTCTGTCGAAGCCCAGTCCCATTGTTCAATCGCAACTTGATACATAGATTGAATGACGTTTCTGTGCTTGTTCCAAATAATATTTTTTACCTTTGGAATATAAGATATAATATCTTGCGTGTTAATGGGTCTAAAACCTTCAGAAACAACAAAGAATTTTACTTCTCGAACCAATGATAAAATTTCTGCACCGGTGAAATATTCTGCTGCTTCTGCAAGGGATTCATAATTAAATTCATGATCAGTGTCAATATCTTTGAGATAAATCTTAAAAATATCTAGTCTTTCTGTAAGAGATGGCATGCCGACAAACACGATCTTATCGAATCTGTCTGCACGCAACATTTCCGGACGAAGACTATCTAACTGATTGGCAGCACACATTAAAAATGTTTCGTTAGGCAATTCTTGAAGACCGGTCAAAAATTCACCGTGCACCCTGTCGGTAGTGCCGGCATCCACGTTGCTAGAAGAGGCGCCGCCGGAAAGATCGCGACCGAACTCGTCGATCCAGACACACAATGGATTCATTGCTTTAATCTGCCGAAATACTGCGCGCATGTTAGCTTCCGATTGGCCAACAAAAGAATTCATTACTTGACTAACGCCGGTTCTGGCGAGATCCAAGTTAAGTTCTTTGGCGGTAGCTTGGCAAATGGCGGACTTGCCAGTGCCCGGAACGCCCACCATCAATATTCTGCGGATTGGAACTATGCCGAATTTGTGGGCTTGTTCTTTGTTGGCGCGCAAGAAAGCGGTCTTTCTAATTATGTTCTTGATGTTGTCTAAGCCACCAATGTCATCAAAAGACATCGTTGGTTTAATAATCTCAAGAATGCCAGCCTGCTTAACAACACGCATCTTGTTATCATAAATATATTTAGGGTCGATAACACCGTTCTCCAACACGGATTGCAAGCAATAGTCTATGAATTCGGATTCATTGAGGCCCAAACCAGATCTAACTATTTCTTTAACTGCATCTTGTTTAACAAATTTTCCTTGCGAAGAAGTATTAATATGATCAACAATTTGATACAGTTCTTCCAAGTTGGGATTTTCGAAATTAGAGGCTTTAAACAAATAAGAATAATCTTCGGGGACATCAAAAGAAGATATAAAAATCATCTGGGGATAATTATCTATCTCGTCACTCCAGAACATTCTACGCTGCTTGGACTGGAGAGAAGATATCAAGGGTATATAAGGTGTTATCGAATCCGGTTTGCCGAAAACTTTAAGAATGAAACTAACTTGTTTTTTAGAAGTTTTAGCAAAATCGTTCACATATTCGTAGCAAACAGACAAATCAAAGGGAACTATTAATTTGAATCCACCGTGTTCTGGATCTGGAAATTCCACAAGAACCGGTTTCCATTGCCCGTCGACATATTGGGAAAATCCCTTTTCCATATCGATTGTAAAATATTCTCTAAAATCATATTGAATAATTACATTAATCAACCTATCAAATTCTGTTGATTTTATCCATAAAGATGGATAACTTAATTTTATTTGATTAAAGAACATAACACTCTTTCTATGAATAGATCAACGCCTTATTAAAAAATGTGTGGGGGAACCCATGAGAAAGGTGCATGGATTCCCCCACGATCTTAAAAACTAATCAGCCCTTCTCACCGGCACGACGGTGAAACTCCACATTGTCGCCCGGTTGAATGATATAGTTTTCTTCAAGTTTATCCTTGCCTTTGTAGGCAACCGCATCCTGAGGAATGCCCCAAAGACGAGAAAATTGTTCTCTCGCATCTTTTATAGATTTGCCAGCAATATTGCCTGGTTGGTTGTAAACACCAAATCGAACATTCGCCATACCTGTCTGGGTAGATGGCTTCTGTTGACCAGATGATTGATCCATTTTATATCTCCTTCTTTATACCATCACGGGTTCAGAAACCTGTGATACTTTTCTATTATATGGTTCAGCTTTACCAAGTCCTAAATCAAAATAGATTTCGGTTTCGTCAGGACTCTGACCTAAAACTATTGTTTTGTGGACTCTTCCTAAAATGAAGGATGCGACAGCCATATTTGTAGCTAATAGCTGGGTGCCGCCTTCAAGTTTAGATCTTTCTTGACAAGACAATTCACCAGGATTTTTATCCGGGGGATTCTCATATTCGGGATGGAATGCTATTGGATGTTCGGTTATCTCAACACCATCTCTCTTCTGATAATGATAAACGGAACCGAACAATAAATCGTCATTGCCCCCGGTAAAAACGTCAATAGTGCTAAGTTTGGACGCGGCATCAAATATTATTCTTCTAGCCGCGAAATTATCTACCACCGCAAAAACTACATCATTGTCGCGAATAAGCTGAGATGCTTTAATTCTAGGCGAATCTTCATCTGTGGATATTCCAGTATCTTCATCAGAAACCACCCATTTGAGAACAGGAATGATGGTGGTGGATGGAAATTGTGGGGTTAATTCGGCCGCCTTGACAGCCGCTTTATTGCCCAATTTAACAAAATCCTGCCGCTCTTTGTTCTTGTCCTCATAATTGTCTCCGTCAACTATAATAAGACCGGAGCCGGGGAACTTCCACTCCAGCAACCTGGCAAGACCAGCAATAAGCCAAGTGCCTATTCCGCCAGCTCCAACAACAACAAAACGTTTAGTAGTGGTCATGTAGTATTCTCCGCGTTTGTACTGGTGATTGGACCCTGCGGAATATCTAAGGAAGGTTTCCTTTGGACGGATGCAGAGCCAAACAAATAGGCTTCTTGTTTAAATTTCGGACATTCAGTTATTTTAGAACGACTTTCATCTAAAACAAACTTAGCCTTATCAGCTACAAACTCAGTAATTAAATCGCGATAAGGCGGACACTCGACAGTTTGCCAATATATACAATTAACACAATTCCCATCGTAATCGTATATGTCAAAATCCGATTTGTTTGCCCTATCTTCGAAATCAAGCAAATCTTCTTTCAAAATCATCGGGGAACAATCGCAAAAGGCATAAGCGTTACTCACTGGAACGTTGCAACAAACGGTTCTGGCCGTATGCGCATTTTGATCGTACTCATCATCATCGTTATCTCTCCAATAATCCCAATGAGAAGATTGATACAATTGAACATTCGGATGATTCGCCAAGTAATCGTTGTTCTTTCTGGGGTAATGAAACTCATATTCCTCAGTAATATTAATAAGAAAATCTTTGGTGTCCTTTTCATCATGGCCCCAAAGGTACACAAATGATATGTTATCAATTTTTCTGTCAGAAACAAAACGATGAATCTTCCCGCACATAATGTTTATGTTGTCGGTTGCCAGAACCACGGGGATATCACAGATGGTACACGCCCCCGCGGATACATCATGCCTATCGATCTCGTAATCGCAGCATGGACATTCGGATTTCTGATCGCTGTCCAATTGAATCTCAACAACGATGAGAGAATTATCAGGAAGACCCAACTTATCTATAGTTTTTTGGGCCATACGACCATATTGATAAGAAGCGGGCTTATATTCCCCAACCGCCGCCGTATGAGGCGAAGGATTCGCCGTAT
>Ga0194132_10007708_pt1 | contig 15855 bp, 10 predicted proteins | sample TA2KigOf80mmetaG_FD_148612 | JGI IMG/M metagenome (GOLD analysis project Ga0194132, IMG submission 148612) | Freshwater microbial communities from Lake Tanganyika, Tanzania - TA2015054 Kigoma Offshore 80m | ecosystem: Environmental > Aquatic > Freshwater > Lake | place: Tanzania: Lake...
GAGTTCTTCAATCGCTCACTCGACACGACGTCAATTCATCCTCATCGGCGGGGTGGCTGCGATCATCCATGGCTCGGCGCGGCTGACCTTCGACATTGATGTGGTCTACTGTGCAGACCGTGGGATTGACGACAGATCGACCGGAGAACCGTAGCGCAGATTTTCAATCTGCGGTATCGCCGATTTCCAATCGGCAGGGCGCCGGCAACTCCCAGCGTGCTCGGACTGGGAGACGCCCCGCAGAATACAATTCTGCGATACGGCAGAGTGCAACTCTGCGCTTCGAGCTTTGTCGTCCATCCCGCGGACCAAGCAGTAAGGAAACCGGGATTTCCCGCGAAGAATGGGAACAAACATGACCCAGAAACAGCTCCAAGCGCTCGCCAGCCAGCACGGCACACCGCTGGTGGTGATCGATCACGACATCATCCGGCGCAATTACGCTGAGTTCAAAAAGCATTTGCCCAAGGTCCAGGGTTATTACGCCGTCAAAGCCAATCCGGCGCCGGAAATTGTCCGCACGCTCTATCGAGCCGGCGCGAGCTTCGACGTCGCCTCGCTCCCAGAATTCATGCTCGTTTATGAAAACATCAAACACCTCCCGGCGAAGGAGCAGCAGGATTTCATCTGGGACAAGATCATCTACGCCAACCCGACCAAGCCAAAGGAAACGCTCCAGGCGCTCGATCAATACAAGCCGCTCGTCACTTACGACAACCTGAACGAGCTAAAAAAAATCAAGCAGTACGCGCCGCACGCTGGCGTGGTGCTGCGTCTGCGCGTGCCGAATACTGGGTCAATGGTCGAGCTTTCCTCGAAGTTCGGCTGCGATCCCGGCGAAGCGGTGGATTTGATCCAGGCGGCCTTCGGCATGGGATTGGTCGTCGAAGGCGTGAGCTTTCACGTGGGCAGCCAGTGCACGAACTTCGAGAATTTCGTCCAGGCGCTCAACATGGCGGGGGCGGTGTTGAAGGAAGCCAAGTCGCGCGGCCACGAAATCAAAATTCTCGACATTGGCGGCGGTTTTCCCGCGCATTACAACAAACACGTCAAGCCGTTCAGTGCGCTGGCCCGGAAGATCAACGCCGAGATCGACCGGCTTTTCCCGGAGGACATGCAGATTCTCGCGGAGCCGGGCCGCTTTCTCGTGGCCACTGCGGCCACTTCCATCGCGCGCATCATTGGCAAGGCGGTGCGCGACGGCAAACCGTGCTATTTCATCGACGACAGCGTGTATCACACGTTCTCCGGAATCATCTTCGACCATTGCCAGTACCACTTGAAAGCGTTCAAGAAGGGCAAAACGGAGATTTGCGCGGTCTTCGGCCAGACTTGCGACGGACTGGACACGATCTCGCAGTCGGAAGAATTGCCGGACCTGGAAATCGAGGATCTCGTCTATTCGAAGAACATCGGCGCTTACAGCAACGCTTCCGCGACGTGGTTCAACGGCTTTCCACCCGCGAAGGTCGTGCACGTGAACGAATGAACGGAAGTGATCCCACTGAATCTCACGGCGCAACCACGCGCCAGGTGCCTCCCGGATTCGACGGATTGAGCAGTCGCGGCTGGTTCAGCCGGATGCCGTCCAGGAGCCACAGCGCCAGGGTCCCGTCTTTTTGATGCTGGAATAGCAGGTCCGGCTTGCGGTCCCCATTCCGATCTGTGACACCGACGACGCGCCAATCCGTATCGCCCGGATGGCTTGGGCTGAACAAGGCTGCCGAGGCGGCGGCGAAACCGTCGAGGCGCCAAAGCGCCAGCGTCCCGTTGCGGTGCTGAAACACGACATCGGGTCTTCCGTCCTCGTTGAAATCGTCCGCTCCAACCACCTCCCACGCCAGGTCGATCGGATTTCCAAGATTGAGGAGCGCGGTGGAAACCACGCGGACATGGTCCACCATCCACGCGACCAGTCTCCCGTTGCGGTCCTGGACCAGGAGATCCGGCTTTTCGTCGTGGTTGAAATCAGCGGCGCCGACCACCCTCCACTCGCCGGCTTCGGCCAGATCGACATTGATCAGGGCGCCTGAAATCAATTGCCGGCCATTCAGGAACCAGGCGGCCAGGGCTCCATCGCGGTGTTGGAGGACCAGGTCCTCCTTTTCATCCTGATCGAAATCACCGGTGCCTGCGATCCTCCAGCCCGGTGCGGGCCGGGCCTGGGAATCGAGAAGCGCCGCGGAAATCAGGTCCGCGCCCTGCATGTGCCAGGAGGCCAGGGTGCCATTCTGGTCTTGAAACAGAATGTCCGCGAAGCCGTCTCGGTCGAAATCGCCCTTGCCCGGAAAGACCGAACGCAGGGACAGCACCGCATCGACACTCCGCGCCGTACCAAATGGATTGGTCACGACGACCGCATATTTTCCGGTGTCGGCAGCTTTGACGGCACTCAAGCTGAACGTCGCATTCGTGGCGCCCACGATGCTCTGGCCGTCTTTGAACCATTGGAAACTCAGCGGCGGCGTGCTTGCGTCCGCGACAGAGATGCCGAATGTCACGGAATCGCCCAGGCGAAAGGCGCGGCTGACGGGTTGAGCAGTGATCACAGCGCCCAGACCCACGGTCAGTCTGGCGGCAGCGCTTTCCGCGTGCCCGAACGAGTTGCGCACGACGACGCGATAGACCCCCGCATCGGACGGCTGCAAGTTACGCAAGACCAGGAGCCAGCTTGTCGCGCCGGGCACAGGCTCGTCGTTCTTGAACCATTGATAACTGAGGGATGGCGTGCCCATGGCTTCGATCAGGAAGCTGGCCGATGAGCCTACAACGACGCTCTGGCTCTGAGGTTGGACCTTGAATTCCGGCGGAGCGCTCACCGTCAAGCGAGCCACCGCGCTCGTCGCCGCTCCGAAAACATTGGTAACGACATAGCGGAAGTCTGACGGATCCGAGAAGTGCGCAAGCTTCAATTCGAGAGCGGCGTTCGTGGCATTAGTGATCACGGCCTGGTTTCTAAACCATTTGAAAAAGAGAGGCGAAGTTCCAGCCACATCAGCCGAGAACCGGGCCGTCGCGCCGACGGGAACCGTCTGATTTTCCAGTCGAGAGCGAATCACGGGGGGGAAGTTCACGATCAGCCGCGCCACGGAACTTGTCGCAGCCCCGGCCGTGCCGAATACCCGCGCCTGGTACTCTCCGGCGTCCGAAGCCTGAACGCGTATCAACCCCAATTCCGCCGCCCTCGCCGTTGGGACTGGAGCGCCATTCTTCAGCCATTGATAGCTCAACGCCCCGCCGTCGAAGGCCGTTGCCGCCACACTGAAAATCGCATTGGACCCAACCATGACAGCCTGATTTGTCGGTTGAAGCGCGATGGTCACAGGAAAGCGCACGGTGAGGACCGCGGGCACGCTGACCACCCGGGCAAAGGCATTGCTCACCGCGACGATGTAACTCCCCGCGTCGGCAGGCTGGGCATTGGTGAGGATCAAAGCGCTGTTGGTGGCTTCGGGAATCATGTTCGTTCCTTTGAACCATTGAAACGCCAGGGGAAGTTCTCCCTCGGTTTCGATCGCGAGTCGGGCTGTGTCTCCGACAAACACGGTTTGAGCGGCAGGCTGCGTCTTGATCTTCGCGGGAACTTGCACCACAAGTCGGGCAACGTGGCTGGTGGCGGTTCCGACCAGGTTTGTTGCAAGCAGGTAGTATTCGCCATTGTCCGCGGGCTGAACATTAGCGAGGGACAGCGACGAACTGAAGGCATTGAGGATGGATGTGCCGTTCTTGAACCAGCGATAAGCCGGAGCGGGCACCCCTTTCGCCTCCGCCGAGAACGCCACGATGGTTCCAGAAAGGGCGACCCGGTTGGTCGGCTGAACGGTGATGCGCGGCGGGACGTGCACCACCAAAGAAGCGGAAACGCTGTTGACGGTGCCGGCGCGGTTCGTCACGACGCAGTGATAGTTTCCAGCATCGGATTCCTGCACGGCCTCAATCGTCAGGTTCGAGTTGACCGCGTTGGAAAGCAGCAATCCATTCTTGAACCAGCGGTAGCTGAAAGGCAGCCCGCCCGTTCCCTGGACAGAGAAACCAGCGCCACTGCCGATCAGAAGAGTCTGGTTTGTGGGGTGCTTCGTAATCAGCGGCGGGAGCGCGCCGTTGATCGTCAAGAGTGCCGGCTGGCTCCGCAGGACGCCTTCCGTTCCGTACGCCAAAGCCGTGTAAAACCCGGCGTCCACATCCTGGACATTTTTGAGGATCAAGACGTTCGTGGCGGACCCAGGGATCAGGTTCCCATCCTTGAACCAGCGATAACTCACCGGCAGCTTGCTGGAGGCTTGAACCGAGAAGGTGGCGTCCGCGCCGGCTTTGACCACCTGGTTCGTGGGGTCCTTTGTGATCAAGAAAGGGGTCAACACGGTCAGGGACGCGCTGGCGCTCAATACTGAGCCGAACGAATTCTTTACAAGGACCTGAAAGATCGCGGCGTCCGCGGGCTGAACATTAGCGAGGGACAGCGACGAACTGAAGGCATTGAGGATGGATGTGCCGTTCTTGAACCATTGATACTCCAGAGGAAAAGCTCCGATCGCTCCAACCGTAAAAACTACACTCCCCCCGACCTGCGCCACCATGTTTGCCGGCTGAGTTGTGATGGTAGGCGCAGAGTTGAAGGGATCCGCCGCCTCCAGGCTAATGATGGGTTCGCCAACGCACAGTAAAACAACTGCAACCGCGCCGAAACTTCTCTTGCGACTTCCAAGCAACCACTTCACGGCAGGTTAAAATACCCAAAGCGCGGCGAATGGCGAGCGCAGAAGTGCCTACTTCCTGAAACACCCATCCGCGAAGTTCAGGTATTGTTCCCAATCGTAATCGGTCACGTCGTGTTTGCCGGTGCGAATGTGATAGCCAATCGTCTTACCGACCGGCTGGTTCATTCCGGGCATTTCGTCAACGCCCAAACCTTCTTTGCCCAGCAAGCGATACACCGGCTCCGCGCCCTTCGCTGAAAGGAATTCCCCGCGCGGATCGGCCCAAAGATCCTCTTGCGCGCTGGCGACATAAACCGGTCGGGGCGCCATCAGGGCAATCAACATGTGCTGGTCGACGGGCAGATCGTCCTCGCGGCCGTTGTATTTTTTGAAGTTGCGGCAAAACCAGTGCGGAAACGAAGTGTTGATGCGCTCGGTGGTCTCCCCAAAACGCCGGCGCGCCAACGCCGCCCCGCCTTCGCCTGAATCATTTGAGATCACAATGGCGAATCGCTCGTCCTGAGCGCCTGCCCACAACGACGTTTTCCCCAGCCGCGAATGCCCCATCACCGCCACGCGCTTCGCATCGATGTCTTTGTCCGTTTCCAGGTAATCCAGCGCCCGGCTCAAGCCCCACGCCCACGCGCCAATCGCGCCCCATTCATCCGAGTCCGGACTTTCAGGTCCGCCGTGTGCCGGCTTCTGAGATCCCCCCACAGACTTCCCCTTCACTCCATCCCTCTCCCCCTCCAGCCTGCCCTCTGGCCGAAACACGGCGCGCACTCCAGTTTTCCAACCCTCCGCATGGTCTGGTTCGATGTCGCCATAATAAATCGTCGCGAGAGCATATCCGTGCGCCAGGATTTTCTCCACAGCCCAACGGCTAGCCTCGCTGCCGCGCGACGCTTCCGTGGCGCGATTGTTCGCAATTCCTCCCTCCTTGCTGGAACGCATCCAGCGCGTCGAAAGGGCTATGCCCGGATCGGTGTGAACGGCATGGTTGCCGTTGAAGTTAAGTCCGAGGAACGCGGGCACGGGGTTTGGCGCGCTGTTGGGCTGGTAAATGAGAATGCTCATCTGCGGCCCGGTTCGCTGGCCGGTGAAGAACACAGAAACTTCCTTGCGAGTCGCTTTTCCGCCCAACGCGTTCTTCTCGACGGAGGTGATTTCGAAACTCATCTCACGCGGTCGAGCGGGGCTGCGTCCGTAAACGTGCGTCTGGAACAACTTCAAAACTTCCGCGCGCCGCGCCGACTTCCATTCCGCCGCCGTGACTTTCTTGCCATCCGGCGAGACAAGTGGATCGGGCAAAACGTACTCGGGAACCTTGCTTTCGTCGTAGTTGGCGGCGTTCGGCTGAGCTTGAACCGGGCACAACATGAGAGAATACGACAGGATAAGGATCGACGAGAAAGAGGAAGCGCTAAAGTGTCTCATAGGAAGTTGGATTTAGTTCTGCAAACGGTAGGGCGGCGCTGCTGCGCCGCCGCATCGACTGAAAATCGGCTGCGCGGCAGCGCAGCCCTACCGACGTGTTCATACAAGTGAAGCGCGCAGATTACACCGCTTCGTAATTCCACGGCTTGCGCATTTCTCGCGCGAGCCAGCCGTTCGCCTCCTTGTCACCGACGAATTCTTCCTTTGCCGGATCCCATTTCAATTTGCGGCCCAACCGTGTCGCGATGACTCCCAGATGGCACAACGACGCGGAGCGATGGCCGATTTCCGGCTCGGCGATCGTCGGTTTCCGCGAGCGGATGCAATCGAAGAAGTTGCCCATGTGATCGGTGCTCACGTCGAGGCGTTGGGCGCTCGCGGGCAACGGTTCTTCCAGCAGTTCAGGCCGGCTCGCCCGGATACTTCCCCGCGTGACCCAGATCCAGCCATCGCTGCCCTCGAACTTCACTCCATGATGCTGGCCCTCCTTGTTGATTTGGCCGCCCGTGGGACTGTCATCTGTGGTGCTGCGGCAGGTGTGGGTCACTCCGTTCGCGTAAGTGTACTCCACCTGAAACTGGCTTGCCGCGGTGTAGCCGCCCGGGATCATCTCAATCAGCGGTTTGCCTTCGATGGTCGTCGGCCCGCTGCGTTCGAGGCCCACTCCCCAGAGGGCGATGTCGTTGTGATGCGCGCCCCAATCGGTCATCGTGCCTCCGGAGTAATCGTACCAATACCGGAACGAGAAATGGCAACGTTGCTTGACGTACTCGACCTTCGGAGTCGGTCCCATCCAGAAATCCCAATCGAGTCCTTCCGGAATGGGCGACGGACTGAACGGGCCCTCGCGCAGACCGGCCGGCAGGAATGTGTCGATGTGTTTGAGCCTTCCGATGCGCCCGTTCCGGACCAATTCGCAGGCGAGGCGAAAATTCCGGTCGCTCCGTTGCTGGCTGCCGGTTTGGAGAATGCGTTTCGTTTCGCGGGCCACTTTCACCAGCCTTTTGCCTTCATCAATCGTGAGCGTGAGCGGTTTCTCGCAATAGACATCTTTGCCCGCGCGCATGGCGGCGATGGAGACCAGCACATGCCAGTGATCTACCGTCGCGCACACAATGGCGTGAATGTCGTCGCGCTCCATCAGCTTCCGGAAATCCGTGAACGTCGCGACCCCGGGATACTTCGCCGCAAAGCCCGAAAGGCGGTCCGCGTCGATGTCACACATGGCCACCAGCCGTCCGAAACGCGAAGCGCTGACCGCGTCGCCGCGTCCCATTCCGCCGCAGCCCACCAAAGCAAAAGCGGGCTGGTCGTTCGGCGAGACCGGTTGGGGAGTCGCCGCGTGGGCCTCGCATTCGTCGAGATACCATTTCGGGAGGGTGAATGCCGCCGCGAGAGCCGCGGAAGTTTTCAGGAAGTGCCTGCGGTTGATTGGAGAAGCATTTTGCATCATACAACGTTCCTTGGAAAGGAGTCACTCCCCGGTCTTCGTGTCCGGCACGCACCAGAGCAAGCCCGGTTTGTTGAACCTCTGTTCTCGCTGAAAATCCTCATACTTGATGAAATGCACGTGGCCGTTGAAACCCGCGATGACAGCGCCCTTCTTATGCCTTCGCCCCACGCCCTCGCTTTCATTCGGATACTGGCTGGCGTCGTGGCCGGGATTCGGTCCCCAGACGCCGTTCCAGTTTTTGATGTCCGGCTCCCACATGGCGTACGCCACCGGATTGAACTGGCCGAGCTTGAAGGTCTTGCCGTTGGCGAAACGCCCGAACGCGCAAACGGCGCCGTTCACGATGTAACTCGAAAGCCGTTGCTGGCGCTTCTGCCAGGAAACATCGTTGGTTCTGTCCAGCGGACAATTATACACCTTGCGCTCCTTCAGATAAGGCCAGTAAAGGCCGGCTTCGATGTTGGGCCATTCGTTGGACCGCACCGGGTCAGGTGCCCGGCCGCCGACGGGTTTGTAAAGCCAGCCGGGACCGTAGTCGTTGGCCCAGTTCGGCCAGGGCATCCGGTCTTCGTTGTCGTCGGCGTACATCACGATGGCCAGGCCGAGCTGCTTGTTGTTGTTGATGCAATAGGTGCGGCTGGCCTTCTCTTTGGAATTGGCCAGCGCCGGCAGAAGCAGCGATGCCAGAATCGCGATGATGGCGATCACTACCAAAAGCTCGATCAGGGTGAACGCGCGGAAAGGCAGGGCTTCTCGCGTGCGAATGGGGGCCGCGTTGTGCATCATGCTCATCCCTTCGGATTTCAGATTTCAGACTTGAATTTGCGCTTCCAGGACCGCGCGGCTCCCGCACCCAATCCAAGGCTTTTGCCCTACTTCTTCTTTTTTGGACCGCGGCCTTTGAAGGTCAATTCGGCAATCCCGGATTTATCGAGTTCGCCCAGACCTGCCTTCACCATGCGGTCGTATTGCCTCTTCGTCGCGGCCGCCAACGGCAGATTCAATTTCTTCTCCTTCGCCAACTGCAAGGCAATGCCGGAATCTTTCGCCGCGTGCGCGGCGGAGAAGAAACAGGAATGCTCGCGGTTTTGCATGTCCTCGCCATCGGTCTGCAACACCCGGGAAGCAGCGCCGGTTTGCGAAAAGACTTCGCGCAGCATGGCCAGATCAAGTTTCAGGGCACCCCCCAGCGCCAGACCTTCGGCAAGCGAAGCGGTGTTGATGTTCATGACCATGTTCACGAGCGCCTTGACCTGCGCGGCTTTTCCGGACGGCCCGACGTAGCGCATTGAAGCGCTCAACTTTTCGAGTATCGGCTTGGCGCGATTGAAGGTCGCCTCTGCGCCTCCGCACATGAGGTAGAGGGTCCCTTGCCGCGCCTGGGTGATGCTCGACGCCATGCAACCTTCCAAACTTTCCGCGCCCGCCTTTTTCGCCAGCTTTTCGACTTCGACGTGAACCTTGGGCGAGATCGTGGCGCAATTGATGAAAAGACGGCCCGCGGCGTTGCGCAACAAACTGTCCGCCTTCTTCGGGGGCGCGTAGATCGTGTGCATGGACTTGTCGTCCGTGACTACCGTGATGACGACATCGGACAATTCCGTGACTCGCGCCAAAGTTGTGCAGGCCTCCGCGCCAATCTCGTTAGCCAGTTCCTGCGCGGCTTGCGCGCGCACGTCATAAACCGCCGTGACAGGGTATCCACACTCTTTGAGCCGGCGCGCCATATTGGCGCCCATCCGGCCTACTCCGACGAATCCGATTCTTTCAGGCATACAATTACGGGTTTAAGGTTGTTCTTTCGAGTCATTCGGGCGTCGTTCGACGCCTGGACCGCTGGGAAATTCTCGGCGTCAGGTTACTCCAAAAAACTGAAATGGCCATGCTTTTTTGGCCGGAACGCGCCCCTCAGTTAACAACGGTGGAGCGCGCTCCTGCGGAGCTTTTCCTCAATGGCATTGGCTCGGCCGGAGCATCGCCGCCCCACCTTCTTGAGCGAGTTCGCGCATTCGCGAGGTGCGATTGAAACTGCCGGTGGACGAAGTCTTCTCTTTCTTCCCGAAGGGAGGAGAGGGCTGGGGAGAGGAGGTGCGTTGGCTTGCTTCTCATGTTTCCAAGGAACCCCTCTCTCCATCTCTCTCCCCACTCGTTCATCGCGGGGAGAGAGGGAAGTCTATCGGAGTCGCTGACCGACACTCTTAACCGCACCCGCATTCGCGTTCGACATTGCCAGGGGGTAGTTTGCGCATTAGAGTGCCGCAGTTTGTTCGTTGTGCCATTTAGACATGAGTGAATTCTTAAACTACGTCTATGTCGCCGTTGGGGTCGTTTTGTCCTTCGGGGCGGCGGTGTTTGTACATGAATACGGCCACTATTGGATGGCCCGGCGGCGCGGCCTGAAAGTGGAAGCTTTTGCCATTGGTTTCGGTCCCAAAGCGTATGGCTGGGTCCGGGACGGAATCGAGTATTCGGTTCGCTGGATACCTGCGGGCGGCTTCGTGAAGCTCCCGCAAATGATCACCTCCGAAGCTCTGGAAGGGACCCAAAATCCTGAAGACGAGACGCTTCCTCCCGTTTCGCCGTGGTCGAAGATGCTTGTGGCCTTCGCCGGGCCTTTCATGAATGTCGTGTTCGCGTTCGTGATCGCGACCGTGATTTACTTTGTTGGACTCCCCAGACTGGTCAACCCGTCCATCATTGGCTATGTCGAACCCGATTCCGAAGAAGCCAAACTCGGCATCCGCGAAGGCGACCGCATTGTCGAAGTCAACGGCAAGCCCGCCGATTCCTGGCACGAAGTGCAAATGGCGACCGTTCTGGCCCTGACGAAAGTAGTCCCCGTCGTCATCGAGCGCGACGGCGCGCGGACGACGTATCAATTGAGCGCCAAGGAAAGTCCGACCTTCGGCTGGAAAATCCTTAACCTCGACCCGCGCGACCATCCGGAGATCATGCGCGTCCTGCCGAAGCTTCCCGGAGAAGCGGCGGGTCTCAAGGTCAAGGACGCGATCCTTTCGTTTGGCGGCGTTCCGGTTGCCTCCCGCGAAAAACTCATTGAACTGATCCGCAGCCGGCCAAATCAGGCCACGGAGATTGTCGTTCAGCGCGGGACGGAGAAACTGTCTTTGACCGTCACCCCCGCCGTGGACCCGACCACGAAGAAAGGATTTCTGGGCGTGGAACTGGGGTTCAATTCCAAGAACGTCTATGCGGTCCAAAAGCCCGGCCCGACTCCGCTGGATCAGGTCATGGACGTGTGGGACAAAACCGTGGCGACGCTCAGCGCGCTGGTCCACACCAAGCAAACGGGCGTCGGCATGAAAGACCTCAGCGGCCCGATCGGGATTTTTCAAATCCTGGCGGGATATTTTAACACCGATTACCGGCTGGCGTTGAGTTTCCTGGTCCTGCTGAACATCAACCTCGCCATCATCAATCTGCTGCCCGTGCCCGTGCTGGATGGCGGTCACATTCTCATGGCGGTCATCGAGCGCATCCGCCGCCGTCCGCTGAGCGTGAAGTTCATGGAATACACGACCACGGCTTTCGCGGTGCTGCTGATCTCGTTCCTGCTTTACATTTCGTTCCACGACATCAAGCGCTTCAGCCTCATCAAATCGTGGCAAGGCGGGTCCGTCGTCGAAGAACCCGGTGCGAAGACGCAACCGGCGCCAGCCCCTGCTCCCACGAAGCCGTGACGATCCAGCGCAACGGTGCGCGGCATTTCCTATGAGCTGCTCGAAGTTCAACGTTCGATGTTCGATGTTCGCCATTCTGGTGGTTCAGGAAGAACGTCGAACCTTGAACCGACGGCCAAGGTTCACGGTGATACTGCAACGGCTTTGCCTCAGCTAAGGCTCATTCAAATGCGCTACTGCGCCTCGCCCTTCTTTTTCCAACGCCGCCAGACTCGCGAGGTCGTGATCGGCGATCCGGCCAACGGCGGCGTGATCGTTGGCGGAGACCACCCCGTGGTCGTGCAGTCCATGCTCACGTGCGACACGATGGACACGGCCGCCTGCGTGCAACAGACGCTCGATCTGGTCAAGGTCGGCTGCGAGTTGGTCCGCATCACCGCCCCAACCGTCAAAGACGCGGCCAATCTCAGAAACATCGTCGCTGAACTCCGCGCCCGCGGCTGCACGGTCCCCATCGTGGCGGACATTCACTTCAAACCGGAAGCGGCGATGGAAGCGGCCAAATGGGTCGAGAAAGTCCGGATCAATCCTGGCAATTACGCGGACTCCAAGAAGTTCGCTGTCAAAGAATATACGGACGAGCAGTACGCAACTGAACTGACGCGGATCGAGGAGAAATTCACGCCGCTGGTCAAGCTTTGCCAGGAGTTGCGCCGCGCCATGCGCATCGGCACGAACCACGGCTCGCTCAGCGACCGGATCATGAACCGCTACGGTGACACGCCCCTGGGGATGGTCGAGAGCGCCCTGGAATTTGCCCGCATCGCCCGGAAACACAATTTCCACAACTTCGTGTTCTCGATGAAAGCGAGCAACCCGAAGATCATGATCGAGTGCTACCGCCTGCTCACCGCGCGCCTCGCGCAGGAAGGGCCGGACTGGAACTACCCGCTCCACCTCGGCGTCACCGAAGCGGGCGAAGGCGAAGATGGCCGGATCAAAAGCGCCATTGGCATCGGTTCCCTCCTCTGCGACGGCCTCGGCGACACGATCCGCGTCTCACTGACGGAGGATTCACCAAACGAAATCGCCGTCTGCTGCGACTTGCTCGATCAAATCCCACTTCTGACGGTAGCGCACTCCGCACTCCGCACTCCGCACTCCGCACTCGTCCAGAGCCTCCTCACGTCGGCTGCTTCCTGGCCCTTCGACCCCTTCGCCTACGAGCGCCGGCCTGCGCCTGAAATCGAAATCGCCGACGGCGTGAAATGCGGCGGCGAGCAAACCGTCCGCGTCGTGGTCACACGCGCGACATGGGAAAAGGTGGCGCCAAGAATCCGGCCTAAAGACGATGTGAAGCCCGAAGCCGTTTACGAAGACCTCAACGTCTATGAGATCGACCCGACGGCGGACTTCAAAATCAACTGCGAAACGCAGCTTGTGACGGTCCAAGATGGCCTGGCGCTCCCGCCGATCACTGCTTTCCGCTTGCTGGCGGGAAAGCTGAAGCGGCTTGGCTTGAGCAATCCGATCCTGCTGAAGGACTGCTTGAGTTTGTCTGAAACACCGCTGGAGTCACGCATTGCCCTGCTGTGCGCGGCGGTCGTGATCGGCTCGTTGCTGGCGGACGGGATCGGCGACGCGATTTTGATCCGTGGCGAGAGCGGTGGTGGCCAGGGCCTTCGTCTGGCTTACAACATCCTGCAAGCCGCGGGCTGCCGTTCCTTCAAGACCGACTACGTTGCGTGCCCGTCTTGCGGCCGCACTTTATTCAACTTGCAGACCGTCACCGCGCGCATCAAGGCCCGGACCGAACACCTCAAAGGCGTGAAGATCGCGATCATGGGCTGTATCGTGAACGGGCCAGGAGAAATGGCGGACGCGGACTTCGGCTACGTGGGCGGCGCGCCCGGCAAGATCAACCTTTACGTCGGCAAGACCCCGATCAAGTTCAACATCCCCGAAGCCGAGGCCGTCGATCGCCTGGTCGATCTCATCCGCGAGCACGGCAAATGGGTGGAGCCGGAGCGGAAGGAACTCCAGGGCCATTGACGTTGTGCAGTGATTACGGGAGATAATCCAGGTCGGCCAAGTCTTTGTTTCGGCCCGCGGTCCGCTTATTGGTTTTCAAATCGCGTAAGCTAATCAGATTGACCGGGATACTCCCTATTTCTCCCCGAACGCGCCGAGCGTAGCAGGCTTCAAAGTCGCACGCGGATATTTCGGTCGGAAGTTCGATTCGATTGGGTTCAATGCCCATGCGAATGATTCGACCCTTGTCCAAGAAGAGTTTCTCCTGCAACTCCGGAACATCGAAGCCAAATTGTTTGATTAACCGCACCAGCTTCGCGGCGTTCTCGGGGTTAACCGCAACCCAAATATCGATGTTATTCGTGTTCCGATAATAGCCATGATAACAGACCGTGTAGCCTCCGACCAGCAAGTACTCAACGCGGTGTGAATTTAACAACCTCAAAAAATCGGCGAAGTCGTTTGGAAGCAGGATCGTAGCCGTAGGCGATTTGCCTGCTCTGTTCGAGCGCGGCCAGCCGTTCTGCCGGCGTGCGCGACCACCAGTATTCCTTGTCCTGTTTTTCGGCTTCATCGTAGGTGCACACTGAAAAGGTCCTGCGATCCACTCGGATTTTCGAGGCGAACGATGGTTTTATGCCACCAGCATAGCGACCCGACGACCGATTTCAAAATCAATTGATTCAACATCCCCTAGCACGATCCAATATTCCTTCACTCCAGCTTCGGCATAAAGCGAAGCGTTCTCGCGGTCGAGCGCCACGCTGGAGACAGCCACTTCAATGACCAACTCCGCAGTCCGTGGATGGGCTTGAACGAAATCCGCGAGGGTTCCGCGGACCACGGAAATATCCGGTTCGGGTTCTGAGTCCGCGAGTGTGATCGGAGCGTCCTGCCGAACCAGAAAGCCGGAAGGAAGTCGGGCCGCGATCAAATCGCAAAGTTGCTTGGACAGCGCGGTCTGCAAGGGGGATTTGGCCATTTTTTCGATGACTACCCCTCGGATCAACTCCGTTCGCCGTCCATGCTCATTGAACTCGTCAAGCCGGTGATACTCCTCGACTGTCAGCGGGGAAACCCGGCGGCGCACCTCCGGAATCTCAAGGATTGCGGTCATCGTCCCCAAAACTAAGCGCATCACGATGAGGCGCCGAGTGTGAAAACAGGATCCCTTGCGGGGCGCATCGAGTCTGGCTGCAAATGACTGGAATTGTGAAAACCCGGTTCGGCAGTTAAAGGTGGTCTTTGCAAATTCCATGGCTGAGCTGGAAAAAGCATCCCGCATATGAATGCCGGCGAAAAGCTGGACCTGCTGATCACGGACCTCGCCTTTGGCGGGGAGGGAGTCGCCCGGGACGGCGAGTTCGTTGTATTTGTCCCTTTCGTCATTCCAGGAGAGCGCGTCTCGGTCGAAATTGTGGAGGTGAAAAAGCGCTTCGCGCGCGCGCGGCTTCTCCAGGTTCTTCAAGCATCTCCAGACCGGACGAAACCGCTCTGCCGTTACTTCGGCGACTGTGGCGGCTGCCAATACCAGCACCTCGCTTATGACGCTCAACTTCGCCTGAAGCACAAACAGATCCTCGACGTTTTTCAGCGCGTCGGCGGATTCCACGACGCCGGGATCGATCCGGTTGTTCCCTGTCCGCAGCCCTACGGCTACCGGAACCGGATCATGGTCCGCAGCCAGTGGGACAAATTCAAACAGGGCCTCAACATTGGCTTTATCCGGGCGGACAACCGCCTCGTTGTCGATGTCGAGGAATGCCAGATCGCCGAACCTGTGTTGAATCAGGAACTCAGAAAGGTGCGCGCGAATCCACCCCCCAAGGGCGGACTCAAGGTCGTCTTGCGTGTGGCTCCGGAGAATTGGCAGGTCCCAAAGGATTCTTTCTTTCAAAACAATTTCCATTTGCTGCCGAAGCTTGTCGATCTCGTGCGCGAACGGATCCGCTCCAGCGGCGTTCGCCATCTCGCGGACGTTTATTGCGGCGTTGGATTTTTCAGCATCGAACTGGCGGACCTGGTTGAATCCTTTGCCGGGGTTGAGTTGGACCGGATGGCGATTCAAGCTGCGCGGCGCAACGCGGCGTCTCGCCGGCGCACCAACGGCGAGTTCTTGGAGGGAACGGCTGAAGCAGTTTTACCGTCGCTTCTGCATCGATTTCCGGCCGACCAGACGGCCGTCGTGTTGGACCCGCCTCGAAAAGGATGCCAGCCGCAGACGCTTGATTTGCTGGAACAGACTCAGCCGGCGCAAATCGTCTATGTTTCCTGCCACCCGGCGACGCTGGCGCGGGACGTGCGGCGGCTCTGTGCCCGCGGTGTTTACCAGTTGGAACGCGTGACGCCGCTGGACATGTTTCCGCAGACGCAGCACGTGGAGTGCGTGGTGGATTTGCGCTGGGCCGGATCGCGCGGTAGGGACGGATTCCACTCCGTCCCTGACTCATTCGCGCCATCTTCCTAAACAATCCAGGGACGCGGTGGAACGCACTGCTGTCCAGTTAATTGTCATTGAGCAACAATAACTTCTGATTTCCGTAATAGCGGTCGCCAGACGCGCTCGGCTCGTTGTCGTCGAAAAACAGCGTATATACGG
>Ga0194132_10007710_pt1 | contig 15852 bp, 14 predicted proteins | sample TA2KigOf80mmetaG_FD_148612 | JGI IMG/M metagenome (GOLD analysis project Ga0194132, IMG submission 148612) | Freshwater microbial communities from Lake Tanganyika, Tanzania - TA2015054 Kigoma Offshore 80m | ecosystem: Environmental > Aquatic > Freshwater > Lake | place: Tanzania: Lake...
AGCCGGGAACGGTACAAGGTCAATTGTTGTACGCCTCGTTCGTCTGAACCGAACGAGGCGTACAAGTTCGGGGATGGGGGTGGACGGGCGGGTGGACGGGCGGGTGGACGGGGGTGGACGGGCGGGGGGACGGGGGTGGACGGGCGGGAGCGGGAGGGGTGGGTCGTTGGGTTCGGGTCAGGCGTCGTCACCGCGGTTGCGGAGGAACTCCTGGAGTTCGGCGGCGAGTTCGTCGCCGGTGGGCATGTCGCCGTCGCCGAGCAGGGTGTCGCTGTCGGGGCTGGCGACCTCTTCCTCGGAGTCGGCCACTTCCTCGAGCTGCGCCACCATCGACTGGTGCTGGGGGTTCTCGGCGACGAGTTCATCGAGACGGACCCGCGTGTCGGCGGCCTCCTTCGCAAGGTCTCCGTAGTCCGGTGCGATCCCGCTCGTTCGGGTGAGCCCGTCGAGCAGCGCAACGCTCGCCGCTGGGTACGGCATCGATGCGACGTAGTGGGGAACCTGAGCCCAGAGTCCGAGGGTCGGGATGCCGCTGCCGTTCAACGCCTGATCCAACACGGCGTGGATTCCGGCTGGAACATCGAGGGTTCCCCGGACGAACCCGCGGAGACTGTCGGCCAGTTCGACCGAGGAGGTCGTGAGGGCGAGCTTGGTCGGTCGGGTGTGGGGGACCGGAGCAGGGTAGGCGCCGAGTGTGACCGCCATCCGGCAGTCGTACTCGAGCGCCAGTTCGACCACTGCTTCGGTGAAGGTGAGCCACTCGAAGTCGGGCTCGGCTCCGACGAGCAGGAGCACGTCGTCACCGACCTGGTCGAGGCCGGCGCGAAGTTCCGTGGCCGGCCAGGTGAGACCGTTGATGACGCCCTCGGCGAGGTGCATGATCGGCCGCCGAGCCCGGTGATCCAGGAGCCGGTCGGCGTCGAAGCTCGCCACGGTCTCGGCGTCGGCACCGGTGAGCAGTGCCGACATGGCGTTGGCCGCTCCGAGGCCGGCATCGATCCAACCTTCCAGACCGACGACGAGCGCCGGCCGGTCCAGGTCAGGGGAGAAGATTCGTTCGTAGACCTCGCTCACAACGCTCCCTGCTCACTGCTCGGCGACACCGAGTCGAGTGTCGCCTGTGCCAACTGGTCGACCATTGTCTTGAACCCCTCCACCTGCTCTGGCGGGACGTCACCCATGGCGCCGCCGGCGTATCGGGCGTACACGCCGGCGATGATGCAGGTGAGCTTCCAGAAGCCGAACGTCACGTAGTACTGGAGCTGGGACAGGTCGAGGTCGCTCTGCGCCCCGTAACGCGCCACGAGGTCGGCTGATCGGTGGAACCCCTCGAGCGCCGTTGGTGAGGCCTGTGGCAGGACCGCAACGCCATCTGGGTCGGTCCAGTAGACGCACAGCAGGCCCAGGTCGGCGAGCGGATCGCCGAGCGTGCAGATCTCCCAGTCCAACACCGCAGCCACGTCGCCGCTGTCCGAGAGCATGCAGTTGTCGAGCCGATAGTCGCCGTGGACGATGGCAACGCCCTGTTGTTCCGGAACGTTCGCGGCGAGGTGGGAGTGGACGTCGCTGATGCCGGGGAGGTCGATCAACGAAGGTGCCTGCTCGACGGACTTCTCGAACTGGCCGTACCATCGCCGCAGCTGCCGGTCGATGTAGCCGTCGTGCCGCCCGAGGTCCGACAGGCCCACACGCTCGATGTCCACCTGGTGGATTGCTGCGAGCACGTCGATCAAGGAGTGCCCGATCCGCTCCCGTTCCTTGGTGTCGAATGCGGCAGCGTCGGCAGTGGAGCGCACGATGTGACCCTCGACGAATCCCATCACGTAGAAGGGAGCGGTGTTGACCGTGTCGTCGTCGCAGAGGCCAACGACGGGAGCGACCGGGACATCGGTCGGCTGCAACGCCGAGATGATGCGGTGCTCTCTGGCCATGTCGTGCGCTGTAGCGAGCCGCTGCCCGAGCGGCGGCCGTCGCAGGACCCACGAGGTGTCCTCGCTGTCGGTCACGGCGTAGGTCAGGTTGGAGTGCCCGCCGGCGATCAACGAGAAGCTCAGCGGAGGGACGACTCTGTCAACGTGGTCGGCGAACCACTGCGTGACCGGTACGGGATCGATCCCCTCTGGTGCGGCGGGCGCAGGTGCGGTGCTCAGCGAATGCTCCTGTTCTGGTTCGGGCGCTCAACGGTTGATGACTCACGCTACCGCCCGGGGGAGATCCGAGGTCCAGCTAGCCTGAGCCGGGCCACCATAGGTTCCTTGCGACAGCGATGGGCCGTGGACAGTACCGACTGGAGCCGCTGTGACCGACGTGACCGATGCGACCTTCCCGACTGCGGTGATCGAACGCTCCAAGGAGGTCCCGGTGATCGTGGACCTCTGGGCCGAGTGGTGTGGGCCATGCCGACAGCTCGGTCCGATCCTCGAACGGGTCGTCGCTGAAACCGATGGCGCAGTAGAGCTCGCCAAGGTTGATGTCGACGCCAATCCACGGGTGTCGGAGCAGTTCAAGGTCCAGTCGATCCCCGCTGTCTACGCAGTGCGGGATGGCGCAGTCGTGGACGGGTTCCTCGGCGCTCTCCCCGAACAGCAAGTACGCGACTTCGTTGCCAAGCTGGTGCCAACAGTCGAACAGAGCGAGGTGGAGCGTCTCCTCACCGTTGGCGATGAGGACTCGCTGCGATCGGCGTTGGAGCTCGAGCCCGGCGACGAGCGGGTCGTTCTGGCCCTCGCCGAACTCCTCGCCGGGTCCGACGGAACCGACGAGGCCGAGGCACTGCTCGAACGACTCCCCGACTCACCCGAGCGACGGCGCGTCGCTGCGCTGATCCGGGTCGGTCACACACCCGGCGGGTCGGAGGTGGCCGAGCGACTCGAGGCGTTGCTCGAGCAGGTGTCCGCCGATGGCGACGCTCGGGTCGAGTTCGTCGAGTTGATCGAATTGCTCGGCGAGGACGAACGGGCCGACTGGCGACGACGACTGTCGGCCCGCCTGTTTTGAACCGTCCTGGTGCCTCGACTCTGGATGTGCCGTAGCCGGGATCCGGGATCGGTCCGAGGGCCCTCCATCGGGTCCATGGACCCGCACCGCCGACGCAGTTGCCGAGCTGGGGACACCTAGGTTCACCCTCGACGACTCGTCGTTTGAGCTTCCCCGGTCCCCAACCTCGTCCCAACTGTGGGGAGGAGCTCCCATGCGTCCGAACGACCTCGGCGATGACACCGCTGCGATCGACCGCACCCCGTCGATTCCCGACCTCCACGAGGCTCGTCGTCGGTCGCTCGATCTGCTCACCCGCCGGGTCAGCTCCTCGACGGGCGGCCGAACCCCTGATGGGCCGTCGACCGGTGGTGTCGGAGGTGCGGCCGTGGGTTCGGGGTCCGCCGGGAGCGATTCCCACCCAACGACTGATTCGAGACGGCTGCTCTCTGCGGCACGAGCGGTGCTCGCCAGGGCGGCGGTCCGCCGGGCGCTGTGGGTGGGACTCGTCGTGGCCGTGGTGCTGAGTGCACCGCTGTGGTGGCAGCTCCGTCGACCGCGACCCGCCGAGGAGACGCTGCCCCGGGCCGACGTGACCAACCCGACCACGGCACCCGCGGCTCCCGTGGAGTCCGATTCCGCAGGGACCGGCACCGGGGCGTCCCCCGGGGTTCCGGCCGCCCCGAACGGCGAACTCGTCGTCCATGTCGTCGGGGCCGTCATCCGGCCCGGCGTGCTGCGCCTGCCGACGGGGGCCCGGGTCGTCGATGCCGTCGATGCCGCTGGTGGCCTCGCTCCCTACGCCGACACAGTCCGAGTGAACCTGGCAGCGCCGATCGGGGACGGGCAACGGATCGTCGTCCCGGTGTTCGGCGAGGAGCCGCCGACGGAGGTCGCGTCCCCGCCACCACCCCCGGCCACCGGCGGGAACACTCCGTCTGCCCGAGGGACGCCGGTCGATCTCAACACCGCCACGGAGGCCCAGCTCGACGAACTCCCCGGTGTCGGTCCGTCCACCGCAGCGGCGATCGTCGCCCATCGCAGCACTGTCGGCCGATTCGGTTCGGTCGAGGAACTGCTCGATGTGCGTGGGATCGGTCCCGCCAAGCTCGAGGGCCTCCGTGATCTGGTCCGGGCGGGTTGAGGACCGTCGCTTGCGGTGGAGATCGGTCGGCTCGTCGCTCTGGCAGCGCTGGTCGCAGTGGCGGCCCGTTTCGGTGTGCCGGATCCACGTGACGTCGCCCGGGCCACCCCGGTCGCGGTCGTGCTCATCGCTGGCACCGTCCTCATCGTGGGCCTTGGTGCCAAGGTGGGCGTGCTGCGGGGCGGCAGTCCGATCGGGCTGTCCACCCGGTGGCACCGAGCGCCGACCTCTGACCTGGTCAACGGTCCGCCCGCCGGCGACCCGACGTCCGGGAGAACAGCCCGCAAGGTGCTCGGAGTCGCTGCGGCCCTCGCCGTGGCGGTCGTCGTTGCGGTTCGTTCCGATGCGGACCGAGCGGCGCTCGAGCAACCCGATGCGCTCGGGTCGGTCGAGGGAGTCGCCTGGGTCGTGAGCGACCCGGTGCGCGGGGACTTCGGTGTACGGACCGTGCTTCGGATCGACGGTCGCCGATACTGGACCCAGGTGCCACCGCAGTGGACAGCTTCGGTCCGTGATCTCCTCGTCGGCGACCGGGTCGTTGTGAGCGGTCGGACCTCGGCCTTCGATGACGCACGCACCTCGTGGCGCTGGAGCCGGCACCTCGCCGGAGTACTCCGTGTGGACACCGTTCAACCCGGACCGCCTCCACCGGTGTGGATTGCACTCCCCAATGCGATCCGTTCGACCCTCGTGGCGGGGGCGTCCGGCTTCGACGAGCAGCGCCGGGCGCTCTACCTCGGTCTGGTCGTCGGCGATGATCGCGATCAGAGTGACTTGGATCGCTTTCGGTTCCGGGCCTCGGGGCTGGGGCATCTCCTCGCCGTGTCCGGTCAGAACGTGTCGCTCGTCCTGGCGTCGGCGGCTCCGCTGCTCTGGCGGCTGCCCCGCCGAGCGCGACCCTGGGCCGGCGCCGCAGTGGTGCTGGTCTTCGTGATCGTGACCCGTGCGGAGCCATCGGTGCTGCGGGCATCGGTCATGGCGGTGGTGGTGCTGCTCGCCACGTCGGTGGGGCGTGTCGCCGGTGGCGTGCGAGCGGTGGCCTGGGCGGTGGTGATCCTGCTGTTCGTCGATCCGCTCCTGATCCATTCGGTCGGGTTCGTCCTGTCGGTAGCGGCGACGCTCGGCCTGGCCGTCGGGAGCGAACCGATCTCACGTCGCCTGAGGGGTCCCCGGTGGTGGCGCGAGCTGGTAGGAGCTTCGTTGGCGGCGCAGTTGGCGACGCTGCCGGTCCAGTTGTCGGTGTTCGGACTCGTGCCGGTGGTGTCGTTGATGGCCAACGTCCTGGCCGTTCCAGCTGCGGGTGTGGTGGTGGTGTTCGGGGCGACAGTCGGACTCGCTGCCGGTCTGGCTCATCCGAGTGTGGCCGACGTCGTGATGTATCCCGTCGGGCTCGTCGTTGGTTGGATCGATCTCGTGGCGACGTGGTGCAGCCGGTTGCCGCTCACGCCCCTCGACCCGAGCCGGACGCTCGCCGTCCTGGGCGTCGGAACGATGACGTGGTGGGCGTGGCGTCATCGACGGGCCCGCCTCGCTGCGACGTCGATCGCCGGTGTGATCGTGATCGCCGTCGTGCTTCCGGTCGCACCTGGCGTCGGTCGTCACGATCTGGGCCGGGCTGCGGTGCTCGACGTCCACCTGGACGGACGGCGGGTCGTGGCCACAGCGCCCGGAGCCTCGGCGCTCGATGTGCTCGAGAGCCTCTGGCGCCTCGGGGTGGTCTCCGCCGATCAGGTCGTCGGCCCACCGGCGTCGCCGGCAGCGACCGCAGTGGCTGAGCACTTCCGATGTCCGCTCGATCTGGCCGGACCCGACGCTGCGGCCGATTCCGCTCCCGGCCCGGCCGCAGTGGGCTCCACACGCACAGTCGGTGCCGACGGGTAGCGTCGATGAGCGTGGTCAGCGCAGCTCATGAGCCTCCGATCGACTCCGGTCCAGCCGGTCGCCGTTGGCCCCTCGTGGCGGTCGATCGCAACAGCCTCGACCGGCTCGACCCGGACGCCGTCGCCGCTGTCGACGTGATCCTCGACCCGGTCGCAACTCCAGCGACCGCAACGATTGGGTCATCCCGCCGGGCGACCACGATCGTCGACGGTCGATCGGTGATGCTCATCGATGTCCGAAGCACCGGGGCGCTCGACGACGACCTCCGGCTTGCTGACCTTGCGGCGACAGTCCTCGGCCTACCCGATCCCCCGGAGGTGGTGCTCCTCTCGGATGATCCACTCAATGCTCGGGCAGCGGTCGATCTGCTCGAGGCACTCCGCTGCCACCGAACCACCCCCGACCACCTGCCGCCGGCCGAACGCAGAGCACCGCAGTGAGCGGGCGTCTGGCGCTCTTTCGAGGGCAGGATGCAGTGCTCCTCGCAGACGCCGTCTCTGCGGCGGTCAACGATGCCGTCGGTGATGCCGAACGCAGCGAGGTACTCGACGACTTCCGCGGCGAGGACTACGAGCCCGGGGAGGTGGCACTGGCGTGTGGCACCGTCTCGATGTTCGGCGGGCGGGTCGTCGTCGCACGGGATCTGCAGCGTTTCGACGCTGAGCAACTCGCCCCCGTCCTCGCAGCGATCGTGGACCTCCCCGACGACGTGGACGTCGTGCTCGTCTGGGAGGGGAAGCCCGCCAGCCGCCGGAAGACCGAACCGCTCACGGTGCTCGTCGCCGCTGTCGAGTCGGCCGGGGGCGTGGTAACGCTCTGTGATGCACCATCCGGAAAGGCCGCTGGCGCCTGGCTCGCCGAACAGGTGGGAGCGTCGTCGGTCCAGTTGAGCGGCAGGGCCCGCGAGTTCGTCACCGCCCGTCTCGGTGAGGACGTCGCCCGGATCCGGGACGTGCTCTCTGCGCTCGAGGCGACCTACGGACCCGGAGCCGGACCGCTCGATGTCGAGGAGGTGGAGCCGTTCGTCGGCGAGTCAGGCGGTGTCCCTCCGTGGGAGCTGACCGATGCGATCGACCGGGGTGACGTGGCCGTTGCGGTCACCCGCGCCCGGCGCATGGTCATCGGTGGTGGTCGCCACCCCCTCCAGGTGCTCGCCACCCTCCACAATCACTTCGAGCGCGTGGCCCGTCTCGAGGGCAGCGGTGCCCGGGACGAGCGCGCCGCTGCGACGGTGCTCGGACTCAAGGGGTCGACCTTCCCGGCCAAGAAGGCTCTATCGGTCGCCCAACGTCTCGGTCCCGATGGGGTGCGGAGGGCGTTCGGCCTGATCGCCCGAGCGGATGTGGACCTGCGGGGGCGTTCCGGTCTCGACGCCGGTGCTGTGCTCGAGGTCCTCGTGGCCCGCCTCGCCGTCGCCCGGTCCGGTAGCGCCCGAGTCAATGCGACACCGCCGGGGTGAACCCGGCGTGGCGCTGCTCAGATCTCGGTGAGTCGCTTGGCGAGTCGTGAGGTCTGGCGGGCCGCAGTGTTGCGGTGGAGCACACCCTTGGACGCAGCCTGATCGATCCGGCGGATGGCGAGACGGATCAGGTCGGCGGCGTCATCGCCCGTGGCCTCCTCGGCTCGCTTGATGCGGGTCTTCAACTCGGAGCGAACCGCCTTGTTGCGCTGGCGGGCTGCTTCATTCTGTCGGTTCCGCTTGATCTGGCTCTTGATGTTCGCCACGTTCGTGCTCGCTCGCTCCATCCGACAGTCGTTGGTGTCGGATTCGGTTGGGGGTCTCGCTGGTGTGCTGGCCGCAGTCCCACTGCGCCACAGAGGTGAGATGGTAGCTGTTGGTGAGGGCTGCGTCAGGTTCGGAGCCGGTGAACGTCCGATGTGGTCGAGGCCAGCCCGACCCGGGTCTGCTGCGGCCGGTCGGGACGTTGCGCCGGGCCCGGTTCGGCCTGATGACGTCGGGCGGGCAGACTGTCGGTGGCCCCGAGCCGGACTTCTCGATGTGAGCAACCTCTCCCGTATCCGAAACCTGTCGATCATTGCCCACATCGATCACGGCAAGTCGACGCTGGCCGACCGGATCCTCGAGATCTGTGGGGCGGTCGATCCCCGAGAGATGCGGGCGCAGTACCTCGACACCATGGATCTCGAGCGGGAGCGAGGCATCACGATCAAGCTCCAGTCGGTGCACCTCGAGTACCGGGGTCACGTCATCAACCTGATCGACACACCCGGCCACGTGGACTTCGGCTACGAGGTGTCTCGTTCGCTCGCTGCGTGTGAGGGTGTGATCCTGGTCGTCGACGCCTCGCAGGGCATCGAGGCCCAGACGCTCGCCAACTGCTACCTCGCGATCGAACACGACCTCGAGATCGTTCCGGTGTTGAACAAGATCGACCTCCCTGCCGCCGATCCCGACACCTATGCCGCAGAGATCGAGCAGGTCCTCGGCATCCCCGCCGAGGACGTCCTGCAGATCTCGGCCAAGACCGGCGAGGGTGTGAGCGAGCTGCTCGACGCGGTCGTCGAGCGGATTCCGGCTCCGGTCGGCGACCCCGATGCACCGTTGCAGGCGCTGATCTTCGACTCGCACTTCGATCAGTACCGGGGTGTGGTGAGTTCGGTGAGAGTGGTCAACGGTCACATGCGTGCCGGTTCCGACCTCAGGTTCATGCAGGCCGGTGCCACGCACGAGGCGCTCGAGGTCGGGGTCCGCACGCCGACGGTCACACCGCTCGGCGTGCTCGAGACGGGTCAGGTCGGCTATCTCATCGCCGGGATCAAGGACGTTGGCGAGGCGCGATCTGGTGAGACCGTCACCGAGGCGAGGGGCGGGGCGACTGAACCGCTCGAGGGGTACCGCGAGCCGAAACCCATGGTCTTCTGCGGGCTCTATCCGGTCGAGGGGGACGACTTCGACGCCCTGCGTGAGGCGCTCGAGAAGCTGCGTCTCAACGACTCCAGCTTCAGCTACGAACCCGAGACGTCGGGTGCGCTGGGCTTCGGCTTCCGCTGCGGGTTCCTCGGTCTGCTGCACATGGAGATCATCCGGGAGCGTCTCGAAAGGGAGTTCGACCTGGCGCTGATCGCCACCGCACCGTCGGTGGAGTACCAGGTGTGCACGACCAGCGGCGAGGAGATCGTCATCGACAATCCGTCGGAGCTGCCGCCGGCTGCGTCGATCGCCGAGATCCGTGAGCCGTACCTCCGTTGCTCGATCATCTCGCCCACGGAGTTCGTCGGGACGCTCATGGATCTCTGTCAGTCGCGTCGCGGTGAGATGGAGGGCATGGACTACATCTCCCCTGAACGCGTCGACCTTCGCTACCGGATCCCTCTGGCTGAGGTCGTGATCGACTTCTTCGATCAGCTCAAGTCCCGCACGCAGGGGTACGCCAGCTTGGACTACGAGCCGGTCGGTTACGCCGTGGGGGAACTCTCACGCGTCGACATCCTCTTGAACGGCGAGACAGTCGATGCGTTCTGTTCGATCGTGCACCGAGACCGGGCGTACGACTACGGCAAACGAATGACCGAGAAACTCCGTGAGATCATCCCGAGGCAGCAGTTCGACATTCCCATCCAGGCGGCCATCGGAAGTCGGATCATCTCCCGGGAGACGATCAAGGCGTTCCGCAAGGACGTCACCGCCAAGCTCTACGGCGGTGACATCTCCCGGAAACGCAAGCTCCTCGAGAAGCAGAAGGCCGGCAAGAAGCGGATGAAGCACCTCGGTCGGGTCGAGGTCCCCGCTGATGCGTTCATCCGAGCGCTGCGCCTCGACGACTGAGCCGCTGCCCAGAGCTGTGCTTGGCACTCGCGTACACTGACTGCCAATGCTCGACGATCGAAAATCCGCCATCCTCTGCGCGGTCGTGGAGCACTACATCTCAACGGCCCAGCCGGTTGGTTCTGCAGCGGTTGCGAGTCGCGCCGATGTCACGGTCTCGCCCGCAACGGTGCGCAACGAGATGACGCTCCTCGAGCGAGAGGGATACCTCATCCAGCCGCACACGAGCGCCGGCCGGGTTCCCACCGAGAAGGGCTACCGGTTCTTCGTGGACGGCCTCGCCACGCAGGGCGAGATCGATCTCTCCGAGGCGAGTGCCCGGCAGGTGCGGGACTTCTTCACGGCGGCCCACGGTGAGCTTGAACAGGTCCTGCACGACACCTCACGATTGTTGACCAGCCTCACTCGTTCCGCAGCAGTCGTGGTCGGGGAGCAGGTGGCGGCAGCTGTGGTCAGGTCGGTGCAGCTCGTGGACCTGAGTCCACGCCTGGTCCTGTTGGTGCTCGTGTTCAACAACGGTGACGTGGTGAAGCGCAGCGTCGAACTCGACGTGGATGCCAGCGGAGACGACATCGCAGCGGCACAGCACATCCTGAACGAGCAACTCCTCGGACGCTCCTGGGCGGAGGTCTCCCGCTGGTCACCGGCAGACCACCCGGTTCCCGGTTCGATCGTGGTGTCGTCGGTGGCCAGATCCCTCGAACACGGTGAGCGAAACGACGGATCACGGGTCTTCGTGGAGGGAACATCGTTCCTCGCCGGTTCGCTTGAGGCTCGCGAGACGGTCGAACAGGTACTCGGAATCCTCGAGCAGCAACTCGTCGTCGTCACGCTGCTCAAGGAGCTAGCGGAGCGGGGGGTGATGGTCGCCATCGGGTCCGAGACCGGACTGAATCCTCTCGCTGACTGCTCTGTGGTCCTCTCGCCGTACCGGGTCGACGGCGAGGTCGCCGGAACCGTGGCGGTCCTCGGACCCACTCGAATGGACTACCAGGAGTCGGTGGCGGCCGTCGCTGTGGTGTCCCAGCGCCTCACGCGGGCGCTGACCGAGGGCTGATTCGACCGTGGGTGACCTCTACGAAGTCCTCGGGATCCGTCGGGATGCCAGCGCCGATGACATCAAGCGGGCCTATCGGCGGTTGGCTCGGGAGTTCCATCCCGACGCCAACCCCGGCGATCAGCACGCTGCGGCCCGCTTCCGTGAGGTCGCTGGGGCCTACGAGGTCCTCGCCGATCCACGGCGCCGGGACCGTTACGACCGCTACGGCACCACCGACGACTTCGACATCGCCAATCCGTTCGGTTCCGGCCCGGGTGGTCTTGGCGATCTGTTCGACGCCTTCTTCGGTGGATCGAGTCCGTTCGGGTCGAGTCGGCCCGATCCGAGGGCACCGCAGCGAGGTCCGGATCTCCGGGCCTCCATCACACTCGACCTCAGCGAGGTGGTCACTGGCATCCAGCATGACCTCACGTACCGCACGGCGGTCACGTGCGAGGACTGCGGGGGGTCCGGCAGCCAACCGGGAACGACTGTCCACGAGTGCCCCGACTGCGGTGGCACCGGAGAGATCCGTTCGTTGCGTCAGACCGTGCTCGGCCAGATCGTCACCACGTCCCCGTGCCGCCGGTGTGAGGGGCGCGGCGAGATCATGCAGGCTCCGTGTGGCACGTGCGGAGCCGAGGGCCGGTTGGTTCGTGACGTGACGATCACCACCGATGTTCCGCCCGGGGTGGACAACGGAACCGTGCTGCGCCACACCGGGAGGGGAGCGGTGGGCGTGCGTGGTGGGCCTCCCGGGGATCTCTACGTCGAGATCGCTGTCCGTGCACACCCGACCTTCGAGCGGGACGGCATCGACCTGATCGAGCACCGGAGCATCTCGCCGTCACAGGCCGCTCTCGGCGCCAGGTTGCTCGTCGAGACGATCGACGTCCCGGAGGACCTGTTGATCCCACCGGGCACGCAGAGCGGAACGGTGCTCGCCATCAAGGGGCGCGGGGTGCCCCGTCTCAACGGCCGTGGCCGTGGGCGGCACCTCGTGGTCCTCGACGTCCGAATCCCTGAGGACCTGACCGACGAGGAAGAGGAGCTGTATCGCAGGCTGGCCGGCATCCGTCAAGAGGAGGTCGGAATGGACCAGAAGTTCCGGGAATGGATCCGCGACACGCTCAGTCGTTGAGCGGGCGGTCGTCGGGTGCGGCGAAGCGGATGTCGGTTCGTTGATCGGGCGGGCAGACGGCGAGCCGCCCTGGCGCAGCGCCAGTGCACTGGTCTTCGTCGATGACCTCGATGATCCGGTGCCCTCTCCCGATGATGCTCACCACCTGCGTCGGGTGCTGCGGCTGCGCCGTGGTTCACCCGTGTGTCTCAGCGACGGCCGGGATGCGGTGCGACTCGGGGTGATCGGTGACGCCGGCGAGATCGTCGAGGTGGGACCGACCGTGGCCATCCCACCCGTGCTCGATCCGGTGACCGTCGGCGTCGTCCCGCCCAAGGGTGAGCGGCTCGAGTGGCTCGCCGGTCGTCTCTGTGAGCTCGGTGTCGACCGGATTCTGCTCCTCGAGTCCGACCGGTCGGTGGTGCGCTGGGACGACGTGCGCTGGTCCAGGGCGGCTGATCGTCTCGCTCGGACCATCCGGGCGAACGCTGGGCAGTGCCGCCGACCTCGCTGGCCGCTGGTCGATCGCGGCTCGCTCGGTGATCTCCTCCACCGTGGAGTTCCGATCGCTGACCTCCACGGCCGCCTCCCGACCGTGTCGGACGCTGCGCTCCTCGTCGGCCCCGAGGGAGGTTGGAGCGACGCTGAGCGTGCAGCTGCGGAGCGCTCCGGGGGTGCGGTCTGTCTTGCGGCCGATGTCCTCCGAGTGGAGACCGCCGCCGTGGCCGCTGCCTCGGCGCTGGCCGTGGCCAGGTTGGCCCGGTCTCGGGCCTGAACGATCTCCGGAGCGCCCGTCGGCACGAGGGCCACTCGGCCGACCACGGAGAGGATTCGCAGGATCTCACTCTGAGTGGCACACTGGTCCGGTTGCGGCGAATAGTTGCCACGTCGGCGGCGATGTCACTGGAACCAAAACGAAGTGGACTCAGAACGAGGCGAACGAGCGGGGAATGGGCATGGATACGAACGAGGACGAAGGTCAGACGACGCGTTATGCAACGGTCGTCGGGGGACGACTCCGGCAGATCCGCAAGCAGAAGAAGATGTCGCTCCAGGAGGTCGAATCGGTTTCCGACCACGAGTTCAAGGCGAGCGTGCTCGGCGCCTATGAACGGGGGGAGCGGTCGATCTCCGTCCCGCGACTCCACCGATTGGCCCTGTTCTATCGGGTCCCGGTGGATCAGCTCCTCCCCGGTGAGAACGGGGCGGTGTCGGCCGTGCCTGAGCGAGAGGGCGCCGCAGCCAAGACGAGGATCGACATCGAGGTGCTCGATGGGCTCAACGGACCCGACGCCGAGATGCTGCGACGCTACGTCCGGATGATCCAGGTCCAGCGGCAGGACTTCAACGGACGGGTCCTCACGATCCGCCGCGACGACATCCGCGGGATCGCGTGCATGCTCGGTGTCAGCGAGGATCAGGCAGGCTCCCGACTCGGCGAGATGGGCCTCGGCTGATCAGCAGCCGGCCTGTACGTCGTAGAGGTTCCAGTCGGCCGCACCCGGGCGCCGGCTGAGTCGAAGGCCCTCGACGCATCCGGCAGTGGTGAACTCCTCGAGGAGTTGGCTCTCATTGGAGCGACGGTACCGCTGGGAGTAGCTGTCGAACTCCACGACGTGGTCGACCTGACGGGATCGAAGGAACCGCGCGTAGTCGCCCAGATCGATGAAGGGGCCTCGGTGGAGTCCCTCGGGGAAGAACTCCGCATCGAGGACCCCCCCGGCTCGGGCCACGGCGTACAGGCCGTACTTGCCGTCGAAGCCGCTCAGGACACGGTACGTGTCGCCGTCCTGAACGCCGTCGGACGCAGCGAAGGCGTCGATCGTGCCGACAGGCTCCCGGCGGAGGGCGCCCCATCCGAAGTCCATCCCGAAGGGTGTGTACATCGGCCACTGCAGGACGACGAAGACCACGCTCAGCACCGCTGGAGTCCAGCGGGGCACTCGGAAGAGGTGTTGGTGCTGCAGTGCCACGAGCAGCATCGGCACGAGGATCACCAGCAGACGCATGCCGGCGGTCTGGAACAGGGCGGCGATCTGGGTGGTGAGCGACGACTGCTCGACCACGGGCGACTGGAACACCGCCCACACCGCCGGGAGGCTCAAGCCGACGCTCAACAGCCACCATCCCACCAGCGGCGCCCGGCGTTCACGTTCCTCGAACGGGAGCCACAGGACGATGACAGCGGCGATGATCGGGATGGTGACCGCCGGGTGGGTGACCTGTGCAGCCACGGCGGCTGCCACCGCCCAGCCCGTTCGCCGTCGACTCCATGAACCCATGGCGAGGAGCGTGAACGTGGTCGACCAGAGGAACGGGACCTGGCCGAGCAGCGGTGAGATGACGAGCGACGGATTGGTCAGCGTGGCGGCGGCCCACCAACCCCGTCGCAGCGTCGGAAAGGTCCAGAAGGTGGCGGCGACGGTGCCTGCGAACCCGATCACCAGCCACAGGCTCACCGCCCGGTCGCCGAGGATCGGCCAGGCGAGCGCAGAGGTCAACCACGGAATGGATGCATAGGGGAACGTCAACGCCTCGCCGTTGGCGAGCACGTCGATGTTCAGTGGAACCCCGTTGCCACTCCAGAGTTGATCGGCGATCCACCAGACATGGACGTTGTTGCTGAGCGAGTCGTGGGTGATGAAGACCGGCCGGAGGAGGACGAGCACGCAGATGATCGCCCAACCGAGAGCGACGATCAGCAGGGCGACCCGTCCGGAGCGATCGAACGCCGAAACTCCGGTGGGGTCGCTCGTTAGGGTGGGCGCCTGTGCGCTCTGTTCGGTCTCGCTCATCTGTTCGTTCGCAGCACCGACCGGCGGTCGAGATGTCACTGGCACATTCTGACCGACGTCCGGCGACTGCGCCCGTGACCCTCGCACCCTGGTCGGAACTCCAGTGACGAGCACCACGGTCCTCTCTTCCGCCGAGCCGGCGGCCGGGCGGTTCGGCTGGCGTTCCGGAGCAGCGCTCGGAGCGCTCGCAGCACCGGTCCTGTCACTCGGTGCGGCACCATCGCTGCGTGAGGTCGTCACGACCGCTTTGGCGGTGGCCGTGACGACGGCAGCGGCGGTCGCCATCGACCGGGTCGCTGGCGACACCAGGACGACCGTGAGCCGGCTCGCCGGGTGGGCGACGGTGGCGGGGTCATCGGTGGCGGCGATCGTGACGCCCTCTGGACTCTCGACGGTGATCATCGGGGCGTTGCTCGGTGCCGGGGTCGCTCTCGCCGCCGGTGGCCGCTCCTCGGCACTGCGTTGCGGCGGTGCTCACGCCGTGGGGGCCATGACGGCCGCCGTGCTCCTCACCGTGGTGATCCGACTGGTGTTCGGTGACGATCCGCTCATCCGTTGGTGGCCGACGGCGCTGATCGCCATTGCCGTGCCCGGAGGTGTCGACGCTCCGCTCGGGACCGAGGGTCGGACCCGGCGCCGGTGGACCGTGGCGGGTGTGGTCGGTGCGGCGGTGGCGTTGCTGGCCTGGACCGGGGCCAACGATCCGCAGCTGTCGTGGTTCGGGCCGGTCGTGGCCAACGGGCCCCGGGATGTTCCCGAAGTGGCCCTGACCTTCGACGACGGCCCGAACGATCCGTTCAGTCTCGAGATCGCCGAGGTCCTCGAGGAGCGGGGAGCACGCGGGACCTTCTACCTGGTCGGCTCGGCCATCGACCGGAATCCAGAGATCGTTCGTGACCTCGTCGAGCGTGGCCATCAGGTCGGCAACCACTCCTATCACCACGACTACTGGCGCTGGCTCGATCCCCGTTACCCCGAACTCGGTCGGACCGACGAGGCCTTCGAGCGGGCGATCGGCCGGTGCCCCACGACGTACCGGCCACCCCACGGCCAGCGCACCCCGTTCATCTCAGCGCTCGCGGCTGCACGGGGGATGGAGGTGGTGACGTG